>ENA-UOOR01002825-UOOR01002825.1-fermentation-metagenome-genome-assembly--contig:-NODE-2825-length-16637-cov-181.193885_pt1 | contig 16637 bp, 14 predicted proteins | sample MGYA00245780_ERZ724029 | MGnify/ENA primary metagenome ERZ724029 (study PRJEB28704, sample SAMN03018315) | fermentation metagenome | biome: anthropogenic terrestrial biome; feature: soil... | reverse complement strand
ACCCTTTTTCTAAAGCTTGCGACGGGTGTGCGCTGCTCATGCAGGGCACACACATTTTGTATAAGTAATGGCAGGGTAAGTGCTAAATATCAAGGTTTGTAGCCCGCTCAAACTGCGTATCGGTTTGATAGGTAAGTGCCACGCAATCTGCCACTACTCATACAATTTACCGTTATAGGGCATTTTAAAAAAGACGACCGAACAAGCATAAGCAAATGACAAAAATTAAAGCGAATAAAGTTTTATTTATCAAACTTGGCGCAGGTGGCAAGTTTGAAAAAGTTTGCATTGAACAAAGTCAAACTTTGCGACTCGATTACGAAGAAGTTGAACACAATTGGTGTTTAAATAAACAATGGGAAAAAGTTAGAGATTACTATGTAACTGAGAGGAATACTGACATTGGTTCGGCTCAAAGACACGCAAACCAAATCCAACAGTTTTACGAAGAAGACGAAAAAACTCTTTGGATAACATTTTACGCAAACAAACTTTGGTGGTGTTTTTCAAAACCTGAAATCACACAACTTCCCGACAAAACAAAGATAAGACCTGTTATTGGCAAATGGTCTGATCAAGACATCAATAAAAACGTTTTGTTTAAAGGAAACATAAGTGGCGGTTTATCAAAGACACAAGGTTTCCGTGGGACAATTTGCAGCGTTGAAGAAGCAAAATATGCACTTGCAAAAATCAACAACGAACAACCGAAAGAAGTTGTTGAAGTTGAAAATGCGTTTTCTGAATTAAACTCAAAACTGACAGCCCTAATAAAAAAGCTACAACCGAAAGATTTTGAAACATTGGTAGACTTAATTTTCAGACAAGCAGGTTGGCAACGTGTTGGCGACATTGGGAAAACCCAAAAGACAATAGACCTTGAACTTTTCGCCCCCATAACAGGCGAAAAGGCAATAGTACAAATAAAAGCACAATCAGACCTTGCACAATTTTTGGAATATGAAATAAAGTTTGTTCCAATGAAAAATGATTACAACAAGTTTTTTTATGTTGTTCATTCAGCTAAACCAAACTTGGAGAAATACAAAAACGAAACAGAAATAAATTTATATCTTGTAGACAAAGTTGCTGAGTTTACAATATCCGCAGGACTTGTAGAATGGGTAATAAAAAAGACATCATAACTACGAATGAAATAAAACGAACCGCTAATCGAGTAACTGCCCCGCCAGCAATAACTGACGGGGTGTGCCACTAACACCACAGTACGTGCGGATCTCGTATTCAGCCCTGAAATTTCGGGATTAAGATATGTGGAGCAACTTTCATCTAAAACGAAAGCACAGCAACATAACCTCGCCTTGCTTAAAGGTTTAAGGGAATAGTTGAAATTGTTTAAAGTTTTTAAGGGGATTAAAAAATCAGTAACTTTGTAAAAAGGTTTTGAAATGGATATTCAAACAAAAAAATATCATCTGATTGAGTGGATTACAAAAATCCGCGACAATCAGCTTTTGGACAAGCTTATGAAACTTGCAGAAGATGAGGATTGGTGGAACGAAATAAGTCAGGCAGAAAGAGACGCAATTGAAGAAGGATTGCAGGATCTTTCTGCAAACAGAACTTATGACCATTCAGAAGTAAGATCGCTTTATGAAAAATATCTCTAAAGTTGTATGGTCCCAAAGAGCTAAAAATGATTTAGAATCAATACTTGATTATTTGGATAAAAACCGGACAGAGAAAGTGATGCCTACCGGGCAGAATTCTTTAAGATATAATCGTGTATTTCCTTCAAATCCACGATAGATAATTCTTCCAAATTAACTTGACCATTTTTCTATCCTGCTTTTTACGACTTCGTTTGAAATCGTTTTGCCTTCCTCTGATTGCTTCAATCCTTCTTCTACTTTTTCAATGAATAAGAGTTGCTCAATCAATTCATCTATCATAAATGAACCGGGCAAGTTGGCTATTGTTCTTTTTAATATGTCCCTGGTCAACATAGCAGGTCATTTTTGCAAAGACAATCATTTATCAGGCAAGAAACCGGGGAAATTGTTCATTACTTTAACCCGGCCCGTGAAGTTTATTAACTTTGCACCTTTGCAAACAGCCCGTTTATTATGTCTATAATTGTAAATCATATTTCCAAGCGTTACGGAGCGCAACTGGCGCTCGATGATGTTTCGTTTAGCATTCATCCCGGTGAAATTGTGGGTTTACTTGGCCCCAATGGGGCAGGGAAGTCCACCATGATGAAGATCATTACCTGTTTTATTCCGGCTTCTTCGGGTGAAGTAAGTGTATATGGATTTGACACCAGGGAACAATCGCTTGAAGTGCGCAAAAAAATTGGTTATCTGCCCGAAAACAATCCGCTTTATACCGATATGTATATCCGCGAATACCTGGAATTTATTGCGGGCCTTCATCATTTGGGTAAGAAAACAGACAGTCGGGTTGCGCAGATGATGGAAGTAACCGGTTTAAATCCCGAAAAGGGTAAAAAAATAGGGGCACTTTCCAAAGGATTCCGCCAAAGGGTTGGTCTGGCCCAGGCTTTAATTCATGATCCGGAAGTACTTATACTGGATGAGCCTACTTCGGGCCTGGACCCCAATCAACTGGCTGATATCAGGCAATTAATCGTAAATATCGGTAAGGAAAAAACCGTAATGCTTTCCACCCACATCATGCAGGAAGTAGAAGCTATGTGCAGCCGGGCCATTATTATCAACCATGGTAAAATTGTGGCTGATGATTCTACTGCTCAATTGCTTTCCGGAACGGGCAAAGTAAGCATAGTAACCGTTGAGTTTGATCAGGAGGTTACCCCTGCCCTGTTGATGCAGGTGAAAGGAGTAAATAAGGTGAAAAATACCGGTAAAAACACCTGGGTTATAGAGTCCAATATCAACACTGATGTACGGCAAGGCTTATTTCAACTCGCAGTAACCCACAATCTGTCAGTACTTTCCATGCAAAAGCCTGCTACCCGGCTGGAAGATATTTTTCAGCAGCTTACTCAAAAATAAATTTCAGGTAAACGAGAAACACTTCGTTGGCAGGCACTGAGCTTTAAATGGTGAGTCGTTTTGCCAACAGGCTGATGAACTCTTGTTGAACAATATCGAATCCTTATCGAACCAGTCGAAGTGTCACCAAATTGTTCTTAATCCTGTATATCAATGAATAATTTCTGGTGAGACTTTGTGCCTGCCTGCACAGGCACTCGGGCAGGTCTTCGTGCCTTAGTGGCGAGAAAATAGTTTTTATAATGAACTCCCTTCTTATTAAGGAATAATATTTATCTTTGCGCCAACGGAAAAAGCCGTGATGGAAAGATTTGATTGATTGCAACCATTCAAAAAAATGCTAAAGCAACTCCCGCCATTAATCACAACTTTTCCACTATTTATTATTCATCGTTTAAAAATATTATTATGTCTTATTTATTTACCTCTGAATCGGTTTCAGAAGGACATCCCGATAAGGTAGCCGACCAGGTTTCAGATGCTCTGCTTGATGAATTTCTTCGTTTTGATCCCGATTCAAAAGTAGCCTGCGAGACATTGGTAACCACCGGTTTAACCGTTTGTAGTGGAGAAGTACTTACCACCGGTCATGTAGATTTACAGAAAGTAGTGCGCAAGACCCTGGCTGCAATTGGTTACACCAACAATGAGTATCGTTTTGAGGCCGAAAGTTGTGGCATTATTTCAACCATTCACGAGCAATCGGCTGATATTCATCGGGGTGTAAATCGTGAAAATCCCGAAGATCAGGGAGCCGGTGATCAGGGGATGATGTTTGGATATGCTACACGCGATATGGACAACCTGATGCCTATGCCCATTGAGTTGTCTCACATTTTCCTGCAGGAACTGGCGCACATCCGCAAAGAAGGCAAAAAAATGCCCTACCTCAGGCCGGATTCAAAATCACAGGTTACCATTGAATATGACAACCACAATAAGCCGGTTCGCATCGACACCATAGTTATTTCCACCCAACACGACGACTTCGCAGATCCATTGCTGCCACCTGCTGAAGGTGATGAAAAGATGCGTTTGAAAATAGAACAGGACATAAAGGAAATACTAATTCCCGCAGTAATGGCTCAATTGCCTGATCGGCTCCAAAAGCTTTTCAGCAGCGGAGATTATGTACTCCATGTAAATCCGACCGGAAAATTTGTAATTGGTGGCCCTCATGGTGACACGGGCTTAACCGGCCGTAAGATTATTGTAGATACCTATGGTGGCAAGGGTGCGCATGGCGGAGGAGCCTTTTCAGGAAAAGATCCTTCAAAAGTAGATCGCTCGGCAGCCTATGCTGCCCGGCACATTGCCAAAAACCTGGTGGCGGCCGGTGTGGCCGACGAACTGCTGGTGCAACTTGCCTATGCCATTGGGGTAGCCCAACCGGTGGGAATTTATGTGAATTCCTACGGAACTGCTAAAGTTAAAGATGCCCAGGGAATGACACTTTCAGATGGGCAGATCGCTGAAAAGGTTAAATCATTATTCGATTTGCGGCCGTATGCTATTATTAAACGGTTCAATCTGAAAAATCCCATTTATCAGGCCACTGCCTCTTATGGACACTTTGGCCGTGACCCGCATACCAAAGAAGTGGAAGTTTATTATTCCAATGATTCCACTTATGATAAATTGATCAATGGGGAAACCAAACACTTTAAGAAAGTAGAACTTTTTGGTTGGGAAAAAACTGACCGGGTAGATGAAATAAAAAAAGCATTCAACCTTTAGGCATTCTGCGATAATTTGAAACCAAAGAGTATAAGAATACTTCCTGATAATAATGAAAAACCCCGGCAAACCGGGGCTTTTCATTCACATTAAGTTATACGAGTACTCCAAGTAAAACGAGTTACGTTATATAATTAACGTTTAACGATGAATTTTCGTGTAGCAGTGGCAGTATTATTCAGCATCAGAGAGTAGAAATAAATTCCATCATTAAAGTTACTTATGTCAATGGTTATTTTACCATCCATTTTATCCAGTGGTTCACTGTAAACGGTGGTACCCAAAAGATTGGTTATTTTTACCTGTGCCTTACCCGCTGAAGCCGGCAGGGAATATTCAAAATTAACCTGACCGGACGCTGGATTGGGAAATGCATTTGATAATTTAGCTTTTATGGGTTCTTTATCGTCAAGACCCAAATAGCCAATCTGGTAATGTATTACAAATGAAAGACTGTCATTCACATTTTCTGTATTGTAAACGGTAAACATTACGGAGGAGGTACCCTGATTTCCGTTGTGTTTATAATCTCCTCTGAAAGAATCGTCTGAAGCTCCCGGAGCAAGCACTATAGCGTCAGGTGTATCAAAAACCTGAGGTGGGTAACAAACTCCCCAGCAAATATTGGAGGAAGTATTTTCAACTAACGATAAATCATATTTCTTCACCTTAACAGAAACATCAATGTTATTGGTGTTTTTAATCTTTCCCATTATTTCAACGGGATCAGTGGCCGGATCGATCAAAACAGATAGTTGCTGGTTATTGTTAACAATCTGGTCATCCATGGTCACTTCAAAAGAAAGATCATTGATGGTATAAATCTGATATTCAACGATAACAGAAGTTGAATCTACAGGGTTGTTTTCATCAAAAAAGGTAAATCTAACCCTGGAAATACCTTCGTTAGAGAGGTGTTTATAATCGCCGTGGAATGAGGTTTCACTCCCTCCTACCGGTATCATAATGGCTTGAGGTGATTCAAAAACATCAGAGGGATAACAAAATTCGCCCCAGCAAAAGTTGGATGCTGTATTTTCAATCAGGGAAAGGTCGTACTTTTTCACCTTTACCTGCAAATCATTGCTTCCAAAATTAGATACGATAAGCGGAACTTCTATGGGATCAAGATCGGGAGTGTTAAAAACAACGATTTCTGAATCGTTTTCCAGCATAATGTTATCCTGGAATACTGTCAAGGAAGATTGCGCGTGAACACCAAAGCTCAGTCCGGCAAATATTGAAAGTAAAAGTATAAATTTTTTCATGTGATGGTGATTAATTTAACACACTGTTTATTGCAAATATCGTGCTAAGATTACCGGATCTTAAATGTAATTTATGCAATTTCAAAAAAGATACCCTTTGCACCGGCAAAGCTATAAAGTTAAAATTAATATTTGCAATATTTCCATATAAATTTTGTTAAAGTTGCCAAAAATGCCCCTGGAAAGGGATGTTTTTTGCAAATAATATCAAATATTATTCCAGCACCATTCTATCCTCTTAATGAGAAATCAGTAAAAATGGAGTTCCTTCTGAATAAGTAAAAGAAAAAGAACGTCTATGAGACACGAAGCAATGCACTGAGCTGGTCGATGTGAAACCAATGTTCGCAAAGAATTGTAAGTCAGAAGGTCAATTTGGCGGTACTTTGAGCCTGCGTGCTTACGTGGGAAAGCTTTTTTGACCTTTGTGAAGAAGGGGCACTGCTCAGAGGAGGCTCAGAAGAGAGTTTTTATTTTCGACTTACTATTTATTTAACTGTTTATAATCAGGAATATCTTCCAGAAAATTCAGGCTTCCGGTGGAATAATCCACATGGGCACAATGATGATCAAGGCCGTTGGTAATCAGAAGATAATCGACTTTAAGGTTCATATTATAGCGGGCTGCCTGAAACATAGCATCGGTAGAGAGTTTAACAGAAAAGGCCTTACATTCGGCAATCATCATAGCTTTACCGGTGTTATTATATATTACTAAATCGAACCGTTGCAGCATTCCGTTAATCTTCAGTCCATTTTCAACAGCCATTAATGAAAGTGGGACATTTTTAGCAGTAGTTAAGTAATTGATGAGGTGCTGCCTGACCCACTCCTCGGGGGTAAGCTTCACATACCGCTTTCGGGCGGGGTCGAATATGAGTTTTCTTCCATTTTGTCCTTCACGAAGATTGAAGTTAAACTCAGGGAAATTAAGATGTTGCATGTTTATATTTTAACGAACACTCCAACCAATAGAATATGGCTAAGTCGGGACGGCTAATATACAACTTATGCACAAAGGAATCATAAAGGTTTAATAAAAGTCAGCGTTAAATGTTTTACATTTGCACCACAGCAAGCTGCATGAAGTTATGAAGACAAAACAAGACATTACTGAAAACTGGTTACCCCGCTATACCGGCACACAATTAAATGAATTTGGTGAATATATTCTGCTTACCAATTTTAGTCATTACCTCGATTTGTTTGCCTTGTGGAATAAGGTTGAAATAAAGGGACTTAACCGCCCCATGCCAAGCGCAACGGCCGGGGATATCACCATCATTAATTTTGGGATGGGTAGCGCCAATGCAGCTACCATTATGGATTTGCTTGGCAGCATTAAGCCACAGGCTGTTTTGTTTCTGGGTAAATGCGGTGGGCTGAAACGCAAAGCTGAACTGGGCGATCTTATTTTACCCATTGCTGCTATACGTGGGGAGGGAACCTCTGATGATTATTTCCCTGAAGAAGTACCGGCGCTGCCGGCCTTTAGCCTGCAAAAAGCTACCTCTACGACCATTCGCGATTTTGGCCGCGACTATTGGACCGGTACCGTTTACACCACCAACCGAAGGGTGTGGGAACACGATGAGATTTTCAAAGATTACCTGCGCTCTATCCGTGCCATGGCCATTGATATGGAAACTGCCACCATATTCAGTGTAGGGTTTTTTAATGAAATCCCAACCGGAGCGCTGCTGCTTGTTTCCGATCAGCCTATGATATCATCCGGGATTAAGACCGAAGAGAGCGACAAGCAGGTAACTGAAGATTTTGTGGAAATGCACCTGCACATCGGCATCGAGTCCCTAAAACAACTCATAAATCAGGGACTTACCGTTAAACACCTAAGGTTCTAACGCTTTTATTCTTATTTACACAATGACCCAGGATTTTCAGCAGATAGTCAATGATTTAAAAAAGAGGATATTTTATCCGGTTTACCTGCTTAGTGGTGAAGAACCCTACTACATAGATCAACTCAGCGATTTGATAGAAGACACCGTTCTTTCGGACAATGAAAAAGAATTCAATCAAAATATACTTTATGGTCGTGACGTAGATGCCCGAACCATAGTGGAGCATGCCAAACGATATCCCATGATGGCAAGTCACCAGGTAATTATTGTAAAAGAAGCTCAGGAAATAAAAGATCTTGAAGACCTGAAAAAATACGTAGAGCAACCCTTAAAAACCACCATATTGGTAATATGTCATAAATACAAGAAGTATGACAAACGCACCAGTCTGGCGAAACAGGTTATTGACAAAGGCGTATTTTATGTATCAGACAAATTGTATGACGACCGGATTCCAGCCTGGATAAACAACCGGGTGAATGCACTTGGTTATCGTATTACCGGAAAAGCAAGCAGTATGATGGCCGATGCTCTGGGGGCTAATCTTCAGAAAATTGACGGTGAGCTTCACAAGTTATTTATAAATATCCCATCCGGTAGTGAGATTACAGAAACGGAGGTTGAAAAGTATATTGGAATTAGCAAAGATTATAATGTATTTGAGCTTCAGGATGCTCTGGCTACAGGCAATGTTTTGAAATCCAACCGTATTGTCAATTACATTAAGAATAATCCAAAGGATAACTCATTGATGAAAAATCTCCCGATATTATTTTCGTTTTTTTCCAAACTCATGCTTTTCCATACGGTAGCCGACCGGCCACAGCCGGAAATTACAAGTGTAATGGGTATTAGTCCGGGACTGTTTTATAAATATCGTCAGGCCGCCAGGCATTACCCGCCATCGCGACTGGCAAGAGTAATTGCCATATTTCATGAATTTGATAAAAAAAATAAAGGTATAGGTTCCGTTTCCACATCTGAAGGAGAGCTTCTTAAAGAATTAACCTACAGGATATTACATAGCTAAGGCTTTAATTCTATCCTTGCTTTTTAATCGTAATATTCACAATCAGTGTATTAATTGAAGAGCTTATCAATCAGTGGCTGGTATTTTTGATGAATGAAGTTTCTTTTCAACTTAAGTGTTGGAGTGAGTTCACCTCCTGCGATGGACCATTCATTACTTATAAATTCAACCTTTTTAAGTTTTTCAGTGTTGCCAAAATCTTTATTAAACTCATCAATAACCCGCATCAGGCGCTGTCTAACGCGTGTATTCTGCAGCATTTCTGCATCTGAAGTATATTCCACCCCTTTTATCCGGCACCAGGAGCGCAAATGATTAAAATCGGGTACCACGATGGCTGCCGCGAACTTCTGATTTTCACCAACTACGATCAGATTGTCGATGAAGGGAGATTCCTTGATTTTATTTTCCATTAATTCCGGGGCAATATACTTTCCGAGGGAAGTTTTAAAGATCTCTTTTTTCCTTCCGGTAATTTTAAGTTGTCCTTCTGGCTCGAGTGTTCCTATATCGCCGGTATGAAACCACCCATCAGCATCAATTACTTCGGCCGTTAGTTCAGGATTTTTGTAGTACCCAATCATAATGTTGGGTCCCCGGGCCAGAATTTCACCATCTGCTGCAATTTTTACCTCCACTCCCCTGAGTGGCGGGCCAACGGTACCTATTTTGATGCCATTGGCATCGGTGCTGGTTACAGCAATAACGGGGGAGGTTTCTGTAAGTCCATAACCTTCATACACCGGCAGGCCGGCAGCCCGGAAAGTACGTACCAGCCGGGGTTGAATAGCTGCACCACCAGATACAATGATTTTAAAGTTACCACCAAGCGCCTGACGCCATTTACTATAAATTAATTTGTCGGCGATACTGTGTCGAAGCATATACCACGCAGAATTGTTCCCTTGTACATCGAAATTCAGGGCGAGTTCTACTGCCCAGAAAAACAGAAAGCGTTTAACTCCTTTTAATTTACGACCGGCAGCGGTGATGCGGTCGTAAATCTTTTCGAGTAATCGCGGTACGCAACACATAATATCCGGACTTATTTCCTGAATATTGTCTGTAATGGTGGCCAGACTTTCAGCATAGTAAATTGAAATACCCAGGTATTGATACAAATAATTAAGGGTACGTTCATAAATATGGCAAAGTGGAAGAAAGCTCAGGGCTTTAGCCTCCTGTCCAAATGTTGGAATGTATGACAATGCCTTCACGTTTGAAAGAATATTGGTGTGAGAAAGCATTACTCCTTTGGGATTACCGCTTGTACCGGAGGTATAAATAATGGTGGCCAGATTATCGGCTTTTATATTGGCCATTCGGGCTTCCATTTCTTCCCTGTGAGGATTCTTAGAGCCTGACTGCCTCAACTGTCCAATGTCCCTCAAATTATTGTGTGGCTTTATGCTGAATACTTCACACACTGATTCACAGCTTTCGGCAGCTTGCATCACCCGTTTTGAAAGTTCTTCGCCTGCAACGAAAATAAGTTTAATGCCCGAATGCTTAAAAATATACTGATAATCGGCTTTACTTATGGTAGGATAAACAGGTACATGAATGGCTCCAGCCTTCATAATGGCCATATCCAGAAAATTCCACTCCGGACGGTTATTCATCACAGTAGCCACCTTGTCTCCGGGTTTTATACCCATCTCAATCATGCCAAAGCACAATTCATCGCTATAGGCAACATACTCTTGCAGGCTATATTTGACCCAGACGCCATCCTCCTTACCGGCAATTACATCATCTTTGGGTTTAAACAGTTCAGCATAATAAGGTTGAAGGTCAAAAATACGTGTAATTTGAGCCATAATGTTTCAGGTTAATGAATAGAATTAATTTTCGTTTTTACGGTGAATCATACCTCCTGCTGCCTGTGCGGTTGGCATAATCAAAAGATCATTAATGTTAACATGAGGTGGCAGGCTGGCCGCAAAATGAACAACATTTGCCACATCATCTTCATGCAAAGGCTCAAAACCTTTATATACAGATTTGGCTCTGAGTGTATCGCCCAGGAATCGCACCTCTGAAAATTCAGTATCTACCGCTCCCGGCGCAATCTGGGTTACTTTTATACCGTAAGGCAGTAACTCCATACGCAGCGATTTGGTCAGACTATCAATAGCAGCTTTGGTGGCACAATAAACATTCCCGTTGGCATATGCTTCGCGACCGGCAATGGATCCAATATTGATTACATGACCGCTGCCACGTTTAATCATGACTGGCAACAGGGCCTTACTCACGTATAATACTCCCTTGATATTGGTATCAATCATAATGTCCCAATGTTCAGGATTACCCTCATGCAAAGGCGAGAGGTCCAGCGCGAGTCCGGCATTATTAATCAGGATATCCGGTTTACTAAAATCCGGTGGTAAACCGGCAATGCCAGAGGTCACTTCTGCCTGATCACGAACATCCATGGGCAATGGAAAAGCTGCTATTGAATACTTTTCCCTCAATTCGGCAGCCAGTGCCAGAAGCCTGTCGGCACGGCGTCCGGATACAATGATATTGTAATGATCTGCGGCAAACCGGTATGCACAGGCGCGGCCAATGCCACTCGTGGCACCGGTGATAAAGACAACTTTTTTCATCGTGGTAATAATTCAGTCAATTGTTAATTTTGTATTGAAGCGTATATTAAAAATACTTCCCCTGAAAGAAACTAAGTGGTAAAAATAACCAAATTCATTAACAACACAAAACTGAATTCTTATTTGAGGTATTTTGTTTTCAAAGCGCATGCTGCGGTTTATCAGGTTTCGATATTAATTTTTCTGGCACAGTACGCGGGATTTTACCTTGTTTTTTATTCGTGAAAACAGGAAAAACAGATTATATCGAAACTACAATTTCCATAAAAAAATAAAAAAAATACTACTCTGAACCCATCTATAATAAAGCAGAAGAAATAAACGGATAGCAAGGAGATAAGCGAAGCTTCCCCTCAATATCCAAACCTATTATCTAAAAAACTACCTTTGCATGGGATATTACAATGGGCTTAATTATTGCTTAATTAAACTACTTTTACCACTGCTAAAATGGGTTTGGTAAACTTTCAGCTACAGGGGATTGGTTTTTTTTCAATTGATTAAGCCGGGAAGTCAACAATAAAAATTATTAAATCTGAAATATTTCATGCGTAACCTTTTCATATTACTCCTACTGATTCCTTTCAGTAACCTGATTTTTAGTCAGACTCAGCCCATTGACCGGGTTCCCGGTGAATTGATTGTCCAGCTTTTACCTGACAGCAATATTGACGGACTTAAGCGGCTGACCATGGATTTTCCGGAATTTGATTTACAGTCAAAACAGTTGTTATCCAAAAGTATGCACATCTGGCTGTTGAGTTTTGATGAAAATCCGGAAAGTGTTGATAAGATATTGCCAAAATTGCGTAATCATCCTGCAGTAGTAATCGCCCAATTCAACCATCTGGTAAGTGAACGTGAAGTGATTCCGAACGATCCTTCATTTTCGGCACTTTGGGCATTAAAGAACCTGGGTCAGATGAATGGTACCGCAGGTGCTGATATTGACGCCACTTTTGCCTGGGACATCACCACTTCAGGCTATACCGTGGAAGGTGATACCATTGTGGTTTCCGTGATTGACGGAGGCATTGACCTCAGCCATGCTGACCTGCGTCTGTGGAAAAACAGCCATGAAATTCCAAATAACAATATTGATGACGATGGCAATGGCTATATTGACGATTACCATGGCTGGAATTCCTATATGAATAATGGAAATCTGCAACAAAACGATCACGGTACGCATGTAGCTGGTATAGCTACTGCCAGAGGAAACAACAATATTGGTACAGCCGGGGTAGCCTTTAATACCCATCTGCTGCCTGTTGCCGGGTCGGGAACAAATGAAAGTGTTGTGGTTATTTCATATGATTATATTTTCACTCAGCGAAAATTATACAACGAGACCAACGGAGAAAGGGGAGCTTTCGTGGTATCTACCAATTCCTCCTTCGGCATCGACGGTGCCGATCCGGTCAATTATCCCATCTGGAGTGCCATGTATGATTCTCTGGGATCGGTTGGCATTTTAAATGTGGCTTCTACGGCCAACCGTGCATGGGATATAGATATTAACGGGGATGTCCCTACCAGTATGTCAAACGAATCGCTGATATCAGTCACCAATACCAACAATAAGGACGAATTGTATACTTCTGCCGGATGGGGTCTGGAAAGCATTGACCTGGCGGCTCCGGGTACAAGTATTTATTCTACACGACAATCCGGACAATATGGATATAAAACCGGTACTTCTATGTCGTCGCCCCATGTTAGCGGAGCCATTGCCCTGATGTATGCAGCCGCCGATGAAGCTACTATAGGTTTATATAAAACAAATCCTGCACTGATTGCTTCCCGTTTTAAACGTTATCTGATTGCTTCTGTTGATACTTTACCTTCTCTATTGGGTCGCACGGTAAGCGGAGGCAGGCTCAACCTGTTTAAACTGCTTCAAATGGTACAATCCCCCCCGGGCATAAATGTTACACCGGGTTCAGTGGAGCTAGCCATTGCTCCCGATAATACTACCCAGACAACGCTGGAGTTTACATGTACAGGCGATACCCCAAATTCATTTATTATAGCGGTGCCTGATACAGCCGCGTGGCTTGCACTTTCAGGATATAGTGGTACGCTTATACCCGGAGTTCCTTCCTTTATAAACTTGTCTATCGATGCTACCGGCTTGTCTGAGGGTGTTTATACATCATCATTAACTGTTTCGGATGGCTTCCTGAATACCATCATTATTCCTGTAGAACTCAAGGTAGCTATCGGGGTAGATGCTCCTGCTTATTCCGTGTCCAAACCCGGTATTTCAGTCTGGCCTGTTCCATTAACTGCTACTTCAAGAATCGGGTTCAGTCTTTCACAAACAAGTGTGGCAAACCTTTCCGTTTATACCCTGGATGGTCGCAAAGCCACTGAGTTGTTCAATGGCATCCTGGCTGCCGGCCGTCATGAAATTGCCTGGCCAGGTCTGACACACCAGGGACTTCTTATAGTCCGGCTCGAAACCATTGATGGAATCTTTACCCGAAAAATTGTGGTATTTTAATTTTAAACAATTCCCGCTTGCGAAAGCAAAAAATAAATTGCTTTTTTCCCGGGAAGCATTTTGTTTTTTAAATCTGTTATCTAAATTTCATGAAATCATCATTACTCAGCTATTTTTTGATCAGCGCTTTCATCCTTTCGGGTATGTCGCTAACTGCGCAGCAGGCAGGAAGTATTCAACCCAGGCTTACGCATCACCTCTCCCCTGCCGAGGCTCAGCTTCGGCATACCATTGGTCGAAATTTTGTAGAGACCGATCCGCCTCCGGGCAATGTTTTCAGTCTGGGCGAATTTGAGCGCAATACAGGTGTGTTGATTGCCTATCCGGGCCACTTTGGCATACCCACAACCCTGATTCGTGAAATGGCCCGGGATGCCGTGGTTACTACCCTGGTTTCAGGGCCTGCACAGGAAAATACGGTGCGAAATATCTATTCGGGAGCCGGAGTGAATCTGAATAATTGCCAGTTTATCTATGCCACCACAAACTCTTACTGGACACGCGACTATGGCCCATGGTATATCGCTTATGGCGATGATCAGATTGGAGTAGTAGACTTCCCATATAACAGGCCACGACCCGAGGACAATAAAATTCCTAAGATTGTAGCCGACACCCTTGGGCTGGAATGTTTTGGCATGAATGTAATCCAAACCGGCGGCAATTATATGACCACAGGATTGGGAATAGCCTCCGCAACTACATTGGTCTGGGAAGAAAATGCCGGACAAACCCAGGCCCAAATCAATCAGAAAATGCAGGACTATCTTGGTGTAAACAGCTATCTGGTGGTTGAGGACCCCAACAATACCTATATAGATCATATTGACTGCTGGGCAAAATTTCTGGCGCCCGATAAGGTATTGGTGCGCAGTGTACCGGAAAATCATCCGCAATACAACCAGATAGAGGAAGCTGCAGCTTATTTTGCAACACAACTCAGCCCATATGGGAAACCGTATAAAGTGTACAGAGTCAATACTCCTCAAAACCAGCCTTATACCAATTCATTCATACTGAATGACAAGGTATTTGTACCGCTTACCAATTCATCCTACGACCAGCCTGCCCTGGAAGTTTACCGCATTGCCATGCCCGGCTACAAAGTTTACGGATACCTGGGGCTTCCTTCAAGGCCATGGGAATCAACTGATGCGCTTCACTGTCGTACCCATGAAATGGCTGATCCCGGCATGCTCCGTATACGGCATCTGGCCTTTAGCGGAAACATTTCTCCAGTTGACATCCTGAACTTTTCGGCAACCATTACTCCGTATTCCGGACAGGGAGTTTTTGCGGATTCTGTATTGCTTTATTACCGGATAAATCCTGGTCCAAATACTCCATATCAGGTGACACCGATGCGACGAACCCTGGGTCATAGCTATAGTGCCAACATTGATGCTCCTGAATATGGCAGCACCGTGCAATATTATCTTTATGCGGCAGATTCTTCCGGACGGAGGGAGCATCATCCTTTTATCGGAGCCACCGATGCCCATGAGTTTTATATCGGTGAACAACTCTTTGCTCAATTAAACAGCAGCACTTCCCTGATTGAAATTACTGCGATGAAAGATACCTATGCTTCGGCAAACCTCACCCTGTTCAATGAAGGGAACCTGAGCTTAAACTATACTATAAATACCGATACTAAGCTAAGCGATACCATAAGCCAGACCCTGAGCAACAGTCCCGGAGCCAATACCTATAATTTTAACACCCTTACTGAAAAAGGCTGGACCACTGCTACAGTTAACTCTGCCGATAGTCTGGATCAGTTGTTCATTCAATACAACTGGATAACAGACACTTATCCTGTTGAAGGTTCTTTCTGGACAGAGGCCCCGTCTGGGATCCGGGTCAAACTGGCTTCAGGTCAAAACCAGGGCACCTACATGATTACCGATACTCAACTTCAGCATGAACCCTTGCAGGGCAACTGGAAATTCTGGATACAGGATACCGATGGCGACGGTGGTCATCAAGCCAAATCAGTACGTATTAGCTGGATCAGTGCCACATCCACAGGAAATTGGCTAAGTAGTGAAAGCACGATGGGAAGCATTGCTCCCGGCGAAAGTCAGACCATAAACATCACCTGCGATGCAACCGGTCTTGAACCCGGATTATATCATGGAAACCTGCAACTGTTAACCAACGATCCGGATAATCCGGTGATGAATATTCCGGTACACTTTACAGTAACTGTGAATACAGCAGTGCAACAACATCAGGTTGCGGGGTTAAAAATGTCAGTTTATCCAAACCCTGCATCGGATTATGCAGAAGTAAGAATTACAACGGATAAAGACATTGCTGCAACATGGACCATTGTTGATCTGAATGGCAGAAAATTACAGCAGGGAAATATGCTTTTACTTAAAGGGCTTAATGAAACCACACTGGATGTTTCTACATTGGAAGCCGGGCTTTACCTGCTGTTGATAAATACCGCGTCAGGAAATCAGGTGGTTAAGCTGGTGATTAGTGATCTGTAATCTGTGGATTTGTTGATTTGTTGATTTGTTGAGGTGTTGAGCCTTTGGAACATAATTCGCGTTAATGTGCGTAATTCGCGGTTAATTGGTGATTGGTGGTTAGTGATTAGTGATCTGTGATC
>ENA-UOOR01002824-UOOR01002824.1-fermentation-metagenome-genome-assembly--contig:-NODE-2824-length-16639-cov-23.467680_pt1 | contig 16639 bp, 13 predicted proteins | sample MGYA00245780_ERZ724029 | MGnify/ENA primary metagenome ERZ724029 (study PRJEB28704, sample SAMN03018315) | fermentation metagenome | biome: anthropogenic terrestrial biome; feature: soil... | reverse complement strand
AAGCGTGTTTAAAATTCTGCAATTAGGTATGCTGGCATTCATACCCGGTGATTTATTAAAAGCAATAATTGCAGTATTTTTAGCAAAAAAACTAAAAGGCACGCCGGGAACACCGGGAACGGACCTTTGAGTTCCACGGATACGCCGGGCACGCTGGGGACGGGCATGCTGGGGACGGACCTTCGAGTTCCAAAGGTCCGTCCCCGGTATGCTTTATTTTTTTGCTCTGAGTTTAGCGCCCGTGTAATAAAGTGGATCCCTTGGTGTTGAGTAGGGCGGAGAGTATGCTAAATCAAAGTGCATTAAGTCTTCCGCACTTGCATTTAAGGTTATGGCGGCAACTAACACGTCAAGTCTCCTGTCAGTTCCTTCATAACCGATTAACTGGGCGCCTAAGAGCCTTCCCGATTCTTTTTCGGCAACAGCCTTGATAACAATCGGTCTGCCTCCCATATATTCAGGTTTGTTTGGTTTTTTATCAATCGAAACGGACACATTATATCCTGATTTAACCGCTTCTTCTTCGGATAAGCCTGTCATCCCCACCGTAATATCGAAAACCCTGAATATTCCTGTGCCAAGTACACCTTTGAATTCATCATTTATTCCCAGCACATTTCTTCCTGCAATTGTACCGGTCTTGTTAGCCGTAGAGCCTAACGGTCTGTAAACAGGCTTATCATTTATGGTATTAAATATTTCGATGCAATCGCCGCAGCTGTAAACATCTTCTATATTTGTCCTCATATGCTTATCAACCTTGATTGCACCCGTTACACCAAGTTCAACTCCCATACTTTTTGCAAGAGCTGTATTTGGCTTTACACCTGTTGCAAGAAGTACAATATCGGCTTTGATTATACTTCCGTCACCTATGACAACTCCTTGGTCATTAATTTCCATTGTTTTTGTATTTGTATAAACATTTACGCCCTTCTCCTTCAAATGCTCTTCAATGTATGAATACATATCATTGTCGATACCCTTTGCAATTTTAGATCGGGCAACAATTGAAACGTCCATCCCAAGGTGCTTAAAGCTTTCGCACATTTCAAGCCCTATAAATCCGCTTCCGATAATAACAGCCGACTTTGGCTTTTTTGCCTCTATGAAATTCTTAATTCCATTCATATCGTTTATATTTCTTAACAGAAACACATTTTCTCTGTCAGAGCCTTTTAAGTCAGGCATTACTGAAAAAGCACCGGTTGAAATTATAAGTTTATCATAACTGTCTTCTAAAATATCACCCGTTAATAAATTTTTCACCTTTAATGTTTTATTATCCGGGTTTACAGACAATACTTCGTGCACAATATTAATTTCAATATTGTGCTTTTCTTTAAAAAACTTCGCATCTCTTGGAACAACATCCGAGAAATTTTCAACTTCACCGCTGATATAAAAAGGCATTCCACAGCCGGCATATGAAATATATCCATCTTTATCATAGATTATTATTTCTGCTTCCTTGTTGTTTCTTCTGATTTCGGTAGCAGCCGAAGTTCCGGCTGCCACAGCTCCTATTATTACTATCCGCATATACCCTCCATAAATTTTCGTTCAAAATAGCAATAAATAATATTAATCAAGGTTCAAAGTTAGTGTTTACCACCAATACGGGGCACGGAGCTTCTGCTATAACCCTTTGGGTAACAGAGCCTACAAAAAATCTTTTGATTTTAGAAAAGCCCCTGTTGCTCATTACAATCATATCAATTTTATCATTTTTTGCTGTTTCTAATATTTTTACATATGGCTCACCCAGCAGGACATCACTCTCCACTCTGATACCGTTGAAATCCAATTTGGATATTATAGCATTTAAGAGTCTTTCTGCATTTTCTTTAATTTTCTTTTCCAATTGTTTTTCCAGCTCCTCGCTTTCCGCTATTACAGAGCCGTCCACACCTTTCCACGCATTTTCATGCCTTCTGTATTCCGAATTTTTTTCGGCAACAACTGAGATGAGCTTGATTGAAAAATTATATTGTTTTGATAATTCCAATGCTTTCTTTACCGCCCCAATCGAAGCGTTGGAGCCGTCTACGGGAACAAGCAATTTCATAAAAAAATCCCTCCTTATTATATTCTATTAAATATATATCCATAATTAAGAGGGCTAAACATTGCTTTTTTTATATAAATTTTTTTTTGCAAATCAATGGTACTTCAGAACATTCCGCAATATCATACATATGTGCTATATCACTGTTTCGGTATGTGTATTGCATTGTTGCTGACTGCGTGGGCTGCTTCATGGAGAGATTCCGCCACTGTCGGGTGAGCGTGAATTGTTGAAGTTATTTCATCAATTGTCGCTTCAAGCCTCACTGCAAGAGCACCTTCCGCAATAAGCTCCGTAGCGCTTGGTCCCGACATGTGAAGACCTAACACTTCTCCTGTCTTAGCGTCTATTACATACTTCACCAAGCCCTCCTGCTCTGCTTCAATCATTGCCTTGCCGTTTAAATTCATAGGAAATACACCTGTTTTTACATCGTATCCTTCTTCTCTTGCCTGCTCTTCTGTTAAGCCTACTCCTGCCAATTCAGGCTTTGTATAAACACAGTAAGGAATTGTTTTAAAATCAATTGAAGATTTTTTGTTCATAATGGATTCAACCGCTACTATTCCTTCCGCAGACGCCACATGTGCAAGCATTACTCCTGCCGTTGCATCACCGATAGCATAAATATTTTCAACATTTGTCTGCATGTTTTTATTTACGGCTATTGCTCCTCTGTTTGTTTCGATACCCACATTTTTTAGTGCCAAATTATCCGTAACAGGCTTTCTTCCTATGGATAGCAGCACTTTCTCTGCATTAAACGATTTTTCTTCGCCGCCGGACAGTGTATTCACTCTTAAGCCTTCTTCAGCTTTAGAAATTGAAACCACCTTTGTATCTGTATATATTTCTATACCATTTTTCTTGAATTTTTCTTTTAAAGGAGCAACAATATCCTGATCCATATTAGCCACTATATTCGGAAGCATTTCAATTATTGTTACCTTGCATCCTAAAGCACCGAATACTGCCGCAAATTCAGAGCCTATTACTCCTCCTCCTATTATAACCATGGAGCTTGGAATTTCTTTAAGGGACAATACTTCATCACTGGTGACAACTCCGGGGAGCTCGATACCCGGTATGGGGATTATAACAGGCTTTGAACCGGTGGCAATTACAGCATAATCAAAATCAACAATTGTTTCGGTGCCGTCATCTGCCTTTACATTTAATTGATTTTTATTGACAAAGCTTCCTTCACCCATTATCTTTGTTACTTTATTGTTTTTTAATAAATTGTCAACTCCGGCAATCAGCTTTCTTACAATTATTGTTTTTCTTTTTTGCAATTTATCCCAGTCCAATTCTGCTCCGGTAATCTTTATGCCGTAGTCCTTTAAATTTTTATTTATATTTTCGTATTCGCCTGCGGCATGCAGCAATACCTTTGTGGGTATACAACCTTTATTAAGGCAGGTTCCTCCTATGTGCTCCTTTTCTATCAGTGTTACTTCCGCATTCAGCTGAGCTGCCCTTATAGCCGCATAATAACCACCCGGGCCCCCTCCTATAATCGCTATTTTCATTTCTCCTCCTCATAGTCAAAGCTGCACAATTTTGTTTGCTCCTTACGTCGCACAAAATTGGCGCTCGTTACGAATGACCTACCGCTATTTTTCTCTCCCTCCGGTCGGAAAAATAGGGTTAGGGCATCTCATAGTCAAAGCTGCATCTACAGCAAAAGCAATCCCGGCTTTTCCATGTATTCTTTTAATTTTGACATGAATTCTGCGGCAACCGCTCCGTCAACCACTCTGTGGTCTGCAGTAAGACTTAAATTCATCATTGGCTTTATTACTATTTCACCGTTAATTGCAACAGGTTCCTGAACAATTGCATTTACACCCAATATTGCAACCTCCGGCTGATTTATTATGGGAGTGAATGATTCAATTCCAAACATACCTAAATTGCTTATGGTAAATGTTCCTCCGGTCAGCTCATCGGGTGTTAGTTTGTTTGTTTTTGCCCTTTCTCCAAGGTCCTTGATTTCTTTGGAAATATCTTTTAAACCCTTTACATTGGAAAACTTGACAACCGGAACCAAAAGTCCCGCAGGCAGAGCGACCGCAACTCCCATATTTACATAATTTCTTGTAACTATTACATTACCATCAACCGTACTGTTAAGTAAAGGAAAATCCATCAAAGCCTTAGATACTATTTTTACCATAATATCGGTGTACGATACCTTAGCCTCATCCTTCAATTCTTCTCTTAATTTCTTCAGGGCAGTGGTATCAATTTTAATATTGTATGATACCGTCGGGGATATCTGAACACTTTCAAGCATTCTTTGCGCAATCACTTTTCTCATGGTTGACATGGTAGTTCTGTATTCCTGCGGATCTGCATATTTAGTCAAATTTTCGTCTAATTTGTACTTTACCACATCTTCCTTCATTATACGTGTGTCTTTATGTATTTTTTCGGTATCGACACTCAGCTGTCGGGCTACTACGGCAGCTGTGGGAGATATTTTATTTTTTGGTTTTTCTTCTGCAAACTTTCTGATATCGTCCTCCGTTATTGCACCGTCGGGACCGGTTCCTGTCACCATGTTGTAATCAACATTCAGCTCCTGAGCGGTTTTCTTCGCTCTTGGAGAAATTTTGACTCTGTCTTTAATTTTTGCGGCTGTCGGTACTGCTTCTTTTATCGGTGCCTCTTCTTTTTCCGGTGCTGCTTCAGCCTCTCCGACTGCCTGTTTTAACAATTCCGATATATCCTCATCCTCAGTGCCGATAATAGCAACAGGCACAAGAATCTTTACGGTTTCTTCATTAACCAGTATTTTTCTTAAGAATCCCGATGTCTTTGCTTCAAATTCATTAGTTAATTTATCAGTTTCCACATCAAACAATACATCACCTTTATAAACTGTATCTCCCTCTGATTTCCTCCAATTTGTCAGGAACCCTTCAGTCATTGTCAGTCCCATTTTAGGCATTAATACAAATTCAGCCATCTTTTCCTCCTCTTATAAATATCATAAATTCTATACTATAAAGAATCCATTTAATTGTGCGGTTTCCAATACTTTTATAACATCTACATGATATGGACCCGTACGCCTAATTTTAAAAATAAATTTTTGTTCCTTTGAAAACTCAACTTCCCTTTCTCCGTCAAGGGCTATGGTGCCTCTATTTTTAGTAATAAGCTCATAATCATCATTGAATCCCAAAATTAAGGGTTCCCCCGCAGATATGCTCTCCACCACTCCGGCGGCAATAGGTGCTTTAATTCTTACGCTGTTTAAATTTATATCAACACAGGCTCCAAAGTCATCTTCAGGATAAATTATCGTTCTGCACCCTGCCAATGATGAAAAGCCGATAGATGCCGGATGACATCTCGTTACAATTATTTTTTCTATTGTATCCATATCCCATATTGCTTTTGAGCCAATGAACACATCCTTTGATATTACGGCATCTATAAGTGCAATATCAATAAGCTTTCCATCCTTGTATATTTCAATCCGCTTGTCTTTAGTTACAAATATATTATTATCAAAGCGGCCTGAAGCTGCTGCCGCCGCAGCCATGCCGGCAATGGTTCCTTCAAGCATAATGGGGTAAACATTGTTTGTTCCCGTTGAAACAGTTATAATCGGAGTGTTTTTAATTGCCTTTGCAACGGCTCTGTTAGTCCCGTCCCCTCCAAGAGTAACCACGCATTTTATTTCATCATGATTCTCCATATATTCAGCTGCCCTTACAGTATCCTCCATACCGTCAAAGCGCATCATATCGATTACATTTATTTCACATTTAAGCTCATTTAAGCTTTTAAGCTTGTCTTCAACCCTGTATCCAATATTGTATGAGTCGGGCATTATAAAAACCTTTTCAACCCCTAATGCCTGAGCGCCCAAAATAATTCTTTCCACTATATTGATTTTTTCATTATTATCAATAACCGTAGCATGGGATACAAGTCTTCTTATATCCTTTCCGGAAGCAGGATTTGCTATTATCCCGATAGAAGCCATTTTAACCCCTCCAATCACTGTCTTTGCAAACAAATTTATTTACTCCTTCGGTCGCATAAATTTGGAGCTCGTTACGTTTGACCTACCATCCATTTTTCCGAAAAAAGCACGGAAAAGAGGGTTTAGGCATAATCATAGCAGCATCAATATAAATTGATGCTGCCCATCAGTTTATTTAAAACAATGATTTAACAGCCAATTCTATATCTTTGCTGTTTGGTACCACGTAGCTTTCAAGGTCCGTAGCAAATGGTATGGGTGTATTTAAGGCACCTACTCTTTTAATAGGAGCATCGCATTCATAGAAGTATTCTTCAGCTATTATTGCAGCAATTTCTCCCGTATACGCACCTCTCTTGCATTCTTCGCTCACTAAAACAACCTTATGAGTTTTTTCTATGGATTCAAATATGGTTTCTTTATCAAGTGGGAACAATGTTCTGAGATCTATAACTTCAGCATTAATTCCTTCCTTGTCCAATGCTTTGGCAGCTTCCAGAGAATCATAAACCTGTCGGCCGTATGTGATAATTGTTACATCCGTTCCTTCTTTGGCTATTCTTGCTTTCCCCAAAGGAATCGGTTTTAACTCATTTTCATCAACTTCGTTTTTCATTGAATACAATACCTTGTTTTCAATAAACACTACAGGGTTTTGGTCGTCTATGGATGTCAATAACAGCCCGTATGCATCCTGTGCATTTGAGGGATATACAACCTTAAGTCCGGGAACGTGTGTCACCCAGGCTTCAAGAGATTGTGAATGCTGTGCTGCAGCTCCTATACCCGCTCCCGCGGGAACTCTTATAACCATGGGAAGATTTATTTTACCGCCGAACATATATCTCATTTTTGCGGCTTGGTTAATCAGCTGGTCCATGCCGACTGTTATAAAATCTATAAACATTAATTCGGCAATTGGTTTTAATCCGCATGCGGCAGAGCCTACCGCTGCTCCCACTATTACTCCTTCGGAAATAGGAGTGTCACGGATTCTGTCATCTCCGAATTCTTCCCATAACCCGGCGCTAACCCCAAAGCAGCCTCCGAACTTTCCCACATCCTCACCAAACAGCAAAACATTTGGATCGTCTTTTATTTTTACACGCATTGCTTCTCTAATTCCTTCAGCATATGTCATATTTTTCATCTTATTCTTCCCTCCTCAACTATATCGGAATACACATCTTTCAGAGCTGATTCTAAAGACGGAACAGGACTATTTTCCGCAAATTCCTTTGCCTCTTCAACCATTCTTTCAACATCATTATTTAATTGCTTTATTTCTTCTTCTTTCATTATTCCGTTGTCTATGAAAAATTTTTCTACCCTTGGAATAGGGTCCTTTTTAAGCCATGCTTCCAACTCCCCTTCCGGTCTGTATACCGTGGGATCTCCTTCAAAATGCCCTCTCCATCTGTATGTTTTGCATTCAATAAGCGTAGGTCCCTGTCCTTTTCTTGCCCTTGCAACCGCTTCACCGACAGCCTCATACACCGCAAACACATCATTCCCGTCCACCGTAATGCCGGGCATATTATATGCGGAGGCTCTTACCGAAACATCCGTTATAGCCTGATGTCTTGCCTGACTTACCGAAATACCATATCCGTTATTTTCGCACACAAATATTACCGGCAGCTTCCAAACACTTGATAAATTCAAGGCTTCATGGAAGGTGCTCTGGTTGGTAGATGCATCCCCAAAGAAGCATATGCAAACTTGGTCGGTTTTCTTATATTGAATAGCCAAGCCCGAACCAACCGCAATATTATGACCTGCACCAACTATGCCGTTCGCTCCCAAAATTCCTTTTGTGGCATCTGCTATGTGCATTGAGCCGCCTTTGCCTTTACAATACCCGTCTTCTCTGCCGAAAAGTTCAGCCATCATATTATTCAAGTCTCCGCCTTTGGCGATAATATGGCCATGTCCCCTGTGGGTGCTTGTTATGTAATCGTCCTGTCTCAAATTAGCACATGCGCCTGTTGCAACAGCTTCTTCACCTATGTACAGGTGAACAAACCCCGGGATTTTTCCCTCTGCAAACAGGTCCATTGCACTTGTTTCAAATTTACGAATCTTTAGCATTGTCAAATACATTTCTTTCAGTTGTTCATTAGTGATCTTCAAAATATTACCTCCCATCATTTTTTAATTTTTACAGATACACTGGCAACAGCTACTTCGATTGAATCATCCTTATCCCCGAAGTTTGAAAAATAAAGCCCTTCGGTTTTTAATCCCCCGTACACCGTACGGATGCTTACCTTTCCTACAGGAAAGCATTTAACAACCTCATCTTTAATAACATCATCCGGCCGGGTAACTCCTATGGTAACATCGATCAATACATTCTCATCAATGTTGTCCTGAGTAAAACCGCATACCTCTTCAAGACCTATCAGACAGCTTTTGGATATGGCGTCCTTGGCTGCTTTTACCGCTGCCTTAGTAACATCCTGACCATGGAAATCTGTTCCCATGCCTATTTCAATAACAAACCTGTCCAAAGCATCACCTCTCACTGTTATTTATATTTGTATAGTGCATTTTTTATGCCAAGCCTTAAAAATATAGAACAATCTTTATTTAGCATTTAAATTTCAATCAAATCAAGCTTTCATCACCAAAATATGCAAAATTAAATCGTCTCAAAATGAGAATCGTGTATCATATTGAGAATAATTTTTATTAAAAAATAATAAAAAAGTCTCAATATGAGAAACTTGAGACTTTTTATGCTAATTTCTTTATTTATTTTAAATCAATGGAATATGTTTTTATCTTCCTGTAAATTGTTGCCTTGCTTATGTGCAAATCTTCTGCCGCTTTAATAACATTGCCTTTGTTAACACTAAGAGCACGGATTATGCTATTCTTTTCAATATCCTTAAAGCTTAGCGGCTTTACTGTACTGACAGGAATTTTCCTTTCTTCCGTAAAGCTTAGCTCCGAAACCGGAGAGTTTGGCACGGTATCTATTAAATCTCTGTCCGACATATAGTATGCCCTCTGTACAATATTTTTCAACTCCCTCACATTTCCGCTCCATTCCTGTGCCAATAAATATTCTTCAAATTCTTTAGTAAAGTTTTTTCTTATATTAGATTCTTCATTGAGACTGTTAAGGAAGTACATTGCTAATTGGATTATGTCACTTTTTCTTTTTCTCAGCGGAGGGATCTTTAAATTTATAACATTTAACCTGAAGTAAAGATCCTGCCTGAAGGAGCCTTTTGACACCTCATCGATTAAATCCCTGTTTGTTGCCGAAATAATCCTTACGTCCAACTCTCTTTCATATGTGCCTCCTATTCGTACAACCTTATTATTATCAAGTACCCTCAAAAGTTTTGGCTGAACTTCCAAAGGAATTTCTCCTATTTCATCCAAAAATATGGTTCCACCGTTAGCAAGTTCAAATTTACCCGGTCTCCCCCCCTTAACGGCACCCGTAAAAGAGCCGCTTTCATAACCAAATAATTCACTTTCAAATAGTTCTTTTGGAATTGCTGAACAATTAATAGCAATGAAAGGTCCGTTTTTTCTATGACTTTCATTGTGTATCGACTGGGCATATAATTCTTTGCCTGTGCCGCTTTCGCCTTCTATTAATACTGCACAGTTTGTTTTGGAAATTTTTATGGCAGTATTTATAAGCTCCTTCATCCTGACATCTCCGGTTATAATGCTGTCAAATGTATAATTGGCGTTAAAACCTGCCAATTTACTGACTTCCTTTCTTACTTGTTTTGCTTCTTTCATAAGCATCACAAGACCTGCAACCTCACCATTTATAATTATAGGCGAAATATGCAATGAGCATTCAATTTTCCGGTTGTCTATTGAAATTGTGGTATCCGAGAAATCCATCTTTTGTTTATCATTCAATACTATATCTTCAATATTTATGCCGTCAAATATTTTTTTAATATCAATATTATAAATAGTATCTTCGTTCATACGGAACATATCAAGAAGCTTATCGTTTACTTTAATAACCTTTAAATCATAATCAATGACCATAATTCCTTCAATAATAGAATTCATGGTTGTATTAAGGAATTCAAATGACTCTGAAATCATAAGCTGTTTTTCGATACAGTTAGCGCTTGAAACGGCAATGCCGTACGTATGAGTTTGAACATCCTCGGCACGTCCCGACAAATCAAAGCAGCCGATTATTTCTCCTCTGTTGTTGTGAATGGGAGCAGCGGAGCATGTCCATTTATGGTGATATTCGCAAAAATGTTCGGCACCTATAACCTGAATAGGCTTATCTATTGCAAGACAAGTTCCTATGGCATTTGTACCTACACTTTGCTCGTCCCATTTTGATCCTTTAACAAAATTTAACAGAACATGTTTTTCCTCTAAGTCCTTATTTATTATCAAATCAATTATTACGCCTTGCTCATCTGTCAAAACTACGCTGTAGCTGGTATTCTTCACCATTTCAAAAACGTTTTCCATTATGGGTCTTGACACTTCAATAAGTTCCTTTTTCTTGGCTATACTTCTTACAGACTCTTCTTCGGAAACCTTTGTTCCTCTTCCGCCTAAATGATCCACCTTCATTGCTTCGCATCTGTGCCAAGATTCCACTATTTCAGGACGCATATTTTCGGACAGTTCCCCCGTGTCCATGTATTCTTGCCATCTTACTTTATATTTTTTTAGCACATAATCAACCCCTAATAATTAATGTATGAAAAGTATTTCTGCTTAGTTGAATTTTAACATAATATAAAATATTTTACAATGTTAAAAATTTTATGCTTAAGTAAAAAATTAAGTGAATTGCAAAAGTAAATTCCAGCGTGGAGGGTCGAAACTGGAATTTAGCTGTGCAAGAGATTCCAGATTTTTATTGCATAACTAAATTCCATATTTCATAATTAAAGTGTACCACCAAGAAGGCAATGATTATGAAAAAGAAACAACTTTATGACAATACTCATTTACTTTTGCAATTCACGTAAAAATTATTATTTTAACTTGGGATTGTTAATAATCTAAATATACATATTCGAATTTCAAAAGTTTAATACGTTTTTCCTAGTTTATCTGCAACAACCATTGCGCTATAAACACTGTCTGGTGATACTTCAAAAGGCATATTATGGATTGTTTCGCCTTCAGCACACGCAAGTACTGCAACCTTCATTAATTTTTCTCTCGTGATATCAGTTATGCCTAAATCTGATAATGTGGTTGGCAACCTACATCCTTACAGAACTCAATAACCTCTTTTATTCCATCATCTCCTGCATTCTCCAGCACTAATTGTGTCACTACTCCAAATGATACCTTTTCACTATGATAATAATGATGGGTTTCCTCCAATGCGGTTAATCCATTGTGGACAGCATGTGCTACAGCAATTGCGCCGCTTTCAAAACCAATACCGCTAACAGAATGTTTGCCTCTATAATTCTTTCTACTTCCGGTGTAACAACCTTGTTTTCTAATGTAATTTTAGCTTTTCTTGCATCTGAAAGCAAGGTTTATAACATAATTTTGCTAGCACCATTACAGTTATTGATGGTGTTGAGCCGTTTAGATGGCAATATTAATGCATTATTGCCCTCCATCCACAATTATGATTTGTCCTGTTATTACGGGTTTTCCAATAGCATCTTCCTGCCTGATTCCAAAAAATTTGCATAAGGCTTATTCATCATTACAAAAAAATTTCTCCTAAAAATAAATATTGATTGTTTTAACACACATAAAATTATTTGTGGTGGCATGTCATTTTCTTACTATCTGTAATTAAACACAAAAGATTCGATTATTCATATATAGCTAGACATTCTACTATTTGAATTTTATTTTTATATTAATATTAATATTTCATACTTTATATTTGTTTTCTTTTAATTTTTTATTTATTTATTCGAAATCCTCGGCACAATATAAAAAAATTTTATACTTGTATTTAACATTTGGTGCCCAGCACAAGCACATCTGCATCCATTAATTATCAATATATAGTCATAATAAACTTGTTCCATGACTGGTTCAAAATTGATTTCAGAATATATGTTAATTATTTTATTGACAAACTCAATCCTGTCATACTTTGAATTACATCCACCGCAATATTTTATTCCGATTTTCATATGCTTCACTGCAAATACTAATTTAATATACTATATTAAGCATTAATTGAAGGTTTCTTAATAAATGTTCTAATTGCATAAACAAGAGACGGAATAAATATTAGCTGAATGATAATTCCCGGAATTCCGGTAATCACAGCTTCCTTTAAAAAAATTATTGGATTCATCTTCACACCAAAGAATTGTGTCAATAGAGCCACTACAAATCCTGCCGTTATCCTGCCGCTAATCATTGATATCAAAAGTGCTGGTAAAATTGAAATATTAAACTTTCTCGTTGCTATTGAAGCTGTAAAACCGTACATACCAAGTTCAAATGCCATAATAACAGCCATTGGAAACATTACAGGCATTCCAGTAAGCATTCCGCTTAGTATAGGTGTAATAATACCTAGTAATAGAGCCATGTTTGTCGGCAGTAAAAATCCACCAAGCAAAACTGGAATGTGCATAGGAAGTACTATGGGCCCAGTCATTCCAAATATGTGGAAAATTATAGGCAAAAGTATCCCCATTGAAAGAAGCAATCCGCTTAAAGCAATGCTTTTTGTTTCTATTTTCTTATTCATTATAAATATTCTCCTTAAAATAGCCATAAAAGTTTCTTACTTAAAAAACCTTCATAATTTATTTCTATCTTAATTTTTATATACTAATTTTATCGCTTCATAATTTGGAAGAATTTCTAGGTAACTCACCCCCAGTACAATTATTCCATATTATTGTTATTAAAAGGCCCCAGTCTTTCCATAACGTGGCATCCTATGTCTCTGCCTTTCCCGTCAATTTAAATTTAATTACATTAATTAACAGTATTTTCAAATCTTATTCTATTTCTATGAATTTATTTTTCATTATATATAATAAAAAACTAGCTTTAATAATATAAACTTAACTTAATGCATATGCATCTTCATTTGCCATTTTTACATACCTTTCATATCTAAACTTCGCATCTTCTTCCGCTTTCTTAAACAGCTTATCTGCCGTTTCTGGAAATGCATTATATAATGAAGCATATCGTACTTCGCTCATCAAAAACTCTTTAAAATCTTTTGTAGGTCCCTTCGAGTCTAGTATAAATGGATTTTTACCCTCATTTATTAATTCTGGATTGAATCTGTATAATGACCAATAACCAGAATCAACCGCATTTTTTTGCTGCATTTGCGCTTTTCCCATACCTGCTTTAATGCCGTGATTTACACATGGAGAATATGCAATTATCAATGATGGCCCCGGATAATTTTCAGCTTCTATAATAGCTTTAAGAGTCTGATTTTTATCTGCTCCCATTGCAATTTGTGCCACATATACATACCCATAGCTCACTGCCATCAATCCTAAATCTTTCTTGCGGGTTTTTTTCCCATTTGATGCGAACTCAGCAATTGCAGCCGTAGGTGTTGCCTTCGATGACTGACCGCCTGTATTAGAATAAACTTCCGTATCAAATACCAAAACATTAATATTTTCTCCAGATGCCAGAACGTGATCAAGACCACCATACCCAATGTCATATGCCCAACCGTCTCCTCCGAATATCCAGTGTGATCTTTTTATAAAATAATCTCTGTTATCATATATTTTACCTAACAGTTCATTATCTTCTTTTTCTTTTAATAATACTTTTTCTAGCTTTTCTGCTCTTTCTCTTGTACCTTCCGATATGCCAAAACCATCAATCCATTCCTGCAATGCTTCTTTAACTGGTTTTTTTACTCCATTAGCAATAGCATCTAATGCTTTTAGCTTAGTAGCATTTCTAATTTTTTCAACTCCCAGGTACATGCCAAAACCATATTCGGCATTATCTTCAAATAATGAAAATCCCCAAGAAGGACCATGCCCATATTCATTAGTTGTATATGACACAGATGGTGAACCTCCCCATACTGTCGAGCATCCGGCTGCATTTGAAATCATCATTCTGTCCCCAAACATTTGGGTTACAAGTTTAGCATACGGAGTTTCCCCACAACCTGCGCAAGCACCTGAAAACTCTATTAACGGTCTTCGGAACTGACTTCCTTTTACCGTCTTTGTGTAATTTTCAGGAATTTCTTTTGTAGTAATATCATTAGCGTAACTCCAATCTTTTACATATTGTTCTCTGTTAGAATCCAGCTTGCCCATCATTATAGCCTTTTCTTTTGCCGGGCATACATTGACACAGATTCCACACCCTGTACAGTCAAGAGCCGATATTGCAAGATGATAGCTCTTATCCTTGTATCCGGTAGCTTGAACTGCCACAAAACCTTCAGGTGCATTCTTTAATTCTTTGTCTGAGAGAAGTGTTGGTCTTATTACCGCATGAGGGCAAACAAATGAGCATTGGTTGCATTGAATGCATTTCGAAGAATCCCACCTCGGGACTTCAATTGCAATTTCACGTTTTTCCCATGCGGTTCCGCCTAATGGGAATGATCCGTCTTCATGCCCGATAAAAGCACTGACCGGAAGCTTGTCGCCTTCTTGCCTATTCATTGTAAATATTACTTTTTCAATAAATTCCGGAACATTATGATTTCTATCAGTTTCTTCATCTACTGTATTTTTCCATTGTTCAGGTACGCTTATTTTATTAATGCTTTCAAAGCCTTTATCTATAGCAAGGCAATTCATATCAACTATATTTTGACCCTTATTGCCGTATAACTTATTTACTTCTTTCTTTAAGTACACCGAAACATCTTCTGTAGGAATAATATTAGCCAATTTAAAGAAGGCAGCCTGCATAATCATGTTTATTCTTTCGCCAAGACCTATTTTTTTAGCTATTTCCACAGCATTTATTGTATAAAAATCTACGCAGTTATTAGCAATATCACGTTTTAATCTTGCAGGCAAATGCTCGTTTAACTCTTCTTCAGTCCAAATGCAGTTTAGCAAAAACTTGCCGCCCTTCTTAATTCCTTCCAAAAGGTTGTATTTATTTACATAGGATTGATTGTGACAGGCTATGAATTCTGCCTTGTTCACTAAATACGGTTCTTTAATCGGGGAAGTGCCGAATCTAATGTGAGATATAGTCAATCCGCCTGATTTCTTAGCATCATATTCAAAATATGCCTGTGCATAAAAATCCGTATTATCTCCGATTATTTTTATTGCTGACTTATTAGCTCCAACCGTTCCGTCAGAACCGAGGCCCCAAAACTTGCATGCAATAGTTCCTTTTGGTGTAGGGTCTATACTTTCATCGCTTAGCGGTAATGATTTGTTACTTACATCATCAATAATACTTACAGTGAAATCATTCTTTGGATTGTCTGATTTTAAATTATTGAAAACAGACATAACATCATCAGGTTTAAAATCTTTAGAACCTAATCCGTAGCGTCCCCCTACAATTGACGGAGCATTTTCAACATCATAGTAAGCATTTTTTACGTCAATATATAAAGGTTCACCATTAGAGCCGGGTTCCTTGGTTCTGTCAAGCACTGCTATTTTCTTAACGCTTTTTGGTATTTGATTAAGCATGAAGTCTGATGAGAATGGTCTGTAAAGATGTACTTCCAGTAAGCCGACCTTTTCTCCCTTGGCATTTAAATAATCAACTACTTCACTTATTGTTTCACAACCTGATCCCATTGCCACTATTATGTTTTCTGCATTTTCATCCCCATAATAGTTAAACAGTTTGTAATTTTTTCCTGTAAGCTTATTAATCTCATCCATATATGATTGTATTATTCCAGGAACTGCCTCATGGAATTTATTTATTGACTCTCTCAATTGAAAAAAGATATCAGGATTTTGAGTTGTTCCGCGGAGAACAGGATTGTTTGGGCTTAATGCATTGTCTCTGAATGCTTTAACTGCTTCATAATCTATTAGTTTTGACAATTCATCATATTCTAAAATCTCAATTTTTTGCACTTCATGGGATGTCCTAAAACCATCAAAGAAATGAAGGACCGGTACCCTTGATTTAATGGCACTCAGGTGTGCAACAGCTCCTAAATCCATAGCCTGTTGAACACTGCTTGATGCTAATAGTGTAAATCCTGTTTGTCTTGTTGACATAACATCCTGGTGATCTCCAAATATACTCAGCGAGTTAGATGCCAAGGATCTTGCACTTACATGAAATACTGCGGGCAATAATTCACCTGCTATTTTATACATATTTGGAATCATCAAAAGTAGCCCTTGTGATGCTGTAAATGTTGTTGTAAGAGCACCTGACTGTAATGCTCCGTGCATTGTGCCCGCAGCTCCTCCTTCAGACTGCATTTCTTTTACTAAGACTGTTTCTCCAAAAATATTTTTTTTCCCTTTTGCAGACCATTCATCTACCAGCCCTGCCATAGGTGACGATGGCGTTATCGGGTAAATAGCCGCAACATCAGTAAATGCATATGCTGCATATGCGGCAGCTGCATTACCGTCCATTGTTTGAGTCCTACGTTTAGTCATCTTATATCTCCT
>ENA-UOOR01002822-UOOR01002822.1-fermentation-metagenome-genome-assembly--contig:-NODE-2822-length-16650-cov-191.691112_pt1 | contig 16650 bp, 8 predicted proteins | sample MGYA00245780_ERZ724029 | MGnify/ENA primary metagenome ERZ724029 (study PRJEB28704, sample SAMN03018315) | fermentation metagenome | biome: anthropogenic terrestrial biome; feature: soil... | reverse complement strand
ATGTCGTGTTACTGGGTGATGCCTTTTAAAAGGAAATGCAATATCTTGCTCGAAAACAAAGGGGATCAGAATATCAACATTGAACAAGCAAAGGCATAGAGTTATAGAGCCATTTTACGAGCAGGATACGATAGGTGTAGAAATACTGAGAAATTTAGATATTAATAAGGGAAAGAATTTACTGCAAATAGAATATTTGGAACATGAAAATTATGATGGAACTAAATACCAGGTTGGTATGGATTGTATTGAGTTCTTCAATCATTAGCCCTTGACATGGGACGGCATTGAGCACGACAACAGCTCCCTCCAGCGAAGATAGATGATTTTTGTCTGGTAATATCTAGACGAATTCGTTTAAAAAACCTCTATCTTTGTATCTGTAAATATAAAGTTCAATTTTCGCATAATTTATGAATGTAAATGATTACAGTTAAATATAAAACATTGTTTGTCGCGAACTTAGTTGTAATTGTAATGCATGCGAATCTTAAATAAAGAGATAAAACAGATGGCAAGAAAGAGAAAACAACTTCCCTTGCTGGAAGGTGTGACAATTACCGGCGTAGCTGCCGAAGGTAAGGCGGTGGCGAAGGTTGATGGCATGACGCTGTTTGTACCTTTTGCAGCTCCCGGCGATGTGGCCGACATCCAGCTAACGCGTAAGAAGAGCACTTTTGCCGAGGGGAGGGTAGTGCGGTTTCAGCAATTTTCAACGCAGCGGAGCGATCCTTTCTGCCGGCACTTCGGGATGTGTGGCGGCTGCAAGTGGCAGCACCTGCCCTATGAGGAGCAGCTGCGGCACAAGCAGCAGCAGGTGGTTGACAACCTTACAAGGATAGGCAAGGTAGAACTGCCAGAGATCACCCCCATTCTGGGAGCACCTGATACCACTTTTTACCGCAACAAGCTTGAATTTACATTCTCCAACAAACGGTGGCTCACCGAGGAGGAGATAAGCTCTGGTAAGGAGTTCACTCAAATGAACGCTCTTGGTTTCCATATCCCCGGCATGTTCGATAAGGTGCTTGATATCGACAAATGCTGGCTGATGGATGATTTTTCCAATCAGATCCGGAATTGCATACGGGAGTTTTGCCTGGAAAAGGGTTTCCCTTTTTTTGATCTGCGCTGCCAAAATGGGCTCATGCGCACCCTTATGATCCGCAACAGTTCCATAGGAGAATGGATGGTGATTGTGGTTTTTTATGAAGATGATGTAGAAAAAAGAGAGGAGTTGATGAATTTCATAAGTGATAGATTTCCACAAATTACATCACTGCTATACATCATTAACCAAAAAGCAAACGATACCATTACCGACCAGGAGGTGGTGACCTGGCGCGGCAGGGATCATATCTTTGAAGAGATGGAAGGATTGAGCTTCAAGATCGGCCCCAAGTCGTTCTACCAGACTAACAGCGAGCAGGCATATCATCTTTATGAGGTTGCACGTAGCTTCGCACAGCTCACAGGCAATGAGCTGGTGTACGACCTTTATACCGGTACTGGCACCATCGCCAACTTTGTTGCAAGTGAGGCAAAAAAAGTAATTGGTATTGAGTATGTAGAGGAGGCAATTGAGGATGCAAGGGTAAACGCGCAGATAAACGGGATCGAAAATGCGCTCTTTTTTGCCGGTGATATGAAGGATGTACTTACGGCGGAGTTTATTTCAGAACATGGTCATCCCGACGTAATTATTACAGATCCGCCCCGCACTGGTATGCACGTAGATGTTGTCAATGCCATTTTGTTTGCAGCACCAGAAAGGATTGTCTATGTAAGCTGTAACCCGGCCACTCAGGCGCGTGATCTTAATCTGCTGGACTGCAAATACAAGGTTAAACGAGTACAGCCGGTCGACATGTTCCCACATACCCACCATGTGGAGAATGTGGTGTTGTTGGAGAAAAGAGGTTAATTTGATTATGAATGTTCGCACATCTACTTTCGTACTATTAATGGCAGTTGTTTTTGTTATTACCGTGGACAATGTTTTTGCCGCGGAACCACAACAAGAGCAGGTGCTCAAGATGCTATACGAGATGATGGAAGATAAGGCAGTGTTCATGTCCGAAAAAGAAGAACGTGTCGCCTCGATAAAGCAGATGTTGAGAATGCCCAATATGAACGAGATGCAGCGATACGACATAAACCTGCAGTTGTTTAACGAGTATAAAACTTATATTTCCGATTCTGCCATTCATTACGCTAAGCAGAATGTGGAGCTCTCCGAAAGCTTAGGTGATAGCTACAGAATCAATGAATCGAAACTTAATCTCACCTCTTTATATATAGTCTCGGGACTCTATATCGAGGCATTAGATATTCTCACGAATATCAATAAAACTGAGCTCGCCGATAACCTGTTAGTCAACTATTATGATAGCTATAAGCAGTTATATAGAAGCTACTCGTTCAATAATCCCATTGCTCCTGTATATACCGTTAAGAGCAGCCTGTACCGGGACTCGTTGTTAAGTGTCCTGAATAAAGAATCCAACCATTACAAGATTGTTTTTGCCGAAAAGCTGTTCGACGAAAATCGATTAGCCGAATCACAACAAATTTTACAAGAGCTAATCAATCAATCGGAAGAGGAGAATCATGAAAAGGCCGTTTTAACCTATGCCCTTGCAAATATTTACCGTAAAGAAGGAGATATTGACAAGCAAATAGCCTATTATGCGATATCGGCTATTTGCGATATAAAGAATGCGATTAAGGAAAATGCTTCTATGCAGGCATTGGCGATCACACTATTTGAGACCGGTAACATAGAAAAGGCTTATGATTGCATCAAATCGTCGATGGAAGATGCCATGTTTTGTAATGCCCGTTTGCGGACGTATGAAATCTCACAAATACTTCCGATAATCGATTCGGCTTATCAGGAAAAAGTCAGGAATCAGCAGTCAGAACTGCAGCTCTTCCTTGTTCTGGTGAGTCTCTTGTCGCTGTTCCTCATCATCGCTGTTATCTACGTCTATCGACAAATGAAAAAGATCGCCCGAATAAGAAAGGAGTTATATCAAACGAATCTGAAGTTGAATGACCTGAATAATGATTTACAACGTACTGTCGATCAATTGAACAGAACGAATAGAAAATTGTCGGATGTAAACGATGAATTGTCCGAATCCAACGAAATAAAGGAAACCTATATCGGCCATTTCCTAGATCTTTGTTCCACCTATATAGATAAGCTAGAGAAATACCGGAACACGCTCAATAAAAAAGCTGCCGAACGAAAGATAGACGAACTTTTCAGGATGTTGAAATCGCATGATATGATTGATCAGGAGCTGAAGGAGCTATATAAACTGTTCGATAACATCTTTCTTCATCTGTATCCCAATTTCGTGGAGGAATTTAACTCTCTGTTGCTCGAAGAAGAACAATTTAACCTGAAACCTAATGAATTGCTGAACGTAGAACTACGTATATTTGCTCTGATCCGGTTAGGGATAACCGACAGTTCACGCATTGCCAATTTCCTGCATTATTCGGTAAACACTATCTATAATTATCGTACTAGAGTACGAAATAAAGCGGCTGTACCCCGCGATAAATTTGAAAGTCTTGTGAGGAAAATTGGAGTTATACAGAAAATTTGAGATATATATCATCTACTTTTTCACGTCTCTATATTTGAGTATTATGCTGATGTACAGACTGTATAACTATTGTTGTATCTATATGTTAACTATCCTGATTTTTTTTCTGTTACTTCATCTTTTACATTTGCCTATGTTATTGTTGAATTTATCTTGAGGCTACTATTCATTGAAATTAAACGAGAACGATGAAATTTTAATTAGTCGACCCTAGAAAAGTACTAATGTAAATTGATGTATAAATGTGACTATAACCTTTGTATTTTTTATTTTCTAAATTTATTAACATGGGGGAAAAACAAAAATTATCCAAAGAGCCTATTGCATGCAGGTTATTATTATTATTGATGTTGTGTGTAATATTCAGTATTCATCTGTCGGCTCAGAATCAAAAAACTATTTCCGGGAATATCACTGATGAGAATGGTGTTTCTGTTATAGGTGCTTCCGTTTTTGTAAAAGGGACTACAACCGGTACCGTAAGTGATATCGATGGTAATTTTTCTTTGGCAGTGCCCGAATCATCAGTAATAACCATATCTTATATGGGATATCACCCGCAGGAGATATCGGTTGCTGGTAAAACGAATCTCTCTATTGTGCTAAAAGAGGACAATCAGCTGCTGGATGAGTTGGTTGTAATCGGATATGGTGTGATGAAAAAAAGAGATCTCACAGGCGCTGTATCATCGGTTTCGGGGGAGACGATGAAGGACAAGCCGGTAGCCAGTATCGGGGAAGCGCTTCAGGGACGGGCTGCAGGTGTGCAGGTCATCTCCTCCGGTAAACCGGGTGACAATGTCTCCTTCCGCATCAGGGGAATTAGCACTATCAATAACAGCGAACCGCTTCTGGTTATAGACGGGGTACCCACGGACCTGGGAATCAATTCCCTGAATATGGAAGATGTGGAAACCGTGGATGTGCTCAAAGATGCTTCTGCCACTGCCATTTACGGGTCGCGGGGGGCAAACGGCGTCATATTGGTTACCACGAAGAAGGGGAAATCTGGTGACGGATCTATCTCATTTAGTGCGAACTGGGGAGTACAAACTGCTACCGGCATGCCACAGATGTTGAATGCTACACAGTTTGCCTCGTTACATAACGAGATGATTGCCAATTATAACCAGTTCGCCTCCTCCCCGCTGACACAGCGCGCCGACTTTGCTGATCCAACGGTTTGGGGTGAAGGTACCGACTGGCTTGATGAACTCTTCCGTTCGGCGAGAATGAGAAACTATACGGTTTCCTATTCCGGAGGTAGTGATAAGGGAAATTATTATGTGTCGGGAGGAGTATTCGATCAGGACGGTGTTGTGTCTAATACATCATACCGACGATACACGGTGCAGTTCAATAGCGAATCGAACGTGCGTTCATGGATAAAATTCGGGAACAATATAACCCTGAGTCACGATATCAAGAAACAGGGTTCTTATGATATTCGCGGTACTATGGCTTCGTTACCTACTCAGCCGGTTTACAACGAAGATGGTTCATACTCCGGTCCTGGAGAACCGGCTTATCAGTACGGGGATATACGCAATCCTATTGGAACAGCAACACTTAGCCGAAACAGAACCAACGGATACAACGTGCTTGGAAATATCTTCGCTGAAATAAAACCGGCAGATAAACTTACTTTTAAGTCACTGGGTGGCATCGACTTCAAGTTTTGGGATCAGAACAGCTTTAGTCCCAAATATGACTGGAAGCCCATCCCGCAGCCGCAGTCATCACTGTATGAAGAGTCGAATAAAAGTCTTACCTATCTGTGGGACAATACGCTTACTTACCTCGACACCTTCGCAGATAAACACAACGTAAACGTGATGATTGGTTCCAGCGCCCAGAATAACTTGTATAACCGCATGAACGCAAGTGTGCAGGGATTCCTGAGTGATAATAACAGCCAGTTGAATAACGGGCTTACCGACCCCACCGTCGGGGGTACCAAAAATGATTGGGCTATCCTCTCGTTTATGGGGCGAGCCAATTACAATTACGACAACAAATATCTTTTCACCGCAACAATCCGTCGCGATGGCTCCTCCCGATTTTCCAAAGAAAACAGGTGGGGTACTTTTCCCTCGTTCTCCGCAGCTTGGCGCTTGTCGGAAGAACCTTTCTTCCACGCAAACGAATGGGTCGACGATGTGAAAGTCCGTTTGGGATACGGAGAAACGGGAAACCAGGGAGGTATAGACAACTACGCCTATTTTACCAGGTTGAAAACAGGGCAGTATGTGTTCAACGGCACACCGGTTTCTACGCTTTATCCGCTGGTGATGCCCAATCAGGATGTACAATGGGAGACGGTAAGGCAGTTTAATGCCGGGGTGGATCTCTCTTTATTGAATCAACGGATTAATCTGACGCTTGATGCTTACCTAAAAAACACAAGCGATATGCTGGTGCCGATGTCAGTACCCATCACTACAGGTTATTCAGACATTTACGTGCCGAGTATAAATGCCGGAGAGATTAGGAACAAAGGGCTTGAGCTGACTGTCTCCTCCAGAAACCTCACGGGCCAGTTTGAATGGGATACCGATTTCAATGTTTCTTACAATAAGAATGAAGTAATCAAAATGAATGACGGTATTGCCCTGTTTACCGGTGGGGATATCAATATGACTAAAGTGCAGGTGAGTGCCGAAGGACGACCTGTGAACGCGTTCTATGGTTATGTAACCAACGGCATCTTCCAGAATCAGGAGGAGGTGGACCGGTATGCTACGCAGGTAACCGGCGGAACAGCACCTGGCGATATCAAGTTTCGTGATCTTGACAACAACGGAGTCATCAATGCCGATGACCGTACCTTTATCGGTAATCCATTCCCTGAATGGACGTTCTCCATGAACAACAGCTTTGCTTACGGAAATTTCGACCTGCAGGTCTTTTTCCAGGGTGTGGCCGGAAACGACATTTACAATGCCAACAGAATATGGCAGGAAAGTATGTCAGTCCCGCAGAACCAGACGACAAAGGTGTTGGACCGCTGGACAGGAGAAGGAACAAGTAACAGTGTTCCGCGTGCTGTCTACAGTGACCCCAATCAGAATGTACGCCATTCCAACCGGTTTATCGAGGATGGATCATACCTTCGTTTGAAAAATCTCACGTTAGGATATACGCTGCCGAAATCAGTAGCACAGAAGGCTCAACTAAGTATGGCACGACTCTATCTCTCTTGCCATAACCTCTTTACATTGACCGGTTATTCTGGTTTTGATCCTGAAGTAGGGGCAGGAGGTGTAGATCTCGGCACCTATCCGATAACACGTACAATCAGTTTAGGCCTAAATATTCAATTTTAATCGATGACAATATGAGAAAAATAGCATATATAATTGGACTTTTATCGGTATTGACACTCTTTGGATCCTGCTCCGATTTTTTGGATAAAGTTCCGTATGAAGACCCAAGTGCCGAGGCACTCACGGACGAAGCGTCGGCTATTGCCCTGGTAAATGGGGCTTATCAGCCGCTACAGCGTCCCAAATTATACAACATGAGAATCTGGACGCTCGATATCATTGCAGGAAACAGCGAAGTGGGTGCTGGTGGAGGCACCGACGGGATAGAGACTGTTACCTTGGCAAATTTTGTAGCTACAGCCGACAATGCAGCTGCACTGGACATATGGCGAGGTCCCAATCCCGGGATACTATACTGCAATACGGTATTGGAAAATGTGCCGAAGATGGATATCGACGAATCGTTGAAAAACCGTTCTATCGGAGAAGCGAAGTTTCTTCGTGCCAACTATTATTTCATTCTGGTGCAGCTTTTCGGAGATGTCCCGATGACGGTCTCTACACCGAAGCCTGGAGACAACCTGCTGCCCGAGCGTACCGACAAAATGACCATCTACAACGAGGTGATAATTCCTGACTTGAAGGATGCAATTGAATTGTTGCCGGTCAGGGAAGCATATTCGGGAAGCGACATCGGCCGTGCTTCCAAGGGTGCGGCTGCCGGCATGCTGGCAAAGGTTTATCTGACATTGGGAATGTATGCAGAATCACTACAGATGAGTGAGCTGGTAGAGAGCCTCGGTTATACCCTGAATTCCGATTACAGCGATAGCTTCGGGGGTGAGGAACGGCATAAGAACACAGCAGAGTCTCTGTTTGAAGTGCAATATTACGGACTGACCAAGGCTGGTTTCTGGAGTGATGAAAACCAGGCCAACTGGCTAAGTACCTACATGGGTCCGCGTAATACAGGATGGGTTGGCGGTGCTTATGGCTGGAACCAACCGACACAGGAGTTCGTGGACCAATATGAGAATGGGGACTTGCGTAAAGACAAAACTGTCTTGTATGAGGGAGGCCCTGATTTCGACGGCAAATCATACAAAGCAAATATGTCGAACACGGGTTACAATGTTCGGAAGTTCCTTGTGCCACTGTCCGTTTCTCCAGATTATAATACCAACTCAGCGAACATCGTGGTATTGCGTTTTGCAGATGTGTTGTTGATGAAAGCTGAAGCGCTGAATGAGCTGGGAAGAACAACAGAAGCAGAAGAACCATTATACCAGGTGCGTAAAAGAGCAGGCCTGACAAATCGGGGAGATGTGGAGAATCTCACAACCGAACAGATGAGAGAGAAAATCAGAAATGAACGTCGCATTGAACTGGCCTTCGAAGGACATCGCTGGTTCGATATCATCAGGTGGGATAACGGACAATATGCCTTGGATTTCCTGCACTCCATCGGTAAAATCAACGCGACGCAGAAACACCTGTTGTTTCCTATCCCGCAAAAGGAGAGGGATGCCAATCCTAATCTCACACAAAATCAAGGATATTAATATCAAAAAGAGAGACTGTTATGAAGATATACAGATTACTATTTTTACTGTCGTTGTGGGTCACACTGTTTGTAGGGTGTGCCGACGATAATTACATGGAACTGGACAAGGGAAGCAGTCCCCTTGAAATAACTGCTTCATCGGCTGAAATCGAGCTGGATGCTGCAAATCCGACTTCGGAAGCCCTGAAATTGTCATGGACAACCGGTTCCAACCAGGGTACCAATGCCGGAATTAGCTATACCTTTCAGATGGATTTGCAGGGTAATAACTTTGTCGGAGGTGTATCGATTGATTTGGGAAGGGGTGTATACGAAAAAATTTACAAGAACGAAGAGCTGAATGAGATATTGCTAAATAATTTTGGTGTTGAGGTCAATAAGGAGGTAGTGCTGGAGGCTCGTGTTATTGCTACTATCGCTGCAGAGGGTATCGAACCGGAGATTTCGAACCTGCAACGCCTCTCGGTCAAAACACACAAACCGATTACCAAGACACTGTACATGCTGGGTGATGCTACACCCAACGGATGGAATGCCGGCGAAGCCACAGAAATGCGCCCCATCAGCAATGTTCCCAAAGGGTTTACCTGGACCGGATCGCTTTCGCCTGGCAATGTTAAATTTATCACCACGCTGGGAGAGTTTGCTCCCTCTTATAACAAGGGAGAGAGCGATACGAAACTCTATCTGCGCGAAAGTTTTGATGATCCCTACGACGAACAGTTCGAAATAACTGAAGGAGGAACCTATACGGTAAAAGTGAATTTGATTACGATGACAATCAGTATTGTAAGAGGTGAAGGACCGGAATATAGCGAATTGTGGTTTGTAGGCAATCCCACCGGATGGAGTTTTCAGCCGATGGCCGTGAATCCTGTGGATCCGTTTATCTTCCATTACAATGATGACCTTTCAGCCGGGGGTGAATTTAAAATAGGAACTGCAGCAGGAAACTGGGACGCACCCTTTTTCCGTCCCACTGTTGATAAGACAGCAGAAGGCATAGGCCTCGATGTGGACAAATGGGCGGGTGATCCTGATTATAAATGGAACATTACTGGCGGCGTATATAAAATCAAACTGGATACACGGGACATGAAGATAGATATCGTTCCATTTGTGCCATTTGAAATGGTTTACCTCGTAGGCGATGCTTCACCCAATGGATGGGATATTGGCAATGCTACCCCTATGACGGCCACAGCCGATCCCTACAAGTTCACATGGAGCGGATCACTTAAGGGTGGAGAGCTGAAGTTTACGTGCGACAAGCAATCCGATTGGAATGGTGCCTGGTTTATTGCGAGCGAAGCAGATAAATCACCTACGGGGCAGACAGAACAGATGTTGTTTAATTATCCCGGGGCTGGCGTGGACTACAAGTGGAGGATTTCGGAATCCGGCACTTATAAAATCGAACTCGATCAGTTAAAAGAAACCATCACCATTCAAAAACAATAAACAAACAGGGATGATCTGCCACATCGGATGAAAGGTGTGGCAGATCCCTGATTCAAATTATGATTAAAAAAATCACCTTCCTGTTTTTTATCTGTTTGCTGACATTGGTTTCATGCAAAGATGATTATGATACAAAAAACAATCCGGTAACTTATGGCGATGCCTATCTGGCGGTTGGCATTACTACCGATAAGTCGGTATATAAACCAGGGGAGACTGTTCGTATTACCCTGAAAGAAAAACCTTCCGGCAACCCAAAAGTGCGTTATTCGCACCTGGGAAAAGTAATAAAGGAGGAGGAGCTGCAGGGGACGAGCTGGTCATGGATTACACCAGCAGAAGATTTCAAAGGGTATATGGTGGATATTTACGAAACTGATGAAAAAGGAGAAAAGATTTATCACACCATTGCTGTGGATGTTTCTTCCGACTGGACAAAGTTTCCTCGTTACGGCTTTCTCTCTTCATATGGTGATCTGTCGAAGATGCAGGTTGGGAGAAATATTGAGATTTTAAACCGTTACCACATCAACGGGGTTCAATTTTATGACTGGATGCACGACCACCACCGCCCGCTGGCAGGAACCGTAGATAATCCGCTGTCCCAGTGGCCCGATCTCATTGGTCGTACCAACTATCTCTCTACAGTGAAAAGTTATATTGATGCCATACATGGGAGAGGAATGAAAGCGATGTTTTATAATCTCGCATTTGGCGCATTGAGCAATGCGGCGGCTGATGGTGTAAAGGAAGAGTGGTATATTTTCAAGGATTCCAACCGCTCAGTCAAAGACAGTCACCATCTTGATTCCCCCTTTCGCAGTAGCATTTACCTCACAAATCCGGCAAACAATGCGTGGCAGAACTATCTCATAGCACGTCATAACGATGTATACCGGGTATTCGATTTCGACGGTTATCATATTGATCAGTTAGGTAACCGGGGAATGGTATACGATTATGAGGGCAATGTGGTGAAGCTGGATGAAACCTATGCTCCCTTTGTTGCTGCCATGAAGCAGTACGAATCTGGCAAGCGGTTGGTGATGAACGCGGTTGGCCAATACGGACAAAAGTATATTGCCAAATCTCAAGTAGACTTTCTCTATACCGAAGTGTGGGATGAAAGCAAAACTTACGAAGAGCTGGCAGAAGTGATTCATGACAACAATGCTTATGCTGATAACAAGAAACAGACCGTGCTTGCTGCTTATGTTAACTATGCAAAATCCAACAGTTCTGGTTATGTGAATGCACCGGGTGTATTGTTGACCAATGCGGTGATATTCTCGTTCGGAGGGGCTCACCTTGAACTGGGTGAACACTACCTGGCAAACGAATATTTTCCAAATTCTAACCTGCAGATAAAGAGAGAGTTGAAGGAGGCTTTGGTTTGTTACTACGATTTCCTTGTGGCTTATCAGAATCTTTTACGTGACGGAGGAGCGTTTGCTTCGTTTAGTGTGCAGTCGGTCGACAATCGGGCCAGGTTCGAAAGCTGGCCTTCATCACAGGGGACTGTAGCCGTTACCGGCAAAAGATTTACAGACAAGGAAGTGATTCATTTTCTTAATTTCTCTGATGTAAATTCCATGGAATGGAGAGATACCAATGGAATCCAGAAAGAACCAGCGATGATCATCGGCGCGGGAATAAAAGTTACAGTGAACAGTGAAGTGAAAAATGTCTGGTTTGCTTCGCCGGATATAAACGGTGGGGCAGCCAGAACGCTCGACTTCACACAGGCAGAGAATGAAGTCAGATTGACACTTCCGTCGTTGAAATATTGGGACATGATTGTCATCGAGTATTAACTATCATGTAAAAGAAATTTGATGAAGTATCTACAATTTATATTACTGCTGATTCTCTTTACTCCTTTTGTCATCTATGCACAACAAGGTGGTAGAGTGAAGGAGGTCACCTCATATACAAAAGAGGGAAATAGGGTTGTGTTTAATGCGGATGATGGATCGAGGCTATCACTGGATTTTCTCAGCAGCTCTGTCGTGAAAATATGGTTCGATCCCCATGGCACATTTGTTTGCAAAAATAAATCGTTTGCAGTAATCAATGAGGACCTCGAAAATATGGGGAAGATAACGGTGAACGACGAACCATCATCCTACGAGATATACACTTCCAGGCTCCGTATCAGGATGAACAAGAGCCCGATGCAACTACAGATTTTTGATAAATGGCAAAAACTGTTGTTCAGTGATTATAAGGAGATCGGTCACGTGTCTGACTCCACGGCGAAGAAAGCTTACAAGGTATTGCGAGACGACGAACAGTTTTTCGGCTTGGGAGAAAAGGCCGGGCCTCTCAATCGACGCGGACGGGAATACAAGATGTGGAACAGCGACCGCCCCTGCTACAGTGTAAACGAGGATCCGCTATATAAAAGTATACCCTTCTTTATGAGTAGTTACCAATATGGGATTTTCCTTGATAATACTTATAAAACAGAATTCAAATTTGGTACAGAGTCCAATGAATATTATTCGTTTGAGGCACCAGACGGAGCATTTGTCTATTACTTTATTTTCGGGAAAGATTATAAGGATATCCTGAGTCAGTATATCTCCCTGACAGGGAAACCTATTATGCCGCCTAAGTGGGCGTTTGGCTTCTCGCAAAGTCGTGGTCTTTACACGAAAGAAGCGCAGGCACTGGAGGTGGCTGCCGAATTCCGTAAGCGTCAAATTCCATGCGATATAATCTATCAGGATATCGGTTGGACACAATATTTGCAGAATTTTGAATGGAGAGAGGAAAATTACAACAATCCGAAGCAAATGCTCTCTACTTTAAATGAGCAAGGTTTTAAAGTGATTCTTTCACAGGATCCGGTGATCTCTCAAGCAAATAAGAAACAGTGGGCAGAAGCCGACAGTCTCGGTTATTTCGTAAAGGATTCCCGAACAGGGAAAGCGTATGATATGCCCTGGCCATGGGGAGGTAACTGTGGGGTGGTGGATTTTACCATTCCGGAGGTGACCGACTGGTGGGGTGAGTACCAGCAGAAACCATTAAATGATGGAGCTGCCGGATTCTGGACAGATATGGGCGAACCGGCATGGAGCAATGAGGAGGACATTGATCGACTTCATATGCGGCACCATATCGGTATGCACGGTGAGATTCACAATGTGTACGGACTGACCTGGGACAAGGTAGTAAAAGAGCAGTTTGAAAAGAGGAACCCGGGCAAACGGGTGTTCCAGATGACGCGTGCAGCTTATGCCGGACTCCAGCGCTATACCTTTGGCTGGAGTGGCGATAGCGGCAATGGCAATGATCTCCTCGAAGGGTGGGGGCAACTACGGAACCAGGTGGCGATCGGTATCTCTGCCGGATTGGGAGGTATTCCGTTCTGGACAACAGATATTTCTGGCTATTGCGGTGATATTACCGATTACCCGGCAACGGCAGAACTCTACACCCGGTGGATGCAGTTTGGCATTTTTAATCCATTGAGCCGTGCTCATCACGAAGGTGATAATGCGGTAGAACCTTGGATGTTTGGAGAAACAGCTGAGAAAAACAGCAAAGCTGCCATCGAATTGAAATATCAGCTCTTTCCTTACCTGTACACTTATGCCCGGAAGGCGCATGATACAGGATTGCCTATTATGAGGGGGCTGTTTATGGAATATCCCTACGACGAAGTGGCACTGAAGGTTGAAGATCAGTTTATGTTTGGTGAAGAACTGCTTGTAGCGCCGGTATTGAAAAAGGGAGAAAGGGTAAAGCGTCTCTATCTGCCCGAAGGGGAATGGATTGATTTTAACGACAAAAAAACCGTTTATTTGGGTGGACAGCAAATTGCTTATCGTGCATCTTTAAATGTGATTCCCATTTTTGTAAAGAAAGGCTCCATCGTCCCGATGATGCCGGTAATGCAATATATCCACGAAAAGAAAGACTATCCGTTGTTTATTCATATTTTTCCCGACTATGAAGATGAAACGGCAGAATTCGAACTCTATGAAGATGAGGGAGAGAACCTCGAGTATCTCGATAACATCGCTTCAAGAACGCGGTTTACCTGTACTACGCTGTCCGACGGATACCGTACGGAAATTGTACCGTCGGATAATGGATTCAAACAATCGGACAAAAGGAACATGATCCTGGCTTATCATCTCGATAAAATGCCTGTTTCGGTCACCGTGAATGGTAAAACAGCCAAAAAAACGGATGAAGCTTCTGTTTACCGCACAGCGGAGAACGATGTTTCATCTATAGCATGGTGGTGGAGCGAGGAGTCGAATGAGTGTCGAGTGAAAATACCCGATCATAGAAAAAAGATAACCATATTAATTAAAAAAGCATATAAAAGAATCCATTGTAACCAAGACTTATGAATAAGGAACTTATAGACAAATGAAGGTCCGGTTTTTTGTCTTGGTTCTCATGTCTTAATTTTAATCATATGAGGAAAATATTTATACTATTATACTTTTGCCTGATTGCCGGCATCATAGCGGCACAGAATCTGAGATCACCAAACGGTGATCTGGAGATGAATTTCTTTGTCGATCAACAAGGAACGCCGGTGTATACCTTAAAATATAATGGGAAAACGGTGATCAATCCAAGTAAATTGGGCCTTGAGCTGATTGGAAGCGACAAGGTGGAGTTCGGTTCTGAAATTAATCGTAAAAAAGATCCCAAAACATCTTTGTACGACGGATTCAATGTAGCTGAGGTACAATACAGTTCATTCGATGAGATATGGGAGCCCGTATGGGGTGAAACGAAAGAGATCCGCAACCGATACAACGAGATGGCGGTAACACTCAACCAGAAGGATACTGATCGCGATATGGTGATCCGTTTTCGTCTGTTTGACGACGGACTTGGGTTTCGGTATGAATTTCCGCAGCAGAAGAATCTGGTTTACTTTGTCGTCAAAGAAGAGTTGACCCAGTTTGCTATGACCGGAGATCATACCGCTTACTGGATTCCGGGCGACTATGATACCCAGGAATATGATTATAATATTTCCAAATTATCGGAGATCAGAGGCCTCAATGAAGGGGGTAGACAGGAAAACCTCTCTCAGACTGGATTTTCTGATACAGGTGTACAAACTGCATTGCAGATGAAAACAGCCGAGGGCATTTACATCAACCTGCACGAAGCAGCCTTGATTAACTATGGAGCCATGCACCTGAATCTGGATGACCATGATTTCATCTTTCAATCCTGGATCACACCCGATGCCAACGGAGCAAAAGGTTATTTACAAACTCCCTGCACAATACCTTGGCGTACGATTATCGTAAGTGACGATGCACGTGATATCCTGGCATCCAATATTACATTAAACCTCAATGAGCCTTCGAAGATTGATGATACTTCCTGGATTAAACCCATGAAGTATGTCGGCGTATGGTGGGAAATGATTACCGGAAAAAGCGACTGGTCCTATACGCATGATTTGCCAAGTATTCATATAGGTGTTACGGATTATTCTGTGGTAAAACCTCACGGACGACACGGAGCCACTACAGACAATGTAAAAAGATATATCGACTTTGCGGCAAAGCATGGGATGGATGGTGTATTGGTGGAAGGGTGGAACATTGGCTGGGAGGATTGGTTCGGTAATTCAAAAGATTTTGTTTTCGATTTTCAAACGCCCTATCCTGATTTCGATATTGAGGAGATACACCGTTATGCGAAAAACAAGAACATAGCAATGATCATGCATCATGAAACATCATCTTCGGTGCGAAACTATGAACGCCATCTCGATAAGGCATATCAATTGATGAACAGGTATGATTATCCTGCCGTGAAGAGCGGTTATGTGGGGGATATTATTCCCCGTGGTGAGAACCATTATAGTCAGTGGATCAACAACCATTACCAGTATGCGATAGAGAAGGCGGCGGAATATAAGATCATGGTCAATGCCCATGAGGCTGTACGTCCCACTGGTATTTCACGTACCTGGCCCAACCTGATTGCCAACGAATCGGCACGAGGAACAGAATATCAGGCTTTCGGGGGTAACAAGCCGAGTCACGTAACAGTACTGCCTTTCACGCGTCTTATCGGCGGGCCGATGGATTATACCCCGGGTATTTTCGAAATGGATATTTCTAAAATCAATCCCAACAATCAGTCGCACTGCAATTCTACCATCGCCAATCAGCTGGCATTGTACGTGACAATGAGTAGTCCATTGCAGATGGCTGCCGATCTTCCGGAGAATTACGAGCGTTTCCCCGATGCATTCCAGTTTATCAAAGATGTGGCATTGGATTGGGATGAAAGCTTATACCTCGAAGCAGAGCCGGGAGCATACATTACTGTTGCCCGAAAGGAGAAAGGAACAAATAACTGGTTCGTCGGCAATACCACGGGGAATAGCAAGTTTACTTCTAAAATCTCATTCGATTTTTTGGATCCCGGCAAACAATATATTGCTACGATATATGCTGATGCAAAGGATGCTAACTATAAGACCAATCCACAGGCTTACACTATCCGCAAGGTAGTCGTAACTGATAAATCCGAACTGATACAGCAAGCGGTAGCTGGAGGTGGTTTTGCTATTAGCCTGTTTCCAGTAAAGGATAAAGTGCAGGTCAAAGGATTAAAGAAACTGTAAATTGTGAAAAAGCGGGGTTTACATCAAAGCACCCCGCTTTTTGCTATCTTACTGCCTCAACAGTATATCCCAACTTTCTCAGACCTTCAATTAAGCCCTCCTCTCCTGGTA
>ENA-UOOR01002820-UOOR01002820.1-fermentation-metagenome-genome-assembly--contig:-NODE-2820-length-16673-cov-21.257913_pt1 | contig 16673 bp, 15 predicted proteins | sample MGYA00245780_ERZ724029 | MGnify/ENA primary metagenome ERZ724029 (study PRJEB28704, sample SAMN03018315) | fermentation metagenome | biome: anthropogenic terrestrial biome; feature: soil... | reverse complement strand
GGCTGGGTAAAAAGGCACAGGTTCGCGACACCCATTGCCGCCCGCGACTCGCAGCAAGTTCCTACCATACACGAGCCCCAGCTACAGAGTGCGGGCCGCGGCGCCCCTCTATGCGCCGGCGGCCCGCACACGCCCGGCGAGGCGTGTGCAAGCCGATTTCGGACCCCGCCGTGCGCCTTATGTTAACCGCCTGAGTCATTTTGCCCAGGATTCCCGTCAAGGCTGGGTAAAAAGGCACAGGTTCGCGACACCCATTGCCGCCCGCGACTCGCAGCAAGTTCCTACCATACACGAGCCCCAGCTACAGAGTGCGGGCCGCGGCGCCCCTCTATGCGCCGGCGGCCCGCACACGCCCGGCGAGGCGTGTGCAAGCCGATTTCGGACCCCGCCGTGCGCCTTATGTTAACCGCCTGAGTCATTTTGCCCAGGATTCCCGTCAAGGCTGGGTAAAAAGGCACAGGTTCGCGACACCCATTGCCGCCCGCGACTCGCAGCCGGCCCGCCGCTGCCGTGTATCTTTTTGCGCGTCTACACGCTATAATCGTAAGAAATACCGCCTGTCCCGGGAGAAGTGTCGCTTATCTCGGAAGGGGTGTCGCCTGTCCCGGGTGAGCTGTCGCTCATCTCGGAAGTAATCTCGCTGTCAAGGAGGAGGCGCCATGGACGTTGTAAGGATCGGGCTACTGGGGTTGGGGAATGTCGGCAGCGGTGTGTGGAAGATTCTGAATGATAATTCAGCTGAAATCGCAGAGAAGGTCGGGGCTCGGCTGGAGATAGCCAGGGTGCTCGTGCGCGACCCCGACAAGGAGCGCCGGGTGAGCGTGCCCAGGGGACTGCTGACTACCGATGCCGAGAGCATAGTGAACGACCCGAGTATCCCCATAATTGTGGAGACGATAGGCTGCCCAGGCCAAGACACTGGGCTTGCGCGCGACTACATGCTCTGCGCGCTTTCCGCCGGGAAGCACGTGATTACAGCCAACAAAGAGGTGCTGGCCAGGCACGGTCGCGAGCTTCGCGGCGCAGTGAAAAGCGGCGGCGGCCTGTATTACGAAGGCGCCGTGGCCGGAGGCATTCCCGTTGTGAAAGTCTTCAAAGAAGCGCTCGCCGGCAACAAGGTGCTGTCGCTGATGGGGATAATCAACGGGACCACCAACTACATCCTCACCCAGATGAGCCAAGAGGGCGCGGACTTTCAGCAAGTACTGTCAATGGCGCAGTCGCTGGGCTATGCCGAACAGGACCCCAGTTCCGATGTGGACGGCCACGATGCCGCTTACAAGCTGGCGCTGCTCGCCTCCATCGCCTTCGGCCACGATGTGCAGGTCGAGGACGTGTTCCACGAGGGAATTTCCCAAATTCAGCTGGAGGACCTGCGCTACGCGGCTGAACTGGGCTACACGGTCAAGCTGCTGGCAATAGCCAGGCGTGGAGGCCCGAGCGGCGGCAGCACCGCAGACGGCAGCAACACCGCAGACGGCGGAATCAGCGGGAACGCCGGCTCGGTCAACAGCGCCGGCTCGGTCCGCAGCGCCGGCGCCAGTCGCGGCGGCGATGCCAACTCCGTCGAGTTGCGAGTACACCCCACGATGATCCCGCGCAGCCACCCGCTGGCCAGCGTGAGCGGGGCGTTCAACGCGGTCTTCATTCGAGGCGATGCCGTGGGCGACCTCATGCTGTACGGGATGGGCGCAGGGATGATGCCCACGGGGAGCGCGGTAGTGGCCGACTGCATTGACGCTGCTCACAACCTCCTTCGCGGCGTGAGTCCGCCGCGTGAAGTCCGGTCAAACCACGTGCACGTGAAGTCGGTGCACGGAATCGAGAGTCGCTACTACGTTCGGGTGCTCGTAGTGGACCGCCCGGGTGTGATGGCGGCCATTGCTTCGGAGTTCGGCCGCGCGCAAGTGAGCATCGAGTCGCTGATACAGAAAGGACGGGGTCAGGACCCCGTCAGTGTGGTGTTCGTGACCCACAGCGCGCGCGAACAGAGCATGCGAGACGCGCTGCGCCAGATAGAGTCGCTGGACGTCGTGCATTCCATCGCCAGCGTCATCCGGGTCGAAGCGGAGTAAGGAAACGTAACAGGTAGACAGCGCAAAAAGACACCGCGGAGAAACAGCGCAAGTCCGCGATGAGCCCAGCTGCGGTTGCAGCCGGGACTGGGCAGGGGGTTGTGCGCCCCTGCTTCGCGTGCCTGCCTGCCTACGCCCCGCGCTCCCTCACGATCTCCTTGACTTTCATGAGCCTGGTCAGGTTGCCGCGCTCGGCCTCGTCCAGTTTCATGGTAATGTACTTGATCGACCGTTCCAGGCTGGGTATGAGCACGTACTCCAGGGCGTTCACTCGCCGCCGAGTCTTCTCAATCTCATCCCCCAGCAGTTCCACGGCCTTTTCGACTTCAGCCAGCTCCACCAGGCCGGGCATTGCCTCCGACAGCAGCCTGATGGCTGTGTCGAGCTCAGTCGAGGTGTAGGCGAAGCCGTACGGGTATATGTTGGTTGCATCGCCCTCATGCTCAAACGTCCACTCAAGGCTGGGAACGGCCACGTTCATGATGTGGCGCTGCCCGGCCTTGAGCGAAACCGTCTCCTTGGGGTACATTAGCGCCGCGTCCACAGCGGCGGCCGACATCGCCCCCCGCGCAATCAGGAACCCGCGGAAAGCCTCGCCAAGCTTGGCGTCGATCTGCTCGCGCAGGTCTCGATCGCGCCGCACCAGTTCGAGGAATTGCTTCATCAACTCGTCCAGCTTGTCCTTGAGCAGCTTGTGGCCACGAACAGCCATTGCATGCCTCTTCTTAAGCCGGAGAAGCTCCATCCGGGTGGGGCTTACTCTGATCTCCATCTTACTCCGCCTCGTCCTCGCCCGCGTTGGGCAGATACTTCTCGATGAATTCCTCTCTCACTCGAGTCAGTTCATCCGCGGGCAGCAGCGCCAGGAGGTCCCAGCCGATGTCGAGGGTCTGTTCGATAGGCCGGTCCTCTTCCTCGCCCTGTGTAATGTAGCGGCGCTCGAACTCGTCGGCGAACTTGGAGAAGATCTTATCCACAGGCGACAGGGCCGCCTCGCCCAGGATCACCGCCAGTTCCTTGGCCTCTTTGCCCCGGGCGTAGGCCGCGTAGAGCTGGTTCATGGTATCGGCATGGTCCTCGCGGGTCTTGCCGCGGCCGATACCTTTGTCCTTCAGTCGCGACAGCGAGGGCAGCACGTCGATGGGCGGGTATATGCCCTTTCGGTGCAGCTCGCGGCTGAGCATGATCTGGCCCTCGGTGATATACCCGGTCAGGTCGGGGATCGGGTGAGTCTTGTCGTCCTCGGGCATCGACAATATCGGAATCTGGGTGATCGAACCCTTGTTGCCCTTGATCCTTCCTGCCCGCTCGTATATGGTCGCAAGGTCGGTGTAGAGGTAACCCGGATAGCCGCGCCGCCCGGGGACCTCCTTGCGTGCGGCCGACACTTCGCGCAGGGCCTCGCAGTAGTTGGTCATGTCAGTCAAGATGACCAGCACATGCATCCCCAGGTCGTAGGCGAGATACTCGGCGGCGGTCAGAGCCATCCTGGGCGTGGCGATCCGCTCAATGGCCGGGTCGTTCGCGAGGTTGATGAAGAGCACCGCGCGCTCAATAGCCCCTGTCCGCTTGAAGTCGGAGATGAAGAAATCCGACTCTTCGAACGTAATGCCCATGGCGCCGAAGACCACAGCAAACTGCTCCTCGGTGCCTAGCACTTTAGCTTGCCGCGCGATCTGCGCCGCAATACGCGCGTGCGGCAGGCCGGCGCCTGAGAAGATCGGCAGTTTCTGCCCGCGCACCAGCGTGTTCAGGCCGTCGATGGCGGATATGCCGGTCTGGATGAACTCAGACGGGTAGTCGCGCGCGAAAGGGTTGATTGGGGCGCCGTTAGTGTCAAGACGAGCATCGGGTATGATCTTGGGTCCGGCATCGCGCGGACGGCCCAGCCCATCAAAGACCCGGCCCAGTATCTCAGGCGACACGCCCAGTTCGATCCCATGCCCCAGGAACCGAACTCTGGCCGACTTGATGTCGATCCCAGCGGACCCCTCGAACAGCTGGACCAGGGCGTTCGTGCCCTCAGCCTCCAGCACGCGGCCGCGCCTGACCTCGCCCCTCATGACAATCTCCACAAGCTCGCCGTACTTGACGTCCTGCACCTGCTGCACCAGCATCAGCGGCCCGGCGACCTCTCTGACAGTAGTGTACTCCTTAAGCAACGTCCTCACCTCCGCGCGCGGCGATCGCGCCCACACTGCGCTTGACCTCGTCCACCATGGTTTCTATCTCAGAGAGCTTGGCTTCCTCAACATACTTCATCCGCCCGATCTTGGCGCGGACGGGCACTGCCAGCACGTCTTCGAGAGGCGCCTCGTGCTCAACCGCGTCCCGCGCCGCGCGGTCCATAGCCAGTATCACCCGGAGCATCGCCGCTTGCTTCGCCAGCGACGTGTAAGTGTCTACCTCGTGGAACGCGTTCTGGTGCAGGAAGTCCTCGCGGATGCTCCTCGCCGTCTCCATAGTGATCCTATCGCCAGTAGACAGCGCATCCATTCCCACCAATCGCACGATCTCCGCGAGGCCGGCCTCGTCCTGCAATATCTTCATGGCCTCTCCGCGCATCTGGACAAACTCATCGCCCGCCGCCTCCCGAAGGCTCTGGTCAATCCTATCGAGGTACAGCGAGTAGCTGGTCAGCCAGTCGATAGCCGGGAAGTGGCGGCTGTATGCCAGATTGGCGTCGAGCGCCCAGAAGACTTTCACCACGCGAAGGGTGTTCTGTGTGACCGGCTCCGACAGGTCGCCTCCAGGCGGCGACACCGCCCCCACCACAGTGAGCGCGCCCTCTCGCCCATCGGCGCCGAGGCACGTCACGCGCCCCGAGCGCTCGTAGAACTCGGCAAGACGCGATCCCAGGTAGGCGGGGTATCCTTCCTCGCCCGGCATCTCCTCAAGCCTTCCTGACATCTCGCGCAAGGCCTCGGCCCACCTCGACGTGGAGTCGGCCATCATCGCGACACTGTATCCCATATCGCGAAAGTACTCGGCAATCGTGATGCCGGTGTAGACCGACGACTCGCGCGCCGCCACCGGCATGTCGGAAGTGTTCGCGATCAGCACCGTCCGCTTCATCAGCGGCTCTCCGCTCTTGGGGTCGAGCAGCTGGGGGAACTCCATGAGCACGTCTGTCATCTCGTTTCCGCGCTCGCCGCAACCCACGTAGACCACGATGTCGGCATCGGCCCACTTGGCCAGCTGGTGCTGGACCACGGTCTTTCCCGATCCGAACGGCCCCGGAATACAGGCTGTGCCGCCCTTGGCCACCGGGAAGAATGTGTCGAGCACGCGCTGCCCTGTCACCATTGGCTGCCCGGGCGTGAGCTTCTGCCCGATAGGACGGCCCCGCCGCACCGGCCATTTCTGCATCATTGAGATCTCGCGCACGCCCTCGTCGGTGGCAACGCGCGCAATGACATCAGTGACCTTAGCCGTGCCCGCGTGGATCCACTCCAGCTTGCCTGAAATGCCCGGCGGCACCATCACCCGGTGCTCCACAACAGGGGTTTCCTGCACTGTGCCGAGGATGTCGCCGGTGCTGACCGGATCGCCCACGCGCGCCCGAGGCGCGAACTCCCATTGGCGGTCGCGCTGGAGCCCGGGGGCTTCAACCCCGCGCGCGATTCGATCTCCCGAAGCCTCGCGGATGCGGTCCAGCGGACGCTGTATCCCATCGTATATGGAACCGATCAGTCCGGGGCCGAGTTCGACCGAGAGGGGTTCGCCGGTGGTGTAGACCGGTTCCCCCGGCCCGAGCCCGGCAGTCTCCTCATAGACCTGAATCGAAGCGCGGTCCGACCTCATCTCGATGATCTCGCCTATCAAACGCTTTTCGGAGACGCGCACGACATCGTACATCTTCGCCCCAGTCATGCCCTCGGCGACGACCAGAGGCCCTGAAACTTTGATTATCGTTCCTGTCTTCGTCCCGGAGTTCATATCAGGCATTCCCCTCTTTCCCGAACAAGATGTCGGCGCCGAGCGCTTTCTCCACGGTCCGCCGTATCTTCTCCATCGCCGCGCCTCGGTTGCCCCTGAAATCGGGGATGGTCAACACCACGGGCAGCGGCTTCCGGCCGTACTCGGTTATAGCGTCAATGATCTCGCCTGCATAGCCCTCGGTGATGTATATCACAGCGTAGCCCTGGCGCGCGGCCGACCGCAGCGCCGTCTCCGCCTCTTTGCCGCTCCTTACAGGGAAGACCGACACGCCCAGAGCTCGAAAGCCCAGGATCGAATCTTCGTCGCCGATAACAGCAATCTTATGCATGCGTACCACACAGCCTCTCGCGAACGATCTCCGCGGGCAGCCTGTTGAGCTTGCCCACGAAAATCCGGCGCAATCTGTCGGCCTCGTCCTCCCGCGCCATCAGGTAGGCCAGCACAGGCTCGTATCCCATATCGATCATCCCGCCTTCTGCTGCCGCGCGCGCCAGGTGTGCCTGGATCACGTTCTCGAACGCTGATAGCGACCCGCTGTCGCGCCGGGCCCGAAGAGCCTGGTCCACGGGGCGATCGTACGAAGTGTGTTTGAAGAAAGACCAGAACGCATCGTCCGGCTCGCCGTACACGGCCAGCAGCGCGTCTCGGTCCACGCTACCCCGGGGAAGCAGCACATCGCGCGCGAAATCAGCGGACTTGCCTATGAGGCGCAGCCTCATGCATATGAGGATGTTGGTGAGATCGGCCATGGTCCGCACCAGACCCATGAGGAAATCCGCCCGCCGCGACCTGGCCACTTGATAAAAGTAGTCAAATGATTCCCTGTCGAGCACCAGGTCGATATACTGCGGATCGTGTCCGTGCGCTTCATACGCCTCCACAGCCCGCCGGCCAGCCCGGGCCACCGCGCCCTCGAGATCCTCGGGACGCTGCCAAGCCGCCCTGTCCGCGTCCAGAGCCTCCGCCCCGAAGCTCATCTGAGCCTCGTCGCCCGCGGCGACCAGCATGTCGGCAGCTGCACCCAGCCGTGCGAGATCGAGCCCACCAAGGCTCGTGACGCCGCTGCCCTCTTCCACGGCATGACCTGCATCGCGCCTCGCCAGCTTGGCCTTGAGCAGCGCCTTCATGTTGTGGAAGTCATGCCTCGCACGGAACACTCCCGTAAGGACGGGGTCAGGCGAGATGCTCTCTATGAGCGCGTGCACTCGCGCCAACTCGCCGTCGATTACATCCTCGTAACGCTCCGGCCCCAGGTCGCGGGCGAGGGAGTACTCAGTCTCGCTCAAGATCCGCGCGAGCTCCTCAGGGCCCTCGGCATCGATCATCCTGTTGAACCGGGCCTGGTCTATCATGCGATTCTCGAGCGCCCTAACTCGCCCGACAACGTATGCAAACCTTCCGTCGAAGCCCACCGCGTCTACCTCCCAAGCAGTGCTTCCGCCACCAGCGGGGCCAGTTCGTCCTGGCCCACGGCCAGCAGGGCATCGAGCGAACAGTCGATCTCCATGGTGCTCGCCCTCATTACGAAACCGCCCGCAAGGTCCAGCGTCTCACCGGCCAGCTTAAGCTGCAGATCGCGGCCCCGCGAGGCCAGCTCCGACTGGACTTTCGCCACAAAAGCGGCGTCTATGCGCTCGCGGTCAGGCGCGGCCACCACGATCTCCACCTCATCCTCGCCCGCCGGCGCGGCGTCCATCATCATCTTCTGGATGAGAGCCAGGTACTCTTCATCGGGAAGGGCATGCATCCTGGCAGGTATCTCAGACATGAGCGCGTCGACCATGTCCCCCTTGGCGCGAAGGACGGCATTGCGCACGTCCAGAGAGCGAGCTATCTGCGCACGTCTCTCTTCCTCAGCTGCCGCGACGGTCGCCGCTTCGATGGTCGTCTTGTATATCTCGTCGGCTCGCTTCCTGCCCTCATCGGCCCGGGCTGCGCAGCGAGCATCGGCATCCTTCAGGATGTCGTCGGCTTTACCGCGCGCCTCGTCAATGATACGGGTCGCCAGCCTATCTAGATTACGCATGTCATCAACTCCCGGAGAATCAGACGTTTACCGAAAACACCAGCAGCAGGCTTGCAAGCAGTGCCAGCACCGCATAGGTCTCGACCATCGCCGCGAGGATCACGGCCTTGCCCATCTCCTCCGGGCGCTTCGCAACGATGCCCACGCCGGCCGCGGCCACTCTCCCCTGGGCTATGGCCGATATCCAGCCCACTAAGGCAATCGGCATGGCCGCCATCATAAGCTGCGCTCCCTGCCCCACTGTAAGGGCGCGAAGCCCGCCGCCGAGAGCGCCGATTTTGATCATGATCATGAGCCCAGTGAGAAAACCGTAAATGCCCTGTGTGCCCGGGATGGCTTCGAGAAGCAGGATCGAACCGAACTTGTCGGGGTCTTCAGTGACGACCCCCGCTCCCGACCGGCCTACCAGCCCAACGCCTATCGACGAGCCGATTCCGGGCGTGATGATGGCCAGAGCCACTCCCAGGAAACCCAGAATTGTGCCGAGAAAGCCTTCCATGTACTATGCCCCCTTCGCGTTTTCCACATCTACGTACTTGGTAGACATGCCAAACGGCATGAATCTGCGCCCTCCAGCCTCGAAGAACTTGCCGAAGAATTCCACGTACTGAAGACGACTGGAATGGACGTAAGCGCCTATGATGTTGATGAGTATGTTGAACAGGTGGCCAAACACCAGTCCAACGGCAGCGATTATCGGACCGACGATGGGTATGCCGGCCGGCCTGAGCATGAGATCGTTCATGACCGACGCCAGCACGGTGCTGGTGAACCCCAGGCCGAACAGCCTAGCATACGACACTACGTCGCTGATGTACCCAGTGGTATTGTAGAGCGACAGCAGGCCGGAGCCGATGCGCATTATCGGGTTTTTCTGGTGACGGCCCTGCGTGAGCACGAGGCCTATCGCAGATAGCAGCAGCAGTTTGCGCCCTGCCGATGCAATTGCCGGCCCGTTTGACCCAAGATACCCTCCGCCCAGCGCGAGGCCGATGCTCGTGAGGAACACGAGCCAGAATACCTGGTCGAATAGGGCTGAAGCCCAATCGCCGCGGCGCACGTTGTCGTACGCCTTGAGGATGATGCCTGCGTAAATCTGGATCACACCAAGGACGAAGGAGAGAATGAGAAACTTGGTCGGCTCCTCCATCGGGTCAAACAGAATAGCCGTGCGCCAACCGAAGAGGCGCTGCAACAGGTCGCCTGCCCATCCGCCCAGCATCGCGCCGACAAACACCGTAGCCAGCCCGCTCATGATGAGCAGGTTGAGAAATTGCCGGCCCGTGCCGCGAGCGTGGGTCTTGGCGATGAGCCAGTAGGCCAAGGCGGCGATGATGATGCCGTATACCGCGTCAGTCATGCACAGCCCGAAGAAGATGAGAAAGAACGGACCCAGAAACGGGCTTGGGTCCAAAGATCCGGGCCTAGGATACCCCATCATCTTGGTGACGGGCTCGAAAGCCGAGCTGAGTCTGGTATTCTCCAGTTCCACCGGGGGTTCCTCGTCGTCACGAGGAGGCCGGTCAAGCACAACAATGTCGTCAGCGAGCTGTTCCAAGGCGGCTCGCAGCTCCTCTAGGCGTTTGAGCTGCACCCATCCCTGAACGGCGAAAACACGTTCCGTCCCGCCGTACTTGCCTATCATCTCGAGCCTGGCGCGCTCCAGCGTATAAGAGTCGTACAGCGCGAACGCGCGCGGCCTTTCCTCTACCAGAGCATCGATATCCCGCTCGATTTCCTCCCGCTTGGCCTGAATCGATTGAAGATCCTGCTCCAGCTGGGCGATGATATCAGATGGAACGCCCTCATACTGCTCGAAGCTCACCCGGGCAAACCCTGCCTGCGCCAGGGTACGCAGAGCATCGTCGGCAACACTCATGGGATACGCCACTATCAGACGAACCTTGTCCTTCTCGGCGGCGATCACATCCCATGATAGGCCCGGCACTGTCTCCGCCGCCTCCACAAGCGCCTCTTCGTACGAGCGCGCCTCGGCCGTGCCCAGCGCCAATCCAATGTGCTTGCCCGAAACGAACCGCTCCACAGGAATGCGCAGTGCCGTCCAGGGCTCAAGGAACTCAATTGCGGTAACGATACGGGTTTCGGCGGCGGCAAGATCTGCCAGCGACTGCTCGACCGCCCTCGCCATGGCATAGATTCGGTGGGCATTGTCGGTGCCGTTCTGAATGTACGACTCCCATTCGTCGTCAGTCAGACGAAGGCGATAGCCGGTGAAATTCTCGATAACATTCTTGTGCAACCGCCGATGCCGGCCCATAACGTCTATGGAGTGCTTGACTTCCGACAGCAGGGCATCTACCTGCGCAAGACGGGAGGAGGGGTCACATGGACACGCAAGCCCAGCCGTGCCGGCCTCGGCAGCGTCCTCGTTGAAGTCGCTCACCTCGACAGTGCCAAGACGCTGCAGAGCGCTGGTTACATCGCCGATCTCGGACTCGTGGCCCAAGACGGCGACTCTTCTCATCTCAGAGATCGCCAAATGAGCTCAACACCTTCCGGACCGCGAGCTCAAGCGCCTTCTCCCAATTGGCCTTCGCGGTGCCGTTCACTTCGTCCACACGCGCTTCAATGAGTTTCCTGGCCTTGCTTGCTTCGGCCTCGATGCGGCCCCGAGAGGCATTCGAGATCTCCGCGGCCTCGATGCGGGCCTTCTCCGCCGCCTGCTGCACAGCACGGTTCCCAGTCGCATCGGTCGCCGCAACGCGCGCTTTAGCCTCGTCGTAGGCATTTCTGACGATCTCATCAGCTTCTCGCTCAACAGCTCGAATACGGTCTATAGCCTCAACGCTCATGCAGGTACACCCCCAAATTGGGCAAAGAAGACGAGTTATGCCTCATAGTCCAAGTGGGATTATACTATACCGCAGCGTGATCCGCAATAACCGAGCGGCGGGTCCGCCGAGACCCGCCGCTCACGCCCGCGAATAGAGGACGCCCGGATCTTACTGTGCATGCTCCAGCATCTCGAGCCGAAGTTCTTCGGCTATCTTGGCGATGAAGAACGAGTTAGTCGGAGGCTTGCCGTTTCGCAGATTGACTGCATATCCGAACACCTTGTTGATGCAGTCCGGATTGCCCTGCTTCCACGTCTTTTGAATAGTGTACCTGATGGCAGCCTCCACTATGAGCGGCGTAGTGCCGTACTTCTCAGCAACCTTTGGGTAGAGCGACTTCGTAACGGCGCCGAGAAGCCCGATGTCGCGGGTTACTAGAACGATGGTTTCCTTTATATAACAGTATCCTTTGAAGTATGTAGGCACCCCAAGATTGTACAGAATTCGGGTCGTCTCCGTCTCCAGATCGAACTGCGCCCCTCTGGGCCTGCGGTCCCCGTCCCGCTCCCGAGAGCGCTCACGCGCACAATAGGCCCTATCTGCCTTTGGCTTCGCGATGGCGGGCTCCACGTGTACCACCTGGCGTATTCGGCTTATGAGATTGTCGCGATCGAACGGTTTCAACAGGTAGTAGTCGGCGCCAAGCCGCGCGCATCTGCGCACCATGTCCTCCTCTTCAAAGGCTGACAGAACCACGATCCGAGGCCGATGCTCGAGTCCGAGATCATCCAGCTGGCTCAGCACTCCCATTCCGTCAAGATATGGCATGATTATGTCCAGAAGAACAACGTCCGGCCGGGTCTGGACGATCATATCAAGGCCCTGCACCCCATCGTACGCCACGCCCACAAGGTCCATGTCCTCCTCTTCCCGAAGGAGAGCCTCGATCACTTCACACAGGTCTTTGTTGTTCTCGATCACCAGAACTCTGGTCTTCTCTCCCGCCAAGCTTATTCCCCCCAAATTCACGTACATACTGGAGTGCCATCGATTAACGCAACTGAACAATTCTCCGGCTCGAATGAGACTCCTCCCCTGATTCTGCACTTTCTAACAGTGTATTCGCATATTTCTCGACAATTGCGCCCAGTTCTGAGTCGAATGTTGTCGTGTTGACGCGAATGTGGCCCTCCCTTGGCAGAATCATGCCGGCATCGGCCCGAACATCACGAAACTTCGGGCCCTCCCGCAGCCGGCGCAACGAAGCGCCAACGCACAGAGGGCCCGAAAAAGAATGGCGCGCCTAGCAGGAATTGAACCTGCGCACCCGGCTCCGGAGGCCGGTGCTCTATCCACTGAGCTATAGGCGCACACACATCCGTATTCTATTGTGCACGTGTATTATACTCTTCCCCGTATCCGTCCGCAAGCCACTCGAGCCGTCACGCGCCTCACGCCTGCGTCACGGCTATTCCCAGCATGCCCGCGCCTCCGTGCACGGCCATGGACCCTCCCATCTCAGCGAAGTGGACCTCGTCGAATTGGATCATCTGCCTCACGTCCTCGAGCAGGGCACGCGCGTCATCCAGGGCATTGGTATGCATGATTACTATCCGCGAGGCTCTTCCGCCGCACGCTCTGGCGGCCAGCTCCACGGTGCGGCGCACAGCCCCGCGGAAGGTGCGCACTCGCTCAACCGCCTCAACCATTCCGTCGCGCACACCCAGAATGGGGTTGATCGAAAGCAGCGAAGCCACCCACGCCTGCACCTGTGGAACTCGTCCGCTCCGCCGCAGGTACTTCAGGGTCGGCAGGGCCACAAACACGCTGGTGGTGTCCATCGCCCGCCGGATGACTCGCATTACCTCTTCGTGTCCGCCTCCGCCAAGCGCTGCCTCGGCGGCGGCCATGGCGATTAGGCCAGTGCCTAAGCTGGCAGTCTGAGTATCTACGATAGTGATGCGCGCGCCTTCGATCATCTGAGAGGCTAGCCGGGCAGCCTGGCACGTGCCGCTGCCTTTGGATGTGAGATGGACTGATATGATCTCATCGCACTCGCCCACGAGTCCCTTGTACATCTGGACAAAGTCACCCGGGGCAGGCTGAGAGGTGGTGGGAAGGACAGGCTCGTCCAGCCGTCTGTAGAATTCGTCTATGGTGAGATCGCGCCCTTCCTTGTATGAGTCAGTGCCGAATTGCACCTGTATGGGCACGATTTCGATACCGTTCTTCTCTATGACTTCCTGAGGGACACCGCTGGAACTGTCGGTGACTATCTTGACCCGTGACACGTGAACTCCTCCCCTCAACGTACGTTAGACGAGAGGCGAGGCCGAAAGTGTCACGACTGGACCACACCGGGCAAGAATACCCTGATGTTGATCCGAACTTGCCTGCGGGCGCGGGCCAGGCGCGAACGAACGCTCTCAATGGAGCAGCCCATCGCATCCGCGATATCCCTGTACGACAAGCTTCCCATCTCCCGCATGACGAACACAGCCCGGTCAAGGTAGGGCAATGCCGCCACGGCGCGCTCTATCGCCTCGCGCTGCTCGGCGCGGATGGCTTCCTCCTCAGGCTGTGCGACAGCGCCGGAAGCGACTGCCCTGCTAGCCCCTGGGGCGCCAGTCGCGCCCTCGTCGTCCGCGTGCATCGCATCCAGCGACGCACACTCACTGGCAGCGGACTTGCGCGCAAAATCACAGCAGACGTTGGCGATTATGCGGTAAAGCCATGTCGGGAAGGAGCTGTCCCATCTGAAGCTACCAATCGAACGGAACGCCCTGAGGAGCGCTTCCTGAACAATGTCTTCCACATCCTGACGTGCGCCGGCTATCTGCTTCGCCATTTTCGCCGCGGTGTCGGCATAGGCCTCAAATAGCTCATTGACCGCGCTCTTGTCGCCCGAGCGCGCACGCTCATAGATTCTGTCGTCCATACCATCACCAACATTCGTTGGCTCGCGCCGGCGTTCAGTCGCCGGCAGAGCGAAATGGGAATTCCACCATCGTTCCTGGATAGTAATGCTCAAGAATCGCTCGGTAGCTATATCCTGCCCGGGCCATCGCCCTGGCGCCATACTGGCACATCCCGACTCCGTGCCCGTATCCCGCCCCGGAGAACACGAACGCGGCAGGCGGGTCCCCTTCGGAGTCTACCACGAACACCCCACTCTTGATGGCCACAGTGCCTCCCAACGCCGCCCGGATCGCGTACTCGCCAGCCACATCATACTCACCTTCGGTCGTCGTCACCCGCACACGAAGGGCCGACCCGCGCGGGGTCCTTTCAATCACTGCAATACTGATGATCCACGACCGCGAAGGTTCAAGGCGGCCGATGATAGGCTCCAAGATCGTCGCCAGCTGGCCGGCGGTGTAGTCCGCTCTCCATCTATACCCGTTGGACCCGTAGCAGAAATCCAGCTCGTTGGGCGCGGCTATCACGGCGCGCAGGGACGCCTCATCGCGGATCGCATCGTCGCCAACCTCACCGTCGACAGGCAGGTCCTCCTGCGCAGCCGATGCGCAGCAGTGCACCCCGCGCATGTAGGGCACATCGAATCGCCACACAGCCTCGGCGCTCTCCGTCACGCCCCCACAGCAAGCGTGGTACTTGGCGCAGGGCGCAGGTCGGCCATCGTAGAAGAGAACCTCGCCTCGCGTCGAGTCCACCGCGCGCCGAACGTCCAGCTGCGCCAGCTCGGCCGCTGCGCCACGGTAGACCTGGCAGTGCGTGGATGAGCAAATGGCGAAAGGCTCTTCGCCGTGGCGCGCGGAAAGCTCCAGCGCCTCAGTTCGACACACCACTGCCTGGGCTCGAAGCGCCTCCTGGGGCGCGCCCGCGCCGATCTCGTATGGAACCACGCCCGCGACATAATCTTCAAGGCTCAGGATGTTGACTGTATACATCTCTCCGGACTCGCCGCGCACCAACTCGAACCGGCCTCGGAATACATCGGCAGGAGACCCAAGCCATATCAAAGAGGCATCGGAATCGCGCGCGGAGCCCGAGCCAACGGCGACGACCTCCACACCCACAGAGCCTTCAAAGCAAACGCGCATTCCGTCAGGGGATATGCAGGCAATACCGCTCGCCGCGTCCGGCTCGAACACTGCAACGGGCATCTCCGGGCCGCCCCCTATTCGCAGCAGGGTATCGCCCGAACTCGAGCCCAGCGTCACTTGCGCAGGCAGGCCGACTATCCCCACTCTGACCAACACCGGCTCGTCCGCATCGGCCATCGCATCGGCCATCGCATCGCCCGCCGCGTCCGCTATCGCCCCCGCCACAGCAGGCGTGCCAAGCGGCATCGCAAGGCAAAGCCCGATGCCCAAGGCGAACGCCACTAATCCGCGCCCCCTCGCGCGCCGCCCGGAACCGGGGGCGAGGGCATCCGGAATATGCCGCAAGCAGATGACAGCGCCCATCACGCCCAGATACAGTATGCGCGGTCGCGACAGCCCGCACACCCGTCCTATGAGGGGCAGACACGCAGCAGCTATCGCAGACGCCCTCGGAACTGAATGGAGCGCCAGGCGCAGCCCCAGCCAGAGCGCGCCTGCGGGCAACACCGCCGCCGGCGCAGTCAGCAAACACGATCCAAAGAATGTGGCAATGGCCTTCCCGCCTGCGAATCCGAACCATAGGGGCAGCATGTGTCCGAGCACTGCCGCCGCCCCCGACGCCATCTGACCGGATGCTCCTCCAATCACCTGCCCGACCAGAGCAGCGGCGACTCCCTTGACCGCATCGCAGCATGTCACGAGAGCCCCGTACCCAAACCCGAGTAGCCTCCCGATGTTGGCGCCCCCGGCGGTGCCTGATCCATGCTCTCGTACATCGATGCCTGCTGCTATCCTACCCACAATGACAGCCCAGGATATCGAGCCTATACAGTAGCCGGCTACGGCGGCGAGAAGCAGTCTCACGGGCTACACCTCCCCGACAACCACATCGATGCCTCCGGGGACAAGCGCCACTTCCATCTCGGCGGCCTCGAACACCTCGCCGTCCACATGATATGTTTCCGTCCGCGAGCACGAGATGTGCACTGACCGTGCCCGCAGCATCTGGACCTCGGGCATAGTCACGTGTGTGCCCCGGATCACCCGGGGGAAGCAGTAGAGGAACCTGAGTATGGGAACGTTGTCGACAATGCACACGTCGAGCATCCCATCGTCGATCTCGGCGCCCGGGCAGATATACATTCCGCCGCCGTAGCTCTTCCAGTTGGTCGCGGCAACGAGCAGAGGGGACTTGGAGATCTCGCGGCCATCGGCCACGATGCGCACGGGATTTGGCCGGAAAGACCATATGACGCTAATGACTGCAAATATGTATGTCCATATCCCGCCTAGGCGCTTGAAGCGTTCATTCGCGGCTTTGGTCACCCGGGCGTCGAAACCCGCGCCGAAACTGGAAGCGAAGTATCTATCGTTCACCCGGCATAGATCCATGGGGCGCCTTTGCCCACGCGCAAGGACACGACACGCCGCCGCTACATCGCCCTTTGGAACCCCCAAGGCATTGGCGAAGTCGTTCCCAGTGCCCACAGGTATCACCGCAAGCGCCGCCCCGGTTCCGGCTATGCCGTTGATCACCTCGTTGACCGTGCCATCGCCGCCCATGGCGCACACGACATCGCAGCCATGCTCGGCGGCTGCCCGCGCCATCGCAATGGCATCGCCCGGGCAAGAAGTCCTGACTAAGTCGAAATCAGCTCCGAGGTCGGTGAGGGCGCGCACTGCCGCTGCTTCGTCTTCTGCTGCTCGTCCGTGCCTAGCGTTGGGATTGAGTATGACTTTGACACGCACCTTATTGCCCCCCATAGAT
>ENA-UOOR01002817-UOOR01002817.1-fermentation-metagenome-genome-assembly--contig:-NODE-2817-length-16706-cov-3.102336_pt1 | contig 16706 bp, 16 predicted proteins | sample MGYA00245780_ERZ724029 | MGnify/ENA primary metagenome ERZ724029 (study PRJEB28704, sample SAMN03018315) | fermentation metagenome | biome: anthropogenic terrestrial biome; feature: soil; material... | reverse complement strand
ATTACAGGCTTCAGCTAGAGCGCTCGCTCCGTCGTACATGGATGCGTTGGCTACATCCATGCCGGTCAGTTCGCAGATTAGGGTTTGGTACTCGAAAATGGCCTGCAGGATGCCCTGACTGAGCTCGGCCTGATAGGGGGTATAGGTCGTGTAAAACTCCGAGCGGAGCAGCAGCTGATCAACAGCAGCGGGAATGAAATGATCATAGGCGCCGGCACCTAAGAAAGTAGGGTGGCTGACCGTTGACAGATTCTTGTCAGCGAGTGCTGTCAGCTTACGTCTCACCTCCAGCTCGGAAAGACCAGAGCCTAGGTCCAATTGCCGCAGGTGATACTTGGCCGGGATATCTGCGAAAAGCTCCTCCATGCTCTCCAGCCCAATAACCTTAAGCATTTCCTGTCTGACTGCTTGCGGATTAGGAACAAAGGTCATAGAATAGAACCTCCTTTTTTGTTGGGTGTAGAATAAGGCCGCGCCCATGCTGAGCGAATTGCGCTAACGGCAAGGTGTGCGCGGCCTCGGAGTATCTCTTAGCCTTCTATGTGTTTCTGATAGGCTTCTACGGTTAGTAGTGAATCGTATTCGCTCAAGTCTGCCAACTTTAGCACCGCAATCCAGTTGTCATAGGCGTTTTCGTTGACTAGTTCAGGTGAATCTTCTAGCGCTTCGTTTATCTCAACTACCTGTCCGCTTAGCGGGGAATTGATGTCGGCAACGGCCTTAACCGACTCCACCACTCCCAGTTGTTCACCGGCAGCTAGTTCTGCGTCCAAATCAGGTAGCTCTACGAAAACGATATCTCCCAGTTCCTTTTGAGCAAAATCAGTAAGACCAATGTAGGCGCGTTGTCCCTCTAGGCGTACCCATTCATGGGTTTTGGTATAACGTAAGTTTTTCGGTAAATCCATACCTATTTCCTCCCTTTACTTCTTGTTTTTCTTGCGGCGATAAGCCGGGACATAGAAGAGACCTTTCCCGATGCGAGCTGGGATGCTCCGGTTCCTCACCATAATATCGATCATCTGCCCGGGGTGGGCATATGCCGACTCAATTAAAGCCAAACCTATGTTCTTATCTAGCGAGGGGGCGTAATACCCGGTAGTTACATAACCGATCTCGCGCCCGTCTTTTTGCACAGGATAACCGGTGCGTGGGATCCCGCGTCCTTGCATTTCAAACTCCACCTGTTGGCGTTTCAGACCTGTGGAAAGCTGCTTGCGCAGAGCTGCTTGCCCGATAAAATCACTCTTATCCATGTTGACGAACCACGCCAAGCCGGCTTCCAGCGGCGTGATGTCAGGGCCGAGTTCCTGGCCGTAGAGGGGTAGCTTAGCCTCAAAGCGCAGAGTGTCCCTGGCTCCTAGGCCGATGGGGGCGATGTCCGCACCTCCCTGGCGGAACAACTCTTGCCAGACGTGGGCCGCAACTTGTGGTGCCATATAGATTTCAAAACCATGTTCGCCGGTGTAGCCGGTGCGTGAAATCAATGCCGGTTCTCCGGCTACTGAACTCTCTGGGAGAAAATGAAACAGCTTGAGACGGCTCAGGTCATCTGAACAAAGAGGCTGTAGAATAGCCTCTGCTTTGGGGCCTTGAATGGCTAGGAGGGCATACTGCTCCGACAGGTCTACTACTTCACAATCCGGCAGTTGATGCTGCTTTATCCACTCCAGGTCTTTCGCTGCGTTAGCAGCATTTACTACCAGAAGAAACTTGGTCGGAGTATACTTGTAGACAAGTAGGTCGTCTACAACGCCACCGCTCTCGTTACACATTAAAGTGTACGTGACTTGCAGGTTCTTTGCAGCCTTCACATCTGAGGTAACCAAGCGTTGCACCATATTCTCCGCCTGTGGGCCGCTGATGAGGATTTCTCCCATGTGGGAGACATCGAAAAGACCGGCTGCGGAACGGACCTGCTTGTGCTCGCTGATGATGCCGGCAAATTCGATCGGCATCTCCCAGCCGGCGAAGTCCACCATTTTGGCGTTCTGAGCTAATTGCAGAGCATGAAGAGGGGTTCGTTTCAAATTCAGTTTGATCACTCCTTTGTACTCACGTGTTTGCTTTCTATTGTTCCCCAAACTGCTATTATTCGTTAGGGAATAAAAAACAAGGCAGCAAGAGTGATACCCTTGCTGCCTTGTCTTCAGCCTGAGAGACTTGCGCCATATTTGGCTTGCTTTTTGGGCGTCTGTACGATTTCCCGGGCCATGTCAGCTTTGGTCATGATGCCAGAGAGATTCGTCGGCAAGCTGGGTAATAGGCCAATTCGATTCTTAAGTAGGGAACTATTCCCTGCTTCGGCTAGCCTCATCCATGAGAAATATTTAACTAACTAAATTCTAAAGGAGATAGGATAGGTTTGTCAATAGGTGCAATAAGTTGCCTTGATCACAAGCCGGTGGTTTACAAAGGAAAAAACGCGAAGCCTAAAGCTTCGCGTCTTCATAGTAGGAGACTAAATCTCTTGTGCCAACTGTTTAAGGCAATCTTCGCAGATGTTCTTTCCGCGATAATTGAACACGTTCTCTGCATTCCCACAGAAAATACAGGCTGGTTCATATTTCCTGAGGATAATCTTCTCACCATCGACGTAAATCTCTAAGGAATCTTTTTCGTCGATGCCGAGAGTACGCCGTAATTCAATCGGGATGACAACACGACCTAGTTCGTCCACTTTGCGGACAATACCAGTAGATTTCATTTCCCCTATTCCTCCTTTATGACAGAAATCGACAGCTTCTTTATTAATAATTATAGCAATAATACCAATAGTTGTCTATACTTTCTCGGTAAAAAAGTAGCAAAAGAGGCTTAAAAGACCAAAATTGAGATTTGTTACCTAGCAATCTAGTTTCCACAGCCTACGTCTTAACTACTTAAATTTGCCCTAGTATAGGAGAGATGGCTCATAATTGCCTTATTCTACATTTTTCTGCACTATCCTGCGCCTTTTGCCAGAAAAATAAACAAAATTTATCCCAAGCAGCAAAGATAAGTGCTAAGTGCAGCTGGAATGATTGGTCTCGCTTGCTCAAGGCGTTTTATTTGACGTAGGTGTAGGAGCGTGATATACTTAACGCCAAATTAGCAAATTAGCAAAGGCGAGGAAGGAAAGAGTAGCTGTTGTCTCCGTTCCAGCAGAGAGCCGGGTGAGGTGAAAGCCGGTGGAAGGGTAGCAGTGAAGATGGCTCCGGAGCCAGGTAGCTGAATGAGTTTATTAAGCTACTTCCGCTGATGGCGGTTATCGCAGTAGGTCGCAAGACCTATAGAGATCGGTTTTTGCACCGATGAACCAGGGTGGTACCACGGACCCCCGTCCCTGAATATTGGGACGGGGTTTTTTTGCTACCTAAGATTCTTATTGACAATTGACGAGGAGGAATTAGGATGTCTAAACCAACTTACTATTTGTCTACGCCGCTTTACTATACGAGCGGGAAACTGCATATTGGCCATGCGTATACGAGCATAATTGCCGATACGGTTGCCAGATATAAGCGGTTGCGCGGTTATGATGTATGCTTTTTGACAGGGACGGATGAGCACGGTCTGAAAGTGCAAAGGACCGCTGAAGCAGCAGGTCAAGAACCCAAGCAGTTTGTTGACGGGCTGGTGGATAATATCAAAGATCTCTGGAAGCTATTAGATATAGACTATGATGTTTTTATACGGACAACTGATCAGCAGCACGTACAGGCCGTGCAGGGTATCTTCGAGAAGTTGCATGCACAGGGCGATATTTATAAGAGTGAATATCAGGGCTGGTATTGTGAGCCTTGTGAAGCCTTCTTTACGGAACTGCAACTGAAGGATGGCAAGTGTCCTGACTGTGGGCGTGAAGTGGAGTGGTTAACAGAAGAGAGTTACTTTTTTCGCCTATCAAAGTATCAGGAGCGTCTGCTAGCTCACATTGAGGCCCATCCAGAATTCATTCAACCTGTAGCTAGACGTAACGAAATGATCAATACCTTCATCAAACCGGGGCTGGAAGACTTATGCGTTTCGCGTACTACTTTTAGTTGGGGGATCAAGGTTCCTTTTGACCCTAAGCACGTTGTTTATGTGTGGCTGGATGCTTTGAGCAACTACATAACAGCCCTTGGCTATGGTAGTAAGGATGATAGCGCTTGCCGGCATTATTGGCCTGCTGATTTGCATCTGGTTGGTAAAGAAATAGTGCGCTTCCATACCATAATTTGGCCGATCCTGCTAATGGCCTTGGATCTCCCCTTACCAAAGCAGGTTTTTGGGCACGGCTGGTTGTTGTTTGATGATGATAAGATGTCTAAGTCGAAAGGCAATGTGATTGATCCTATTCCTCTTGTTGCCCGATACGGATCGGATGCTTTGCGTTATTACTTGTTGCGAGAGATTGCTTTTGGTGCCGATGGCAATTACACGCAAGAGTTGTTTGTCACTCGTACAAATGCTGATCTGGCTAACGACCTGGGCAATCTACTTAGCCGCACGGTAGCTATGATTGAGAAGTACTTTGCTGGCAAGATTCCTGCGCCGGAGAAGGCAACAGCTTTTGATGCTTCCTTGCTATCCGTAGCTAACGAGACTAAGGAACAGGTTGAACAAGCTATGGACGCCTTACGGCCTCAGGCAGCTTTGGAAGCGATCTGGCATCTGATTAAGCGTGCCAATAAGTACATCGATGAAACAACCCCTTGGGTGTTGGCCAAACAAGAATCTACACGGCCAGAGTTGGCTACCGTGCTTTATAACTTGGCCGATGCTCTACGGGTAGCCGGTATTCTCCTGCAACCGTTTATGCCACGGACTCCCGCGAGGATCTGGAGTCAACTTGGCTTAGCGGCAGATACGGTTTCCGCCTGGGAGGATGCGCTTCCCGGACGTCTTGCGGCCGGTAGCCAAGTTGAAAAGGGGAAAGCCATTTTCCCGCGCCTTGATCTGGCTGTTGAGTTAGCTGCTTGGGCAGAAGAGAAAGAGCTTAAGCCCTTATCACCGCCCCTAGCTGATGAAATTGATATCGATTTATTCGGGCAAGTTGATCTTAGGGTAGTAACCGTTTTAGAGGCCGAGAAAGTAGCGAAGGCTGATAAGTTACTTAAACTCTCGGTTGCCCTGGGCCCAGAAAAGCGTACAATCGTGGCTGGTATTGCCCAGCATTATCGACCTGAGGAACTGGTTGGCAAACAAGTAATCATCGTTGCCAACCTAAAACCTGCTAAGATCAGGGGCATTGAGTCTCAAGGCATGATTTTGGCTGCTGCAGATGAAAACGGTTTAGCGGTACTAACTCCAGAACGTTCGGTTGCGGCAGGTAGCAAAGCCAAGTAGGGAGATGAGGCAGTGATTGTCGATACTCATGCTCACTTGAATGACAGTCGCTTGGCTCCTGATGTAGACCAGTGGCTGCAGGAGGCACGCGCAGTTGATGTAAAGCTCATAATCAATGTCGGGGCTGACGTAGAGAGTTCACGGCTGGCAGTTTCACAAGCTGCCAGCCATGATGAACTTGTTGCAGCTGTAGGAGTTCATCCCCACGAGGCAAAAAGCTGGAATGCACAGATGGAGGTGGACCTGCTAGAGTTGCTTGAGCACCCCAAGGTGTGCGCATATGGAGAAATAGGGCTCGATTACTACTATGATTTTTCTCCTAAGCACATACAGCAAGAGGTTTTTGCTGCTCAGCTACGCATTGCCAAGGCCAAGCGATTGCCGGTGATCATTCATGATCGTTGTGCTCATCAGGATGTATTGCGCATTCTAGAACAAAATGGGCCCTATCCTGCGGGGGGAGTAATGCACTGTTATTCCGGTAGCGCTGAGATGTTGCCTGCGTATCTGGACTTGGGTTTCTGCATCTCGTTTGCTGGCCCCTTGACTTTTCGCAACGCTAAGCGCCCGGCATTGGCGGCAGCTGAGGTTCCTGATGATCGATTGTTGGTGGAGACGGATTGTCCTTACTTAAGTCCTGAGCCATATCGAGGAAAGCTTAATCACCCAGCACGTGTAGTACACATAGTAGAACGTCTTGCAGAATTGCGCGGAGTCGAGTTTGCTACAATAGCAAGCCAGACAACAAGCAATGCTTTGCGTCTATTTGGTTTAGGAAGTGGCGATTAGCTTGAAATTAACTAAACCTACCCTGGTGAAATCGTTGCTGGCTCAGTATGGGCTACGTCCAAGTAAGGGGTTGGGGCAGAATTTTCTCATCAACGAACATCACTTACAGCAGATTGTGGCAGCGGCCGATGTGCAGCCGAATGATGTGGTGATTGAAATTGGTCCTGGGTTAGGTGTTCTAACCCAGGAATTAGCCTTAGTTGCTGCAAGAGTAATTGCAATTGAGAAGGACCAACGCTTAGAGCCTTTGTTAGCAGAAACACTTGAGCATTGCTCCCAAGTAGAGTTGCTCTTTGAGGATGCGTTGCAGGTAGATTACCAGCAGTTAGTTTGCGGGGCGACTAGCTCAAAGGTAGTGGCAAACCTGCCTTACTACATTACTACTCCGTTAATCATGCGTCTGCTAGAACAAGGCGTCGCTTGGCGTAGTCTAGTTTTGCTAGTGCAAAAAGAGGTGGCTGAGCGTATGACGGCTACGCCTGGTAGCAAGGAGTATGGCTTGCTAGGCGTAATGATTCAGTGTAGATATCGTGTAGAAGTGGTTAGCCAGATCCCCGCAACCGCTTTTTATCCGGCACCGAAAGTAGCCTCAACAGTAGTTAAGCTGGTAGCTTCTACTGAGGTTGATGACGGGAATAGCCAATCATGGTTATGGCAGGTGTTACGGTCTGCTTTCGGGCAACGACGTAAGACTTTACTGAATGCCTTAAGCTCAAAGCTCAAGTTGCCCAAAGAGGAGATTAGCACTGTTTTAACTAACTTAGGACTAGAAATAGGAGTGAGAGGGGAAAACTTGACACCAGAGCAGTTCATTGATTTGGCTAATGGGTTAGCAAAAGGTATGTGAGGGAGGATGTGCCGATGATATTCTTTAGTCCTACCGAGGGGCAGCTCAGCCTAGAAGAACTAATGCAGACCTTGGCCAATTATGTGCTGGAGCAACCAGAGGCTAAATACAAGTTAATTATCGGCACAGATTCACAAACAACTGCTCAATCGACTCACTTTGTTACCGCAATTGTGGCTCATAGGGTGGGTAAGGGAGGACGGTTTTTCATTCGGCACCAGCATCAACGTCCTATGTTTAGCTTGCGTCAGAAACTAATACATGAAACAGCGCTAAGTCTAGAAACAATAACTAAGGTGCAGGCAGAGCTTTTAGCTCACGACTTACTCTTTAACTATGATCTAGAGGTGCATGTTGATGCCGGCCATAGGGGAGCAACGCGTGAGTTGATAAGAGACCTGGTTGGCTTGGTAATTACCAGCGGGTTTACAGCGAAAGTGAAGCCAGATTCTTTTGCCGCTAGCTCTGTAGCCGATAGATTCACCAGATAACAGAAATAATGACAAATACTTAACAAAAAGCAAAAATCGTCTTGACATCTTTTCGCGCTGATTGCTATAATAGGTGTTTTGTTTGACAACCACTTAGTCTTATGTTAAAATGGACAAGGTGAGAAGTAAAGAGAGAGGTGGTTGTCTTTGGCCGCTAAGAACGCTCTGGCTGAGATTCGTCAGGATCTGGAGTCCCATGTAGGGGAAAAAGTGTGGATAAAGGCAAACCGTGGCCGACGTAAGACTATCATCCGCGAAGGTGTCTTAGAGAACACCTATCCCTACCACTTCCTGATTAAGCTCGATTCTCAGAAACACCCGGTTCGAGTGATTTCCATAAGTTATGCCGATGTGCTAACGCAGACTGTTGAGTTGTCCATAGGCAAGCCTAGTAGCGAAATGGTATCTACTAATTGAGTATAGCAAACAATATTCCCGTGCAGCTTTATTTGCACATGCAGCTGCAGGCAAGCCCTAAACCCTTAGGTATCAATCCTAAGGGTTTTTTTTGCATATCCTTCCTGTGGCTAGGGAAATCTAATTGTGTTTAATCTTGATGCTATAGGGGGTTTGTATGCCTTTTGGCTAGCAGTAGAGGGCGTTTGGTTATTATTGGTGGCGCGGAAGACAGAAAGGGCGATTGTTTGATTTTGAAGGAGGTTGTAAGGCTAGCAGGTGGTGACATGGCGCGCCTTTTAATACTGACTGCAGCTGCATCGCAACCACAAGAGGTAGGGATGCTTTATCGTGCAGTCTTTACCCGTCTGGGCTCAGCGGAGGTAGGTGTGCTGGATATTAGTACTCGCCTACAGGCTGAGGACCCGATGCTAGTTCGTTTGGTGGATGAGTGCAGCGGTGTTTTCTTCACCGGTGGCGATCAATTGCGTATTACCAGCCTTATTGGTGGCACTGCCCTCTATCATGCTCTAGAAGCTGCCTATCAACGTGGAGTGGTAATTGCCGGTACTAGTGCGGGGGCCTCGGCTATGAGCTCCACGATGATTATCGACGGCGAAAATGACAAAGAACCGGCGGCTGATGCTGTTAGATTGGCGGCTGGTTTTAATCTAGTTTCTGATGTAGTTATCGATCAACATTTCGCACAACGCGGGCGCCTTGGTCGCTTGCTGGCAGCCGTTGCCCAAAATCCTTACATATTAGGAATTGGCATAGATGAAGATACTGCAATGGTGGTCAACGGCCCAGAATTCACTGTGATTGGTAATGGAACGGTTAGTGTTCTAGATGGACAACATATTGCTTTTACTAATGTCTCTGAGGTAAGTCCAAAAGCGGCCTTAGCTTTGGCAGAAGTGCGTTTGCATGTTCTGCCGCAGGGCTATGCTTTTCATCTACAATCTCGCCAGCCAAGGCCTAATGACGCTTCGGCTAGCAGTCGTAATGCTAAGGGAGGCAACTAGCTGTGAAGAAGATCGGGTTGCGCATTTTTTCAGGGCGCAACGTGTATACCCACCGTTCGGCCGCATTGGTATTACTTGATCTTGGTGAGCTTACCGGTAAGGAGAGCCGAGAAATTCCCGGATTTAATGAAAGATTGCTTAATATTTTGCCTGGTCTCATGTCACATGGATGCGCTACCGGTGACGCTGATGGTTTTGTGCAGCGTTTGCAGGCCGGAACCTATTTTGGGCATATTTTAGAGCATGTGTTGTTAGAACTACAGGGACAGTTAGGGCTGGTAAGTAAGTATGGCAAAACCCGAGCTACTGATCAATGGGGAGTCTATGAGGTTATTTTCGAATGCCATTGCTCAGGATTGGCAGAACGATTAGTCGATACGGGTCTAGATTTACTGCATTCAATACTAGCTAGGCGTGAATACAATCTAGCAGCGGCATTAGCTAGTCTGGAGCGTAATTTAGCTCAAGTTGATTTAGGGCCTAGTAGTAAGGCCCTCTGGGAGGCTGCCCGTAGGCGAGGTATAAGTGTTAGGCGTATTGGAGAGGGTAGTTTGATTCAGCTAGGATCTGGGCGTTATACTCGACGTATCCAAGCTACGCTTACCGATCATACTAGCTGTTTAGCTGCAGACGTAGCTGGCGATAAGGCTTTGACCAAGCTGATCTTGAAAGCGGCTGCTATTCCTGTACCTAGAGGACGGGTGGTTCGTTCTGTCAATGAAGCGCTGAATGTTTGGCGTGAGCTAAAGTGCCCAGTGGTACTTAAACCTTGCGATGGTAATCAGGGGCGTGGCGTCTCCCTTAACTTAAATAGTGAAGACGATGTAGTACATGGCTTTGCTATCGCCTCGCGCTTCAGCCCTTATGTTCTCCTGGAGGAGTTTATTGCAGGTAAACATTTTCGCCTATTAGTAGTAAATGACCGTTTGGTTGCAGCATCGGAGCGCATCCCGGCTCATGTAGTAGGCAATGGGCGAGATACAGTTGTGGCTCTGATTGAAGAGGTCAATCAAGATCCTCTACGCGGGAATGAGCATGAGAAACCGCTAACCAAAATAACACTTGATGATATTGCGAAGCTAGTTTTGGCTCGGCAAGGCTATGACTTACTCAGTATTCCGGCCCCGGGCTCTATCGTTTGGCTACGTGAGAATGCTAACCTTAGTACAGGTGGTACTGCTATGGATGTGACTGATCTGGTGCATCCTGAGCTTGCTCAGACAGTAGTACGTGCTGTACGGCTGATTGGCCTCGATGTGGCAGGGGTAGACTTAGTGACCGCCGACGTTGGCTTGCCAATCGCTTGGGGTAGAGGGGCGATTATCGAAGTAAATGCTGCACCTGGAATTCGGATGCATCATTTTCCCATGGAGGGCCCTGAGCGCGATGTAGCCTCACAGATTATCGAGAGTCTGTACCCAGTGGGTGCTCCGAGTGAAATTCCTATTGTGGCTGTCACCGGGACAAATGGCAAGACGACTACTTGCCGACTGGTGGCTCATGTCCTGCGCCAGTGCTATGGGATGGTTGGGCTTACAAGTACCGCAGGCATATACCATAACGACCGCTTGCTAGTAGCCGGAGATACAACCGGTCCTTGGAGTGCTCGCGTTCTGCTTGATGATCCAGAGGTTGAGGTAGCAGTCTTAGAGCTTGCCAGAGGCGGTTTATTACGTGGTGGTTTGGCCTATGACCGTTGCGACGTCGCCATATTGACCAATATTTCGGAAGATCACCTGGGGCAGGACAACCTGGATTGTATGGAGGACCTTGCTTGGGTGAAGTCTCTAGTTTTAGAATCGGTGCGCACAGACGGCTACGTCATAATGAACGCCGATGACGAGTGTAGTATGGATCTCATGCCGCAGCAGCATGCTCAAGCTATCCTGTTTAGCCTGCAGCCAGATAACCTGCAGGTGAGGCGTCATCTTGGCATAGGGGGACGCGCCGTTTTGGTACAGGAAGGCCATATTTGTTTGGTTGAAGGTGATCGTTGTAAGACTTTAGTAGCCGTTGCTGAGATTCCAATTACCTTCGGTGGTAGCGCCAGCTATAATGTTGCTAACGTGCTGGCGGCCTGTGCTGCTTTATGGGGCTTGAGGGTAGAGGAAGACCTGCTTCGGCAAGGTTTAGTTACTTTCTTGCCAGACACTAAGCACAATCCAGGACGCCAGAACTTATTTTCCATAGGGCGCCATTCAGTTCTGGTTGACTACGCACATAATGTGGCCGGCATTCAAGGTCTGACGCAACTGGCGCGTAACTTAACCAAGGGAGAATTGATAGGTGTCATCGCTGCACCTGGGAATCGACGCACAGCTACTGTTTTTAATGTGGGGCAAGCGGCTGGCTTGGGTTTTGATAAGTTGTTCATCAAGGAAGATCGTGACCGAAAGGGGCGAGCACCCGGAGAAGTAGCCGACATACTGCGGCAAGGTGCCCTAGCCGTAGGGCTCGCTGCTGAAGCAGTCCAGGTTTTTCTGGAAGAACGTACTGCTTTGTGGGCTGCGTTTGCTGCCGCACAACCGGACGATCTAATTGTCGTTCTCTATGAAGATTTGTCCTACACGATGTCTTTGCTGACTGAATTAGCATGTGAGGCTCAATCAGTGCACAAGTCTTACGTAGTGGCAGGGGGGCTTTAGTGGAGAGTGCCTCGTGATCTAGTAAAGGCTCAATTAAACCTGCTTGGAAGATAGGGTTCGCAGCCGCATTTGTTTGTATTAGAATAAGGTTGGGGGGTGCTTAAGATGCAGATTATAGAATTTGCCCCAGCCAAAATCAATCTGTGGCTGCGCGTGCTCGGTAAGTTGCCCGATGGGTACCATCAAGTAGAGACTATTTTACAGACGATTTCGTTTGCAGATAAGCTCATGTTAGAACCGGCAGCACAGGGTGTTTCGCTCACCTGTGACGATGCGCGGCTACCGTGTAATGAGCATAACCTTGCTTATCGTGCGGCTGCTCTAGTAGCCAGTCAGGTTCCTGGACAAGGGGTACATATCTACTTGGAAAAAAGAATTCCCTGGCGGGCAGGTCTGGGCGGAGGGAGTTCAGATGCAGCAGCAGTTTTGCGAGGCTTAAATAGGTTATGGAGGCTAAATTGGTCTAGAGAGCAACTTCTGCCCTTAGCGCAAGCGCTAGGTGCAGATGTTCCCTTTTTCTTGCAGGGTGGAACAGGGATAGGTCGCGGTCGGGGTGATGAAATCGAGATACTTCCGTTGCAGCCTGATTTGGCGATAGTGTTGATTCAGCCGCCCTTTGGCTTATCTACGCCTCGGGTTTACTCCCGTTGGAGCCCTGGTCCCCAACCGGTGTGGGCTTTGCCCGATGTTTTGCGGGCTCTTGAACAATCGGATCATGAGGCTCTCGGTCATTTATTACACAATGATTTAGAGGGGCCGGCGTTTACTTTGGCCCCGCAGCTGGCTGCAGTCAAAAGAAGGCTATTACTAGCGGGCTTCCCGTGCTTGTTGTCTGGTAGTGGGGCCTGTTTATTTGTGTTGTTACCAGAAACAGCAGCAGACCGGACGCATAGTTGGTTGCAAGATATACGCCGATTATTACCCCCTGCTTATAGAGCGTTTTTAGCAAAAACGCGATTATAGGTCAGTAAAGGGATGTCTGCTTCCGACGGCGAATAAATATATAATAGTCATAATGCAGTTTACTTTATTTGGTAGATAGCTAGGGGTTGTGTCTCAAATAGTATTAGACGAACGGAACGGCACTCTTGTTAGGAAGAGCACCATAGTATTGAGATTGCGTTCGGGGAAGGAGAGATTTATGACAGAGCGCCTTATTCCTGTAAAACTAGAAAACTATAAACCCTTACGTGAAATCGTTTTTGAGCATTTACGCGATGCCATTATTAAAGGCAAGTTGCGACCGGGTGAACGATTAATGGAGATGCAGTTGGCTGACGAAATGGGAGTCAGTCGCACCCCGGTGCGTGAGGCTATTCGTAAACTAGAGCTAGAAGGATTAGTAATTATGGTGCCACGTCGTGGCGCCTATGTAGCCGACTTAAGCATCAAGGATGTGGCTGAAACCTTTGAGATACGATCCGCCTTGGAGGCATTAGCGGCCGGTCTGGCTGCAGAGAGAATTACCCCTGAGGAATCTGAAGAAATGGAGCGTATTTTGGTTCGTATTGGAGCTGCTATTGAGAATGACGACTTCCAACAGACGGTTGAGTTGGATGAGGAGTATCATAATCTCTTGTATCGAGCGAGTCATAATGATCGGCTAATGCAGATTCTAAATAATCTCCGTGAACAGATCCAACGTTTTCGGGTTACTACTCTGGCTATGCCGGGGCGAGTTCATGGGGTGTTACAGGAGCATAGAAATATTGCTGAAGCAATTTCTGATAGCAATGCTGAATTAGCGCAGCAATTAGCATTAGGACATATCGAGAATGCTGAGAATGCACTTATGGAATGGATTCGTGGACAGAAGGACTCTTGAGTCAGAGGTGTAAGTAAGGGGGTATGTCTATGCATGCTATCGTTCTAGCTGGGGGGACGGAAGACGATAAATGGGCACGGCAACATGGTGTTAATAACAAAGCTTTCTTGCCGATCAACAATTTACCTATGATTACTTATGTGATCGCTGCACTAAGGGAATGCCCCAGGATTGACCAAATTATCGTAGTTGGGCCGGTAGATGCTCTAGCCAACTCGCTGCCAGGGGATGGTATTCAGTTACTGCCTGAACAGGGAGATATCATCGATAACGTTTTGGCAGCGGTGCTTGAGCTACCGCAAGATAAGAAGGTTCTAATTTGCACCTCCGACATTCCGATGCTAACCCCAGAGGCATTAGATTCTGTTTTTAATGCTGTAAATGAGCGGGAAGCAGATATTTATTATCCTATTATTAACCAGGTAGATTGCGAGAGACGCTACCCCGGAGTCAAGCGCACATATGCTAAGCTTAAGAACGGTTCTTTTACTGGAGGTAACGTTCTTGTTGTAAATCCGAAACAGGCCATTCCCCTGTCCCGCGTATTCAGGAAACTAGTAATGGAGCGTAAGAATCCAGTAAGGATGCTCTTGACCCTTGGCTTGCCGGGAATCATTTTTGTGCTGCAATTAGCCTTAGGCTTGCTTACTGTAAGTGAACTGGAACAGAGGTTGTCTCGTATTCTGAGGATCACAGGTGCGGCTATCTATTGCGCTTACCCTGAGATTGGCACAGACGTAGATAAGGACAGTGACCTAGAATTAGCGCGCCGGATTTTGGCGGCAGGTAATTGAAGTAACATAAAAAGGGTTCAGCTCGGTTCAACCGAGCTGAACCCTTTTTGTTTACTTAGTTACGTCGTGAACTTCCACATCCTTGGCGCCGTTGTTCCGCAAAATACTAGCTGCTTCATTAGCTTTGCTGTCGCTAACTTTTACAACAGCCAATAGGTCGCCTTGCTTTACCCGATTTTCGTAGTGTTGGCCGCGCTCTGCGGGAATGCCCCAGTCAATAAGTCCGCCGGCAATGCCCCCTGTGGCGGCTCCTGTTAGCGCCGCCGCGATAGGACCAGCGGCCAGTAGCGGCCCGACGCCAGGCACTGCCAGGGCTCCGGCCCCTAAGGCTAGCCCAGCCAACCCACCCCAGGTTGCCCCGGAAGTCACGCCGTCAGTAACGCCACCTGTAGCTAAACCTAGATCCTCCGAGCTAGTACCGTTGGTCATTCCGGGGGAACCAGTGCCCCTGCTTCCGCTAGATCTGTTATCCTTTTGTACCAAGTTGATCTCGTTTTCGGTATAACCTTTCTTGCGCAGATTAGCTATGGCCTCTTGGGCCGCCGATTCAGATGCGAACAAGCCTATTACTGTTTTCTGCAAAAGTAACGCCTCCTAGTGATGATTTGTGAAAAAAACAAGAGCGCGATGTAGCAAGTTTAGTATTACACGTGTGCCTTGCCGCAATACAAGTGTTTCTTGCAAAAATTATGAGATTTATGAAGGGAATGCCTTCATCGACGTCGAACAAAGAAAGGGGAACAGCCAAGATATGCAAAGGAGTGAAAAGTGTGGTAATTACAGATGTGCGTATCCGTAAGATCAACACAGAGGGGCGCATGAAGGCAATAGTCTCCATTACGCTCGATGACGAGTTCGTGATTCATGATGTGCGGGTAGTCGACGGTAACAATGGTCTTTTCGTAGCTATGCCTAGTCGCAAGACACCAGAGGGAGAGTTTAGGGACATCGCTCATCCGATCAACTCACAAACCCGCGAACGATTGCAGGAAGCAGTCTTGGCGGCGTACGAACGGCAAATAGCCATCGTATCGTAGAGCCCTAACGGGCTCTTTTTTTTTCTAAATATAAGACGCTTTTACCGCTGCCATCCTTACTTTGGTTCTATACTAAGATTGGTATATAATAATAGCCGTAGAGTAAGATGGGGAAGGAGATGAGCGTTTGCAGACGAGCGCTATTATACTAGCGGCTGGCGCGGGCAAGCGTATGCACTCGAATACCAACAAGGTTTTACATAACCTATGTGGTAGGCCGATAGTTGAACATGTGATACGTGCTTGCCAAGATATAGGGATATCGAGTTTCTATGTGGTAATTGGTCGCGATGCTAGTCAAGTGAGAGAACGCCTAGGTGAAGCTTATACTTACGTTTTGCAGGCGGAACAACTTGGTACAGGGCACGCCGCCTTACAAGTAAAGCCTTATTATCAGAATGAGCCTAATGTCTTTGTGCTCTGTGGCGATGCACCTTTAATCACAGGTACTACGTTAGAGCAAATGCAGGCAATACACCTAGAAGCTCAGGCCGATGCAACAATACTGACGGCTATTTTCCCACGGCCAGGTGACTACGGACGCGTGCTACGTGATGCTAAGGGGCAGGTCTGTGGCTTAGTAGAAGCTAAAGATGCAAATTCAGAGCAGAAGGCCATCAAGGAGATCAACACCGGCTTTTTCTGTTTTCGGGCAGAAGCTTTATTTGAAGCTCTTGATCAGCTAACAAACGATAATGCTCAAGGGGAATACTATTTGACAGATGTTATTCAGTCTATTTATCAAAAGGGTGGCCGAGTAGCCAGTTATGTACTGGAAGACAATAACGAATCCTTAGGGATCAACGATCGGGTACGTTTAGCACAGGCTGAAGGGGTACTGAGACAGCGTATTCGTAACAAGCTGATGCTTGGCGGGGTGACCTTCTTGCAGCCAGAGAGTTGTCTTATTGATGAAACGGTTACGATCGGACAAGATACGGTCGTTTACCCAGGCGTTATTCTGGAAGGCAATACCAGTATTGGTCGCAATTGTATTATTGGCCCCCAAACACGTTTGATTGACTGTCAGGTCGGAGATGGCGTTAGTATAGAATTCTCTGTTGCCCGTCAAAGCAAGATAGATGATAACTGCGTTATTGGCCCTTATGCTTATCTGCGACCGCAGACGGAGCTGGCAACCGGTGTTAAGGTGGGTGATTTCGTCGAGTTGAAAAATAGTCAAGTGGGCGTAGGGAGTAAGATTCCTCACCTTAGCTATGTAGGTGATGCTACTATTGGCTCGCACGTGAATATCGGAGCCGGGACTATTTTTGTCAACTATGATGGACGCAAGAAATATCGTTCGCAAATTGAGGATGATGCCTTTATTGGTTGCAATAGTAACCTAGTTGCTCCGGTGCATATCGGGCAAGAAGCTTATGTGGCTGCCGGGTCAACCATCACCAAAGATGTACCAGCCGGCTCGTTGGCCTTAGCGCGTTCTCGGCAAGAGAATAAGGAGGGCTGGGTGGCTAGGCGAAAGCAATAGAGTAGGGAGCCATTCCTGTAATGAAGTAATTTAGGCTTTGAACAAAAAGAGCACC
>ENA-UOOR01002814-UOOR01002814.1-fermentation-metagenome-genome-assembly--contig:-NODE-2814-length-16714-cov-17.235548_pt1 | contig 16714 bp, 11 predicted proteins | sample MGYA00245780_ERZ724029 | MGnify/ENA primary metagenome ERZ724029 (study PRJEB28704, sample SAMN03018315) | fermentation metagenome | biome: anthropogenic terrestrial biome; feature: soil... | reverse complement strand
TCCGGCCTACGGCGTCCAGAAAAGCAGTCTCGCTGAGTCCGTTCAGGTCTTTGACCACCCGGTTGTAATCCATAATATGGAGCTCATTGTCCGGGAAGATTACCGCCAGGAAATAGTTGAATTCTTCCTGACCGCTATAGGCAGGATGTTCCTGGCGGCGCATCTGACCTACCCGCACGGCTGATGCGCAGCGGTGATGTCCGTCCGCAATATACAGGTATTTAACCTCCTGGAAGAGTTCCTGCAAACGGGTGTTGACGGCCATGTCATCTATCAGCCATATGATATGACTGATACCATCATCAGAGCAAATATCGTAAATCGGTTTTTTGTGCTCCGTCCATTTTTTTATAACCGCAGCAATCTCGGGCTGTGCCCGGTAGGTCAAAAATATGGGGCCGGTATTGGCATCACAATAATCAACATGTTTGATCCGGTCTGCTTCCTTATCCGCTCTGGTGTTCTCATGTTTCTTAATAATGTTATTAAGATAATCGTCAATAGAGGCGCAGGCTACCAGCCCGGTTTGTTCCCTTCCGTTCATGACCTGACGGTAAATATAAAAGCAGGGTTGGGTGTCTTCCACGAGCACCTTATCTTCTGCCATTTTCTGCAGATTTTCCCGGGCTTTCAGGTACACCTTTTCATCATATAAATCAAGGCCCGGGTCCAAATCAATTTCCGCCTTGTCCACATGCAGGAACGAATAGGGGTTGCCCTTAACCATCTCTCTGGCTTCATCACTATTCATAACATCATACGGTAATGCTGCTACTTGTGCCGCCAGTTCCAGTCGTGGTCTTAAGGCACGAAAAGGTCTTACTATTGCCATTCTCTAACTCCTCCTGTTGGATTCCGACTGCTATGCCCCCAGTTTGTTCAAACGGGAAAATTCAGTAATTATACTTACAACTTCCTCGCCGATGCGTTCCTGGGCTTCGACGGTGGAGGCGCCGATATGCGGTGAAAATGAAACCCGCGGATGATGTAATAATGTCTCATTTTTACTTGGTTCAGTTTCAAACACATCCAGGCAGGCGCCGGCCAGATGCCCATTATCCAGTGCTTCCAGCAGTGCCGTTTCAGAAACTAGTCCTCCCCGGGAACAATTGATCAAAAAGGAGCCCGGTTTCATCATGTTCAGTTCACCGGCGCCAATTAAGGTACCCTGTTCCGGATCATAGGGACAATGCAGTGATACGAAATCCGCTCGTTTTAACAGCTCATGAAGTTCGACGTATTCACAAGTTTCATCGTTCATAGGCTTGATATCAGTATATATTATTTTCATACCCAATGCATCAGCCCGACGGGCTACTTCCCGGCCAATGCGGCCAAATCCTATTATACCGAGGCACTTGCCGTTAAGTTCGACCCCCCGGTATAGTTTCTTCTCCCATTTTCCCTCGCGCATACTAACATTGGAGTTTTGCAGGAAACGGGCAACGGTCAGCATGTGGGCAATAGTCAGCTCCGCTACCGATGCGCTGCTGGCCCTTGGCGTATTGGCAACCTGAATTCCGTGTTCCACGGCATAACTGACATCTATATTATCCACCCCAACTCCGGCACGGATAATCAGCTTGAGTCTTCCAGCTTCAGCGGCCTGGTCTATTATAGGTTTGCGTACTTTGGTGGCTGATCTGACCACCAGGATATCAAAATCCTGTAAGGCTGAGCCCAGTTCGTCAGGCGGATAGAAATGTTCAACCAATTCAAAACCTAGACTGAGAAGTTTTTCTTTAGCACTCGTCTCCATACCATCGGTAACCAGTATTTTAAGCATTTTATCCACTCCTATAATAGAAATAAAAATATTAATATAACTACGGCCCTGGTATGTGCATTAATACGAAAATACTGTTCTTGTCATTCTGAACGCAGTGAAGAATCTTGCCGATATTGATGATTAACAAGGGAAGGATCCTTCGTTAACACTCAGGATGACGCATTTTCGTTGGTGGTTGTGGCCTACGGCCATGGGCGGGTAATTAAGTTTTATAGTTTTAAAATATCATTAATATTACCGATTAATTCTCTTAGTTCATCCATGGTGCAATCCGCCATATGGGCAATACGGAAAGTCTTGTCCTTCAGCTTGCCATAACCGTTGGATATTTGAAAACCGCGCCGGCCCAGTTCTTGGTTCAAAGCCGCCACATCAATTTCCCGGCTATTTTTCATGTTAGTCAGAGTATTGGACAGGTATCTTTCATCGGCAAACAGCCCGAAATTCTTTCTGCCCCAGTCACGAACGTACTCCGCCATTTCCTGATGCCTCTGGAAACGGTTCTCAATCCCCTCTGCCATGATTCTGTCCAGCTGGTAGTCCAGAGCAAACATGTGGGACAGGGATGGGGTCGAAGGATACTGATAATCCTTTTTCTGAATATAATTATACAGGGCCAGCAGGTCCAGATACATTCCCCGGAAAGGTACCTGTTTGGCTCTTGCGATCGCCTTTTTAGAGAAGGAACAGATGGACATTCCCGGCGGAAGCCCCAGGGCTTTTTGAGTTGAGGTAATGCATATATCTACTCCCAACTTGTCAACTTCAATCCTGGTCCCGCCCATGGAACTGACCGTATCCAGGCAATAAACTACCTCCGGGTATTTTTTTATTACATCAGCAATGGCCTCCACCGGATTCATCAAACCGGTGGAAGTCTCATTATGGGTTATAGTAATCAAATCATATTTTCCGCCGGCCAGCACTTCATCAACCTGCTCCGGTGTGGTAGCTGTTCCCCATTCTACTTCGAATAAATCAGCCGGGACATTATTGTTCCGGGCCATTTCAAACCAGCGGTTGCCAAATGCTCCTACCGAAAATACAGCGGCTCTTTTTAGGGTGCAGGAACGTATAGCCCCTTCCATCAGCCCGCTGCCGGAACTGGTGGAGAGCAGTATTTCTTCTCCGGTAAAGAATAATTTTCTTATCTTTTCACTAATACTGCGCTGCAGGGCTGAAGCATCCTTGCTGCGGTGACCTATCATAGGTTTTGCCATTTTTTCCAGTACGTCGGTTCTAACTTCGACCGGTCCCGGAATAAATAATTTTTTATGCACGATCATTCCTCCCAATCGTTTTAAATTATCTCATGGCTTTGATCTTTTCATCATATTCAGCTGTTTTGGCAAATTCATTTTCCCAGAACTCAGGGGTTTTCATGCTATCCAGATATTCCTGGGAATATCCAAACGGGAGCCAATCTTTTTCTTTTTGTTTAAAGAGTTTTTCTTTTTGTTCAGGGGTGCGGTAATCATAGACGTGATCATCCTTGGCTTCGATAAAGATGTCCCGGGCCCAACGTTTGAGCACAAAGTCTTCGGTTTCCAGATAACGATGCTCGAGATCTTCCAGGACGGAAGGATAACGGTCGAAACCATCGGTAGCAATAGTTACTACATTATCGTCCGGACCCAGTTTTAAATAATGAGCCATCTTTATGGCACCCAGGATATTACATATGCCTGATACCCCAAACAAATCATGCAGAGCTTGCACTGTTTCGCGCGGTACGCCCAGTTCAGCCAGAACATCAGCACCATCCTGGATCACTTTCAGACCGCGCACAGCATCATCGTCGGGAATCAAAGCTACAAAATCCGTATTCAAAACATTATGAATCAGGGTGCACATCTTGTCGCCAATACCTTCAATGCGATGCTGTCCCTGTCCACCGGTGGTTAAGGTCGAACATTCGTATGGTTCCAGGGCAACAATCTTGGCATCGGGGAAAGCTTTCTTAATCTCGTCTCCGGCGGCTATCGTTCCGGCTGAGCCAGGTGCGGAGGTAAAACAGGCGATACGTCCGTTACCTATTCCTTTTACCGCCTCGATAGCGGAATTACCGGTAACATAACGGTGGAAACGGTAGTTGGGCATTAATTCGAATTGAGCCAGAGGACGGTTCTTGGGATTCTTCTTCAACTCATAGGTTCTCTGCAGAGTAAGGATAACATCGGACTCAGTGCCGGGGGTGAGGTCAAGTTTGGCGCCATATCTTTGAATTCTTTCATAACGCTCCTTGCTCATATTATCCGGCATGATGACGACAGCTTCATAGCCCATCAAACCGCAGATATAGGATACACCAATGCCGAAGTTGCCGGTGGACGGTCCCAGAATGGTGTGCTCACCCGGTATAATATCGCCATCCACACATCCCTCAATCAGGGTTGAATAGGCCGGGCCTACCTTATGAGAACCGGACGGGAAGTATTTGCCCAGCAGGACTACAATGTTAGCTTCGGTTCCGGTCAGTTCTTTGGGCAGTACAACCTTGCGTACCGTGCCATTTTCATCTTTCCAGGTAATATTAAACAGGTTCAGGGGATTAAGTTCATCAACATCTTTTACCTTTAGAGCCTGTTCACGAATATCCTGGGGTATGGTTTCGGGATGCAACATCTCGGAATAAGTTGGACCAAAAGGAATCTTTTGCATTTTACTACCTCCACATATTTGTAATTATCGTATTTTCTTGCTGCATTTGTTAATTTAAATCTTCTAATAAATTGCGCTGGTTTAGTTCTTCTACCAATTTGTCCATGACCGGTTCCACCTTAATCGGTTCACCGGCTGCGGCAATCGCGTTATTGACATCTTTTAAGCCATTGCCGGATACGATGGAAACTATCTTTTCATCGGGATGGATTTTACCCTGTTTCAGCAATTTGACCAATCCGGCTGTTCCGGTCACTCCGGCGGGTTCGCCGAAAATTCCGCTGGTCCGGCCCAGAAAACGCATGGCCTCCAGTATTTCATCATCGGTCACCGCTGCCATGGTCCCGCCTGATTCACGCACAGCCTTAAGTGCCTTGTCCGGGTTGCGGGGCACTCCTACCGCAATACTGTCGGCCAGGGTATTCTCTTCAGCCGGCTGCCAGGGCTTATTCTCCAGGAATGCGTCGGTGAGCGGGCTGCATCCGGTTGATTGTACTCCCAGAAGATGCGGAAGCTTGTCGATCCAGCCTACTTCATATAAGTCTTTAAATCCTTTCCATACTCCGGCAATAGTACACCCGTCTCCGACTGAAAGCGCCACCCAATCCGGAACTTGCCAGTTAAGTTGTTCGGCGATTTCAAGCGCGACGGTTTTCTTGCCTTCGACCAGATAAGGATTAATGGCGGCATTGCGGTTGTACCATCCCCAGCGGTCTATAGCTGCTGCCGACAGACGGAAGGCGTCGGCATAATTACCTTGCACGCTTATGACATTGGCTCCGAAAATCAGCAGTTGGGCCACTTTTCCCTGGGGCGCCCGGCCGGGAACGAAAATGAAAGTGCGCATACCCATGGCGGCGGCACTTCCTGCCAGGGAGGAGGCGGCGTTACCGGTTGAAGAACAGGCAATGGTTGTCATCTTTTCTTCCGCCGCTCTGACCACGGCAATGACTGAAGCCCGGTCTTTCAAGGATGCGGTAGCATTCTGCCCGTCATCCTTGACATACAACCGGCTCATACCCAGACTTTTGCCCAAACCTTCAGGTTTATAGAGCGGAGTCCAGCCAATACGCAGGTGCGGCCTTTTCGATTCAGGTTGAACGGGTAGAAACGGCATGTAGCGAAACAATGTTTGCTCCCGATTATTGCTCATATCTTCCCGCCGGAAATCTCGTTTGATAGCTTTATAATCATATATGACATCCAATATTCCGGCCTCAGAGCCACAGGACGGACAGGTATAAATACCTTTGCCGGCCTCCAATTCCTGACCACAATGAATACATTTTAAACCCAGAACATAATTCATAATCTTTATCACCTCATAAAGTGTCAGTGAGACGGTTCCCCGGCACCTTTTTACATCTCTAAAAGTGTCAGGAGAACCGTCCTCCCGACACTCGCTGCTATTACTTTCTTAAGACCCTGCCGGCTCTGACACCACTATAAATACCCCAGGCTCCGGCTTCCATTTCTCTGCGGGTAATATCTTTCATCTTCTGTAGTTCTGCTGCAGTCGGCTGACGGTTGTCCAGGCCTATGGCATCTATCACATGGGCAAAACCATCTTCAGCGAAGCTGCCAATACCGTCTATCCTGTCATCCACTATAGCCACATCGGCTTCAAACCGATCTCTGCCGGTACCGTCAATAACGGTACCGCCCTTGATTAATGTTCCAGACATTTTTACATCTCCTAAATCGAGCTATTACCCGGCTATCGCACTGCCCGGTCTTCGCAGCACCAGCCCTGCTAGAGACTAAAGCTTTTAAGAACCTCAGGATTGATACTGCGTTTTATAAACCGGCCTGCGCCGCGTTGACCGTAGAATTCGCCATTTTCTACTATTACATGGCCTTGGGCTATAGTCATAACCGGATAGCCCTTAATCTGCCCTTCCACAGATTTTCCGCTTCCTCCGGAGTCCTTAAAGGAGGAGAACAAATAGCCAGGTAACCATCTTCCCGCTCATAAAGATCATCAAACAGAGTTAAATAGTGCGGACAAGTCTCGACCTAAACCGCCTGCCCTCTTTCCTGCGCCCGCCTGGCCTAAAATAGCGTTGCTTATGGCATAATAGCCACGGGCCGCTGATATTAATTGCTGAATTTCTATATACTCGTCAATGGTATGAGCCAGGTTTTCGAGTGAAGGTCCGAAACCAATAGTCTTAATGCCGGCTTCACCCGCATAATGACTTCCGTTGGTGCAAAAGTCATAATGGGTGATCTCCGGGTCGAGACCGGTCTCTCTTAGAGCTTGCAGAACTTTTTGCACATATTCATCCTGCTCGTCCAACAACCAGGCCGGAAAGTACCTCTCCCCGCCAATAACCGTACCGGTGTAACACTGTTCCCGTCCTTTGGCATAATAGGCATTGGCTTTAAACTCGTGGTCTTCCTGCTGCATGGTGACAATAAGGTCCAGAATAGGTTTTATCACACTTGATGAAGTTTCATCCACCAGCAGACGGCGGTCATAAGTCATTTTGCAGTAATCAGGCACTACTGAAGCTCCCGGATAAGGGGAAGATTTTATATCGGTCAGCTCTAATATGCCATCTCCCAGAACCGGATGATGGGCCATCGGCAGCTGCTGAATCTGTTCTACCAGCCGGGCGGCCTTATAGGCAGCATTTATGCCCTTGTGCGGATTAGCTGAATGAGCAGGCTTGCCGAAGGTTTCGACCACTATTTCGGCCCGTCCCTTCTGACCGCGTTTGACATTGCAGTTAGAGGCTTCGCCTATAACCACATAGTCCGGTTTGATTTGCTCGCTCACACTCCGGGATGATACACCTTCAAAACATTCCTCGTGAACCGAACCTACTACATAGAGGTCACCGGCAAAATCCCGACCGGAATCCCGGCCAAAATAAGCGGCGGCACAGATCATGGCTGCTACGGCCCCCTTCATGTCCGAAGCCCCGCGGCCATATATTTTACCGGCATGAATTTCACCGCCGAAAGGCTCGTGCGTCCAATCAGCCGGCTCCGGTACCGGCACCGTATCCAGATGTCCGTCAAAGAGCAGCCTGGGGCCAGGCCTCTTACCCTTGATATGCCCGATTACACTGCCATATTTATCGACTTTAACTTCATCATAACCCAGTTCCAGACAGACCGCCTTGATTTTGTCTACGACTTCGTTTTCTTCACCGGAATAACTCCTGGTCCGAATCAGATTCTGACATAAGCCAATTAATTCATCCTGTCTCTCCGGAGTAAACTTAACCATCGTTTCCATGGTGATAACAGCACCTCGATTTCATATTGTATTATTTTACCTGCAGCAAAGTATCAACCTTGCCAGGTTTATTTTTCTCCGACCACTTCTGCATGTTCTTCACCGATGGCGCCAATAGGCTGGTAGGCTTCAGACACACCATCTTTACCGGATGAAAGCAAATAAACAATTGCCAGGTAGGCTACAAAACCTATTAACAGTCCTACAAACCAGGCATATTTATAGAGCCAGCCCACAGCCGGCGACCGAGATGCCAACAGGCCACCTAACCTGGTAGTCAAACGCTGTCTTAATATGCAAGAATCATGCCACTCATCGCTATGTTTTGAATATTCCTGTAATAGCGGATTTTCGGGGCTGATCAAGGCTTGTCATGCTTGTTTTCTTATCACAATGAGAAAATAACCTGGGGCCATTTATAGTTGGATAACCTTAATGTACTCCAGTTTTTATATTTTAAATTAAAAAGCCGTCCCTTCGGACAGCTTTTGCATCCACTTATTTGATTCAAACGCGGCAAATCTGGTAGTTTTTCCTTTTATCATAACGATAAATGCATTTATCGTTATGATATAGTATTAAATTTCATAGCGGGCAAGTTTGCGGTAAAGGGTGGCAATGCCGATTCCCAGCGCCCGGGCTGCTTTTTCTTTAGCCTGGACCGTAGTACCATATTCCTTCAGACATTTAAGAATGGTCTCCCGTTCAATAGCTTCCAGATTATAAACACTTACAACGTTTTCCTCCGCCTGCCTGATTTTAGCCGGAAGCTGTTCCACATCCAGAACAGTCCCGGAGCAAAGATTCATGGCATATTCAATCGTATTCTGCAGTTCCCTTACATTTCCCGGCCAGGAATAATTCCATAGTTTCTGGAGAAAGTCCTGACTGAAGCCTTTTACATTTTTATTTAATTGCTGGTTGTACAACTTTAAAAAATGATTGGACAAAACATCCAGATCTTCTTTCCGTTCTCTTAAAGGTGCCACAGTAATAGGAATAACATTTATGCGGTAATAAAGATCGTTACGAAATTCTCCCTGCTCCATCATTTTTTCCAGATCCTGATTGGAAGCAGCAATAATGCGCACATTTACCGGGATGGTCCGCAAGCCGCCGATGCGTTCGATCGTCCTTTCCTGTAACACCCTTAAGATTTTAACCTGCAGGAAAAGCGGCATGTCGCCGATTTCGTCCAAAAATAAGGTACCTTTGTCAGCCAGTTCTATTTTACCGATTTTTCCACCTTTACGCGCTCCGGTAAAAGCGCCTTCTTCATAGCCGAACAATTCACTCTCCAGCAAAGCTTCGGGAATAGCGCTGCAATTGATCGCCACAAAAGGCGACTGCCGGCGAGGGCTGAGATTGTGGATGGCCCGGGCCAACATTTCTTTTCCGGTGCCACTCTCTCCGGTGATGAGAACAGTAGAATTACTGGCCGCAATAGTTTTAGCCCTATCTCGAATGCGCCTGATGGTAGCACTGGTTCCTAATATATCATCTATAGTATAGCTGGCTTCATGTATGGATATGCGGTTTACGATCCGGCTCAGTTCCGAGTACCGGTTGAAGGTTATGGCAATACTCTTGTCGCCGGTTTCCGTAATTATGGGCCGGGAACGCATCAATAAGTATACTCGTTCCTGTCTGCTGCCCAAACTGACTTCCCGCTCATAAATATCGTTATGATTCCGGGCGGCTTCTATAATCTCACCGGCTATTTTTGATCCTAAAAGAGAAGTAAGGGAAGCATCCGGAAGACTGGGCCGGCCTTTAAAGAGATTCTGGGCCGACAGGTTATAATGCAGTATTTGTCCCTCGTAATCTACGGTAAGCAAGCCTTCTTCCAGGCAGTTTATGATAGAATTCAGATAATGGTTGGATGCAACCAGCTTATCGGTAAAATCCCGTTCTTTTATTTTAAGACTTATAGTTTCAGCCATTTTGCCCAAAAACGCCCGGTAAGAATCAAGGTTATCCCTGACCATTTGGGCATTGGCATCGGTAAAGCACAATAACCCGATAGCCCCGGCAGCCTGCCCTCTCACATTGATGGGATAAACGATCTCGAATTTTTCCGGACAGCATTCCCGGTATTTACAGGGCTTGCATAATTCGTGATATCCGGGTTTATCAATTATAAATTCATGGCCCAGCCGTATCACTTCGTGATAGACAAACCCCTGCGGGTCCATCGAAAGCCCCACCCCGGCGCGATAACTTCCCGTACCGGCTACCCGGATAAGATTCCGGTCTGCAATCTCCACATCGATTTTGAGAACGGTAGCAATCGCTTCCGCTATCTGTTGGGCATAATCCTGTTCATCAATTAATTCAGTCATAGTAATCCCCCTGAGCTGCAATAAATACGGTTAAACCAGAGTACCCCTCAGTATGCTGCCGCCAAAGTTTTTGTTCAAGCTAAATAGATTATTTTTTCACCGGTTCAGCAAGATTTTTCTCTATTTTGAGGAATAGTATTCCTTAATTATATAGCTATATTATTATAAGCTATATACTACAGGGGGTATATTGTCAAATGAATTGTAAAATGGGGAGGGTCCTTTTGTACAAGTTACAAAAGGACCCTCCCCACCGTCAATTATATCGGTCACCGACAGCACGACAGCTATACCGTGTCAGGTCTTCCCACTATTTTTATCCCTATAAAAGTCTGATGGGCATCCGCCTATTTTCTTATATGCCCCTAACTTCTATCAATTGCTCAAAAGCTTTCTGCATGTCAGCATGCTTGAAAATCCGGCCCATGGCAGTATACATGTCAATGATCTTATTATCGATTTCAGCCTCCAAATCACCGGCCAGCAGGTCGCCCTCAACCGCCTGGTTTATCAATAAATTCGCCTGGGTCAAAAAGCTTGACACAATGCTGTTAACGGAAGGTTGGATTTCAGCGGCTAATTGTTCGGAAACAGGCGGTTCGATAATAGGTCCGCCATTATTATAGAAGTAGGCCAGCAGTCCATTTAAATTATCGCGGGAAAGTTCCTCCAGCTTCCTTTTAATAACCAATTGCTTAAGCACCATATTGGTATACGGGTTCTTTCTCCCTTTGTTCATTTCCGCTAATTCAACATAAACGGAACTGATATATTTCTGAAGGCTAATTCCCAGGGCATATACATCCTCGGCACTGCGGGGGCAAACTGCCGGAGCCGCTTTGCTCTGATATTTGGGCATTCTGATGGAGTCCGGTTTTACGGTCAATTGAATTTTTTTAGTCTTAGCATCGTTAGCCATTATTTCCATTTGCAGTTCTTTTACATCTATCATTCTCGTCATCTTCCTTTCACGTTAATTATTTTTCTTTACTATCTTATAAAGCAATTTACGTGCCAATATTTTTAAAAAAGCTTTTAAGCAAGCAAAAAGCCCCTGAGATACAGGGACTTATATTAAAAATTTTATTTTATTACGGTTTTATTCTAAATTTATATGTAGCAAAAGTGTCGCATTATTTACATAATATGTTATTAATGCGACACTTTTGCTACAATCATTTATATGTCGATACAGTTCTGGGACAAACCCTTCTAGTTATCAATGCAATAGTTTTTCATTTTTCTATACAAAGTACTGCGTGAAATACCAAGTGCTGCGGCCGTCTTGCTGACATTGCCGGCATTATCATCCAAAGCCTGAATTATCCTCTGTTGTTCCTGTTCAAGTGCATTCAATTTTCGTATATTGCGGTTTTGCGATGATCCAAGGCTGTGGCTGGCCGCATTAGGTTCCCATTCCCACCTGTCCCGGGAATGGCCAATAGCCATATTCACTATTTCCGGAGGAAGGTGTTCTATAGTTATGTGGCCGTCTTCAGCCATTAAGAGAATTCTTTCTACCACGTTTTGCAGTTCGCGAATGTTGCCTGGCCAATCATAATTTTCGAGGCATGCCAGCACTGCCGAATCAACTTCGGTAATATAGCGGTTGAATTTGGGAGAGAACAATTTCACAAAATGATTGAATAATAATTTTATATCTTCACGTCTTTCCCGCAAAGCCGGAATGGTGATTTGAACTACATTCAGCCTATAGTACAGGTCGGCCCGAAACCTTCCCGCTTCTACCAGGGCCAGCAAATCCTTATTGGTTGCGGCAATTATTCTTACATCGACGTTTATGAGACTGTCTCCACCCACTCTTAATATGGCTTTCTCCTGTATGGCCCGCAGTAACATGGCCTGCTGCTCCAGGGGCATGTCCCCAATCTCGTCCAGAAATAGGGTTCCTTTATTAGCCAGTTCGAATTTACCGGGTCTTCCGCCCCGCCGCGCCCCGGTGAAGGCTCCTTCCACATAGCCAAATAATTCGCTGCCCACCAATTCCCGGGGCAGAGCAGCACAGTTAATAGCCACAAAGGGTCCGTTATTACGCAGGCTGCCATTATGAATAGCCTGAGCAAAGACTTCTTTGCCGGTTCCGCTTTCCGCCTGCAGAAGAACAGTTGAATTATTGGCACCTGCCATCATGGCCAGTTTAACCGATGTCATTAATTTTTCACTTTCACCGATTATGGAATCAAAGGTAAAACTGGCATGGGCTCCGGTAAAACTATTAACAAGTTGTTGTACCTGCGCAATCGGCCTTAAGATAATAGTAGCCCCGACCACTTTTTTGTTTTCACCATAAACGGGCTTGCCTGAGGCAGTAGCATGTATTTTGCGATATTTGCCATCAAGCAAAATCTCCCAATCATCAAAAGGCTCCCCGGTTTGAAACAAGTTCAATACATTGGGGGCTTTTCCTAAAAATAAATCCACAATATAAACCCCGATCAAGGCTTCATCCGAATAACCAAGGATTTTTTGAGCAGTCCGGTTAAAATGTGAAATCCTGCCCTCCTGATTCAACACAATAACACCATCTGACATGGTATCGAAAATGTTGGTTAATTCACTGTGCATATTCTTAAGCTGCTGCTGCTCTATGCGCAATTGCTTCTCCTGATACATATGACAATTTTGAGCCTTATTTAAACCGTTAAATACGGCTACCGCCATTTGATAGCAGGAGTTATATCCGCAAGCGGCACAATTTCTAAAATCCTTTTCTTCATATTTGTGCATCTCAGCGAAAATAGTCTTAAGTTCATTTTTAGTAGGCATTTTTAAATGATTCTGAGATAGATCACTGTAGCTACAATAGGAAAAATCATATTTTTTAATAATATCAGTTAAAAAGTTCTGCAGTTGCTCATTAACTTGCCGGTCGCTGGTACTTGCTTCAGAACGGACAGCCACCGAACTTTCTATCTCATCAATCGACTTGTTTTGATTAATACAACCGACTCCCATGTTGCATCCTTTATTGCAGCTCAAAACGTCGACTATTTGAGGAAGGTTAGGACTCCCGTTTAAAATCGAATTCTCCAGATTATAAAGGTATTTTTCAAACACCAGCCTGCCTTCAATTCTGGTAATCGAACTGGCCGGTGTATCAGGATAGTGGAACAGGTAGCTTTCCTTCAGACCACCGGGGGTGGAGAAACTGGTAGCAACTCCTGCTGCCACGGCATTATCAAATTCCCCATTTTCCAAATGTTCCAAATCGATATCGTTCTTTTGCAAAATTTCCAGCAATGAAGTATAAGTCACATTATATTTAACCGCCCGATTATCCTGAAACTCCCTGCTTTTAGCCAGACAAGGGGAAATAAAAGCCAGCTCTGCATCGGGATGCAATGATTTAACATAAACCGCCAAATTATAAACCGGGCTGCCGATAGGAGCCAGGTAATCGATCAGATTAGGGTGATTGAGTTCAATATACTTGACTACCGCCGGGCAAGGTGTAGCTATGAGAGGCAACTTTACCTTTCCCGACTGGATAGCGTCATGATAACAAGCTATGGTGATTTCCGCACCCAGGGCCACATCATACACACCCTGGATCCCCAGCAGCCTCAAAGCCGTAATCAATTTGGGCAGATCAAAATTACTCTGCGCGGAAGGTGCTACCAGGGCCATTATTTTCTTGCGGGGCAAATCCGCCTCAAAGTGAATAGCATCATCAATAGCAAAGCGGGCGCTCTTTTCCATTTTGCCTCCGTGGCTTCTGACACAGGCCTCAATACAACGGCCGCAGCCGATACAGAGGTTATTATTGAATTTGATAACGTTCCCGCTGCCATTGTTGCATATTTTGACCGGGCATACCGCTATGCATTGATGGCAGTTGGTGCAGTTTTCTTCCTTAATACCTATTATTTCTCTTAAAATTTTCATATCTCAGATCGCCTTCTTTCATCCCGGATATAAATCCAGAGTGCGCATGGCTGTATTTGTGATATGCATCTAAAGCACATATTGATATCTTAAATAGATTATACCTTGATTATATAGTACAAAAGGGGAAATTGGGCACTGAAAATATTGGTGATATAAATCAAACTGGCTCATCCGGTTTAACGCGATGAACTGTCGCCGGGATTTGATAAAAAAAGTCCGGGAGATATATGTTGATAATATCTCCCGGGCTTCTATCCGGTTGGACCGCAGGGTCTGCCTGCTGCTCCTATCTTCTTTTAAAGCAAGATTTACAGTTTAAATCTAGCAATCAGTTTATTTAATACCTCTGAATTTTCCATCAGTTCATTAGAGACCCGTTCCAGATCTCCGGCTGATTGGGTAGCTTCCTGGGTTCCATGAGCAACTTGTTGGGAGGCGGCTGCAGTTTGTTCGACCGTCTCGGAAGTGGTGTCGATCGAGCGAGCGATTTCTTCCATACTGGCCAAAACTTTATTCATGCTCTCGCTCACGCTGGCCGTGATGTTGCCCAGCATACTCACATCATCCCGGTATTGATGCACCGTTTCCTCCATGGCTTTATAATCACCGGTGACATCCTGTTCGAAGAACTGCAAAAGCCTGCGGGTATTGGCGACCAGGTCATCCACCGCCGTATGAACCCGGCCGGTTAAGAGTTGAATCTGAGAAACAGCTTCACTGGAGTTCTCTGCCAGTTTACGCACTTCCTCGGCCACAACGGCGAAACCGCGTCCCTGTTCCCCTGCCCGGGCTGCTTCAATCGCGGCGTTAAGTGCCAACAAATTGGTCTGATCGGCAATACCGGAAATGGTACTGGCCAGCCCTGCAATCTGCTCGACTACTTTGGCCTCTTCCATGGCGCGGAGAGTATCTTCTTCGATCTGGCGGTATACATTGCCACCTTTTTCCTGGGCTTGCTGCAACCGTTTGGCTGTTTCATCAACCCTCAGTTCAATTTCCTGGGAATCCTTATATCCCTTCATTGATTTATCATTAACCACTGACAGGGAATGGGTAATCTGTTGGCTGGAAGCGTTAATCTCTTCAAAAGCGGCGGAAAGCTCTTCCATGCTGGCGGATATTTCCTGGATGGAGCTGGAACTTTCCTGCATCACGGATGACAGATTACTGCCTGACTGCCGCAGCTCATTGCTGACATCATTCACCTTTTCGGTAGTACTGTGCAGTTTTACCACAATATCGCGGATTGCCTCAGCTACCTGATTGAACTTACCTGCAATGGCACCAATTTCATCGCTGGATCGAACATCGGCCAGGGTGGTTAAATCACCGGTTGCCATACGGTCCATGTCTTTCACCAGTTCAGGAACACTGGCAATTGATCTGCGAATCATTATGTAGACCACAGCCCCAACCAGCAGCAAGGCGATAATATATAGAAGGATCATCAGCCGCTGGTAGCCTTTAAGCTGTTTTTCCACTTCTTTCTGGGGCATGCTTACTCCTAAAGACCATCCATTGGAAGGCAAGGCATTATAGGCAAAATAGTACGAGTCACCATTTTTATCATACATGGCACGCCCGCTCTTATTGGAAAGCATTTTCTTGGCAATAATGCCCAGGCTTCCATCATATTTAGTAATATTATCTTTCAATATCTTGTTTTTATCTTTATCATAGACTACGGTTCCTTGATTACTGGCTAAAATTGCCGAACCTTTGTAGTCAATCTTATAACCTTTGATAATTTCTGTTAGTTGGGTCAGCCGGACATCAACCGCAACTGCCCCAATTATATTTTGACTCTGGTCATAGACAGGAGCGGCAATGGTAATAACCATTATCTTGGTATTCGAATCAGCATATGGTTCGGTAAATATAACACCTTTTTCCTCTAAAACCTGCTTGTAGTAAGGCCGCACATTTACATCAAAGCCCTCCGGCATCCGGCGATCATCATTAGCTATGTATCCCTTACCTTTGCCAATACACAAATAGGCCAGTTCCATATTAGAATCCGTATTTTTTATGTTCTGCAGATTATTAATGACCTCGGCATATTTAGGATTGGAATTTAGCTGTTCAGGATTTTGAACGCTGCGGGCGTAATCAATTATATATTGATTTTGGCTCATCTGCACCACGTCTTCAACCTTCAAAGCGAAGAAAGCATCCAGGGATTGTGTAATCTTATAGGATTGATCCTCAATTCGCGCATCCAAATCATTTTTCATTATTTCTCTGGTATATGAAAAACTAACAAAACCAGTAACTAAAAAAGCGATGATAACAACAGTTAGTACAGTCACAATTACTTTATTGGCAAGACTATCGTTCCACTTCTTATGCAAGATAAATCATCCCCCTTTTTGTTGAAATTACTGCGAGAAAAGGATTTGCACGATTCACCTCCTCCAGAGTTTATCCCCCTATAATACTTCAGAATACAAATTTTACATATTAGATTATATTAGGTTATATACCTGTGATTGTCTATAGGACCTTGCGAACAAATTGGGTTAGGAGCCGCAATTTGAGAAAATAGGCCCAGGAAGATTCGTTTAATGATATTTCCTGGACTTCTTATATTAGTGGGAAGTATCTCCTGTTATTCCTATTATGGGTTCCAGCCTGTTGTGCACGGCCAAACAGATTTAAGCCCATAAAAAACAGCCTGCGGTATAAAGCAGGCTGCCTTTAGTGTCTTCAGCCGGGTCTTTGACACTTGAATAAAACCGAGAAAACAAGGAAGCCTTTGAAATAGGG
>ENA-UOOR01002810-UOOR01002810.1-fermentation-metagenome-genome-assembly--contig:-NODE-2810-length-16730-cov-11.875382_pt1 | contig 16730 bp, 11 predicted proteins | sample MGYA00245780_ERZ724029 | MGnify/ENA primary metagenome ERZ724029 (study PRJEB28704, sample SAMN03018315) | fermentation metagenome | biome: anthropogenic terrestrial biome; feature: soil... | reverse complement strand
AATTAATATGAATTTATACTTACCAAAATATGTTATAGTAGTGGGTCAAGCATAGCTTCTATAAGTGGGGGTTCCTTATACCTGCTTCGGTGGGGGTAGAGTCCTCCACCGAAGTTCCGATGTTCAGCTTTAGCTGAACGAGTTCAATGGACCTATGACGATTTTCTGCGCTGAGCTTCCTGGAATATCTCCTTACTTATAATGGTCTCATGATTATTCTCCATAAGATACATCGGCAATTCACCATTGTTTTCTTCATAAGCTGTGCTGACTCTGCAGTAAGCAGCAACACGTAAAACTTCTTTTTTGATAGACAGTATTTCAATAACTATCTTGTTATTCATTTGAACTGCTCCTTCTCTTTTACAAAACAAAAAGACATGACAGTTTATAGAACCGTCATGTCGAAGTTTAATTGCTGATATATAAAATAAACTACATTTTCTTGTGCGCTTTTTACAAGGAAATGTAGCTTTTAACTTGGTGGAGATGAAGAGGATCGAACTCTCGACCTTACGGATGCGAACCGTACGCTCTCGCAAAGGAGTAAGTTTTCTGCCCAACCGAAACCCCGCGGTCATATGGCTTGATACACTGACCCCACAACCATCGATTTCATAACAATTGGGGACTCTTTGCCTCGTTATCTATATACTCGGACGAAGCAATCATTACGTTTTCCCTCAAACGCGCGTGCAAACTGCATATCGTCTGAGATTTGACGGTCAGGATCGTAAACAATAAACATAAAGCCCATATCCGAAGGAGCTTTTGTCATATCAGCAGCTATTCCTTCGGTTATCTTACTTGGAGTCGTTGAATCTCGAACATATTTTGACTCTACTAAAAGGTCACCCTGCGCATGGTCAGGTCTATATTCTGTACGCCAAAATTGCAGTGCGGGATGTTCTCGTGTGAAAGAACCCTGTCCTTTGAGTATAGCCTCTATTTTATCATTAAGGTCGTTTTCGTTAGCAGGTCTTTCTCGCTGAAACATTATGGGGATTGTTTCACGAAGAAAGGTATCGATTTCTTCAATACGGATGATTATCGGAGACTTCTTATACTGGCGTTCTGAGATAACCCCAAGTAGCGAATTTTTATTGATTGGCAGAGATAGGTCATCATACTTGTTTCGCATCCTCGTTGCCGCATCAATTACAGACTTTCCATAACGGCAAACCAGATCATATATTTCGTCCAGCTTATCATCGGCATTTGAGCCTCGCCAATAAGCTACCAAATCAGTTACATCGTCAGGATACTTTCTCACAAAAGCATTCTGGGTTGGAATATCCTCAAGATTCGCCAACCGCATTGTACTATAAATCCGTTGCTTTGTTTCGTTATTGTCATCATCAGAGAATGAATGAATAAAGTCGTTTGCGTACTCCGCATCATATTCATTTATCCCAGCCGCATATAGAGAGAACCGTCTATCAATGCATTGCGAGCAACAACCACAATGAGGGGCTTGTCCTGGTTTTGTTCGCGATGAACTGCATGAAACTGAACTCGCTATCAAATGTAGCGAATTGTATTCTTTGAAAACCTCCATAATTTCCGCTTTTGTATGATTATAGTAAGGGGCAATAATATCAAACGAGGGCTTCAGTAGCTTGTAGAATCTACGAAGCAGCTCTAATGTTTTAGGATGAGTTGTCCGGCTAGCGCGTGCGTTGATTACATCAGCCTGCTTAGACAGGTTCATACTTGTTATCCCGTTCTCATAAACATAAAACGAATTCTTGCTAAAACAATGACACATCGAAAAGGCGATAGCCGAGAACAAAAATATGCGTGTCCTTTGAGTCTCGTCCTTGCTCTTCAACCCATCATGATTGCAACACTCAAAGCTATATGGTTTCACCCGATTGCCGTATTGCTTATTCAATTCATCAATCAGCACTCTTTGCGTGTGTGTAACTGTTTTATTAGATTTATGGCTCACAACACACAATGAACGCTCCATATTCTCGTTGAGACGTTGGACAGCCCCAGCCAAGGAATCCAGCCCGCCAGAAAACAGCATAATATCAGTATTCTCGGCTTCATCTATACTCTGATATTCACCTGAAAAAAGCGATATTTGCTTGTTGAGAATCTCAGCAGGATTCTTGTCGGATTGAGAAAAGATAAAGCTATATCCACGATCCCCTGTCATAAATGTCAAAGCATCGTTCAATGCCTTTTTTGTTTTAGTGTCAGACCAAAAATCCAAGTCTAAAACAGGGATATGAAATTCAAATGACCGTGCCCATGCCTCATTGTTTACGCTTTTGCGGCTGCCACGATTCGCCATACGGTCACCACAAAAAACATATGCCGCAATCTGCAACAAGTCAAGTATTCTTTCGGGCAACTCATCTGCATCCTTAACAAATTTGGCATAGCCAATGGTGATATTGGGCGTAATATCCCCATTTTCTCTATGGAGAAGATTAATTTCTGAAGCCGTACAATCGCGAGAAGTACAGAGTTCACCACAATTTACGCGAATTACATCAGGAGTCTGCTGGCTCATTATCCATCAGCCTCCCTTCGGAATTCCTCCCGCAGTTTGCCGAAGGACATTCTTAAGAAGCCCTCTACCTGCTTTTCAGTAGGCAGAGAGTGCACGGCATTTTTGTTAAACCAACCGGCTGAAAAAGACTGAACAAGCTTTGAGATTTCAAATGTGTGTTCCGCAATAGTCTTTGACTGTTCAGATAATTGATGATTGAACGCTTTCAATGTATCATAATTATCTATGCTACTTGCCGCTGCCCGCTCAATATAATATTTTAGTTGCCTCTCCGTGAATGAAGCAAAAAAAGTACGTGAAAGCTCACAAAAAGCAGCACCGGTTCCCGCTTCGCTCCACACATTATCAGGTTGCTCTGCAAACAGTGATATTTGGTTTATTTTATGGCGTTCTTGATAATCTATAACGGCTTGCATTGCCGCATCTTTTGCAAGCTTGTTGGTTTCAAGGGAACCTGTTTCTGTCGTTATGTAATCCTGTGCGCTTGCCATTAGGGAGAAGAGCGATATTTGAGAGTCAACCGAATATCCGTTATCGTTCAGGAAATCTACTTGATTATCAAGATTTGCGGAATAGGAGAGCGTGGCTAAGAAGGACAGAGCTTTGATGACTGACTCATCAAAAGGCATTGCCTCATAGGTCTTTTTGACTGCATTCAGAGTTTCATTCGCAATCTGCGCTATGGAAATCTCTCCGCCGCCGAACGAAGCAAGCTGGTCAACAATCCCTCGCCATTGCTTCGTATGCGGCAAAAAGCCAATGCGTTCGTGCCCCATCGCTCAACCCTCCATTCCCTAAGATATGTCGGAATTTATCTCAGTAATTCATTCGTCGTCATCGTCTGTATCATCGGTTTCCCCTTCTGATTCAGCGATTTCAGTCAGTTCACGCAGCTTGTTCTCCAGCAGCGCCTTATTCGGCAAGTGAAGTTGATATTGAGCAACAAGCGCAGGGGATAGGCTCCGCCGCAAAGCATACTCAACTACCGTATCGTCTTTATCTGTGCATAGAATCAGTCCGACGCTCGGATTCTCATTCGGCTTTTTAATATCACTATCGAGAGCTTCAAGGTAAAATTCCAACTGTCCCAAATGCTCCGGTTTAAACTCGCCAACCTTAAGTTCAATAGCCACAAGACAGGAGAGTTCACGATTATAAAAAAGCAAGTCGATAAAGAAATCCTTGTTACCAACCTGAATTCTGTACTCTTCGCCTACAAATGAGAAATCCTTGCCGAATTCCAGGATGAAGTCTTTTAGGTGAGCGACAATGGATTTTCGCAGCGCATTTTCCTTGTGCTTGTGCGGGAGCTCAAGAAATTCAAGAACATAACTGTCACGGAGTGCGGTCAAACCTTGGCTTTTAGCGATGAATGGCTTATTTTTTTCATCGGAAATCATAGTGCGCTCAAAGAGCATACTGTCGATTTGCCGTTCCAGTTCGCGAGATGAATAGTTATTTTTCGCGGATAACAAAAGATAAAATTCTCGCGCTTCCGCGCTCTTCGCCCGCGACATAATCGTGAGATTATTCGTCCAGCTAATTTCTCTCAGCAGTGCTGAGAGTTTTTCATTCTCGGAATATGTTTCGTAAAATTGCTTCATACGCCAAATGTTTTGCGATGAAAATCCTTTAATGCCAACGTATTGATTTTGAACAAAGTCAGCAAAATCCCTAACGACAGACTTCCCCCAGCCGTTAGTTTTTGCCTTTTCACTGATATATCTGCCGATGTCCCAATACATAGAAATAAGCTCACGATTAACGGCACGAAAGGTATTCTCCCGTGCTTTTTCTATAATATATAGGATTTCGCCGAAATCTCCGGCATTATTTTTTAATATTTCTTTGCTCATCCGCTCACCTCCCGTATAAAACTATTATTTCAAGTCATCGAATGTCGCAGCCAAGAGCTCGTCGAGTTTCCCTTCCTTAACAGCTGGCCTTGTATCGACGCTCTTGAAGTGTTTCCTGCTGATCCTGTTCTCTGTGTCAAAACTGAAAATATAATTTGTGGCGATATGATAGATGATATCGCTGGGTGCAAGCCCATACAGTTGCTTCTCAAGGATGTGCTTCAGCCGCTCATCATTGTCCGGTATCTTCTCTTTCATCACGGGGTTATTGAACAGGCGTTTTACCAGCTCCGTGATATAAAGGCCAGACTTCATGAAGAGATCGATGAAGGTTTTGTCCGGGTCTTCAAATACATGGGGGTCTTCATCTTCGAGTTTCTGTACCATCATCTTTACGACCTGCTTCGGTGTAAATATCTGGTTGGTCTCCTGCGGCGGGATATAATTGAAGATGTCCTCTTCATGGGTTTCATCAAAATAATCCGCAAGTCTTTCGCGTATATTTAGAAATTCCTGTATCGCCTCATCGAATACTATTTCATTGAACAGACCACCGCTGAAGTGTTTTTCCTCACCCGTCTTTTCGTCGATATATGGTCCGCCATCTCGCAAAAATCTGAATTGCGCCTCCGTTATTCCGGCCACTTCAAAAAATACCTCTTCTGGAGTATAGTTGTCGAAGTTGCTGAGCTTCGTCTTCCGCTCCCCATACGCCATCAGAAAACTCGGGATTGTCCTTGCAAATCCGCGTAGGTGCCCACGAACCTCTTCTTCCTTGGAATTCTTGTTTTTCTTCGCCTTGATCTGAGCTTGCTCCTCGACCTGAGCGGTCTTCTGCTCCTCGATCGTTTCCTTTATCGTCTCATTAAGGCTCTTGGTAAACTCGGCCTGCAGCCTATCAAATTCCGCTTGCTGCTTGGCCTCTATCTCCTTGATGGCTGTCTCGAGTTCATCTTCTCCAAGCAATTCCTCAGCTAACTTGATTTCCTCTGTAGCCTTTTGTTTAACCTCGAATTGTTTTTTGTAGTTATCATTCTCGACTTTTATTACCTTTTCGGTAATAGTCTCTTTGAGCTGTTTTTCGATCTTGTCTGCCTGTGCATTTGTCAGTTCGAAACCGGTCTTGATCGTATCTACAATAATTGGCTTTGCCAGATCCATAGCGACATCGACGATCTTAGCGGTGACATTCTGCGGAACATGATAGTTTGATGGAAGCTCTGCGAAAGACTGTTCAATAGCATCTGTTACCGGCGAGATATCATATACTTTGTCGCCAAATAGCTCGTTTTGTTTGCTTATCACAGTTTCAGGCGGCACTACCACATTACCGTCTTCGTCGACCTCCATCCCTGTCAAATCAATTTTGGGCGCAGATGTATCCTTTTTCCCTTGCTTCTCGACCGGGAGTTCGCTCAAGATGCCGTCAACAATTTCTTTTGGCAAAGCAAATATCCCAGAAATATTGGCAAACAGCAAGTTGCTCATAAAGCCACGTTTGACAACCTCTGTCGCCAAGATGGTTCTTGGGATTGTAAGTACCTGTGTTGCGTCCAGAGGGACCATAGTACCGTGCTCATCTTCACCGATGACAGGAAAAAAGTTGAGCAACCTTTTTATATTCTCCGCACGATCCTTGGTGTTGCCACCGCCTTCGCCAACCAGATTGTTGGCAAATTCGTCGAACATCACCAGCGTTCGGTCGGGCGCGAAGTCGAATATGTAGGCGTTTTCTTTTTTATAGTATTTACCGTTTTTCTCGTAGTGAAATGGGTTTTGGCTGCGAAATGCGGCTTGCATATATAGAGCCGGGCTTGAGATATTGCTCAGCATCATCACCGCTGTCCATTCGGGTATGGTCACACCTGTGGTAAGCTGCCCAACGCTGAGCGTGATGGTGTATTCGTTTTCGGCGATGGCCTTCCGAACCTTATCATAACTCTTTTCATTTGAAACGAAGTCTTCTGCCTCTTCGCTCAAATCTCTGCCATCCCCGGCAGCAATTATTATTTTGTGGTGCATGAACGCCGCATCATCGGCAAGTAGTTTTGCCAATGCTTTTGCGCTGGCAACTCTGTCAAGAAGCCAAAACGTGTGCTTCAGTTCTTTGCGCAGGGCGGGAGTAGAGAATGGATATTTCTCATTTTTTGTCAGCCTCTCCAGCCATTTCTTTACGTCTTTTTCGTGTTTGAAGGTTGTCTTTCCCTCTTCGACAGAGAAAAACTCGTTGAGATCAAATGCAAAATCATAAGTGGTTTCCCCGATGGTCTGCCCCTCGAGAAGCTTCTCCTCAATCATTGCTGAAAGCTGAAAAGTAAACATATTGAGCTGAGGCAATGGCTCATATGGGTTGCTGCCCTTATTATAGTCCCAGTCTTTCTTTGCTTCCTGCTCGTCGGCATATGACCAGTTAAATATCTGCTCTGCGCTAAATTTGCTATTGGCGATGGCCTTAAAGGGAGTTCCCGACATATGCAGCGTGAAATCCCGTATTATTCTTGAAAACGCCCAATCGGTCTTCGATGTATCAACCCCTTCGTGCGCCTCATCAACAACGAGCAGATCCCATTTTAGATCGGCAATCCATCGCAGCTTTTCGTGTAATCCGCCAAAAGTGATTGATCCTTTCAAGTCCTGTAAACTGACAAAAGCTATTTGCTTTAGATTTTGATCATCTTTGGACTTTATGATGATATCGCAGTATGCCTGACGGGATAAGACCTTTGTTTTTTTAAGAGAATCGCTGTCAGACACAAAAAACATATTGGGTTCTTGCCACTTGATGAACTTCATAAAATCATCGTACCAAGAATTTGCTATTGCCGGGCGGTTCGTAACTATCAGGACATTCTTAAAGCCACCTTTGCGGGCAAAATCATAGGTTGCAAGTGTCTTCCCAAAACGCGGTTTGGCATTCCAAAGGAAGTCCGCCGGTTCCTTCCCGGATTTCAGATACGCAAGTGTACGCCTAACGGCGTCGGCTTGCTCCTCCCGAAGCTGGTACTGTGTTCCACCGGCAGGAGCTTGAATCTGGCTGTAATCTTTGAAGATAAATTTCCTGAAAAGCTCATCTGCCTGTTTCTCCTTGCCCTGGCCAAAGTAAAACCATTCAGAAGGCCTGCCGGTGCCCTCGAACTTCCCCCGTTCGATGCCGGACTGTACTAAATACCAGTGAAAATCATCGTCGATAAAATACTCGCCTCCGTCATACCTGGCGTCGTGCGACCATAACAACTCGTACTTTGTATTCGAGGTATGCGTCTGCTCCTTGATGCGCGTTTCGGCGTCACGATCCGTATATCCAATCTTAACCCAGCCCTTTTTGGACACATCATTTGGAGTTATGTATGCATAGATGGTCGGGCTCGCCTGATCTATTGTTTTAATCGTTGTGCTTGCCATTATTCCATCTCCTTTACATGCGATTCGATGAATTCAATTTCCGTTTCATCAAGTCCGTATTTCTTGTATAGCTGCCTGTCGATTTCCGGAATTGGCTTTGACCAGTCGATGTCGGATGTCGCTGTGAAGTCTTGAAGAGGCACATGCTTCCATTTTGGAGATGTAATGTGTTGAGTAACCTTTAGCACCCCCAGCAATGCCCGTGCGAACTTTGAGCAAATATATTTAAGCACCGCCTCAGCATCGCTCTTATTATCGAACGAGCCAATAGTTAAAAATGTTTGTGTAGTAGCAATTTGAGGATTTCCAATGAGAGGGGAACTCAGGGTTTCCCCAAAAGCACCACTTCCACTTACCGATGGAATAATCACTTTGTACTTTTGCAAGCTTTCGTGTTCCAAAATATAGTCGCGGCGAACCCATTTGTAGACACGCCTATTGTTTTGGTATCCTAAGAATTGAATATATGAATTGCCATCACTTGGCTTTTCGTCGAGAAAGATAAAATCCAATCGGTCAAATGCGCTGGTTTTGATATCATACTTGTGATTGTCACTAAGAAGGCTCTCCGCTTCGGGATGGTTTTCATGAAGCTTTTCTGTGTATTTATATATTTCTTGACCGTATACAATACTGCTGAAACTGATGTCATTCTTTTTCTTTACTTTGTTCAAAATACTATTCAATTCCGGATGTGCTGTAAATATCCCAATCGCTCCGAAGTCCACTTCGGAGTCGCGATAGGTTACGGCAACACCGCCTTTGATTTCAGTATTTGAAAACACCTTTGAGCTATCCTTTTCGAAGTATTCGACTTTTAAATGCTCATCTTCCAGCATCTTTTGATTCCACGCTTTCGGCGTCGCACCTGCATTGTAGAGAAATCGGGCAGGCGTGATAAAACTAACCCTGTTTGCTATCTTATAGGCTTCATCCATGAACTTGTGATAAATTGGCGGCGATTGTGTCCCTTCACCAGTAGATTCTTCCTGATACGGAGGGTTGCCTATCACAACGTCAAATTTGAATTTACCTGGCTTCTTCTCAGACATATCCTTTTCTTCTTTCCATGCCAACTCGATATCAATAATTGCAAAACATTCTTGCCAATTGCCTTCCGGTTCCCCATTAGCACCCATTTTATCAAACAGACTCAATTGTACACCACCTTTTGAGATATCATCATCACCAAATAGTGACGAGTACGAAAAGGTGGTGCGTCTTACCTGCCTCGGAGATCCTTCGACAGAATTCCACCGGCTAAAGACAATCTCCTCACCGGAATTATTTTTATGAGTAAGGGTATCCCCCTGCACAACATTCGCCCAGATTATCGTCCGAGCAGATTTATATAAATCTGAACGTTTGGATAGAGGGGTGCCATGTACAGCATCGTAGCAATCCAAGAATAGCTCAAGCATATTTTGTCTTGCCACCGCAAGATTATCTTCCAGGAACTCGATGCCGTAGATGCTTGACAACGCCCAAAGCGCATACGTATTCCATACATAATCGCTGTGATTATCAGTAACAAATCGCAATTTTATGTCTTCGATGGCAAGCAGAAATGCACCCTCACCGGCGCTCGGTTCAAGAAACGTCGAAAATATATCCTCGGCTTTTTCTTTGATTCCCGGTATCGCGACCATCTTGTCAACCACCCACTGAGGCGTGAAGACCTCCCCGTGCTTTTGCACACGATGCTTTGATTTCATTAATACAGGGTTCTTTTTATTCATCATATTATCAACAGGTTGGCTATTTATCATTGATCGCCGCCTCCCTCGCTTTTCCTTAACAATATGCTCTTCCATCTATAATAATCCAGTATAATCTTACTCTTAAAATGGCAAATCGTCATCATCAGTATCAGTAACCGTTCCTTCAAGATCTGCCTCAATAGTGGCAACCTCATCCTGCGCTGTTTGGCCAGCTTCCTGCCAATCACGAGCAATAGTCTCCCAATCGGCTTTTCGTGAATTGTCTCCGTGAGCAGTCCAAATATCCCAATAGTCAGGATCATTTGATTGCGGGCGTTGTTCCTCGCTGAGATAATTCATTTGAACCATCACAGGCAGTTCAGACGCCCATCCTAACAATATTGCACGTTGTGATGGTAACGTAGGTAACTCTCGAAGCATTCCTCGCAGATTATCGGGGACGAGTTTACTAACTAAATCCTGATCGCGATCGTTACTGATTCTATGAAGTAAAAATGTGTTGCATTGCGATAAAACCGTAGGCGATAGCTCGCTTGGCCTCTGTGATGAAAGGACTAATCCCAGGCCGAATTTTCTTCCTTCACGGGCAATTTTTTCGAAAACCTGAGTACACATAGAATAGGTCGGCGTTTCTTCCGAATCGCTTGCGTATCTACGTATGAAAGTATGTGCCTCCTCCATTACCAATGTTGTTGGTAATGTTTTTCCGTCATTCAACCGTCTGTATCGCTGTAACGCTTCAAGCGTCATACGTGCTATTACGGCAGTCACAATATGGACTACCTCTGCAGGAACAAGGGATAGATCAATTACTGTGATGGCTCCCTTTGATGAGTCACTCGGGCAGATATAATCGTCAAGCCATTTTTCAAGCGTTAAATCCTCGGCACAGCTTGTTATTGTCCGCATTCGGGAATCCGATAGTAGCGTACGGACGCGCATAAGCATAGTTTCAATATGATCCGATGTTTTCATCAGGTCAGCATTCGCTTGAATACTTTTTAATATATCATCGCCCGAAAATGGACGAGGGACATCTGCGCCAATTGGGAGAACATCTTGGTCAGAACCGCCAAAAGTTGTGTGCGCCGCTTTAAAAGCAGCTAAAAGTGAATCTGACGCAGACTTTGTGTATTTGGGCCAATCGTCACGATTTGCACCGGTACTTTGATTGCTGTTACGAAAATCTTGTATGGCTTGTTTCAATGCCGTGATTGCGTCATTTTCATTTATTGAGAAATCAGTATTATCAACCAATCCTTTTTCCCAAGTGTCAATGCTTTCTTTTAATCCCTTAGTTTTCCCCCCACCAGCCCAAGGGCTTCCGCCTGTGATTTCTATTGACAATTGTGCAACGAGAGTCCGAAGATACCGGCGCATATCTGTACTCGGAGTTAATGCAACATCTAAACGTCCGTCACGAACACACCTTAATGCTTGAATGAGCGTTGGGCGTTGCGTCTTGCTACTTGCCTGTGTAAACGCACACCATTCAGCGCTATTCCAAAACCAAAGTGGAACTTGCAACTGTTTGATGCTTTTTTCTTCATTGCCTTCAACCGCAAAGAGACGGACATTCTCCATATCTATAAACGCTTTTGAGTACTCGCCGTTCGGGTCAAGAATAATGAAACGCGAATTGATAAAGCCGTTTAGTCCCAAGCTTTCTCTGGTTTCATCAGTTATTTCTCCGAGAAGTTCCTCGGTTTGTTTGTTAACTTTTTCTTTCGCTTTTCTCGCCGCATCAATCGACCAGCGAATAACACCTGCAACTGAGCAGGATTTACCGCTTCCTGTATTACCCAAAATAGCTAAATGCCGCCCAAATAGCCTGTCCGGATCAACAGAAACATCGGCGTTAGATGCAAGAGGACTTGTGCCTATTTTTACTCTACGCTTTTCGCCGGATTCTACGATTGATTTTAACTGTTCCTGCGATGGTAAGAGCACCGGATCACCTACGGTTGGGAATGCATCGACACCGCGAGAAAAGGAGTATGTCGATTCTTTCCCGCTCTTATGCTCTTTTAATATGCCAAGCGGCATGAGGCTCATTTTCCGTAATGGAAAGGGTAAGTCTATGACGCCAAAATCCTGCATGCCTTTACGCTTCGGATATTGTGAACGCTCAATCGTAATCCACTCTATTTGAGCCACGAGAAAACCGCTGTCACTCGGTAACAGGACATAGCTACTTATACGCGGAAACGGCCGAGGCGCACCCGTGTTTAATGCAACATCGCTTGGAGCCTCAATATCGAGCAGCACTTTAATCTCATCAGGCGACACAGAATCTACGCTACCGATGCGAAGCGAATCCACATACGCAAGAGGTGTTATCATAGTTCTGGTTCACCTCCGTCACTATTCGCCTCGTCCGGCTTGGGAATAGAATACCGCTGTTTCAGTAACTCACTCATCCTGATTGAAGCACGGTCTATCGACGGCTTCGGCAGGAAATAGTCAACAAGCGTCTTCAAGTCGGCTACGCCGTTGCCTACGATTAGGCTTATCTGTGATGGACGACCAAACTCTTTATACTTCTCCATAATACGCCCACCCGCTTCGTCATACGAGATTACTACAAGATGCGTGGATGGAATCGTCAGCATATCCCTAATAATACGATTTATATGATCATCGCCAAACCCGTATCCGTATGTAACAAGTGTGCTGTTTGGACGGCAAAGCGCAGCTGCAAAATCACGGAAGAGCTCCACATAGGGATACTCCGTTGTTTCCCGGTCCTTCGCCGCATTTGGATATATCATAATTTTTCTTACATCCGCGCCCTCAATTCCGGGAGCATTGAGAAAGTTGCCAATATCCTTAGAACCAAAAGGCAATCCAATACGCCGAATATCCGTACCTGTATTTATCCAGTCAATGGAACCATGCAGTTTTGTGAAACGTGCAACGCCTTCAAGATAACGCGGCTCGCCACGAATGCCAGGCGGATTATAGTGCATATCAATGTCCAAGCGCGATGAGCGGAATATCGGTGCCAGAGTACCAATGAAACGATCGAGTAAATGCAATCCCGCAAGTTCTGACCCCGCTTCTATTAGTCGGTCATAATTTGTCGTAAAAATATTGAGACGTTCACGAGTGCCTGTCCTGCTTGCAAAACTCATAAGAAAGTTAACAAGATAGTCGAATGCCTCGTGACGCTCTTCTTCTCCAGCTATTGCAATGCTATTTTCTATGCCGCTTATGCTGTCAGCAAAGCTGGAAATAGTCTTTTTAAGGCTTTCCGTCAGTTTATCATAAGCGGCCTTTTTGCCCTTATCGGCAGAAATATTATGCTCGAGGATTTCAAGACCACGCAGTAGTTCGTTGATTACTCTTATATAATCTTCGATATTGGCTGCTCCGCGCTTGTTTTTATCAGCAATAGCCTTTGCCGATGCATTTATCTCATCGGAATAGCCCGTGTCAAGCGTGGGCACCGACATAGCGGCATTGGCAGAGCCCTTTGCGATAACCTCTATCGCTGTAGAAAGCCCTGTTCCTGTCAACAGCGACAAATGCTCAGATTGAAATAATGAAGTAAGCCACGGTTCTATGCCTTGACGCAAATCCGACTTCTTAATTGCATTTTTACTGCCTGTAGGAATCCAAGACGAGGATTGATTTTCGTCTGCAAATGTAAACTCTCCATCTCTGACTTGCTGTATAAACTCAATAGGGGAATTATCATCTCGTATTTTTAAGATACTCTTAATATTTTCACTCATTGTAGCTCCTCCCTTCACGCTTGAGCCTTTTCTCTAATCCATAATGGAAATGCCGTTCTGCTCACAAAAAGATATAAACACCTGCATCGTCAATTTGTTGGGACGGGTCTTACCGTTCTCCCAACGATTGATTGTGGCGAAACTTACATTCAAGGCGCGAGCCAAATCCTCTTGGCTCATATTCATTTTTTTGCGCGTAATTTTGACTTTTGCGGGAAAATCCACTTGTTTTCACCTCTTGCCGACAATTATAGCATGTGTTATAATTTTTTTCAATCTTGAGGGTTATTTTTTGCGTAATTCAGTAGCTTTTCGTATCGGCTTATGATATGTGTGTGGGCGAAAGGGGTTGATCCATATGAAAAAGCTAATTATCTCCGGAATCGGTGCTATCGCCTGTGTCGCACTGTGTGCCGCCGTTTGGCCACGGAGCGCCGAGGTCGGGGATTTACCCGCCGTGCCGATAAAAAGCCGCCGTATCCGCCGAAATTGAGGCTCAGTCAGAGGAACCGCCGCATACTTTTATCTCTGCCGATATTCCTGCTCCCAAAACGGAGCCTGTCGCAATAAGTGAGCCAGAGGTGAAAGTGATGACGGCAGAAAAAGAAACGGAAAAACCAGCACCGATACCGACAGCCTCGAAACCTCAAGCTGCATCAAAATCCACACCAGCCTCCGCTGAACCAAAGTCAGGAGATAGAACAGTCATCGACGGTGAGCCTCATGTTTGGATACCGGGGTTCGGGTGGATACTCGACGAGGGCGTCGGTAGCGTCTGCACGACAGTCGGCAATCCCGGCGACCAACTCACCGGCCACAAAGTAGGCATCATGGGAGGTGGAACAACCGTTGATGGCAAAGGCGACATTCATAAACAAGTCGGTATCATGGGCGGAGCGGATTCTGCACCACACGAAACATCCGCCCCACCCTCAAAACAGCCCGAGATTACAGGCGACGTCATATACATCGAACTTCATCCGCCGGTAACGAAAGACAGTGCCCCTCCTGTGTTTAGGCCAAACGGTGAGCCACATATTCCATAAATAAGCCGCAGATATTAGCAGGGAGCATACTCAGCCTGTCGGAACGAGTATGCTCCCTTTTTCTGTTCGAGAACACTTTGTGTTGAAGCTGTACGGTACATCTCTGACTGTTCAGCTTCGGGGGACATAGTACGCTGTGAGCGCACTATCATTGACTCTCTTTCTTTCTGTACTTTTCCAAAAGGCTCAGTTCGCCCTGCTTGGAATCCCGTGACTGTTCGACGGCAGTTATGGTGCGCCACTTCGAGTTGGCAGTGCCGAGATCAAGAAAGTTTATAGTCTCAAAATGCTTCTTAGGGTCGAAGCTCATGTTCCCTTCGACAAGCTCCCTCCAGGACGATGAGAACGGCAGCGACTCCGGCACAGAAAACTCCATCAGCTCCAGTGGCTCGCCATCCGGATTGATACGGCGAAGCAGCTCCTCGCCATTGATTTCGCCGGAGAGATATGCGGCGCGGGCGTCGGCGGCATCCTCCATCCAGTCCTCATAGTGTTCGTAAGAAGTAGCTTCCCGCTTGCGCTCGGCTGCATACTCACGATAGTCGCGCTCATAAAAGCGGGCGCGGATTCTTTTATATGCCAGCAAATATTTGTCCTCCACAGGGGCGTCTTTGCGTTTCAGATTCGGCCCATGTTCCTTGCAGGTTCTGCCATCCTTCCAAACGCGGTCACAGTAGTCTGTTTTCTTCTTCGTCTTCGGTTCGAAATATCGCCAGCAATGCTGACAGCGGGTGATGCGTTTTTCGGAGCGCAGCGCCGCCACGAGGTAAAAGACATAGAGCTCAAGCAGCGAACGTATTTCATATTCCTGCACCCAGCCCTCGTCGTCCGGCGTCCACCTGACCGCAAAGGCGTGTTCGCCAAGCATCGGGTACACCTTGCATATCTTGTCAAACCGCTCCCGCTGCGTAAAACCTTCCGTAGTACCGAAGCAGACCTCCATGATGTTTCGCATCCGGACTCTCGAGAGATACGGCATCTTCATAATATTGAGAATCCGCATTCTGATGTTCAGCAGGAAGCTGGCGCTACCGTCGTCGGGGATGACAAGCGTGTCCTCCAGAGCAATCCTCGTAAAGAAATACGCCTCGGGGAAATCTCCGCGCAGCTCATATGACATTGCAAATGCTCTATCGATAAGGTCAAACAGGTCAGCCTCTGAAACGTCGAGAGATTCTTTGAACAAAGGCTGTGCCTCAAGCGTCTTCAACTTTTTGTAATAGTTCTTTGTCTTTCTGCCCATGAAGCGGATGAGTTCGTCATGAGGCATTACGGCTTCATCAAATATAACCGTGTCGTCATGGTCGGTCAGTATTTTTCTTATACGGCCTTCGCCTAACTCAATCAGGCAGAGGCCTGTTCTTTTTTCGCTCACCCGTTTCACCTCCCGAAACGAAAATTCTTAAATCCGTAAAGATCGCTTCACTATGTAGTGGAAATGTCTCCTGATTTAAAATTCTATCACGGAGGAATCCAAAAAGATACCATCAGATATATCGTCAGAAAGGAGTACAAAATGAACAATGCACAAAAACCAAAAGACAAAAACCGCTTCGACACCATCGATGGCGCGACGCTGATGAGTATGCCACTCCAGCCGCTGCACTTCGTGGTGGACAGTCTCATCTCGCAGGGGCTTCACGTCCTCGCCGGTTCCTCGAAGGTCGGAAAGTCATGGCTGGCGCTATGGCTCGCGGTCATGGTGGCGAAGGGTGAGCTGGTATGGAATATGGCGACGCGGAAGGGTACGACGCTCTACCTCTGTCTTGAGGACAGCAGGCTGCGTATCCAGAACCGGCTGTTTGAAATTATGGAGGACGCGCCGCCCAGCGTTCACTTCTGCACCGACGCCTTCATCATCGGCGGTGGTCTGGAGGAACGTATCGAGAGCTTCATCGCCGAGCATCCCGATACGACGCTCATCATCATCGACACGCTGCAGATGGTGAGAGGCACAGGCTATGACAACACCTATGCCAACGACTACCGCGACTTATCCATTCTGAAAAAGCTGGCGGATAAACATGAAGTCGCAATCCTGCTCATCCACCATCTCCGCAAGGAGAACGCCGACGATGTGTTCAACCGTATCTCAGGTACGACTGGAGTGCAGGGTGCTGTGGATTCCAGCTTCACTCTCATCGAGGACAAGCGCGGCAGCGGCAAGGCAAAGCTCTCCTGCATCGGGAGGGATATCGAGTATCGTGAGATTACGCTTGAGCGCAACGAGGATAACGTCTGGGAGTTGGTGTCTGACAGCAGAGAGCAGCCGGAGTTATTGGGCGACGCCATTATTTCTCTTCTCTCTGTATTTATGAAATCCGCTTCTCACTTTATCGGCACTCCGACTGAGCTCGCAGACAAGCTGTTCAGTCAGAGCGGCGAGAGGATATCGTGTTATACGCCAATGAGTTTGACAGAAAAAAAGACAAAAGTATTGACAG
>ENA-UOOR01002809-UOOR01002809.1-fermentation-metagenome-genome-assembly--contig:-NODE-2809-length-16734-cov-4.100606_pt1 | contig 16734 bp, 21 predicted proteins | sample MGYA00245780_ERZ724029 | MGnify/ENA primary metagenome ERZ724029 (study PRJEB28704, sample SAMN03018315) | fermentation metagenome | biome: anthropogenic terrestrial biome; feature: soil; material... | reverse complement strand
CCCGCCGTGAAAGGGCGGTGTCTTAACCGCTTGACGAACAGGCCATTTATTTTGGAGTGAAGCTTCATCAGCTGAAGCTTCACCCGATGGTAGCGGTAACTGGATTTGAACCGGTGACACTTCGGGTATGAACCGAATGCTCTAGCCAACTGAGCTATGCCGCCAAAGGCAAAGTGAATTGTACCAAAGAACGACACATCTGTCAACCTATTTTTCAATCTTTAAGAATTATTAATTTTTTTTATCTTTTTGTGGTTTATACGCCGGTTATGCGGGGATCGGGGGTTCTTCCAGCATATTGGCAGAATTGCCAAAAACCAGACAGGCAGCAGGGTATTCGGGGCAAAAATAGTGTTGTTAATTTGTTGACATGAGCGTTTGATGGTGTTAAAATAACAACAAAGATATAAATAGATAAAGTAGCCTGTCTGTGCGAACAATATGACAGACAAGTTAAATAGCGGATATAGTGTGCAGAAAGCTGATTGAATCCGTATGCGCAGTGTGTATCGAGGGTTGAGAATTGATTAGGGTCAGGATCAATGTCAGAGGAATCGTACAGGGCGTGGGATTTCGCCCCTTTATACACAGGCTCGTCCGGGAATATCATTTTTCCGGATGGGTGAGAAACACTTCATTCGGCGCGGAGTTGGAGCTGGAGGGCGAGAAAAACCGGCTGACCCAGTTCGCCGAGGCAATCAAGTCTGTACATCCGGCCCTTGCGGTGGTGGAATCCGTCGAAGTATCCGAACTTTCGGGACTGAATCATTATAACGGCTTTAAAATCGCTGAAAGCAAGGGTTCGGCGGTTATGCAGACCCTTGTGTCCCCTGACGTGGCCGTATGCCAGGATTGTCTGGACGAGATGCGGGACCCGGGGGACAGGCGCTACGGATATCCTTTCATAAACTGCACCAACTGCGGGCCGCGCTTCACTCTGATCAAGTCCGTGCCTTATGACAGAGCGGCGACCTCCATGGCCGCCTTTCCGATGTGCAGTGATTGCACCAAAGAATTTCATGATATCGAGAATAGACGCTACCATGCTCAGCCGGACTGTTGCGCCGTTTGCGGGCCAAAAGCGTTTTTTTTCGATTCAAACGGCGAAGAACTGCCCGGCGACGCCATTGAGCATGCCAGAGCCTACCTGAAAGCGGGCAAAATCGTTGCGGTTAAAGGGCTTGGGGGCATACATCTGGCCTGCGGCGCCGCCGACGCGGGTGCGGCGCGGCTGCTGCGAAGCCGCAAGCGGCGGGATGAGAAGCCCTTTGCCGTGATGTGCCGGGATATTTCCTGCGCCGAAAAGCTCTGCACGGTTACCCGGGAAGAAGAAAGAATCCTAGCATCTCACCGGCGGCCGATAGTCCTTTTGCGGAAAAAGGAACGCGGCAGCTATGAACACGTGAGTGAAAACAATGAAATCGGCGTGATGTTGCCATATACCCCTCTGCACTATCTTCTCATGGGCGACGATATCGACGCGCTGATCATGACCAGTGCGAATCTGTCGGATACGCCGATCATGTATCAAAACGACGAGGCACTTGAAAAACTCAGCGGCATTGCCGACGGGTTTCTCCTGCACGACAGGCAGATTCAGACCAGATGCGACGATTCCCTGGTCAGGGTTTATCACGGCGGGGAATATTTTCTCAGGCGTTCCAGGGGATATGTGCCGCTTCCAGTTACGGTTCCGGGGGTGAAAAACCGGATTCTGGCCTGCGGCGCGGAACAGAAAGCGTCCTTTTGTCTTTCAAAGGACGGGTACGTTTTTCCCAGTCAGCACATTGGTGACCTGAAAAATATGGAAACCCTGGAAAACTATGAAAGCCAGATCAGGCATTTTGCGCAGCTTTTCGATATTGACGCCCAGGCCGTGGCGTGCGATTTGCATCCGGATTATCTGTCGTCCGATTACGCCGAGTCGCAAGCGTCAAGCCGGGGAATACCGCTGATACGGGTTCAGCACCACCACGCGCACATGGCGGCCTGCATGGCGGACAATGGGCTGGAAGGGAATTGCCTGGGACTGATTTGGGACGGCGCCGGTTACGGAGCCGACGGCACGATCTGGGGCGGTGAGCTGTTTTGCGGCGGATACGGCGGCTTTGCGCGCATCGGCAGCATCAGGCCGATCCCTTTGCCCGGGGGCGACTGCGCGGTGAAGGCAATCTGGCGCCTGGGCGTTTCACTGCTAAAGGAAGCCGGCGTGCCGGCCGAGGGCCTTTTTTCCGGACGCGGCGTGGAAAAAGTGCTGGAAATGCTGGAAAAGGGGTTGAACTGCCCGGCCAGCTCTGGGATGGGCCGGCTTTTCGACGGCGTGGCCGCCATACTCAAAATACGCGAGCAGTGCTCCTATGAGGGACAGGGGGCCGTTTTGCTGGAGGCCGCGGCGGAGCGGGATTCAGGCAGTTTTCAACTGAAATTCTATGAGGAAAACGGCTTGGATATTTTCGATTGGCGTCCGATGATCCTTGAAATTCATGAGGCCGCAGCATCTGGAATCCCGGCGGGGATAACGGCGTCCCGGTTTATGAATACGCTGACGGATATGGCCGAGGCGCAATGCCTCAGGGCTGCGGAAAAAACAGGACTTACCCGGGTCGTACTTTCCGGGGGCGTGTTTCAAAATGCCTACATTTTGGCACGGCTGCCGGACCGGCTCAGGGCTGCAGGGCTGGAGGTATTTACCCATAGCAGGGTTTCCACCAACGACGAGGGGCTTTCCCTCGGGCAGATTATGATCGGCGAGCATGCGCTCAGGACTGCGGATCAGGCCGTATGAGGTGAAGATAATGTGTCTTGCTGTACCCCTTAAAATTGTTGAAATCGACGGCGTGAACGCGGTGGGAGAAATCGAGGGCCTGCGGCGGAAAATGCGGTTGGACTTTATAAAAGAACCCAAAATCGGCGAATACGTCGTGGTTCACGCCGGTTTTGCGATAGAACGGCTTTCCATTGAGGAGGCGCGTCTGAATATCGCCGAATGGGAGGCGTTGGAAAATGCCTTGCGTTAACCCGTTTGCGGGGATAAACACGGCGCAGCTCGGCGCCGTAAGGCTCATGGAGGTGTGCGGCACCCACACGATGGCTATTGCGAGGGCGGGGATAAAGCGCATACTTCCGAAAGACGTCACGCTGATTTCCGGCCCCGGCTGCCCGGTCTGTGTGACCCCTCCGGAGGTGATCGACACCATTCTGGCGCTGTCGTCGAAAAAGGGAGTGACGATTGCCACCTACGGCGATATGCTCCGGGTTCCCGGCAGCAGGAGGGGGGATAACCTGGCCCGCCGCCGCGCGCTGGGGGCATCCGTGGAGACGGTGTTTTCCGCCATGGACGCTGTGGATTACGCAAAGAGCTTTCCCGGCAGGGAAGTGGTATTTCTCGGGATAGGCTTTGAGACGACAGCCCCGGGAACGGCAGCCGCCATACTCTCCGCCCATGACGAGGGGGTGCGGAACTTTTCCGTTATTTCAGTGCTCAAGCTGGTGGAGCCGGCGCTGAGGGCCCTTGCGCAGTCCGAGGGATTCAATGTTCAGGGATTTCTCTGCCCGGGCCATGTGGCTTCGGTGATCGGCGAGGAAGGTTTCGCTTTCCTGCCGAGGGACTATGGGCTTCCAGCGGTGATTTCCGGCTTCGAGCCTCAGGATATCATACTTTCGATCCGCCGGCTTCTGGCCATGCTGGAAACGGGAAGGCCGGGCCTGGAAAACCAATATTCCCGGGCGGTTTCCCGGGATGGGAATCCACTGGCGCTGGCCATGCTGCATCAGGTGTTCGAACCGAGGCGGGATATCTGGCGGGGGCTGGGCGCCATAGACGGCGGTGGGTTGGCGATCCGGCCGGAATATTCAGCCGCCGATGCTGAGAAGAAGTTTTACCTGGAAATATCGGAAGTAACTGCAGAGACGCCCTGCCGCTGCGGCCAGGTAATAACCGGACGGATGCAGCCCGCGGATTGTCCGCTTTTCGGCGAAACCTGCGTGCCGGAGGATCCGGTGGGACCGTGCATGGTCTCCTCCGAAGGCGCCTGTGCCGCGGCTTACAAATATCAGGGGATATAGGTGGAGCAATGGACGAGATCATTACGCTTGATTACGGCAGCGGCGGGAAAAAAACCGCATCGCTCATAGATAAGCTGATTGTACCGGCGTTTTGCAATCCGGCGCTTTCGGCCCTTGGGGATGGCGCCGTGCTGGCGGGCTCCGCAAGGCTGGTTTTTTCGACGGACAGTTTTGTGGTCAATCCCCTATTTTTCCCCGGCGGCGATATCGGCAAGCTGTCGGTCTGCGGGACGGTAAACGACATTGCCATGTGCGGCGGAGATCCAAAGTATCTGAGCCTTGCCCTGATTATTGAGGAGGGCGTCCCGATGAATGTCCTGTCCCTTGTGATCGCCTCAATCAAAGCGGCGGCGGAAGCGGCCGGTGTGGTGATCGTAACAGGCGACACCAAGGTTGTGGAAAGAGGCAAGGCGGACGGCATTTATATCAACACCTCGGGCGTGGGTTTTTTGAAATACCCTGGACTCGCACCGGAAATGATACAGGACGGAGACGCGGTTTTGATTTCCGGAACCATAGGCGACCATGGCGCGGCGGTTATGCTGGCCAGAAACGGTATTTCCGATGGGGAAATCACATCGGACTGCGCGCCGCTAAACACGCTTGTGGACGCGCTGTTTGAATCCGGGGCGGCGGTCAGGATTTTGCGCGATCCGACAAGGGGCGGAGTTGCAACCACCCTGAACGAGTTTATCGAGGGCGCCGGCCGGGGTATAGAGCTGGAGGAAACGGCCCTTCCGATCCGGGCGGATGTGCAGGCCGCGTGCGACATTCTGGGGTTTGATCCCCTTTACTGTGCCAATGAAGGCAAGCTGATTGCCATTGTATCCGGCGAGACGGCGCAGGCGGCGCTGTCGGCGCTTCGGAAGCATCCCCTGGGCGGGAACGCCGCGGTGATAGGCCGGGTAAGCGGCAGATATCCGGGGCGGGTGGGCATGAACACGGCTTTCGGCGGCGGCCGTGTGCTTCAGAAACTGGCAGGGGCACAACTGCCGCGCATATGTTAACGGATAATTGATCCAATATAGATTTCATGTGTTGAGAGGTAGACAGTATGCAGGAATATCGAACAATCCCGATCACAAAGACGGACATTGTACCCACTGCGCTCCGAATGCGCCATGAAGGCCGTCACCTGGTGATGATCCACGGGTATCTGGACAAGGACGGCAGCACCCATGTTTCCTGGGACTATGCGGTGGGCAACGCTGTGGAGTCCTATTATATCGTGGGTGAAACCACGTTCCCATCCATCGAGGGAGTCTATGACGAAGCGGCGCGCTGGCCTGAGCTGGAGCTTTATGAGCTGCTTGGTCTCACGTTCGAAGGACTGGATACTTCGGCGCGGCTGTTTTTGCCGGAGGACACGCTGGAGACCCAGGGCAAGGGGCATATCGTCGTCACCCCTCTTTCGGAACTGAGAGAGAAACGCCTGGAAATGGAGAAGGAGGAGTAACATGAGCTATATCGTTCCAATAGGCCCCTATCATCCCGCTCTGGAGGAGCCGGTTCACGCGAAGTTGTATACGGAAGGCGAAGTCATCACTGACGCTGAGGTTTATGTCGGGTATAACCATCGCGGGATTGAGAAGCTGGCCACCGAGCGCAACGCCATTCAAACCCTGGTGCTTGTGGAGCGGGTGTGCGGAATTTGCTCCCATTCCCATTCCTTCACATACGCCATGGCGGTTGAAGGAATAAACGGCGTTGAGGTTCCCAGGCGCGGCCAGTATATCCGGGTGATTACGGCCGAACTGGAAAGGCTGCACTCCCATATGCTCTGGGCGGGGATCGCATTCCATATTATCGGTCACGACAGCATGTTTATGTACACGTGGGACGCGCGTGAGGTCATCATGGATATGCTGGAGGAGCTTTCCGGAAACCGTGTGAATTATGCCATGGTTACCATCGGCGGTGCGCGTCGGGACATCAGTGACGACATGCGCCGGAAATTTCTTAAAAACCTGGACGCCTGCGTCCCGAAACTTGACCGGATCACTGAGATCGCTTTAAATGACAAGACCATAGCCCTGCGCACGAAAGGCGTGGGCGTGATGTCTACCGAGGACGCTGTGAGATTGGGCGCCGTGGGACCCCACGCCAGAGCCTCCAATGTGAAGATCGATGTCCGGAAGGACGCCCCATATTCCTGCTATGACGAGTTTGATTTTAATATCTGCACATGGGATTCCTGTGACGTTTTTGCCAGGGTGGTGGTCAGGTTGCTGGAATGCTATGAGAGCGTGAAAATTCTGCGTCAGGCCCTGGAAAATCTGCCGGAAGGGCCAATTAACAACGGCAATAAACTACCGAAGATCGCCGAGGGCGAGATGGTATCCCGCCATGAGGCTCCCCGTGGACAGCTCATCCACAAAGTTGTTGGCAACGGAAGTCTGTTTAATCACCGGGTCAGCATCCATGTTCCGACATTCAAAAACGTCACGACGGTGCCTTTGATGCTTAGGGGGAATACCGTGGCGGACGCGGGACTCATTATTGCCGGCATAGACCCATGCTTCAGCTGCTTGGACAGATAGTATGCACGAGCTGGCTGTTGCACAGAACATCATCGCCATTATAGAGGCGGAGGAAAAAAAGCAAGGGTTTAAAAGGGTTCTCTCGATCAGCCTCAGGATCGGAGAACTGTCCGGAGTCATTCCAGAATGCCTTTTGGAGTTTTTCCCGATGGCCGCCCGGGGTACCGCGGCGGAGGGGGCGGCCTTGATCTCGGAGGCTGTGCCCGCCGCGGTTCGGTGCCTCTCCTGCGGGGCGGAGGGCAGGCCGGAGAAGGCTTGCTGTTCCGTGTGCGGTGCAGAAAATATCAAGCTCATTTCCGGCCGTGAGTTTTTTGTGGAATCCATAGAAGTTGAATAATCATAGATGATCCGGGAGGTTTTAACTTGAACAGTATTAAGAAAGCAAGCTTTTCCGCGTATCTCTCTACCTTCATTCTTTGCGCGCTGTTTTGGATCCTGCTGACGGGCAGTTTTGACAAGGAAGAATTGATAGCGGGCGCGGGCGTCAGCCTGATCGCGGCTGTCTTTTCGGCTAAGTCTATCATGAACGATCATCCGTTCTGGCTCTGGAACCCGGCCAGGATGTTCCCAATGCTCTTCTACTGTCTTGTCATTTTTCCCTGGGAGCTGATTAAAGCCAATTTTGACGTGGCTTTAAGGGCGCTGAACCCCAGACTGCCCATTAATCCAGGCATCGTCAAGGTGCCGGTCGGTCTCAGGTCGGATTACGGCAAGACGATGCTTTCCGACTCCATTACGCTGACACCGGGGACGATCACGATGGAGATGACCGAGGAGGACGGACAGAACTATTTCTATATTCACTGGATAGACGTGAAGGAGACCGATAGCGAAAAAGCCGGAGATGCCATAAAAGGAACCCTTGAAAAATGGGTCAGGAGGATATGGAAATGAATGAGTTTTTATATTTTGCCATATTTTTTGTCCTTTGCGCCCTGGCGGTAGCTGTCAGGCTCATTAAGGGCCCGAGTGTGGTGGACAGGGTTGTGGCGGCGGACAGCATCGATATTCTGACCGATATCGCCCTCATTCTTTTCGCCCTTTACAGCGGCAGGGGCATTTACCTGGACATCGCCCTTGTGACCGCGCTTCTGGGGTTTTTGGCCACTGTCCTGATTTCCAAGTATCTGGAGGGGACACTATGACACTTCGAATCATCATTAATGTGCTTTTTGGCTTCGGCGCGTTTTTCGCCCTGGCCGGTACGGTGGGGCTGCTGAGAATGCCGGACGCCTACTGCCGGATGCAGTCATCGACCAATATCGCCACGCTGGGACTGCTGCTTGTGGTGATAGGCGGCCTGCTTTATACGATTTTTGTTATGCAAAGCTGGTCGTCTTCGGTCAAAATACTTGTCATCGGGATTATATCCATCGTCGCGAACCCCGTGGCAAGCCATGCCATCTGCCGGGCGGCCTATCGGATAGGCGTGCGCCCGGAAAAAGAAATGGTCTGGGACGAATTGAAGGAGGGTGAAAAAAATGCTTAGCCCTGTTTCGGTACTGAACTTTCTTGTCATCCTGGGGATTGTGCTTTGCGCCATTCTGGCTGCCGGCTTCAAAAAAAATCTGCCGTCGATTCTTGCCTTGGCCGGCTGCGGCGCTTTCACCTCTCTTGAATTCATTTTGCTACATGCGCCGGATGTAGCAATCGCCGAGGCCTCCGTGGGCGTGGTAATCACCACGATCATTTTCGTGGTCACTCTGCAAAAAACGGGAGGGGAGAACGAGAAATGAAAAGGACGCTTTTGGTCGTTGCGCTGCTCATTTTCATGTCTGCGGGCATCTTTTCCGTGACATATATGTACAAGAATATCCCGATTACATACGACGGTTCGAATACCGACGTCTATGAGCTGGCGCACAACCCTACGGATTACGACACATCCGATGCGGACGGCGTGGCAAGCATTATTGTCAAGGAGAACCTTGACAAGACCCGCGCCACAAACAATGTGACGGCCATCGTATTCGACTTTCGCGGATACGATACCTTGGGGGAATCCTTTATCCTGCTTACCGCCATTACCGGCGCGCTGGTTGTTTTGAGAAAATCCAAGAAAAGGGGAGAGGGGGCTGCTAAGAATGAAGAACACTGACAACAGCGACCTGATCGTCAAATGCCTTGCGGATAAGTTCCTGCCTCTGTCACTGGTGCTGGGCCTTTATGTTATTCTTCACGGCAACATCAGCCCCGGCGGCGGCTTCCAGGGCGGCGTGCTGGTATCCAGCGCGGTTCTCCTGCTTTACCTGGCATACGGCTACAAGGGCGCCGCAGCTACCATCAGCGGCAAGATCCTGCATAAAGGGGAGGCATTCGGCGCGATATGCTACATTGTCTTCGCCATGCTTGGCATTTTCTATGGCTTCAATTTCTGCCGGAACGTGCTGTTCAGCCGGGGCGAGATCGGCGATATCTGGAGTTCGGGTACGATTGCCCTAATGAACTATGCCGTGGGCCTCAAGGTGCTCACCGGCGTAGGTTTCCTGCTGATGCTGGTTATCGGACTTCTTGCCGCGGATCCTGCAGAGAAGGCGCCGGACGCGTCGGAAGGAGGGGAGCTTAAATGATGCTTGTGAACTATATCGGGGCTGTGCTTCTGCTGGCGACCGGCTTTTATGTGATGATGACAAAAGAGAATATCATCAAAATCGTTATTGGAATGGGAATTATCGACTACGGACTTAACCTGATAATTGTCAGCATCGGGTTCAACGAAGGCGGCACGGCGCCGATCTTTACCATGTCCGAGCTGAAGCCCGGGATGTATTTTGTGGACCCCGTACCCCAGGCGCTGACCCTTACCAGCATCGTCATTGGCGCCTGCGTGACCGCGATGGCGCTGACGCTGTGCATCAAGCTTTATGAGGAGTACGGTACGCTTAACTCGTCGCATATAAGGAGGCTGAGAGGATGATCCAGCATTTTCCGATATTATCCATAATGGTGCTCTTCCTGGGGGCCTTCCTTGTGGTGCTGGTCGGCCGGTCTAGGATCGCCCGGACGGCCGTCGTGTCAGCGGCCGTGCTGACAAGCTTCGCGCTTATGGTGGCGCTGATAAAGCCGGTGATGATCGACGGGCAGATTATCTCCTACTGGATGGGAAACTGGGCGCCGGTCAGCGGTTATGCCATCGGCATCGGCATCGAGGTGGATGCCCTGAGCCTGTTCTTTGGGCTGCTGGTTTCCCTGGCCGTGATGCTGTCCGGATTCTATTCCTTCAAATATATTACCCAGGACGATTCGCCGGACCTGTTTTTTACGCTGTACCTTATGCTGGCCGGCGGCGTGATGGGCATAGTCCTGTCGGGGGACCTGTTCAATATCTTCGTCATGCTGGAAGTTATGACTTTTGCCGCCGTGGCTCTGACGGCGTTCCGCTCATGGAACCCTAACGCCCGGGAGGCAGCATTCAAATACCTTGTGGTCGGCTCCCTGGGATCGACCTTCGTGCTGCTGGGTACGGCTCTTGTATACGGCCAGTGCCACACCCTGAACCTGGCGCAGATATCCGGGCTTTTGTCCGTAAACGGGATTAATCCCACCATGACCTTTGCTTTTGCCCTTCTCTTTACCGGCTTCGGCGTCAAAGCTTTCATGACCCCGTTCCACCCCATCGCCGCCGACGCCCACGCCGCCGCGCCTTCCTCGGTGTCCGTTCTCATCTCCGGAGTATTCACCAAGACTGGCGTCTACGGTATCATCAGGGTGAGCTACTTCCTTTTCAAAAGCATGGGGATGAGCAGCATGCAGACCGGACTTGTTTTTATCGGCTGTGTTTCCATGTTCGTCTGCGTGACCATGGCCCTGAACCAGCACGACTTTAAGCGGCTTTTGGCGTTCCACAGCATTTCCCAGATTGGATACATACTGACCTCGCTGGGACTCTGTTCCGCCATCGGCATAGCCGGCGGCCTTTATCACGCCATCAACCACACTCTGTTCAAGGGCCTGCTGTTTCTCACCGCCGGCGCAGTGCTGTACGCCACCGGAACAACAAAACTGGAGAAGCTGGGCGGGTTGGCGCGGCGTATGCCTCAAACCGCGGCGCTGTTCATGGTCGGTGCGTTTTCAATCAGCGGAATCCCGCCGTTTAACGGCTTTGTGTCCAAATGGATGATCTATCAGGCCGCATATGAAAAGGCTGCCGAGACCGGGAGCATTGGCTATGCGTTTGTCACGGTCATTGCAGTTGTGACCAGCGTTCTGACCCTAGCCTCCTTCGTCAAGGTGGGCCAGTCCGTTTTCTTTGGTGAACTGCCTGTGGAGTTGGAAAATGTGAAGGAGACCCCGCTGTCCATGCGTATCCCGATGTGGATCATGGCTGCGCTCTGCCTTCTGACCGGCGTGCTCCCCGGCCTCATGCAGCAATACATCATTAACCCCGCCGTAAGAGCAACCCTGGACTACAAAGGCTATATAGACGCCATGATGGGGGAGGGCTACGCTGCGGCTCATCTGGCCGACACCGTTCCCCTGGCGGAGGCAAAATACACCTTTGCCGGGGCGTGGGATCCGGCATTCTGGCTGGTGCTTTTCGTGATCGTCCTTCTCGGCGTTACAGTGGCGATGATGATCGGGAAGAGCGGGCGCGGAGCAGCCACGGCAATCGCGGACGACAAACACGACACGTTTTTCGGCGGAGAAAAGAACACTTTCTCCCAGGTCGGCGGCGGAGACCTTTTCTGGGGCTTCAAGTATAATTTCCGGCGCTATCTCAATGTGATGGGCAATGCGCACAGCGGTGTTGTCAACGATTACGTAACCTGGGGCGTCATTGATCTCGCGCTGATCATCGTGTACTGCTTTATCTTTATGTAGGGGGCCGAGAAATGAAACTTCTGATGAATCTGGTTTATATCCTCATTTTCCCGGGACTTCTCTTTTCCTCCGTATTCGGTCTGTGGCTTGCCGGAATTGACAGGAAGATTCTCGCCCGAATGCAGAAGCGTGTCGGGCCGCCGGTTATGCAGCCTACGTACGATTTCTTTAAACTGATGGGGAAGGAAACGATTATTCCGGACAATGCGGCCCGATCCACGTTTCTGCTGGCGCCGTATATCGGGCTGGCAAGCCTGATCGTAACCGTACTGTTTATCCCGATTGCGGGCATACAGGCATTTGGCGGCGTGGCGGATATTGTGGTAATCCTGTACCTGCTGACAATTCCGTCCCTGGCGATCATGTTCGGCGGCTCGGCTTCGGGTTCACCCTTTGCCGGCGTCGGGGTTTCCCGCACAATGGTGGCCATTATGTCCTACGAGTTGCCCCTGATTCTCATCATGCTTGCCGTCGGCAGACTGGCGGGCAGGGGATTCGATATGGGGATCACCTTCTCCCTGGAGAAGATCGCGCAGTATCAGGCGGCCAACGGGCCGAACCTGTTTTGCTGGAGCATGATCCCCGCGGCCGTGGCGATGCTCTTTGTGATTCCCTGCGAGGTAGGGGCGCAGCCCTTTGACGTGGGCGAGGCGGAGACGGAAATCTGCGAAGGGCCACTGGTTGAATACAGCGGGACGCCACTGGCCATATTCAAGCTCAGCCACGCCATCAAGATGTTTGTAATGACGCTGCTTTTCACGGCGCTTTTCCTTGGGGGCATCTCTACCGGGATGTTATGGCTCGACGTGGTGATTGTCCTTGGAATCTGCGCGGTGGTAACCCTGGTATGCATGACGCTGGCCCACGCTATTACGGCGCGGCTGAAGGTTGAGCAGATGTTCAGACTTTTCTGGACTGTTATTGCAGGCCTCGCGCTTTTGAGCCTCATCCTCGTCTGGATAGGTATTTAAGGGAGGCGGATATATGATTAAAAAACTGATTGACGAGAGCATGGCGAAATCCCCGTGGGTGTTCCATATCAACGCCGGCTCCTGTAACGGCTGCGATATTGAGCTGGTGGCCGTCCTAACGCCCCGCTATGACGCGGAGCGGCTGGGATTCAAGCTGGCGGGAACGCCCAGACACGCGGATATCGTCGTGGTATCCGGCCCGGTAACCGCCCAGTCCAAGGACAGGGTGCTGCGCACGATCGCGCAGGTTCCGGACCCGAAGGTGATTGTTACGTTAGGAAGCTGCCCGTGCTCCGGCAATGTCTTTAAGGGGAGTTATTCGGTGGTCGGGCCGCTGGATAAGTATGTTCCGGTTGACGTATCCATTGCAGGCTGCGCACCGAAGCCTGAAGCGATTATAGACGGCCTTGCTCTTGCGGCCCAGATTATCAAGGAAAAGAGGGAAAAACAATGAGCCTTCCATTTATCAGAGAAGCGATGACTCAGCTTTTCTCAAAGCCAAGCACCGAAGCTTATCCCGCCGAGCCGAAAGACGCCTTCCCGAATTACCGCGGCCGTATCTCCTTCGACGCGGATAAATGTATTGACTGCGGCATGTGTGAGCGCGTCTGCGCAGGCGGCGCGATCACGAAAAAGGTTGAAGAGACTCCGGAAGGAAAGCGTATTACCCGCATGTTTTCTCTGGACTCCTGCACGTTTTGTGCCTGCTGCGCGGATTTCTGCTCCAGACACGCGATCACGCTTACCTCCGACTATCACATGGTTGCCCGGAAGTCGAAAGATTTGCTTACCGCCGGAACCTATGTGAAAAAAGCGCCGGCTAAACCGGCTGCGGCAAAAGTCATCACACCTGTCAGAGACAATCTGAAGCCGGCGGTCGGAAACGGCATCGTGGCTCAGGACGGCGGGCAATAATCCCTACGCCGGCACCGCCGGCGAACAAGTAAAATAAACCGTCAGGGGCTATCGAAAAATCGAGAGCCCCTGATTGTGCTGGTCTGTCACTGGGCATAACAGCCGGATCTGTCTCCGGTTTTAATGCGGTTTTGCAAAAGTCTCCCTGATTTCTCCAATGTTTACAGAATATTCATAACTTGTTCACTGGCACATACAGCAATTTTTCGACAAAAGCGATATAATTTCAACAGCCGCTGTCCGCAGTCTGGCTATGTTAACAAAAGAGGTGGAGTCCTATGAAAAAGAGAGTATTGTCGGTCATTCTGGCTGTGGTTATTGCACTTTCGGTGTCCGTTCCCGCGTTTGCGGTAAGCTTTACGGACCTTGAGGGCCATTGGTCCAAGCCTTATATGACGGATTTGGCCGCCAAAGGTTATTTATCCGGATATGGCGACGGCACAATAAAGCCGGACAATAACATCACTGCGTGCGAGACACTGGCGCTTCTGTCCAGATTCTATGACCCGGGCGACGAGGCGCTGGCGCTGATTGCCGCGGATTACGAAAAATATGTGAAGGCCACGGTAAGCTCATCGTTATCGTGGGCGTATGACGAAATCATGGTCTGTCTGGCGGCGGGCATTGTGACAAAAAGCGAGCTTGCCGGCATGGATCTGAAGGCCGAGATAAAAAAGGAGCAGCTTTCCGTTTTTCTTGTGCGTGCGATTCAGCTTCAGGACGATGCGGAGGCGTTGTCGGACGCCGAGCTGACATTTGCCGATTCGCATACGATTACCGCAAGCTGCAGGGGTTCCGTGGCGGAGCTCGCCGTACTTGGAATCGTCAAAGGGGATGATGAAAACAACTTTTCCCCCGATCTCAGCGTGACCCGGGCGGTTGTGGCTACAATGATCTCCCGTTCGCTGGATTATTTAAGCAGCGCCGGGAAAACGCTGGTTATCGACGGATACGACGGCGTGATCCGGACCACAGGCATTATCGACTCCGTCAGCGGCGGCAGCGTCGCTGTCCGCGGCTTTGACGGTCTGCTGAGGGTTTATACCATGGCGTCGTCGGCCTCCGTGACCGTCAACGGTGTATCAAAAGCCATGAGCACCATATATGCCGGCTGCTATGTAACGTTGACCGCTAAACAGGGCGAGATTGTCTCCGCGGCAATCGAGAGTGACAGCACCGTAAAATGGGTGCAGGGAACGCTGTCAAGCGTGTTCTCGTCAACGACCCAGCGATATATCTATGTGGCGGATGTGAAAAGCGGAACCACCGCGAAGTACACTGTTTCGACAGACGCGGCGGTTACCCAGGACAGTGTGACCTTTGTTTTCTCGTCTCTGAAAAACGGTAGCTTTGTAACGGTGAAAATGGTCGGCGACACAGCCGTGAAGCTCGACGCCGCGTCCTCCGAATCGGAGCGTGCCGGCAGCGTTTCCAAAATCACCTATGGGACAACGGTGCTTCTGGAGGTGACGGACGCGGAGGGCGCCGTCTATCGCTATGAGATGGACATTACAGATCTGCCGGTAATCTCACGCGGCAATGCGACGGTCACGATTGACCGCCTGAGCATAGGAGAGAAGGTCACGGTTACCGTTTCCGGCGGCAAGGTAAAAGCCATAGCGCTGGAAGGCTCCAAGAATACCGTAACCGGCGTGCTGACCGCCATAACGACCACCGTAAGCGGCACGCAATGGGGCCTCACCGCCGCAGACGGCAGTACGATGACGCTGGATATTGATGTGAATGCCGGCGTCTACAGCGGGACCAGCGCAATCCTGCTTTCCAGCATTCAGGTGGGGGACACGATAAGCGCGGTTGTCTATGGTGGGACGGCGACGGAGATATATCTTGTCAGTTCCGTAAGCTCCACCACCAAGGTGTCCGGTACGGTGCTTTTGGTGAACACGCAAACCAGATTCATTACGATTCTGACCCCTGCCCAGAAGATGGTGTACATAGACGCCGGATCCGTCGCTTCCATTATCTCCGCCGATACGGGCAGATCCATGAGCCTGTCTTCGATAGGCGCCGATTCTAATCTTGTGGTTTATGGGACTTATAGCAGTTCCAATACGTTTACGGCAAAATCCATTATTATCGAAAACTGACTTTGAGCCGCAAAATCAAAATAGAATGCCCCGGGACGGCCGTCCCGGGGCGTTTCATTTTTCTTTATGGCGTCAGGTCATGAACTGTCCGATGGCTTTATTGAGATTTTCGATTTGCTGCAGATCGCCGGTTTCGATGGCGTCCACGAGACAGTGCTCAATGTGATCCTTGAGGATCACTTTAGCCGTGTTGTTCAGGGCGGAACGCACCGCGGCGAGCTGTACGAGCACGTCGGGGCAGTCCCGGCCGTCTTCAACCATTTTTTTCACCGATTCCAGGTGCCCGATAGCACGGGAAAGACGGTTAAGTACGGATTTCGTTTGAGTATGATCATGCTGATGGGTGTGTGAATGCGAATATACCGTGCCGTCCGGGGCGGTGTGTGAATGCTCCAATTCAGACAATTATCTCACCTCAAGGAAATTTTACGCGAAATCAGTCGGTTTTGTCAAGTGTACTTGCCGGTCTTGAATAGAATACATCACCTGCATGAAAGGTTGGTGTATATCGGATGCTGAGCAGCGCGTTTATGTTACTTATGTCCGGCGCCTTTCTCATGCTTCGGCTGGGACCCTCGGGAGGGTCTTTCCCGAAGCCTCTTTCGGCCGAGGAGGAGCGGCTGTATGTTGAACGCTGGATGGCGGGCGACATCGAGGCCAGAAATGTGCTGATTGAGCACAATCTCCGGCTTGTGGCCCATATCATCAAGAAATACTATACACAGGCCGAGGAAGCGGACGATCTGATCTCGATCGGCACGATAGGACTAATTAAAGGGATCAACACATATCGGCCGGATAAAGGCGTTCGGCTTGCCACATATGCCTCGAAGTGTACGGAAAATGAGATTTTGATGTATTTTCGAAGCCAGAAAAAAACTGCCGGGGACATTTCGCTTTCCGAATCAATTGATGTTGACGGAGACGGAAATTCTCTTTCTCTGATGGATATCATTGCAGAGGAAGACGATATGGCGGAGGCGATCAGCCGTTCCGAAAGCTGCAGGAGTCTGCATAAATACGTGGATCGGGCGCTGACGGACCGGGAGGCCAAAATCATCCGTTTGCGTTATGGGCTGACCGGGGCGCCCCCTTTGACGCAGCGGGAGACTGCCAAGGAATGCGGGATATCCAGATCTTATGTCTCACGAATAGAAAAAAGAGCTCTGGAAAAGCTGCGGGAGGAAATGGGAATGAAGGAGTAAGCGGCCAGGCGAGCAGCCAGGCGGCGAATAAGGCTTGTCATCCCCCACACGGTGTGATATAATTATAAAATATGGAATATTTTCCCCACACCGTGTCGAAACGCAGGGA
>ENA-UOOR01002805-UOOR01002805.1-fermentation-metagenome-genome-assembly--contig:-NODE-2805-length-16742-cov-2.732307_pt1 | contig 16742 bp, 18 predicted proteins | sample MGYA00245780_ERZ724029 | MGnify/ENA primary metagenome ERZ724029 (study PRJEB28704, sample SAMN03018315) | fermentation metagenome | biome: anthropogenic terrestrial biome; feature: soil; material... | reverse complement strand
CAAAGGGTCAGAATCCATTTCCAGCGTACTCACGGAAAAAACACCCGTCATAACGCTCATCGCAGACCCGAGGCAGACCAGAATATGCGTCCTCATACCAGCCGCGCGCCCTCTCCTGCCCCGCTCCATGCCGATAAGACCTCCGAACAGAAGTGCCAAAAGCAGCCGTATTACCATTGTAGTAAAAGTGAGTTCCCGAAGATAATCCATTATAAAACCTTCCTTACAGCCTTTTTCCACACCGTACCCGTAAAGGCACAGTATTACTCTATATGAGTCAAGGCTTTTTATTATTCCCGATAATGGCATATTCCAAAAACATACCCTGTGCGCGCCGGTCGCATTCAGCAGTGATAATCACTCCGTCGTCTATAAACTCGCTGCCTATTACCCTTGCGTGGCGGTAAACATCAGCGGTTTTTGCCCTTACTGCATGCGGGAAAAACAATTTCAACACCTTTTTTCCACAAGACACCATCTCATCCAGCTCTGAGAGCAGACTGTCGATGCCGGTCCCGTTCTTTGCGGAAATCCGCAGAGAGTCATTCGGGATAAACTCCTCCTCCTGCACCTTATCAATCTTATTGTAGACCGTAATCAAACGTTTTTCCTTTGCGCCCAGCTCTTCTATCAGTTTTTCGGTAACAGCGCGCTTCTTTACCCGCTCGCTGTCAGGCTCGGACGCATCTGTAAGGCATATTATTATATCCGCATACCTAAGTTCATCCAGCGTCGATTTAAAGGCTTTTATCAGGTGTGTGGGAAGCCTGTCAATAAAACCTACGGTGTCTGTGAGCAGAATCTCGTTTCCGCTCGGCAGCGTAAGCCTTCTCGTAGTCGGGTCGAGGGTTGCGAACAGCTTATCCTCCGCAAGTATCCCCGCATCGGTCAGATAATTCAAGAGCGTGGATTTTCCCGCATTGGTATAACCTATTATCGCCGCAGACATCGTGCCTGATTTATCACGGGCCGAACGCTTAACCGCTCTGTTCTTTTCCAGCTCCGCAAGCTCTGACTTTAAAGCGTCAATACGCCTTTTAATATGCCTTCTGTCGCTCTCAAGTTTGCTCTCACCAGGTCCTCTCGTGCCGATGCCGCCGCCTAAACGGGACAACTTCAGTCCCTGCCCCATAAGACGGGGCGCTGTATATCTTAAGCAGGCGATTTCAACCTGCAGCTTGCCCTCGCCCGTAGTCGCATGGATGGCAAAGATATCAAGAATAAGCATGGTCCGGTCGATGACCCTTGTGTCAAGCTCCGACTCAAGGTTGGCTATCTGTGATGGCGACAGCTCGTTGTCGAAAACGACAAGACCGATCTCCCCGTCGTATGCGGAGATGAATTCCGCAAGCTCCTTAACCTTTCCGCTACCGATATAGGTCGCCTTGTCAGGTGAAGTGCGGTTCTGCGTCACTCTTGCAACCGCCACCCCGCCGGCGGTATCCAATAGTCTTTCAAGCTCATCCAACGAGCTGATATTCTCCTGCTCAGTCATGTTCTCGTTCAGGGATACGAGCACTGCTTTGGTTTTTTCCTCTTTAAATAGTTCCAGATTCATATATGTGGTCTACGCCGTCTGTGACGACTATTTTCTCCTCTTCGTTTATTCCCTGCTTTTCCGCCGAAACGAAAAAACAGCACATAATGTGCTGTTTGATGTGAAAAAACAATTACTCCAGATTGAATCTCTTTTTAAACCTATCAACACGTCCGCCCGTATCAACAAACTTCTGTTTGCCGGTAAAAAACGGGTGACACTTTGAGCATATATCAACCTTTATGTTGTCCTTGGTGGACATAGTAATATATTCTTCTCCGCAAGCACATTTTATAACCGTTGGTTTAAATGCCGGATGCAGTCCTTCTTTCATTTGTATTACCTCACTTTCGTATTCACTTAAGCAGTATAACATACGAAAATGTAAAAATCAATAGTTTTTTTCTGTTTTTATTGTATTTTAGACAATAATGATATATAATATTGCCGGCATAAGTATTCATCTGACTAAAACGCTTGTTTGGCCGGCATTAGGAAAATGCTCTGGCATTTTCTGTAACTCAAATAAAAATCAACAATAGAGTATTGCCGGCGTTGAATAAAATCAGAAAGGTAAATCAAATCATGAAGCTTAAATATCTCGGCACTGCCGCCGCAGAAGGCTGGCCTGCCGTATTCTGCAGATGCGACCATTGTGAAAGAGCAAAATCCATAGGCGGGAGGAATATCCGTACCCGCTCCCAGGCTCTTTTAAACAACGATTTACTTATAGATTTTCCTTCCGACACAAACCATCATATGCTTATGAATAATCTCGATCTGTCGGCTGTAAAGTACCTGCTTGTAACGCACGCACACCTCGACCACTTTGCGCCGCTTGACCTGTTCTTCCGCTCCAAAAGCTATTATGCACATAATCTGACGGAGGAAAAGATGTATCTTTACGGGAACAACGAGGTGCTTGAAAAATACGATAACATATGCAGGGAATACACGGTAGAGCCCAAAGACCAGAGTATTATCCCCGCCTTTCTGCCGCTCTATACCCCTGTCCGATTAGGAAAATATACGGTTACTGCATTAAAGGCATACCATGCTCCTGAGGAGAAATATCCCTATATATACCTTATAACAGAGGGAAACTGCACGCTTCTTTATATGCACGACACCGGCAGGCTTTTCGATGAGGTATATGATTACCTTATAAAAAACAATGTAAAAGCAGACATCATCAGTTATGACTGCACTTTCGGACTGCTTAAAAGCGGAGGCGGACATCTCGGGCTGGACTCCTGTGCACTGGAAAAAGACAAGCTGTTTGAAAACGGGATTTCCGATAAGAATACAAGGCACATTATAAACCATTTTTCACATAACGGGGGAGCTATTTATGACGAGATCGTTCCCATTGCGGCAGAGTATGGTTTTGAGACTGCCTATGACGGATGGAGGTATAAGGGATGTTCCCTTTAATACATAAAATATGAATAAGCTCTGGGACAAGAATTTCACCATAATAACCCTCGGCTCGGTAATATCCATGCTCGGCAACGCGGTATCCGGTTTTGCCATCGGGTTGTTAGTGCTCGATATGACAGGCTCTACTTTTTTGTATGCTCTCTTTATGGTGATATACAATATTCCGCATATTTTCGCACCTATGATCGCCGGTCCTTATATGGATCGCTTTTCAAGAAAAAAAACCATTTATATTCTTGATTTTATCTCTGCGGGACTATATGGCACTATATTTTTATTCTTAAACAGCGGACTGTTGTCCTACCCTATCATGCTTTTTGTGACGCTGATTATCGGCTCTATCGACGGTGTGTACGCGGTTGCATACGAGAGTCTGTATCCGAATCTTGTTAAAAAAGGCAATTTTACAAAAGCGTATTCAATATCGAGCATGATATTCCCGCTTGCGGCATTCATGGTACCGGTCGCCTCAGTAGTCTATAGCAAATTAGACAGTGCTGCACCGTTGTTCTTATTCAACGCCTTAACCTTTTTTATAGCTGCCTGCTTTGAAACCCGTATCGATTATACAGAAACCCATATCCGCGAGGACAGCAAGAAATCGGCTTTGAGCTTAAAGAGGTTCAAAAAAGATTTCCGTGAGGGGATCAACTATATAATCTCCGAAAAAGGGCTTCTTGTGATAACGGCTTACTTCTGCATAACCACCTTTTCATCAAGTGCGGTGCAGACGCTTCTACTGCCGTTTTTCAAAAATAACGCGGAACTGTTTTCCGGCATAGATATCGATGCTGTAACCCTGTTCACTCTGGTTGCCGGCGCCGGAGTGCTCGGCCGCCTTATCGGCGGAGTTATCCATTACTTCTTCAAGTATCCGGTCGATAAAAAGTTCACTATCGCTCTGTGCGTTTATGCAGTAGTGACGGTGCTCGAGGGGGTATATCTGTATTTTCCCTTTCCATTGATGACGTTAAGCTTTTTTACCGTCGGTATACTCGGCGTAACCTCATATAACATCAGAATATCGGCAACTCAGTCCTATCTGCCGGATGAAAAGCGGGGAAGGTTCAACGGTGCTTTTCAGATGGTCTGCACCTTGGGAAGCATTGTCGGACAGCTCAGCGCGGGTATACTTGCCGAATGGATTCACGAACGATATATAATAATGGGCTATATGTTTATCAACCTTATCGCAATTCTGCTTATTATGTACCGTGGCAGATCCCATGTCAAACTGATTTATAACACCCAGTCTTAAATTATGGAAAAGACTGATACCGCAAGTTTTGCGGCATATACCGAGAATCTGTTTAACGATGACGAGCAGATTGAGTTTGCATGATTTGTAGACGATATACACCGAAAAGGCGCAAAGGTTGTCATCAGAAAGAGAAAGTGCAAAGGAGACTTCGAATATGAATTTAGACTTTGATTCGTCGCTTGGCACAAGCTATCATTCTGGGACTCAAATTGCAAGGATTCTAACTGAAGCATGGGTTGAAAGTAATATGTTCTGTCCACGATGTGGCGGTCAGAGTATTGAACATTATCCAAATAACCGCCCTGTTGCTGATTTTTATTGCCCCCGATGCAAAAGCGAGTTTGAACTGAAGAGTAAACAAGGAAACCTTGGTAAGAAAATCAATGACGGCGCTTATGATACAATGATACAGCGGATAACAAGTAATCAAAATCCAGATTTCTTTTTTATGAGATATTCTAAGGAAAAATTGCGAGTTACTAACTTTTTACTTATTCCTAAGCACTTTTTTCTTCCCGATATTGTAGAAAAACGCAAACCCCTATCAGACACTGCGAGACGAGCTGGTTGGATAGGCTGTAACATATTGATTGACAAAATACCGAAACAAGGCCGCATAGAGATTATATCGAATGGTATTATCCGTAATCGTGATGAAGTTGTAAATAAAGTAAACCGTAGCAATGCTTTGGCAACAAATGATATAGATGCTCGTGGCTGGTTACTTGATGTTCTATACTTTGTGAACCAATTGCGAGGTGAGCTTTTTTCTTTAAGTGATATGTATTCATTCAGTGAACAGCTTTATATTAAACACCCGCAAAATCACAATATTAAACCTAAAATCCGACAGCAACTTCAAATGTTGCGCGATAGAGGATTCATTGAGTTTCTTGGAAATGGGCAGTATAGAAAGATTACAGGAGATGATTAAATGAAAAAATTTGTTATTGCTATAGAAGAAATGATAGTAGAAAATTTCGAAATTGAAGTTGAAAATTCCGAAGAGGCTTTCGAGATAGCACAGAGAAAATATAAGAATGAGGAGATTGTGTTGTCGCCAGGAGAAGTTCAATTTAAGCAGATTACCATTATAGAACCGGATGATGGAGACTGTCATTGGATAGAATTTTAACGAATCAGCAACTGGTCGCCGTACATACCCCGCAACATACTGCTCCGATACTCCAAAGAGGGAGATTTTGAGGTCATGCATATCTTTGAAAATGCAGGTTTTAAACTCAAAGAATTGATTATTAAGGAACAGCATAATTGCAAAGCTACGGGATATTGGAAAACAAACAGTATAAAATATAACTTTTTACTTATTGCACACGAGTATTTATTAGTGTTTAAAAAATAACTTGACTCACGGTTTAATAAACAAGCAGAGAATTTGTACGGCGAATTTAAACGATTTAAGATTACCTAAAAACTTTCGTAAAAAAAGACCGACCGTTTTTCCGGTTGGCCTTTTATTATCCTTAAGAGTGCTGCTTTTAACCCGCAGCCGTTTTTTATGTACTCTTATAATTTTTCCGTTTATAACGGCAGATGCAGCTCGTCCACAAACAGTAAAATCAAAACGCAGATTATTTCAAAAACGACGATACCGAGCTGTGTTTTCAATCCGATTTTCTTTATCCTTATCTTTAATATAAACGAAAGACCGCCAAGCAGGAAGAACGCCCGGAAAATCCATCTCGTGATTTCCGTGTTTTTTATAAAAGCGGTTAACAACACCAAAAACGGCAGTGCTACGAAGGAAAACGGAATAGGTACTCCTGTGAAATGCTTCATATTCATATCCGGAGTGTCCGAAAGTGCCTGAGTGTTGAAATAAGCGAGCCTGATAGCGCCGCAAACGATAAAAACAAGGTAAATCATAAGATCGGCGACTCCGCTGTATCCCATATTATATACGATAAGCGCAGGTGCTACACCAAAGCTCACAATATCGGCAAGGCTGTCAAGCTGGATTCCGAAAATTTTCTCCCTGCGCTTTCTTACTCCCGTGCCTCTTGCGATTCTGCCGTCAAACATATCGCATAAACCGGCAATAAGGAACATAATTATCGCAAGCTTATACATTCCGACACCATTCGATTCCTCGCTCGCACATAAAACTGCCACTATCGACGAAACAAGCCCCAAAAGCGTAACCGTATTCGCCAGATTGAAATAACCGATAAACATAAATTTATTCTCCCCTTGTGATACCAACATTGAAAAATCAATACCGAGGTATATTCTTAACCTCATTAAATAGCTTTATATAGCTCTCGTGCCTTGAAGCTGATACCAAGCCCTTTTCAACAGCTTCCGATACCGCACAGCCCTGCTCGCCGGTGTGAGTGCATTTCCTGAACCTGCAAGACACCGTATAAGGCGCGAATTCGGGAAAGCAGTCCGCCGTTTCGCCGGGTTCGAGCGTACAGCATTGCTCAATATCAAGCATAGAAAATCCGGGCGTATCGGCTATATATGTGTCTTCACCGAGTGAAAACAGCTCTGTTACCCTTGTGGTGTTGCGTCCTCTTCTGATCTTATCCGATAGTTCTCCGACATCGGTTTGAAGACTTGGGAACAGCAGGTTTATCAAAGTAGATTTTCCCACTCCGGAAGCACCCGTAAGAACCGTTGTCTTCCCTTTCAAGCATGCACGGATTTTATCAACGCTTTTACTGTCGCTGCTGCTCGTTACAGTAAGCTCAAACGGTGTCTTACGATAGATGCCTGCAAGTGTTTCGGCCTTTGCAATATCGGATTTGGTGACCACGATATAAACCTCTGCGCCGGATTTTACCGCAATAGTGCTCAGAACGTCGATGTTGTACGGCACAGGACTCGGCTGATCCGCAGAAGCAACGATAAGGAGCATATCCACATTCGCAACCGGAGGACGCACAAAACTGTTTTTTCTTTCCTCACAGACGTTTATAAAGCCGGTCCCGTCCTTGTTGTCTATAAACGATACATAATCACCGGCCAATAGCTTTTTACCGATTTCCTTACGTATTTTGGCAGATGCGCGGCACATATAAATCTCTTGTGCCGATTCCACCGTGTAAAGCCCGTTTTGTCCCTTTAGTATCCTGCCTTTTTTAATGATAACCTCCGTGTAACCGAATTTAATAATTCGGTTCCTCCCATTCTATTGGTACTCCGTATATAATATAAATCTCCGTATCCGGACCTATCTTCGTACCGACCGGAATGCTCTGATAAACGACGATAGTTTCATCGGTGAGCTTGTGGGATTCCATAAACGGCGAATTGTTGACTATTTCTATCGCCTCCGCATACTCATAGCCCGAAACCAGCATCTCAAGGGTTCCGTCACCGCTTTCGATATAATATGCCCTGAAGTCGTTTATTGTTATGCCGAGGGCATTGAGCTGATTTAACGCATCGGTCTTGTTCGACCCTGTAATATCAGGCATTGAATTACCGTCCGGCTTTACTGAATAGGTTATTGTAACCGTAGTTCCGCTCGGACTGACCGTTCCGGGAGGTACATCCTGCGAAATAACGGTGTTGTTGCCGTCGGCGTTCTCTACCGGAACAAGCGTGTATTTATACAGCGTGTACTGAACTTTCTCTGTCGCTATGCTCACAGTGCTCCCCACAAGGTTGGGCATCGGAGCTGTGTCGTTAGATACGGGACGTGCGCATATATACACAGTTATCGGGTCCCCTGCCCTGACAAGGCTTCCCGCCTCCGGTACGGTTCTGGTAACCTGATTTTCAAAGAAGTTATTGCTGCTCTCCGTTTCCGTTATCACATCGAGTTTATACATATCTCCCTGCAGCAATACCATAGCGGCCGTTCGCGTAAGATATGTCACATCGGGGACAGTAACGTCCTCTAACTTTCTGCAAACCGTTATTACATCGTAGTTGAAATATTTATTGCTGCTGTCGCTGGCGGATTTGCTTATATGACCTCCCGGCGGGTCGGTTGAAATTATCCGTCCCGAAGCAAAATCATCGTTTTCGACATATTCGACTTTTTTGATTTTGAAGTTCGCCCCGAATGTGCCGTTGTTGAGCTTTGCTTTAAGCTCGGAGTTCCATTCCAGGTTTATGAGATCCGGATATGTCACGGTTTTATCTTCAGCGGGGCCGGGGAAAATTACTTTATACAGTACAATACCGCCGAGCACGAGCGCAACTAAAAGGAGAGGAATGGCAACACCCATAATGATAGGGAAAAATGAACGGCTTTTTTTGACCTGCTTTTTATTCTTTGCTTCATTAACCTTTTTTCCCTTGACTTTTCTGTCATTTGGCTGCCTTTTTATATTCTTGCCGAGCGTCTCCGCAATTTCGTTATCACCATAGTTCTGAATCTCGCTCGTGTCTATCATATCAATAGATACCGCCGCCGGATTGCTTTTTGCCGTTTCGTCATTGCTGCCACCGATTAAAAAGACTACATCGGGATTTCTTAACACCCATTCTATCGCCTTGCACATGGTATGTGCGGATGAAAAACGGGCGTATGGGTCCTTCTCCATCGCTTTGAGAATGATCTGGCATACTCCCACCGGGAGCGTTTTCACAAGATCCGCGGGGTTCCTCGGCTTTTGGTTGATCTGCTTCATCGCTATGGAAAGCGGGCTGTCCGCAGTGAACGGGAGCTGCCCGGTTACCGCCTCATACATCATCACGCCCACAGCGTATATATCGGAATAAAAATTGGTTTCTTTACCGCTCGCCTGCTCCGGGCTTATATAATAGACAGTTCCTATCGCCTTTTCCGTAAGCGTCAGCGACGGCGCATTCGGCAGTTTTGCGATGCCGAAATCAGTCACTTTTATTTCACCGTTTTTTTCCAGCATAATATTCTGCGGCTTGATGTCCCTGTGAATAACGCTCTTACTGTGTGCGTGTTCAAGCGCACGCAGGATCTGAAGGATATAGACGCATGCCTCTTTCCAGGGAAGTGCACCCTTGTTGTCCAGATACTCACGAAGGGTTATGCCGTCAAGGAATTCCATTACGATATACTTCATATCAGGATAAATCGCAACGTCATAGATACTTACAATATTCTTATGCGAAAGCATGGCGACTGCTTTCGATTCGTTGATGAACCTTGCCTCCGCCTGTTCGTTACCATTGAACTCGTCGTTTAAAATTTTAATGGCAACGATACGGTTCATAACAAGATCCTCAGCCTTGAGCACAAACGCCATTCCGCCCAGGCCCACAAGCTCAAGAATTTTGTATCTCCCGTCAAGCACCTTACCTATAAAATTTTCGTACTTATACATCTTAAACACCGTGACTTAAATAACGATATGAGTATTTAAGTTTCCTTTCTGCCGTAAATATATTAACGGGTACAAGTCCTGCTCAATTTTTACCTATCAGAACAGCGGTGATATTGTCAATACCGCCTTTTTCGTTTGTTTTTGCTATAAGAGCTTCCGCTTTCTTTTTTAAAGAACCGCTTTTTGTGTTATTTTCCGAGATGACGGTTTGAATCTCCTCGTCTGAAAGATGAGTCGTAAGACCATCGCTGCACAAAAGCAGTAATTCATAATCCTCATCCTTAAGGCAGAAAATCTCCGGTTCCACACTTTCGTTAACGCCGAGCGCTCTTAAAATAATGTTCTTATTCGGGTGGCTGGTTGCCTCCTCCCTTGTGATGCTGCCCTTGTCGAGCAGATATTGCACAAAGGAGTGGTCGTGTGTTATCTGTTTTATTTTTTTATCCCTGTAAGTATATAGTCTGCTGTCGCCGACGTTGCATGCGACTGTATTTCCGTTGCAGATAAGTACCGAAACCAATGTCGTTCCCATGCCCTCAAGCTCTGTATCGTAATTGGCTGTTTCAAAAACTATTTTGTTCGCATTACTTACAGCCTTGATAAGTATATCCTTTATCTGTTCACATGACATCTTTTCGTAATCTATATGCGACATCTCTGATTTAATAACCTGCGTATAAGCCTTTACTGCAAGATTGCTCGCGATATTTCCGCCCTTTGCGCCGCCCATTCCGTCGCAGACGACCGCGCTGAAAAAGTGCTCCTTGGAAATGACTGTGAAGCTGTCCTGATTGCTTTTTCTTTTTAGTCCTATATCGGTTTTTCCGCTATACTTCAAGCACTCACTCCCTTTATTTGCAAAAAGGCAAGAATTAGCTGCTATGATTCGCTCTTAATTGTCCGCAGGAAGCATTGATGTCGCTTCCCAACCTGCGGCGTACCGTTACGCTTATTCTATATTTTTCTATCGTCCGTGTAAAGACTTCTATTGAACTTTTTTCGCTTTTTTTAAAACTTTTTTCCTTAACAGGGTTTACGGGTATCAAATTTACATGGCATAACATCCCCGAAAGCAGTTTTCCAAGCCTGTCTGCTTCCTCCCCGCTGTCGTTTACGCCTGAAATCAATGCATATTCAAACGATATTCTCCTGCCTGTTTTTTTAATATACTGCCGGCAGGACGCTAACAGCTGCTCCAAAGACCATTTTCTTGCCACAGGCATTATTTCCTCTCTCTTTTTCTGATCTGAGGCGTGCAGCGATACCGAGAGGGTTATAGGCAGGTTCTCTTGTGCAAGTCTGTCGATCTTATCGGCAATACCGCAGGTGGACAGCGAAATATGCCTCATACCTATATTCAAGCCCTTTTCATTGTTCACAAGACGCAGAAAACGCACCACATTGTCGTAATTGTCAAGAGGCTCGCCGATACCCATCAGAACGATGTTGGACACCTTCTCCGCAAGGTCCCGCTCACAGCACATTATCTGGAGCAGCATCTCGCTGGGAAGCAGGTTTCTTCTAAAGCCGTTTATTGTCGAAGCACAGAAATCACAGCCCATTTTACAGCCCGCCTGTGTCGACAGGCATATTGTGTTGCCGTGCTTATAACGCATAAATACAGTCTCTATCATCTCGCCGTCATCAAGACGGTACAGATATTTAACCGTGCCGTCTATTTGGGAGACAAATTTTTCCTCTATGCTGATGCTCTTTATCTGCGCGCTTTCGCTCAGCTTTGCGATAAGCTCCTTCGGGATATTCGACATATCCGAAAAACTCTTAACACCCTTATAAAGCCATGAGAACACCTGTGAGGCTCTGAAGCGCTTTTCCCCTATAGAAACGATAAGTTCTTCTATTTCTCCGGGGAACAAGGACAGAATATCAGTCATTGCTTTTTGTTCAGCCATTCGTTCGCTGCTTTTACCACAGCTTTAAGGCTTCCCTTCTCAAACGGTGGGATGACTCCGCCTTTTTTGCAGAGCTCGACAAATGTATATCTGCCGCCGCCCCCGACAAAGTCATTGTACTTTTTAAATGCTTCATCGTAATTTTCCTGAGACATCGCCCAATATTCAAGCGCGACTGTCTGGGCAAGACAATAATCAATATAATAGAACGGGAATTGGAAAATATGGAGCTGACGCTGCCACAGCTTCCCCTCATTGTAAAAGGAAATATCAGAAAAGTCCATATAAGGTCTGTAAATTTTTTCTAACCTGCTCCATTCTTCATGCCTCTGGGCGGGCGTGAGTTCGGGTTTATCATAAATTATATGCTGGAAGTGATCGACCATGGTTCCGTAAGGTATAAAGGTAAGGCAGCTCTCGAGGTGTGCGAACTTCGCTCTGCTTTCGTCCTCGCCGTAAAAGAGATGCAGCCATTTCCATGCAAAAAACTCCATCGACATAGAATGAACCTCACAGGATTCATAGGTCGGATTCATTTGCTCCACCAGCTCAAAATCCTTTGCCGCATACGAGGCATACGCGTGTCCCGCCTCGTGGGTGAGAACGTCCACATCACCCGCCGTGCCGTTAAAGTTGCTGAATATGAAGGGGGACTTATAATCGGGAATATAGGAACAATAGCCGCCGTTTGCCTTACCCTTTTTGGCAAGACAGTCGAACAGCTCGTTATCTAACATAAAATTAATGAATTCTCCGGTTTCCGGACTCATCTCGTTGTACATTTGTTTTCCCGCGGCGAAAATATCCTCCGGAGTGCCCTTCGGCTTGGGATTGCCCTCCTTGTAGGTGAAGTTGTCGTCATAAAACTTCATATCCGTCACGCCAATACGAAGAGCCTGCTTTCTTTTGAGCTCGTTTACGATGGGAACGATATCCTCCACGACCTGCTTTCTGAACGAAGCTACATCCTCCGGAGTATAGCAATTTCTTGTCATACGCAGATAACCAAGCTCGGTAAAACTGTTATATCCGAGTGTTTTTGCGATCTTAGTCCTGATTTTAACGAGTTTGTCAAAATTATCGTCAAGCTGATTACCGATGGAGTTATAAAATCCCGCAAGCGCCGTGTACGCCGCTTTTCTTACCTCTCTGTTTTTGTCTATCGCATAGGGAGTCATCTGCGAGGTCGTGAGCTTCTTTCCGTCAAAATCTATCTGAGCCGACGCCATCAGCTTCTGATATTCGGAAACAAGACGGTTTTCCTCCTGAAGCATGGGTACGATTTCCGGTGAGAAGCATTTAAGCTCCATCTCAATGTTTTTGAACAACAGACTGCCGACTCTGTCCTCAAGCTCGTTGCGGAACGGTGAGTCGAACAGTGCTTTTGCAAAACCGAACATCGATTCCTGCAGCACAGGCATATTTTCATCTACAAACTTATACTCCTCGGCATAATATTCATCGGTTGTGTCGATGGTATTGCGTATATATGCCAATACTGTCATAGACTTAATATACGAGACGGCCTTTTCGTGCTCTGCAATAATAGCGGCTATTTCATCAACGCTCTTTGCAGAATTGACATCGGAAGCAAGCCTTGCGTACAGGGCTTTATACTTTTCCAAGTCGATTCTTTCGTACTTCATTTCGGAAAACTTCATCTTGATTTCTCCCTTTGGTTTTTCCTGCAAAAAGCAGGGTGTTTATACTTTGATTATCTTTGCGATATAGAAACCCTCTCCGGCTCTTTCATACGGTAAAAAGGTTTTCTCGAAAGCGATTTCAAAACCGGAGTGATCCCGTAAAAATCCCCTTACGATCTCCTCGTTTTCATATTTTTTCAAAGTACAGGTGGAATAAACCATCACTCCGCCTTTTTTCAGATATTTTGAGCCGGAAGCGATTATTTGCTTTTGAGTATCATAAAGACCCGTAAAATCGGATACATTTTTATACCTTATCTCCGGCTTTGAGGAGATTACCCCCAAACCCGAGCACGGCACGTCGCAGATAACCCTGTCCGCCGCACCGATATATTCATCGCATACCCCGCGGCTGTCAAAAGCCGATGTTTTAATAATATCTATTCCGAGAATATGCGCGCTCTTTTCTATCAAAGACAGCTTGTTTTTATGATATCGATAGCTGCACCGAGGCTTTTTCCGCCCGGGCTGGCACAAACATCAATTACAGTCTGACCCCCGGTTGCGCAAAGGCTTTCCACGGCATATTGCGAGCCGAGCCCCTGTATAAAGAATTCTCCCCCGTCAATCATTCTGACGGCAGTTCCGCCGCCCTTTATAATCTCTATCGTGCCATCGGAGACCTTTACCGCTTCCGCGCCTTCCGAACCGAGCTTATCACATAGCTCTTCTGCGGTTGTTTTTAACGTATTTACACGCAGGAACAGCGTCTTTTTATCATAAAAGCTTTTTAAAATGTCCTCTGCTGTTTCGCCGTACTGCTCCTTCAATAATCCGTAAATACTTTCGCTTACGGAATATTTAATATAGCCCTCCGCTTTTTCAACCGCATCCCTGACCTTTTTTTCGTTCCTGCATATATTGCGTAAAACCGCGTTTACAAATCCCGCTCTGCTCTTATCGAGCACGTTTTTTGCGACATCGACAGTTTCGTCACAGGCTGCGCTCGGAGGCACCTCCATAAACATTATCTGCTGCAGACCGATTCTCAGCAAGAGCCGGGTTTCGATATCGGGTTTTTTGTTTACGAAAAGTGCGATTATATAGTCGAGCAGAAGCTGCCTCTCCAAAACACCGAAAACAAGAGTTTTTACAAAGCGCCTGTCATTGATACTTAGCCCGTAATTATTATAAAGATTTGCCGATTCAAGATTTGAATAAGCTTTATCGACTGCGATTCTGCGCAAAACCTCGAAGCATACCCGCCTTGTTTTATACTTGACTTCACTCATTGAAGCACGTACCGATCTCCGCCTTGTTGCCGCGCAGATACTGCTCGCAGGTCATCCTGCATTTCCCCTCGGGACACAGCTCTTTTATAAAAATACTTCCCTTGGCACAGGCGACCTCAATGCCCTTGCTGCCGGCCGACAATATCCGGCCGGGTTTACCCGAACCCGTTCCTTTCTCGGCACACCCGATTTTTATGCGCTTTCCGCAAAGAAATGCGTAAGCGCCGGGGCAGGGAGAAAGCCCGCGTATCATATTGCAGGTCTGCTCTGCGGTGAGGGAAAAATCAATTTTACACTCGCTTTTTTCTATTTTTTTCGCATAAGTTGCTTTTGAATCATCCTGTTTTGTCCTCGGAATCAAGCCCTTTTCCGCCATTTTAAGAAAGCTGATAATGGCTTTTCCGCCCAAAGCAGACATCTCGTCGTGATATTTTCCCACATTCATATCCGAAGGGATCGGCATTTTTTCCTGAAGGATAATATCTCCGGTATCCACCCCTTCGTCCATATACATAATCGTAATTCCGCCCTCGGTATGCCCCTCCATAATCGCACGGTTTATAGGTGCCGCTCCGCGCAGTGCAGGTAGCAGCGAAGCGTGGATGTTTATGCATCCCATAGGCGGAATATCAAGCACCTCTTTGGGAAGAATTTTTCCGTATGCGGCAACAATGAACAGATCCGCACCTGCGCTTTTGAGCTTGTCCTGCACCGACTGGTCTTTAAGCGTATCGGGTGTTATTACCTCTATCCCGTGCTTTAATGCAAGTTTTTTTACCTCGGACTGCTCAACCTGATATCCCCTGCCCTTGGGTTTGTCCTTCTTTGTAACGACAAGAGCTATCTCCTGCCCGTCAGAAATGAGTGGATCAAGCGCAGCGGCGGCAAAGGCGGGAGTTCCCATAAAAACAATTCTGAATTTTCCGTTTTCGCTCAAATTATCCTCACCCTTTCCGATAAAAACTATTCGGCACCCGACTCATCGATCATTTCACTCGCTATATCTATATATAATTTCCCGTCTAAATGATCAAGCTCGTGACAGAACGCACGCGCTGTCAGGCCCTCTCCGAAAACCGTTATTTCACTGCCATTCCTGTCTTTGGCTTTGATTGTAACCTTCAGCGGTCTTTTTACTATGCCGCACTGTCCGGGGAGGGAAAGACAAGCCTCGTAGCCCTCCTGAACTTCCTCCTCCTTGATAATTTCGGGATTTATAAGCTCAAGAACCTCTTTGCCGTTATCGACTATAGCGATTCTTTTCAATACGCCGACCTGCGGAGCCGCAAGTCCGACTCCACTCGCAAGCGCCATTGTCTCCTTCATATCGTCCAATAGCGTACATATCCTTTTATCTATTCTTTCAACGGGACGGCATTTTTTACGCAAAACCTCGTCACCGATTTTTACAATATTCAGTATTGCCAAACCTTTCACCCTCTTTTAAAAATAAAACGAGCTATACCAATGACGGATTTATATCAAGATCGAACTTTATCGTATTCGGGAGCTTTGAGAGTGTATCGGAATATACATCCTGCAAAAAAGCCCTCGACTGTGGATTATCGCTGTATTTTATTATTATCCGCTGTCTGAACCTTCCGCCCATCTTATAAATCCCGTCCCTGAACGGTCCGAATCTTTTGATGAATACACCTGAATGAGCCTTCCTGTGTGTTTCGTCCAAATCGGCATCAAACCGCTTTATGTAGTCCCAGACTGCGTCCTCACTGTTCCCGGAAATACCGAAAACTGCTATCGAGCAGAAGGGCGGAAACTGTACAGCCCTTCTCAGCTTTATCTCGCTTTCGTAAAAACTCTCGTAATCCTGCTTTGCGGCAAGCTTCAGAATCTCGTTGTCGGGGTTATATGTCTGCAGTATTGCCCTGCCGCGTTTTTTTGCTCTGCCCGCTCTGCCTACAAGCTGAGTTATAAGCGAAAATGTTCGCTCTCCGGCACGGAAATCGTTCATATACAAAAGGGTATCCACCGAAATTACGCCCACAAGGCTCACATTCGGAAAATCCAGCCCCTTTGCCACCATCTGTGTTCCGAACAATATATCCGCTTCTTTTTCTCCAAAGCTTTTCAGTATCTTATCGTGCGAATATCGCGCCGAGGTTGTATCTGTATCCATACGGATGAATTCATGATCGGGGAATCGCTCCGTCAGCTCATCCTGCAATTTTTGCGTTCCAAATCCGAAAAAGCCGATATGCTTTCCTCCGCAGGCGACACAGAGCTTGGGAGGCACGGAGATATATCCGCAATAATGGCATATCAGCCTATTGTCCTTTGAATGATAAGTCATGGTTATATTGCAGTGTCTGCATTTAAGCCTGATACCACAGCTCCTGCACAGAATAAAAGAGGAGTA
>ENA-UOOR01002804-UOOR01002804.1-fermentation-metagenome-genome-assembly--contig:-NODE-2804-length-16745-cov-9.050389_pt1 | contig 16745 bp, 8 predicted proteins | sample MGYA00245780_ERZ724029 | MGnify/ENA primary metagenome ERZ724029 (study PRJEB28704, sample SAMN03018315) | fermentation metagenome | biome: anthropogenic terrestrial biome; feature: soil; material... | reverse complement strand
ACCCGGATGACGGTCTTGTCGTTTTCGATGGTCCAGGCGGGAATTCTTAATTCAACCCGTTTCAGTCCTTTTATCTGACGGTCCAACTTTAAAGGTGCCGGATCGAGTGAGACCACCGACATGGATAAACCGGGGTGTGAGAGATTTTCGATCTTCAGACTTTTGTTGTCTTGTCTGAGAATGGCTCCCTCTTTCGTCAGTTCTACATCGGCAGTAGTCATCAACTGCCAGGTGATAAGCTTTGCGGAATCCGACACTTCTATCAGGTCTTCCACGGTAAGAGAAACCGGTGAGTCTTTCCTGAATTTTCTTTGTGCACTCTTTAGCAGGCCATGAAATGCCGGTGTCAGCTCGAAGGTCACCTCTGGATTATTTCCGCCTTTGAAATCCTTTATGGTGACCAATCCGTCAACTTTATGAAGTTCATTATTCAGGGTGAGTGTGCTGTGTCCAAAGTTATTTTTGGTGAGCAGAGTCCATCGTTCACATTCCTGACATTTGCCCCACAGATCAAATCCAGTCTGTTCCAGGTCATTGTAGTCCTGATTTCCCGGATCAACCACCCAGCGGACACCGTTCAGTTCGAAAATAAATGATCCACCGTCCATGTTGCCGTGGTTTACTGTGCCCCGGCCTCCTTTTCCGCCAAAATAATAGTGATGCGGATCATTGCTTTCACCGGTGAAGATCACGACCGGATTGGCTCCCTCTCCTTTCCAGGCAGTAGGAATCTTTATGTCTTCTTTTTCTTTGTATTGTGAAATCCATACCAGGGCTGATCCGTCCAGACGGCCCAGTCTGCTCATCTGGTCAACAGGCATCAAAAATCGTTCTTTCTCGAAAAAAGCCTTGTTTCCCGTCTTACTGGCAAACCAGGCGAGTGTGGCATCACCATTTACTCCTCTTTTATCGCCGCAGTCGGCAAAATTATAATACCGGCCCGAAGGAGCGTTGCACAGCACCCGGAAGAGGGCACTTTCCTTGAATCCGGGATAATCACTGTGTCCGAAATCTCTTCCGAAAGCACTTTCCAACATGGCAATGGTGATGACCGAAAAACCGGTGCCGTAACCCCAGTAGGTAGATCCTTCCGGATAAACACCGTCTGGCATGTATTCAACCAGAGAATGAGGAATTCCGTCCAGTGCCCTCGAGATGGTTTTGGCTGCCAGTTCAGGATCTCTCTCAGCAATTGCGATGGATGCCGCAATCATACCTCCATTACAAACCTGATTCCAGTTGTTGTTACCATAAGCCCAGCCCGGATTTTTTCCGCTTTCGGGCCAGCTGGGTTTGATCCCTTTTTCGATCAGAGATTGTATCGCCAGCTCCTCGGTTGTTTTTGGTAAATCTCCCATTGTCCAGTCGAGTGCCAGTGCTACAGCCAAGGACATCTCCGCCACATCGAGATAATGAGATGGGTTCCAATCTGTGAAATTGCAGACAGCCACCATCTCGTCATTCAGCCTTTTCAGCACTGCCGGATCTTTTTCCATCCGGTAGACCATCCCCAGCATATTTACCCGATAGAGCATCTCCCGGGAAACGCTGAGCAGCCTTCTTCCAATCTGAATTCTTTGCAATAGCGGCTTATCGTAGATAGATTCCGCATTCAGCTTAATCGCAGCATACATATTTCTAACTACCGGATCGGATTTTATTTTTTTCTTCAGATCTTTTTCAATGGCTGAATTTAAAACCAATCTCGGGTATGATTTTCTTAAATTACGCTGCAGATACTTTCGGTTAAACGGATTTTCCAGTTTGGGTATGTCTTCGCCTTTTGTCTGTTGTGCGGTTAGCATCGTAGCGTTTCCCTGCCAAGTACACAGAAATACAATGAGTACGGCGAGGAGTTTAGGGTAAAGATATGTTTTCATACGACGGTTATTTAAAGATTATATTGCATCAGTCTTTTGTGATTATTCTCGGTTATTTCCAGCGTAACCTCAGATAAAGGTTTATTTTCGGACTCACCGATAATTCTTACTTTTATATCGGGTTTTCCGTTTTTATAGGGAACCAATAGGGTGACATACCGTATCAACGGATTGTTGCTGGTTTTCTTGACATTGAAACAAAAGGCAGGCCGGGGTTCTTTGAGGGTATATTCATGTGAGACCCATCCCTCTTCTTCCCGAAACTCCATTTCTCCCGAATTCCGAATGGTCTGCAGGAAGAGGTTCCAACCCTCCGGATAATTGGTCTGTATTGAGAAATTCTCCCTGTCTACAACCGGTTCTCCGGGAGCAAGCTGGAAATGCAGTCCGACATCGCCGGCCGCAGTACCGTAAGCTTCATCGATAATCACGAAATACCGCTTATCTACAAACAGCAGCGAACGTCGGTGCGTCAGGTCATCGTAGCTCTTGTTCTCAACGACCAACAGATCCTGATCTCTGTCGCTCTTCCAATGCAGAAGTGCAGGGGCATAGGCCGAATTGCGGTCGTTCAGCGTAAGGGTTTGGTGAACCTTGGTTTGCCGGAACCAGGCTCTCCCTTCCGGATCACCGCTGTAGATATAGCTCCCTGCATCGGGCATCAGAATCCTCCCGCCCGCGTACAAATCAAAGGTTCCGTTATCGGGTTGGGAGTGCCCTCCTCCATTGGGTCCACATTTCAGCGCCAGGAAGATGGCATCCGGGCTCCAGCTACTCCGCATCGAGTACAAGCCACTCTGAGGAAAGGCGAACGCTGTTTCTTCGGGTGCGTTCCCCCTGGTTCCGTTGGTTGCCAGGTATAAAAAATCTTTTCTGTCAAAAAGCGCTGACCATGCCGCGAATTGTTTTTTGTACTGTCCCGGTTTTCCAGTCCAGGCATCTCCGAACTGTACTACGGTGCCATCCGGGTGACACAATTTCATCGGCACCTCACACATCTTCTCAATTTTTTTTACATAGGTTTGCGGGAAAGCATCTTCGAGTCCATTCATCCTGGACAATTCATAGGTTTTAAGGAACCAGTTTATAGATCCTACGTGATATCCCATGGCCAGCTCCCTCTGGTGCCCATCCGGATACACCTGTTTGTCGATTTCAATATTGAATCTTCTGAAAGCTTCTTCTCTCCATAATTTTGCATCCTTGAATTCAGGGAAGAGTATGGCAATGGCTGCCAGTCCCTCTGCTTCCATCAAGGCCCAGTTACTGTTGGTAGTGTATTTGGTCATCAGGAACGAGGCATGATCGTGCAGGCTGTTCAGGAAAGTGATCAACACTTGCGGGGTAAATGAGGGTGAATCGACAAACCGCTGGTACAGTTCGCACCAGCTGCTGCCCCGTATACCGGCTTCTATGGAGCGCCAGGAATACCCGTGCTCCTCATCGTTGGGATTTTTGTTCACCCAGTCGATCAGTTGCTCACCCCAGGTTTTTGCATATTGCTCATCAGCGGTATGCCAGTAAGCCCTGCCCATGGCATTCCAGAAATTCATCCGATTTAATTGCCAGACCCATTCGTTATCGGGAACAGGGCGTGATCCCCAATCAATATCGTCTCCACAGAAAAAACGGGGATATGCCGGTTGCCCCACAAAGATATGTTTCAACGCGTCATCTGCCAACTCAATGTCTGTTTTTGACGCGATATTCCCCAAACTTCCGGCTTTATCCTCCCTCTTTATGGGGTGGTGGATATCCCTCCTCGACCGGAAGTAGTTCAACAAGGCGAGCCCTTGCGACCGCGTATCTTCTGTTGTTTGCAATTGGAATTGCGGCCCCAAGCTATCCGTATCGAGTCTATTGAGTAAAAGACTCAAGGAGCTGTAATCGCTCCCGGCTTTTTTGTTGCCGGAGTTGATACGGCCAACCACTTGACCTCCCAACACCAAACAAACGATCACAAGAACATGCTTTACCTTGCTCATATCCAACTGCTCATCATCTTACACAAAGTTAACAAAAAATGCGAAAACCATGCCAGTATCAAGTATGGCTTTTTAAAAACTTACTACGGGAGAATACACCTCCAAAACAACGGGTCTGTCTCTAAGCACCAGCACTTCGTTGGCTTCGTACGTATTTATGCCATCTGAAACCTGATAAGTCAACACAATCCCATCCCTTTCCTTATTCCCCCAATTGTACTCTTTCGACTTGAACTGCCCGGATCCACTTACCGTGTATGGTGAACCGTCTGGCGCAGAAACGGTACAGTTATTCCCATTAAAGGCAAGGACAAGATCAAGCGCTCCTTCCATGACCGCAGACTGGAAGAATGTACTAACAGCCACCTCGTATCTACCTGTGGTTGACAAACGCACTACAGGATAGTTTTCAACGTATTTTTCAGTATCGTAGTTTGTATTTTCCGTGATCGTTCCAGAGGCGTTTTTTACGCTGCTCTTTCCGTACCTGAAATACTTTCCGTCGTACTCGTTGATATACTTAACCGCAAACATCGTGAAATTTTTTGGAGTCGTCAACCAGTCTCCCGCTATACGAGGATCCGCGTTTGGATTTGGCGACCGTCCCGAAAGAATTGTATCCACGTCATTTGACCCCGTTATTCGCAAAGGTACTACATATGTATTTTTTATTGCCTTGGGATCGCTGAAAAAGGCGTCTGTCAACTGAACTTCCACTCCTCCGTTCACCTTTCCTTTTGGAACGACAATTTGGCCTCCGCCTAGCTGATAGTAGTTGGGGGGCATAGCGATAATGGGATCACCTCCCTCGGAAAAGAGAACATTTTCGCACAAACTATTATCTACCTGTATATTAAATGCCCGGTCTTTTTCATTTGCATAAACCCCTCCGATACTGATCGAAATGACAAATTTATGGTTGTTGTCGTTCGTATTATCATAAATATAGTCTCCCAACACCAACGTTCTTACCGGATATTGATAAGGGAAAAACCCGGATACATATTTAAAGTCAGGATGTTCTATCTCGAAATTCTTACAAGATGCGAGAACCGCTATCAAAATAGCTGACAAGATTGTAAATCTCTTCATTTTAGTATTGTTTTAGTTTATTGTTACCATCCGGAATTTTGAATTATCCCGAATTTTACCACGTCGTTATAGGGAATGGGTCCATAATGCATATACTGGTTATCGAACACCCGCTGTTCAACAGTAAAATAGGTATAATTGCCTCCATTGATACGTACACCTTTCACATCTTCAGTTAAATCCTTCTTCCACCTGCGTAAGTCCCAGAAACGGAAACTTTCGAAACACAACTCGATTCTTCGCTCGTTGTGTATTAACTGACGCATTGTATTCTTATCGGTGATGCCATTGAGGTAAGTATCGGGCTGCATGATTCCGGCCCTTTTTCTAATAGCGGCAATCACGTTCCTGGCGGAGTAATTGTGTGGGCCTCCGTCGGGGCCCCACGCCTCATTGGCAGCCTCGGCGTAGCCGAGAAAGATTTCCGTGTACCGGATATGGGTGTTGTAATGCCGCTGATCCTGAACTGAAGACGGATTCGCGTTCACGTCTTCACGCAAAAGCTTCTTCAAGTAATATCCCGTACGGGTGGAGTTCACTACGGAATCAAGCGCGTTTACACCTCCTCCAACGCCGGTACGGATAGTGGCTCCCTTATACTTGCTCCCATCGTAGATGATATAGTTGCTCAGCCGTTGGTCTCTTCCAGAATAAGGTGAATTTGGATCATACTGTGAATCGGGATGATCAATGGGATATCCGTTCTTCATGGGAAAAGCATCAACCAGGTTCTGTGAAGGATTAATCCTGCCATTTCCGAAAAGGGATGGCGGGAAATTATTTTCCTCTCTCGCCCTATTCGAATAAATGGGTCTTCTCCAAAGCATCTCGGGCAAATCCTTTTTGTCCCCACTGGTGAGGTATGCATTATCAACCTGTACTTTTTCGTAAAAGAGATGTCCCTTGGGGTCTAAACCGCTTACTCCGCCAATCTCGTCCAGTAACTCGGCATGGTATTCAGCTGCTTTTTCCCACAGTTTTACGTCGTTAGTTGGATTAAATGCAGGACTTGCTTCTAACAGAGCCAATCGGGCCATCATAGCTTTAACGTGACGACCGCTCATTCTCTGCTGCGAATAATCGCCAAAGACCGTATTGTAACTATCCAGGGATATCCCATCAAAACCGGCAGGGAGTGAAGTTCTATCCCCATAATCCAACGGAAGATAACCCAAAGCCTGATTAAAATCATCATAAGCACTTTTCACGTATTCAGGGAAAGAAGCCCTGGGTTTTGCAAAATCATCTTGTCCGACAGGGAAATCGTCAAGTATTTGCAACCCCAACATGGTGCCGTCTACTCCTATTCCTCCATGGTTTCTGAGCAAGAAGTATTTGAAGAGACCTCGTAACGCGTACGATTCACCTGTCATCTTGCGAACATATAAATCATTTACTTCGTCATCGGTCCACTTCCAGGGAACATCGTTCACTACGGTAAGGAATTCATTTATGTAGATGATTGCCCGGTTACAGTTCGTCCAAATATTTTGGGGATCATATAAGGCGGACCACTCCCCGGAAGCCAATCTTAAGTAAGAGTTGGCATAATCATTGGTAACCGCGTCATCCGTTGCCGGTTCGTCAAAACGGTAATCGTTGGTAGGAATAAAGGTATATGCTCTTAAAAGTAATCCTTCGGCAAAGTTTGGATCATCGTAGACCCTGCTTAAGGTGCTGTGATTATCGTTCTCGGGCTCCAACAACGAACAGGCGGGCAATAGAAAAAGCATCCCTAAAAACAGATAATGGATATATGTTAATTTCATAATCATCGAGTTAAAATTTTGTTCTTAATCCTATGGTAAAGGCACGGCTGTATGGATTTCCTCCCACCCTGGTTTCCCTGATTTTCCTGTTGGGTGCAAACTGACAAGGGTTAGACGCGTTTACGAAGAGGTCGAAATGGTTCAGGTTAAGCGCATTCGTAATCGACTCGGGAAATTGGTAGGTCAATTGTATCGTACGGACTTGCAGGTAATCGTTGTTATACAGCCAATAGGTTGACCTCCTGTGATTGTTGCTGTTTGCTACGGAACTAAGCCGGGGGTAGGTCGCAGTTTCTGCCGTTTCGGGAGTCCAGCTGTTGAGTACTACTTCCGAATATTTCTTATTACCGTCTACCCAATAATAATTACCTTCCATGAAAGTATCCGAACCCGACCGGCCTTCACTCAACGCATAGAGGCTTATGTTCCTGTAAGCTATTTTCACTTGCAACCCTCCGGAGAACGGAGCTTGCCAACGTCTGAGGTACACTTCATCGGTATTGTCAATTACGCCGTCACCGTTTTGGTCCTTGTACTTGATATCGCCGGGACGAACAGGACCAAACGACTGCACGGGGCTGTTGTCGATGTCTGCCTGATCTTTAAACAGACCGATCGCCTCCAATCCGAAAGTAGCATCTTTGGGGTATCCGGCACGGTAGCGATAAGCATCTTCATACACCTCATCTACAATCAATCGCTTGGATGTAACGTAAAGGGTATTTATGCCAACCATGAATTTCCAGTCCCCAACGGTTTTATTAACGTTCAAGCCTAATTCGAAACCGGTGTAGCTGTCTTTCTCGAAATTTTCGTATGGCATGAAATCGGTATAGTAGGCTGGATATCGGGTAGCCGGCCGAACAACCAGATCGCTGTAGATGTTATGGAAAAAGTTGGCATCAATCCCAATCAGCCTATTAAAGAAGAGTCCTTCCAAACCCACGTTTACCTCTTTCCGCTTAGCCAACCCCAACTCATAATTCCTCTCCCTGTGAGACATTACTCCACTCCTGCTTCTCGTGCCCTCATACCAGTTGTAACTTCCGGACGTTCCGTAAAGGTCGTCATACAAGAAGAAACCGCTTATGGGAAGGTCCGAATTCAACATACCTCCGGATAGCCTCATTTTCAAGAAATCCACGTTGTCTACCGAAGACATGAAATCTTCCGAACTCATGATCCATCCCAGACCGATTGAGGGCGAAAATCCACCCCTGTTACCGGGAGCCAATTTCACCGAGTTCACGTATGCGCTGCTGAAATCAACCGCGTATCTGCTACCGTAGGTATAAGCCAGGCGCAACCCCGCGTGTGCATGCTTAACTCCCTGAAAATCGCCTAATTCCTTAAAGTGACTCCCATAACCCAATAGGGAGCCGGATACGTGATGCAGGTCATCAAATGTTCTGTCGTAATCAAACAATCCGTAAAAACCAATCCTCCTCCTGAAATAAGTATTCCCAACTACCTGTGTGCCGGGCCGTGTATCGGCTCCGTATTGCGTTAGACCGACAATTTTGTCTTCGTTGTTCACTGTCTCCCATTGAGGCACGTAAACAGAATACCCGTTCGAGACCGTTTGATTAAACCTCGTAAAGTAGTCGAAACTGAGGTTGGTATGAAATGAGAGCCCTTCGGTCAACATATCCAGGTTAAAATTGATACGGTTATTGAACGAGAACTTGCGGGCCACATTCTCGTATTGTCCGCCGGAATATCCATGTCCAAACGGGGTTGTTTGCCGGTTAATGCTGCCTCCCAGCAAGTACAATCCTTCCACATCGTTCTTCCGGCCCAACAACAACGGGTTTTCAGGATCTATTAAACTTATGGGAATCAAAGGAGCATACTCGTGAGGACGTATCGACGCAGCGTCCGAGAAGTAATTGCCTCTCGCTCCTTTATTGTTCAGAAAAGAAGCTGTCGCATCAATCGACGTGTCTATCCAGTCGATAATGGACAAATCGACGTTTCCACGTACGTTGAATCGGTTGTACCGGGCATTGGCCCCTTCGCCAAAATTCAACCAGCTTCCCACTGAATTCATCCCGAAGTTAAGGTAATACTTGGCCGCCTTGTTCCCTCCGGAAAATTCACCTGTAGCATCCACGTAGGGACGGAACGATTTCACATACTCGCTGGAGTAATAATCAACATCGGGATACCGGTACTTGTTTCCCCTCCGGTAATTGTCAATCATCTCCTGGCCGAATTGCGGCGTTAGCCCATCATTTTCGCGTGCCAGGTTGAAATACTCCATATAATCGGCCGAGTTGAGATACTTAGGCAATTCCAAGGGGGTTTCAATCCCATAACTCAACGAAATGTTCTTCCTGTTTTCACCAATTTTTCCGCGCTTCGTGGTTATTAGTACAATACCATTGATCGCGGAACTTCCGTACAACACGGAAGCATTCACATCCCTTAACACAGAGATGCTTTCCACTTCCGATAAACGAAGGCCTTCCACGTCTCTGGGCAGTCCGTCAACGACAAACAGCGCATTTCCGGAAAGCGTACCACTGCCTGTTAAGTCGGCTACGTCAATGCTGATCCCAATTCCCCGAATATTGGTGTTTCCAAGCATTCCTAATGCGCGACCGGCAAAGACGCCACTGGCCCAAACCGTGTTATCGTCCTCGTTAATGCGATCGGCATTAAGCGTGCCTACGACACCGACCACATTATTCGCATCAATTTTTTTAAATGCAATATTTACAGAGTCTTTCTTTTCACTATAAAAGATCGTTGTGGATTCTCCCGTTAACCGGTTGCTGTCTCCTGTGAATATCTCCGTGGCAACACCTTGGGTAAGAGATGAAAAGAAGAAGACTATTGAAAGAACTGCAATGTAATACCTTTTCATTACTTTTGGGTTTTATTTTGTTTATATTTTGTGTTACCAGCCAGGATTTTGAGGAAATCCCTCGTATTGCGTAGTAAAAGCAACCTGTATGGGCAACCAGTTATGTTTTTTCTCAACCACTCTTCTCACAACGAGTCTCTCAACAATATTAACCGGTTTTCCATCGGGTCCTCTGTCAAAATCTATGGCTGTCTTGTCCAGGTATCTTGGATCTCCGTTTCTATTCCAACGACGTAAATCCTGAAAACGATCTCCCTCAAAAGCGAGTTCCACTGCTCTTTCTCTCACAATTTCCTCGAAAAAGATGTTGTTTGTGGCAGTGTATTTCGGTGTCAGATTGGGCAGTTTCGCCCTGTTTCTAACCTTGTTCACTGCATCGGCAGCCGTCATCGAATAATTCGAAGAGGTAGCATCCGGACTTCCACCGGGGCTAAATAATACGGCTTCGGCATACATCAAATAGACATCGGCCAGACGGAGATACGGGATAAAAGACATCAAACCGTTCGCAAGCGATGTGGTGAAGTTGGGTCCCATGGGGACAAATTTCCTCTCGTAATATCCCGTTACACTCGGAGGATTGATATGGGACCGGTGTCGTCCTCCATTATATAGCTGAGCATACATATCGTCGGGCAAGTTATTGTGGATTCGGTCGCCATCCTTCACGATATCAACGTAAAAACGAGGTTCTCTTCCTGTCCAGGGATTGTTGGGATCGTAGCCCGATTCCGGATCATCCAATGGCAATCCGTTTTCCATACCGTAATTCTGTACGTAGTTATGTGCAGGCACATCGGCATCGGATCCACTGTTCAACCCGAAAGAAGAGGGCACGGTGGCACCTATTGCAGACCATCTCACCCTACCTCTATCGTAAATAGTCGGATACATGATAACCTCCGTACCACCGGGTTTTTGATAATTCAGCTTCCAAAAATTATCGGTTCTAGTCTCCCATGGCTCTAATTTGTAGATACCCGTTTCGTCGGCCAGCTTTAGCAGTTCACCAAAAGCATTGGCCGCCTGTGCCGCCAAGTCGATGTCATAGGAATTATTCCCCGTAGCCTCTTCATTGATCATGGGACTGGCCGCGTACAATAAAGCTTTACCAAGATAACCCAGCGCGTGAAATTTATTGATTCTGTTCATGTTGTGTCCCACGGTTTCCCGTCCAGGACCCGACAGATCCCAATGGTTAGGCAGCAGGTCGGCCGCCGCGCGGAAATCCTCCGCCATCAATTTGGCTGTCTCCTGGAAATTTAATCTACTAAACTCGTCCGTGATTAAACTCTCGGTTGGATCCAGCACACGGTTGATATAGGGCATCCCCCCCCAGAAACGGCAAATCTCGAAATAGAACCACCCGCGGAAAAAAAGCGCTTGTCCTTTCAGGTGATCTTTTTCCTCCGGTGTTCCTTCAAACAGGCCTTCCTGTTCTAATTTTTCCAGCGCCAGATTGGCAACTCGTATCCCGTACCAGGCATATTCCCAAACACGCCTGTGTCTTCCTTCACGTGAAGTGATGTTTACGCTTTGCCCGTAGAAATAGGTTTCATGTCCCCAGTAATTGCCGTAATCGAAGTTATAACGTTTATTGTTCAAACGCTCATCCGCAAACATGTACTTATTCCATGCTCCTCCCAGGTTATGCGGCATGATACAGTTATACATTTGTTCCACGAACCCTTGGAAACTCCTGAAGTTCCCGTACACATCTTTTTCTGTCACATCAGCTTCGGGTGATTTGTCCAGGTAATCTTCACAGGACAAAGCAAGAACGAGCGTCAATACGAAAAGCAGTCCGATGTTCGTATATTTTGCAATGATTCTCATAATAATCTAAAAGCTTAAATCGATTCCTAAATTTATTCTTCTCATGGTAGGATAAGCGCCATCTACGGCACTACCTCCAGAATATGTATTTTCTCTATCGTCCGGTAAGCGCGACCAGTAGAAAAGATTATTTCCGTTAATGAACAAACGAAGATTTGAAATACCCGAGTTTTTAATCCACTCCTTACCTGTGAACGAATAGGAGATCTCCGCCGTTCTTATTCTAAACGATGATGCATCGTGTAGATAATAATCCCCGATGTTTTGTGCTGATGTTTTCCACCTTGGCAAGAAAGATGTCGCCTCGGGGTTATCTTTTGACCAGTAATCCCTAACATGGGCAAACAATATATCCGTGTCGCCGTAGTAACTGTGCTGGTTTACGTAACGGGTCACATTGTTCACTCCGTACAACTGTACGAAAGCGCTAAATCTCTTGTAAGACACTCCTAACGAGAAGTTAGCTGTATTTTGGGGTACTCCCGAGTAGCCGATTGGAGGAGTATCCTCACTCGTTTTAATGATACCGTCGGCATTAAAGTCAATTAAATTATAATATCCGGGCAATTTATCCCCATCATTATTTTCAGTGGGCACACTGGCATACACTTCATCCCAGTTGTTATAAAAGTCTGCTCGTTTCAACGACCGGGCTTGTCCAATCGGATATCCCGCGTTTTTCAGGTAATCGTATTGCAACGGTTTGTCATCCCTAAAAATAACCTTGTTTTCGTTATGCGTGACGGCCAGTTTTGACCACAAGGTGAAATCGCGGTTGAATCGTTTGTTGAAGCCCAGTTCAATTTCATACCCCTTTGATTTGACGTGTCCAAGATTTGCACTTGGAGGAGTTACGCCAAAGAAAGGGGGAATATTCCGACTAGTGCCTGCCATGAGTATGTTGGTTCTATCCTCGGTATAATAATCAACATTCACCGAGAACAATCCTTTCAATACGCTTAGTTCGACACCCAAATTGTTTTTCAACGCGGTTTCCCACTGGATATTAGGGTTCCCGACCACTGACTCCCTATAAAAATTATAAGGACTGGCACCATTGGTCAGGTTGCTCAGTCGTGCATACCCCCCATAGGCATATTGTGAGGAGTATTGCCAACGACCTCCGCCAACCCGGTCATCTCCCACTTTGCCGATACTGTATCGTAACTTCAGGTTGTCAACCCAATCGTATTTCTCAAGGAACTTTTCGTTGGAAATAACCCACCCCAAAGCCAACGAAGGGAAAAAATCAAACCGATAACCGGGACCGAATTGTTCAGAACCGTTGTATGCCCCGTTAGTTTCGAAGAGGTATCGGGAATCGTAATCATACGTGGCCCGGAAAACCCAGTCTTCACGGTAGTTTTTAAACATGCTTCCACGGGCGTATTCTTCCCGTTTAAACACTCCCATGGCCGATACATTGTGTTTATCAAACCTACGCGCATAATTGATCTGACCTTGATACAACATTCTCCTGAAAACAGGAATGTATCCTGCCCAGTTGGCATTTTGAATTGCTTCCTGTCGAATAGTCCAGGGACGAATGATCCAATCAAATTCAGCGTCAGTTATTGGTAAAAGCGCGGTATATTCGCTCGGATCCTGATCGGGACCTTCATACAGAAGCGGATAAATCTGTTTGAAGCGCACGTTTGTAGCAGCTTCATTCGGACGTATGCTGTTTGCATTATCGTAGATGCCTCCTTCCGAGCGTATGCTGTTGTCATAAAACAATGAAGCCCGCGCCGAGAGACCTTTCGTAATAAACTTCAGGTCCTGTTCCAAACTTAAATCAAAGTTTAACTGAGTGGTTCTGGTTTGCCTTATTCCAATATTATAAACGGCAGCTAAAGGATTCACGGTTTGATTACCCCCTTCTTGGTAAGCCCCCCACCTCCCGTCTTCATGAATCGGGATAAAAAGGTTGGGAGCCAACCGGTAAGCGGCAGCCCACATCCAGTGGTCGGCTCTACCTGTACTCCCTTCGTTATTGAAGTTGGTATTTTTGAGGCTGTAAAAACCCGAAATATCAAATTTCAGTTTTGTAGTATGGGTTAATGCGGCATCAATATTGCTCCTGAAGTTAAACCGGTCAAAGTTATAATTGGGGTAATATCCTTTACCGTTGTCATAGTCTTCAAACATATCTCCCTCGTGCAGGTATGCCAGTGATCCAAAAAACTGTATAGCGTTGCTTCCACCCCTGGCACTTAAGGTTGCGCGGTGAGAAAGACCCACATCCTTGAACATGGCGTCCGCCCAGTCAACATTAGGATAAATCACCGCATATTCTGCCGATTGAGGTTTCTTGTATCGCTGCACAATCCCATAGGGAACGTATGCATTCCACGAGGGCTCGTTTAGGGCGATTTCCCTCTCTATCATCTCGTTCTTTGCCATCATTGCTTCGTACGAGTCAAGTTTTTCCGGAATCTTGGAAACCATCTGACCCATCGCAACGTAGTTGAAGTCTAAGGTTGTCTTACCTGCCTCTCCACGTTTTGTGGTGATCAAGATAACTCCGTTTGCACCTTTCACACCATATACAGCAGTTGCAGATGCGTCTTTAAGCACCGAAATGTTAGAAACCTCATTCACGTCGATGTTGTTCATGTTTCTTTCAACGCCGTCAACCAAGATAAGTGGTTGACCGCCGTTCCAGGTGTTTTGTCCGCGGATAAAGATGTTCGTGGAGCTTTCACCTGTAAGTATACCTCCGGGTTCGCCCGAGGATGTAAGCGATACGATACCGGGGAGTTGTCCGGATAGGGCCTGGGTCAGGTCGGTAACCGCTCCGATCTGCTTTAAATCCTTTTCACCGGCCACTACAACGGATCCAACCATCGTTTCTTTTTTCTGTACGCCGTAACCTACAACGACAACCTCCTCAAGTATCTCCGCATCCTCATGTAAAACAACGTTAATAGTTGTCCTGCCATTCACGGGGACGGCCTGTCCTTGCATACCCACGTATCTAAATTCCAAAACAGCATCAGAAAAAACATTAGCAATTCTGAAACCACCATCGTAATCGGTAACCGTACCGTGGGATGTTCCTTGTATTTGAACCGTAACTCCAACGAGAGGTTCTCCGCCCGAATCCCTGACTGTTCCTGTTACAACGATGTTCTGCGCATAAATACACAGGGAAAATGTCCATAACGACATGAACAAAATTTCCCTGGATAGATTTGAAAATTTGTTTTTCATCTCTTTTTCATTTGTTTAGATTTACAACATATTAATTCCGATAACGACACTTATTGCGTTAATATTCTATAATTTCTTTTTTCAAGATCGCGCACATTTATCTTAATCGGGTCACTTTGATTTCATCCACAAAGCCTTGTTCGGTTACAATAAATTGAGCTTTATCTGTTCTCTTTAAACGGGATGCGGCAGCCCTGACAGAACTGGATTTAATCGTTCTCACAGGTATCATCACGGTTTCGCCAATCTTTAAACTTAATAGTGTATCGGGTATCGATATTTTTGTGACCGGTTTTATGGTATTTGCCTGATTATTCATACCTTTGTAAAATATGTGTTTTTGTTGCAACGCACTAAACACTATTTAACACTACAAATATACTGTACATCTTCAGTATTTGCAAACACATTGCGTAATTAAGGTGTATTTTATATTTATTCTAAATAACAAAAACGATATTTAACTGATATACAGTATATAATATGGATTTCATAGACAGGTTGAAATTATTCATTAAGTCAAAAGGGCTGGGACAAACTAAATTTGAAGAACGGGTTGTTTTTTCACGGGGATATATCAGCAAGGTAAAAACTTCGATTGGTGCGGACAAGCTGTCCAATATCGTGGAAGCTTTTCCAGACCTGAACCTTGATTGGCTTATCACGGGTAAAGGGAAGATGACAAGCACTCCGGTTCAGCCAGCCGCTGTCGAACAAACAACCGACACCTTGGAAGAAAACTCAGTAAAGTATAAAAACAAATACCTGGAGATACTGGAAGAGAACAGGATTCTCCGCCTAGAGATAGAAAAACTCCGTAAAGAAGCTTGAACAAAAACGGACAACCCGTTTTAAACCCGCGGAGTTCCTGCCCATTTATCCATAATCAGCGTAATGGCGCCGTCGCCGGCCGTCCCGAAACTGTCCACCGCAATATAAACGGTTATCATCAACCCGACCCGAGAATAATCAGCGGAATGATAAACGACAGGAAGTTGCCGAACAAATCGTTAAAGGCAGCAAAGATCCGGGCAAACCACACCGGCACAAACCGGCCAAGAATGATTCCCGAAACAATGGCGATGACAACACGTCCTAACAAGGGTATCTTAGGCGGTTTCATTGAAGTTCCGTCCATCGTTCGTCATATTTAACGTTTCGCTGCTTCCTCCAAGTAACGTTACCGATTTTTCTTCAGGCATGTAATCCAAACGCCATATGAGCCGGGATTCGTCCGACCGTGCATTCTGCCGGCGGTTATTTTGGACTGTATGGATATTGTTTCAAAACAACGGACGATTGTCCTCAATTCTGGATTTTCTCAACAACGCCTCCAGATAATAGTAATCGGCATACACCAGCGGCACATCGATCTCGGAGTTCAGCGATTTGGCGCCTGTGCTGTGGAGCAACAGAAAACCTCCATCCGCACCGGGTGTGGCACGATAGTCGGTCGTGAGATTCTCCAGGACGGTATCGGCCCATCGGGTGTACCGGCCGGCATGCTCACCGTTGTAGCTACTGAGTTCATACAATGCCGATGCCGCAACGGCAGCAGCAGATACGTCGCGCGGTTCATTCGGAATTTCGGGCGCATCAAAATCCCAATAGGGGATCAGATCCTCCGGTAAACGGGGATGGGTAAATATATACTCAGCGATGTGGTTTGCCTGATTCAGGTAGGCCTGATCGCCTGTTTCCCTGTACATGAGTGTATACCCGTAGAGAGCCCAGGCTTGTCCTCTTGACCAGGTGGATTCGTGGGCAAAACCCTGATGGGTATGCCTGTTCAGCACTTCTCCGGTGATGGTATCGTAGTCGACCACATGGTAAGTGCTGTAATCGGGTCTGAAATGGTTCTTCATGGTGCTGTTTGCATGGTTGACGGCAATCCGGTAGAACGTAGAATCACCGCTTTCCTTGAATGCCCAGAACAACAACTCCAGGTTCATCATGTTGTCAATGATCACCGGGCATTGCCATTTGTCGCGATTATGGTCCCAGGAACGGATAATCTTCGCACCGGGTTTGTATCGTGTAGACAAAGAGCGGGCAGCGTCGAGAAGGATCTCCTTGAAGCCGGAATTGCCGGTAAGGCGTA
>ENA-UOOR01002803-UOOR01002803.1-fermentation-metagenome-genome-assembly--contig:-NODE-2803-length-16756-cov-7.924855_pt1 | contig 16756 bp, 14 predicted proteins | sample MGYA00245780_ERZ724029 | MGnify/ENA primary metagenome ERZ724029 (study PRJEB28704, sample SAMN03018315) | fermentation metagenome | biome: anthropogenic terrestrial biome; feature: soil; material... | reverse complement strand
GTAGCATTCTCATGTAAATCCCGGCACTTTTGTCCCTCATGCCACCAAAGAAGAGTAGTCGAATTTGGTGAATATTTATCAACTGAAGTTTTAGAAGATGTTCCACATAGGCAATGGGTGTTCTCCCTGCCCAAGAGACTCAGAGTATACTTTATGTACGATAGAAAACTACTTGCAAAGCTAAGCAGGTGCAAACATCGGTCATTATCACGCCATTGCTTATGGCACTATATGAAAAGAAAAAACCGGAGAGTAAGATAGTCACCAATGCCTTCATCGCTCTGGCAGGGATCTTTTTCATTACTGTCCAATTTGAGGATTTCCAATTTGATTTCAACATATTGTTTGCTTTATGCAATGCCTTGTTTTTCTCACTGTATTTGACCGGCCAAAAAGTGGTATCAGACAAGGTGGATCCCAAACAATTTATCATTGTTCATTATCTTTTCAACACCTTGGCCTTTCTTGGGTTTGCAATAGCAGAATACCGCTTGCAAGGATACCGAGATATTACAATCTCCATTTTACCACTGATCATCTTATGCATTTTTTTTGCAGTTTTTACCGTCATCATCCAAACCGGTGCCATCCTATATGTAAAACCGGAAAAGGCCGCTCTGCTATATACCCTCGAACCGGTAACCGCTTTGGTAGTGGGTGCCCTTTTTATCGGAGAACGACCGGATGGTTTTAAAACAATACTAGGATGTGCACTCATCCTTGTGTCCATGATAATATCCGTAATCCCGCCCAAATCGTTAAAACCTCGTGAAAAAAAGGTTTCCAACGAAGAAAAAGAATTACAAAAACAGGCTTCTTAAGTGAATAATACATCCTTGTAGTACTCCACCTTTGTCACGATCTTGCGTACGCTTCTCGCATCCATGCGTTCCACGTCCTTACATCTTGTCATGATGGCATCACACATATCTGATCGATACAATTCTAAAATAATTTCCATTGGCATAAGAGGTTTATAGGGTTTTACAGAACCGATACACTTCATTCCCTCATAAGCCGCTTTTTTAATTTCCACTAAAGCGGCATCCAAATCCATAGAAACAGCCTTGTTCCGTCCTACTCCCCGCTTCACTGCGGCGCAAGGGATATCTCCTAAAAACATTCTCGCTTCAGTACAGGCGGCTTGATCCCCTGTCACCATAATAAAAGGAACATCAAATGCTCCGGCAAATATGGCGCCTTGCGCTATTTCACCGCATTTTCGTCCATTGACAATATAGTTATACCAAGCCTTTGAGCTTTGTACATGATCTAAAAAGCCGTTGATGGTTCCCGGCATGGCATGAGCACCCACTTCCATATAGGCATCAATTTGCCCGGAGCGAATGAGTTCATTCCAACCGGCCGAGTCGGTTTGCACAGCTTTCGGATGCAGTATTTCCTTTATGAAGTTCTTACCTCCTCCATGTCCGTCCTCCACATAAACCTCCGTAGCTCCGCCTTCAAAGGCGCCCTCTACAGCCGCATTGACATCTGCCATCAAACGCTCCAAAGCAAATTGATGACCTTCGGTTCCGACCTCCGACACCATATCCATGGTGTCTACTCCGCTGATCCCTTCAAGATCAGTCATAATAATTACTTTCATACCGTACTCCTTTCCATGTGTTCATCTAGTGTACTGTATCATTAATAATTAGAATTTATAGCTCGCATCCAATCACTTTATGTATTTGAAAGTATAATCTTTGGATATAAGGATATCAACTTTATACGCGCTTGATCATTTGTGAAATGCCAATTGATTTTCGATATATCGGTATTTCTTTTGCTCTCCCAAGCTGCCAATTCGGTGCCAAGCTTTTCAGTAGACTCAACTCTACGCTTCAATCATTGTTTGGTCATCACATTCAGTTCAATTTCAGCAATGTTTAACCAACTCCCATGCTTTGGTGTGAAGTGTATTTCAAAACGTTTGGCTATTCTCCGTGCTTCGGCCGCTGGGAACGCCTTGTATAGCGAGCCCAAGGTATGTGTGTTCAGATTATCAAGAACCAATATAATTTTCTCCGCATCCGAGTAACAAACATCAGCAAGATATTTGATTTCCTGTGCCCAGTCTGCTGCAGTTCTTCGATCTCGTACGCTTACATGTCGCACACCACCAAGCGGCTCAGTAAACACAAATATGCTACATGTGCCTTTGCGTACGTATTCCGAATCAGTTTTCAGCTCGCTACCCTTTCGCATGGGAAGAGGCTTTCGTGATTCTCCGTGAAGTTGATAAGGCTTTTCGTCCATACACACGACTGGTCGTAATGGATTGTATGCCATCTCATACACATCCAAGATGTCTTCCATTCGGGCTACGAATTCTGCGTTTTCTTTGGGCGGGATGCACCAGTAGGTGTTTTTGTGAGGTCGCAATTCGTTTTTTTTAAAGCTCTACCGATTGTATCCTTGCTAACGGGCACGTCAAGTTCAACTCTCGCGTGTTCTTCTAAAAGACGAAGTGTCCACCTTGCATGGCCTGTTGGTGCTGGACCACAAGCAATTTCAATAAGTTTAGCCTCTGCTCTTCCATCAAGTTTGCGACGGGCATTGTCTGAATTGACACTTCTATTCACAGATAGAACATTATCAATGCCACCACCAACATAGTATTTGATCACGTTGTAGACGGTAGCCTTACACACACCAATTGATTTGGCACATTGTTCTTGAGTGTATTGTTTTCCATGTGATTCATCAAGAGCAAGTAAAATTTGACACCTGCATTTGATGGTTCGAGTGGTAGATTTCTTGCGTATAACGGATTTTAACCTATTTACTTCGTTGTCTGCTAATGAAATAATGTACTTCTTTTTTCTTGCCATTAGGATTGGCGTTGTACTGACCTGACTGGTATATTGAAGGATCAAGTCCAGCAAACGCCAGCAATTTAGCAGGGTTTGAGAAATTCTCAATGTTCCCTATTTCGGAAACGAGGATTGCGCCGAGCACGTATCCAATGCCGGGGATCGAGAGAACCGGGGACTGAACATCATCCATGATTCGCTTGATTTCCGAATCCAACAGATCAATTTCGCCCTGCAGGTTTTGGATAAGCCGGATGGTTTGGCGAAGTTCAAAGCCAATAGCCCCGCTGTCGTGACCAATTGAATTGCGAGCGAGATCTCGGATCTGTTCGGCTTTCTCTCTTGTGTACTTCCCCTTCGAATTAGCCGATAGCAAGTTCGTCAAGCGGACGATATTGGCTTTTGAAATATCCTGGGCTGTTGGGAACTCCGACAGCATGGCGTAGCATGACTTCTGGTTTACGGACCAAACGGCGCTCGGTAGTTCTGGGAAGAGTATTGTGATGAGGCGGGAAAGCGAAAGCTTCAGCTTTGACCTCATGGAAACAAGCCTGTGGCGGTTGCGAGTAAGATTACGAAGCTCGGAAATTGGCAATACTGGTTGTGAATAGGACTTTGAATCGTCCGAAAACAGCAGCGTAGCCAAAAACTTGCAATCGGATTTATCCGTCTTGGTCTTTCGCAGGCTCTGCGCCTTGCGTAACAGATTTACAGAAAGCGGATTGTAAATCCTAACGCACAGACGTTTTTGCAGTAGATAGTTTTGGATATTGATGCTGTAATGACCAGTCGATTCGAGTCCTATTTTTGCGTCCGAAAGGTCGGATACGCTCGAAAATCTCGTGATTTCTGCAATCAATTCCTCAAAGCCCTGCTTGTTGTTTTTTATGACGAAAGTTGATAATGCTTTGCCGTTTTCGTTCAAGATACAGCAGTCGTGCTTAGATTTTGCTACGTCGATGCCAACATATAGCATGTAAATGTCCCTCCTAAATGGTTTTGACGCCGTTTTACTCCATAGCTTCTGTGCATCTTAGCCTTGTTCGAGATAAAACGTCAAGCGTTATCTAACTGATCAAAAATTAAGCACAGAGCTGTGGTTGTAGCCTCCAAAGGAACCAGTCGGCTAACAGCCGCTGTAGGGATAAAAACCAAGCCACAGCGTCTGTTGATAGCATGGAGCTATCAATCAAATTTTATTTGAAAGGAATGTATGATGAACTCCATGTTTTCATTATACAAGGATATATCATTCATGATGGATAATATCAACTCCTACAGCAGACTGTTTTTTGCAAGTACTTTTTGGAGAAAGTTGCAAAATCCGAAAAATGCAAAGTTATGGATTGTGTATATTGGGGGCTACACCCCCAAACCCCTGTGAACTTGCGGCATAAAAGTATTAAAAAGCAAATACTTTTATCCCACAAGTCTTGTAAAAACACTTGCAATAATCGGAATCTACACATGCAATACTAAGGAATTATTTCTTGCAGCAAACAAGCAGACCTAGTCTAAATGATAAGACACCTTATGAAGTATTCAGATTTATATTTGGAGAAGCAGCAATAAAAAAACTGGGGTCAAAGCTCATTCCACCAAATGATATATGCTTGACACCCAGTTTGCTAAAAAAGATAAACAATTAAACTCTACAGAAAGGCATCGCTAACTCTTAATTTTACGTCAAACTTTAGTGTGGATTTTACCTTTGCAAAAAAATGATAAAATTCACACGTTTATTTGCAATACACAAAATCAAGATTAAAACGAGCTTTTTGCATTCATATTGTACTAAAAATTCTTTAAAACAACAAATTCTCTGCTAAAAAAAATGCTTTTTTTAAAATTCCTTTACATTTTCTTGAGGGGGGTGGATTTTAATCTTGCAAAGTGGATTTTACTTTTTCATTCAACCAATTCAATAGTTTCAAAGTTTTTTTACAAATACTAATTTTATATTTTGGGGTTATAGGTTGCTTATGATGAAGTGAATTACCATAAAGTGCCTAAAAGGGGGGTCTGAACAGTAACTTTCGGCTTCCTTTTGATATTATTGAGTTCTGGAATTTAAATTAATAGGGGTACCCTACGTCTGAATAGACACTGGATTATGGTTGCTGTTTAGAGATGGATTAACAGCTAAAATCTGCGGGCTCCGGCATCGGGTGTTTCACTCCTTGGGTAACAAAGCACATACTTATTTACCCGCAATTTGATAAGTAAAATATTTAGTAGTGGTCTCCATATCCTAGGTCGCTCAGACACACGCTTAAAGCTTATTATGAGTAGCAGTGCTTCGGAGCATGTTGCCCTGCGTCATGAAATCACCCGAGCCACCCGCTGCTTTATCTGAATAGTGACATCTGAATATTAACTAACAAAAAGGTTCTAAGCATTTGATATTGATGACAGCAGACGGGCTTCAGTATCGCTTTCGAACAGGCACGCCTCTGTTTCGTAAGATATGCCTTTAAATGATTCCTCCGGCGGAACATATCCCAAGTATCCGTTGCAGTAGCCTGCAATTATAACATTACTGCAATTAAATTTACTCTTTAGTATTGCTTCTATTTTTTCACCCGTGGAATAATACATCTCAAATGGAATGGATATCATCACAATATCACCAAGCACAGCTATGTTTATTCTGATTTGCTTATAGTACCTGTCATTTATTTGAAATATCCCCGGTCCCTGTGAAAAATCAATCTCTTTCCTTTCTAAAACAAGCAATGCAGACTCAAGATTTCTTTTTGCCTTTTCATTGCTTTCCTCTTTAAGCTTACTCTCAATATAGGATCTTCTAACGGCTTTTTCACTACCGGTCGGCTGTTTTCGATAGAAAGCCTGAAAGTCAATGGATGTGTATTGAATATGATTTGTAGCAATATGACCTGTACGGTTGTTTACAGCATTTATTAACTGGCTGCCGAAATACCTTCCAAGTCTTTCGGCTTCTTCAAAGGAAGCTGCTTTTTTTGTATACCTGGTACTGATATCACCTGCCGCACCATTAACATAAACGAGCATTTCCAAGCCGTTATACATAAACTGCTTTTGAACATAATACAACAAATCTCTTGTATAATACAGATTGTTTTCGTCCAATACAGTCATATGGCATGGAAAGTTTACCAGGATAATTTTCCTGCCGTTAATTTGTTCAACAAGGATTGAGCTGCATTTTAATTTTTTCTGCTGCATACATATATTTATATTTCTTCTGGCAGCAACATCGTGAATGCTTGTAGAAATTACGGATATATTGGATTTTTCAAGGGATTTTACTGCCGATCTGAAAGCCTCAATACATTTTCCGGCTAAAAAATTCACATAGCTTTCGTCATAATTATTTCTCCCGTAAAAAATACATGACGGTCCGCTGTGATTGTGGGTTGCGCATACAAAAACACCGTCTTTATTAATGTCTTCATATTCATGCAATATCCCGGCCTTTATCCGATTTGACAGAAAATCGTCAACGCCAAGAACATCCAAAGATAATATAGCTAAAATATCATTACCTGTTTTTATAACCAGACAATTTGCATATAAATCATCATGAACCCCTGCTGAATTCATCTTTCTGCCGTCATACCCTGCCATAGGCATTGAATATGATGGGGTTATGATTGTTCTGGAATACCCGGCATATATATTCATTATAATCACCATTTACCCAATCTCATTAAAAAAATTAAGAGTCTGCATGAAAACCCTGTGTATAACGGTTTTCATGCAGATCCTCTAATAAAGCAGCTTAACGGTTTTTATTCAAGTCATACATTAACGGTTAGCAAGATATTCATCGACTTGTCTTTGTTCTTCCGCGAGCAGCTCATTTATGCCATTCTTTTCGAGTGCGTCTAAAAATTCGGGAATGCTTTCGTCAGGATCCATGACGCCCATTGTCAGCGGATTCACATATTGAGCAAGAACACTGTTGATAGCAGCTGCCTGATTCTTAACATTATTGTTATTGAAAGCAAAGCCTGCTAATGGATTGTCTTCACATGCTGCGTTATATTCTCTGTATACCTCTGCTATGTTTTCAGGGTAATCATCAACCCAGTTTTGGTTGAATACGCATCCAAACTGCCATCCAAAATTGTAGTAATAAGCATTACCCTCTACATGCACCTGGTTCCCAACCTTTGTATAGTGCGTTCCTTCTATGCCATGGCGTAATAGATTGCCGACAGTTATATCAGATTGGCACAAATTCAGGAATTGGATTGCCCGTGTAGGATTTTTAGATGCTGCGGATATTACCTGGAAATTGGAAGTACCTTTGTAACGCACCGGAGTCAGCGGTATATAATCTTCCGTATGCCCAACAGTAGTTGAATATGTGTTTTCATAGTTCGGAGAATATGCGGTCTTCCATGCAAAAAGCTTTCCTGCTTTATCATCGGCACTTCTGTTCTTATATGTCAGCGGGTTATCAGGGAGATACCCTTTTTCATACCATGAATGCATTATTTCACAGAATTCTTTAAATTCAGGCGTTGCATACTGGTTGAAAACCTTACCTTCTTGCTGACTTGGGAAAAATGTTGTGTCACCCGGCATTTTTAATAAGCCTATATCACCGATTTCTATTGCATAACTTGCAGCAAACCAAACCTGTGTAGGATAAAGGCCTATAATATCCGGTGCTTTCTGATGCAAAGCCTCAAGCAAAGGTTCAATATCTTTCCAGGACTTTACGTTAGAGTAGTCAAGGCCGTATTCTTTTGCCATATCAGCGTTGACCATGTATCCTATCTGCTGTCCTTCTTCCTTCTGCATCGGGAAACCATATATTTTGCCATTGTATTTAGCCATATCCCACAACCTGGATGGAATTACCTCCAGTGATTCGGGAGCATATGTTTGCAGTAATTCAGGTGTAAGCTCATATAATGACCCTGTGGCGGCTTCATTCTGATACGAAACTGCGGCATTAAAAGCCTTTGCATAGCAAATGTCAAAATTCTGGCCGGATGATATAATTACAGGCATTTTTGTTTCATAATCCGAAAGTTTCATGGTATTCATTTCAACAGTTGCATTTATCTTTTCCAGTAAATACTCATTAAGCTTATCATTAACAAGCTGTTGATCCGGCATTAATGCGTCAAGATAAAAATACCACGTTAATTTGACTGGTTTTTCTTCAGGCTTGTTAACGGCTGAGGTTGCGTTTGTTGATGCTGTTGTTGATTGAGTGTTGTCTGCAGTTGTACCTGTGGTTGGTGCTGTAATTCCGCTGCAGGAAGCAAATATCAATGCCATCATACAAATAGCGGCAACACACAATGTTAGCTTTTTAAATTTTAACATTTGTTTTTCCCCCTTAAAAAGTATATTTTAATTGCTTTATAGCCTGATTATGACTTACCCTTTTACACTTCCTATTGTAAGTCCCTTTATAAAGTAACGTTGGAAGAATGGGTAAGCGAACAGAACAGGTGTCATAATTACAACCGCCAAAGCCATTCTGGCGCTATCGGCAGGCAGATTCATTGCCATTTCAATTCCATCCGGGGATGTGGCAAACTCGGGATTTTGCGACAATACGTCCAAATCTGACTGTATACTATTGAGCAAAACCTGTAATGGAAGCAGTTTTGAATTATTAATGTATAAAAGTCCTGTGAACCATTCGTTCCAAAGTAAAACTACAGAATACAGTGCGATTGTAGCAATTCCCGGCAATGATATTGGAAATACGATTTTAAAATACAGCTCCAGTTCCCTGGCACCATCAATTTTTGCCGCTTCAATAAGAGAGTCAGGAATATTTTGCGTATAATAAGTACGTAATATGATTACATGCCATGCCCTGCACAAAAAGGGCAGAAACAGTATCAATATTGTATCATTAAGGTGCAATAGTCTTGTATTGATTATATAGGACGGTACCATTCCGCCTGAAAACAGCATTGTAAAGAATATAAAAAACGATAATTGAACCCTGTATTTAAAATCCTTTCGGTATATGACATAGGCAACCATTCCCATCACTATGACCGATAATATGGTTCCTGCCACCGTAATAAACACAGAAATAAAAGCTGAATTAATAAGCTGTTCTGATGTTCCCATAAGGTACCTGTATCCGTCAAGGGACCATTCGCTCGGAAATAAAGTATAACCGAGGTTTCTGATGCTTTCGTTGCTGCTTAAGGATATGACATATATAAGAGCAACCGGAATTATAAAGGTTATAGTCAAGCCAAGCAAAACTACAAACAATAATATGTCATGAAACTTGATTCTATTTATTTTATTCTTATTTCTGATACTATTACCCTTGGACATTTTTACTCCAACCTTTCAGAATATTAAAATAATGCCGATTCAGAATCAATTTTGCGAATAATTCCATTTGCTATTAAAATCGTTATGAAACCAACAACCGACTGAAATACGCTTGCAGCAGCAGACATATTAATATTACGCATACTCCGCAAGGCATTAAAAACATATACATCTATCGTTTGTGTTACCGGATATAATTGTCCCTGATTCATAGGCATCTGGTAGAACAGCCCGAAATCCGAGTTGAAAATGCGGCCGAGAGCCATGATAGTAGTAATAATCATCATCAGCTTTAAATGCGGTAGCATGATATATCTTATCTGCTGCCATCTGGAAGCGCCATCCAGTTTTGCAGCCTCGTAAAACTCAACCGGTATTCCGCAGATGCTTGCGAGGTATATGATGCTGTTAAAACCGATGGTTTTCCATACATGGGTAAGTATCAGTATCCACGGCCAGTAATTTGCTTTCGAGTACCAGTCAATAGAATCAGCACCGAACAGGTTGAGTATTGTATTAAGAAATCCGTTATTATTGAACAGTGAAAGCCCGACATATGACATAATAACCCAGGAGAGAAAATGGGGCATTATTGATATTGTCTGGAACACCTTTGATGTTTTTGTGCCCTTAAGTTCATTAAATGCAATGGCCAATGCAACCGGCAATATTACCCCCAACAGAATGAATACAATGTTATAACCCAGGGTCAGCTTTATTATATTCCATGCGATATTGGTTGCGAATAAAAACTCAAAGTTTTTAAGTCCGCTCCAGGGGCTGAGAAACAAACCTTTTGAATACTGGTAGTCCTCAAATGCTATTATTATCCCTGCCATGGGCAAATATTTAAATAAAATAAGCAAAATAATTGCAGGAAGAGCCAGCAAAATGAGCTCCCAATTTTTCTTTATTTCTTTAATAAATTGCATTACTTTCCCTCCTGTCATATTCTGCTAATATATTGTAAATTAATTATGTCAATTTAATTTTACTGCAAATTTGCATAAATGTATTTATAAAAATTATCAGATTTTTTATGTTCCGGCCAAAACCTTATAAAGGTTTTATTCTGGCTCTGTATTCCTGCAGCAGTTTTTTATTAAAGCAGTCTCCCTCATCGGTATTTGCACTCATAAATACCGGAGGAATAATTTTCTGGGCTATCAATCTTTCCACAACATTTGATACAATCGTATTAACAATCAGTATGCATGCAATTGATGAGGTCGGAGCAACCTTTTGATCAAAATCCTTTATCTCTACCGCAGCGTCACCGGGAACACCACAATTGTCTATTATGTAGTCGGTTAACTCGTATAATTTCTTCCCGCTTTTATGCCTTGATGTACAGGCTTTGGAATGCTGCAATGAGGTAATTGCAACTGTGGTAATGTTTTTATTCCTGGCTTCCAATGCCATGTCTATGACAGATCCATTTCTGCCTGAATTTGAAATAAGGAATAATACATCACCCTTTTCAGCTCCGTTTACATCTAATAAAACCTTGCCAATGCCGTCCAGCCGCTCAAACAATGTGCTTTTATAGGCACCCTCATGCAGCATTAACGCAGGCTCTAAAATCGGATGCACGGGAACAAGCCCGCCGGCTCTGTAAAAGGGCTCCTCACATATCATATGGGAATGTCCGGTTCCAAAGAAATAAAGCATATGTTTTTTCTTAATAGAATCCACACACAAATTTGCTACTTCATCAATTACTTCAGCCTGTGTTTTTTCTATTTTTTCAATAACCGATCTGACAATCTGAATATATGAGCCATTCATTTAAGTTTACCTCCGTTGAATATATTCCGTAGAATTCTTGATACCAGTTCGATTTTGTAAGGAATGCTGTTAATTAAAACATACTCATGATCAGTATGTGAGTTTTCTCCTTCGGGCCCAAGTCCATCAATAGCGGGAATACCTGTCATTGCAGCAAAAGAAACATCACCGCCGCCGCCTGTTTTTCTTTCCTTTATATCTATCCCAATGGCAATGCTTTCGTTTTGAGCCATTTGAAACAGTTTTTTTACCTCATTGTTCATATCCATTGGCGGACGCTCATTCTTAATTTCTAGTTCAGTGGCAGTTCCCTCAATAATACTCTTACATGTGATGTGTTTTAATTTTTCCATAATAGCGTCTCTGCTTTCGGGTTTAAAATAGCGTACTTCACATTCTGCACGGACAAAATCCGGAACAATATTTTTTTTGCTGCCCCCCTGAATTTTACCCACGTTAAATGTAATATCATTTTCTATATCCGTAATACCACTCAGGCTGCTTATCTTATGCGCCATTTCCACTATTGCATTCCGGCCTTTTTCATAGTTTGTTCCCGAGTGGGCTGACACCCCTTTTACCGATAAATTAAAATTGATAATTCCTTTCCGTTCTGTGGTAAGAGTTCCAGGCTTTGCTCCTTCAAATGACAGGCAGGCAATTGCGTTTTTTGCTTTCTCAGTTATTAATTCCTTACTGTAAACAGATCCTGTCTCCTCATCAGTGTTAAGTATAATCTCGAGACTCATTTCTTCTGGTAATTCAGGTAGCACATTCCGGACAGCAAACAGCATAACAACGATGCCGCCCTTCATGTCTTCAACGCCTGGACCGATATACATATCCCCGCGTCTGGAAAAAGGGCGAACTTCTGTAGTGCCTCCTGGAAAAACCGTATCCATATGTCCAAGCAGAAGTATCTTTTTATCAGAGCATCCTGCATGGCAAACCAGAATATCACCAACATGCTCCCTTTTGACCCTGTCAACTGTCATGCCGGTTTTCAGGAATTCAGCTTCCACCAGTCTGCTGAATCTATCGACGTCATATTTGCTGTCAGTTCCACTATCTGTGTTAACAAACTCTTTCAGAACAGCTTCTATTTCCTGTATATCCACTTTTCCGTTCCTTTCTGAAGCTTCCTAATTACGCTCTTAATTATAACCGCATAAAAAGAAAAAGTATTTACTCATATCTTCATATTTTTTATGATTTTTGAGATATTCGCATATGTAACTTTTATGTTGTTATGCATAAATACTTTTTGCCTTATCTGCGGTATGATATAAAATAATAAACAACAAAGCACGAAACGAGGGGAATTGTCTATGAAAAAGAACAGCTTGATTCTCTTGCCTGTACCAAAAAAATGTGAATACCGGCCGGGAGAGTTATTGATTAAAAATTTGTCCGCCATCACCATTCCATACGAAGATAAGCAAGGTTTATTCAATGTGGCAAAGAGACTTAAGGAAATTGTCAAATCAGCTTTAAACCTTGAGATGCCTTTGCATATCCTGAAACAGGATGAAAAGAATCCGGCTGTTGCTTTTCTTCCGGAAAGGTGTTGCAATACAGAGGAATATTCTATTGAAATTAACGAAAATCAAATTAATATCAGGTATGGCAGAAATGCAGGCGCTTTTCATGCGGTTAGCACATTGAAACAGATTATTCTGCAATGCGGAACATCACTGCCCTGCCTGTTTATTGAAGATAAGCCTGATTTTCCGGTACGCGGCTTAATGCTTGATATCGGTAGAGATAAAATACCATCAATGCATACTCTCTTTCAAATTATAGACATAATTGCCGATTTGAAGCTTAATCATTTCGAGCTGTATATTCAAGGCTTTCCTTTTGCATATTCTTCGTTCCCTCAGGTATGGAGCAACGGGACACCTGTAACCGGCGAGGAAATGATTGCATTAGACAGATATTGCAAGGAGCGTTTCATTGATTTTGTTCCGAATCAGAATAGCTTCGGGCACATGTCGCCTTGGCTTGCAAGAAAAGAGTTTAACCATCTTGCGGAATGTCCGAACGGCTCTGTTGCACCCTGGGGGCCTACTGATAAACCTTTGGGTTTAAATCCGCTGGATGAAGAATGCATTGAATTTCTAAGAAAAACTTATGCTGATCTTCTACCTTATTTTGATTCCGGATTTTTTAATGTGGGCTGCGATGAAACCCATGACCTTGGTCAGGGCAAAAGCAGGGAGCTATGCGAGAAGGTCGGCAAAGGAAAGGTTTATCTTGACTTTCTTAAAAAAATACAGGCTTTGGTAAAAGAGCATAATAAAACGATGATGTTCTGGGGTGACATTATCTTAAAATACCCGGAACTGATACCGGAGATGCCCGGGGAAGCTATCGCTTTATTATGGGGCTACGGGGAAGAAAAGCCGTATGAAGATAATTGCATTAAATTTGAAAATGCGAACATTCCATTCTATATCTGCCCAAGCGTAAACACCACAAATTCCATCATCGGAAAGACGACAACAATGGTAAGAAATATGCATAATGCCGCCATAAGAGGGAAAAACCACGGTGCCATTGGATATCTGATTACCGACTGGGGAGATTACGGACACTGGCAGCCGCTTTCCGCAAGCTTTGCAGGCTACTGCCTTGGCTCGGCGCTGAGTTGGGGAGTTGAGCAAAATACTGGTATCGATGTTGCTCCTTATCTGAACAAATTTATTTTTAAGGATCGTAACGAAAAAATGGGGCAATTGGCTCTTGATGCTGGTAACAGCTGTATTCCGAAGCAAACCTCCAAACAAATCAATATGACCGGTATCTTTTGGCTGCTTTATTTTTCGCAGCTTGATGAAAGCCAGAACCCTATTCCGTCAATTCAGCTGCAAAACCTGGACGCTGAATATTATAGCCAGGTGAAAGAAAACGCTGTACATCTTCTTGAGGAGCTTAATAATGTCGATATGAAATGCGACGACTCGGAAATAATTGATGCGGATTACAGGGTATCGCTGTGGCTCATTCAACATGGCGCAGAACTGGGGTTGTTCAAGCTGTCCTGTAGCATGGTAATGGAAAAGAATGAGAAGCAAAAGAAGCTTGAATACCTGATTAATGATATTACAGCGATTATAAAAGATTACAAAATCAACTGGCTGAGACGAAATAGAATCGGCGGACTTGATGAAAGCGTCAAAAGGCTGGAAAGTTTAAAAAATCAATATAATACTGAACTTAAGAAACTGTAATAACAGCTTCACACAAGAGCTGAAAAGACCAGGCGGGGGATAAACCTTTTGGGGGATAAACCTTTTTTGGTTCAATTCCCCGCTGAAAAGGCTTTTATTTCAAGGGCAGACTATATATATGGCAATTTTACTCCTGATTAACAGAGCGGCTATAAGAGCTGGGAGCTACTGCAAATTTTTTCTTAAATGCGGCTGAAAAATTGCAGATGGAACTAAATCCTAAAATATCAGCTATTTCAGTAATGGAATAATCACCCATTCTAATCATATCCTTGGCTTTTTCCATCCGGTGATCCCGGATATATTCTGCAATATTAAATCCGGTTTCATTTTTAAAAGCCTTGGACAGCAGTGATGAGCTTGTACACAATTGAGCAGCGATTGATTCAACCGTCAGCTTGTTTCCTATATTTTCATCAATAATTCTTAAGCAATCTGATATAAGCTTGCTTCTTCCTTTTGCAGTATGAGCCATTAATATATCCTGCGAGGTTGTTTGCTTTTGTTGTTTTCGAAGCGAGCATACGATGACCTGCTTTAAATAGCACATAATCATGTCTTCATTATATGTGCTTTTTGAACGGTATTCATTCATAATATTTCTTATGATTTGATGCATAGCATTGTCAGCATGTATAATAGTTCCGTCCGGAATCCCGTCCTGCTGCGAGTTGAGATCGAAAGTCATGGAAAGAAAGGATGCAAGGAATTCCCCGTCTGCTTTTTGAAAATAGTTCTGATTGCTCCGTATAAACAGCAGATCTCCCTGTTCAAGCCTCAGGCTTTTATCTTCAATCGTGCAGAACATGCTGCCCTTATCCATATATATTAATTCCCAGTACAGGTTCCTTTCATTTTTAGAAACAAATCCTTTTCCCTTTTCCTGATAAAGAATTGTGTATAGTCGCTCTACATTAATTTTAGGTGATGTTCCCTGGGATACTATTACTTTCTTTATCGGGGACACCATTTTCTCACTGTTTGAATAGATCCTGCAGGAGAAATCGCACCCGCAGGAGACCACACAAAAATACAATCCGGCACTTACTTCAGTAACATCTTCCAGCAAAAATACACCATATGGTTTTTCAAGGTCATCGGTTATATATATCAGGCCTTTCCCCTCAACAGCCTCTATGTATATTTTCCCCTCGTACCGGCACATTTCCGTATAAAAACGTTTCCCTGCGCTTATCCTGTAATATGAACAACTCCAGGTCGGTGGTCTGAAATTATGATGCATTGGTTTACCATAATCATTAAACGTATGCTCACTCAGAACCTGTACTTTCATAAATACCTACCCCCTCAGCTTTTATCAAATCATAGGCATTAACTTGGTACGTATGTTATTACCAGTTAGTTTATAAAAATATATTTCTGCAATAAATTATTACTAACCCTTGTTGTTAAGCTTAACATGATATCTAAACCTGTCACCACGAACAATGCTTTTCGAGTATTCAATAACCCTGTTATTTTCATATGTAATTCTCTCTATTTTCATACCCGGGAGGTTCTGCGAATAGTTCAACTGTTTTGCTTCTGCTTCCCTTATCAGCACCGGCTCAAAAATCTCCTCGGCGCTGGATAAATTGACACCGAATTTTTCAGTAAAAATGGTATACATTGAATTTTGCTCAAGGTCATTCTTTTCTAAAGTTGGAAACCTATCATAAAGCACATAGTCGTTTTCTATCATGACCGGCTCTTTCTCTATCATTCTCAGACGTTTACAATGAATAACCTTTGTTCCTGTATCAATTTGAAACTTTTTTGCTATGCTTTCATTACAGGCAATTATTTCAAAATCCAATATCATTGAAACCGGCTTTTTACCAAGATGCTTCATATCTTCCGTAAAGCTGTAAATTTTATCAAGATGCTGATTATATTTTTTAGGTGCAACAAAAGTGCCTTTACCCTGGCATTTATAGACATACCCTTCCTTTTCGAGTTCCTGTATTGCCTGACGTACGGTTGAGCGGCTTAATCCATATGTATTGCATAATTCCCGTTCCGATAAAATCCTGTCGTTTTCTAAAAGATACCCTGTTTCAATTTCTTCCTGAATAATGTCTCTTAGCTGGTAATGCAATGCTACTCTGCTGTTCTTATCGATTTTCTTCTCAATCTGCATTTACATTCTCCTCAAAATGCTTTATGTTTTGTTACATTTAACCTATAAGCCTTTACTTTACTTTTTTTCTCATTGCAGTACGATTCGCTCAGTTATTTGTGCTTTATAACCTTTGCTTTATGCGTCTTTCAATTAAATATAACTGAATACCAGGCATCTGGTACGTACCACTTGAGTTAAGTATATAATGTATATAATATTCTGTCAACTAAAAATATTCTTTAGTTTCAGCTCTGAATGTTAAAGCTCTTGCCCCTTGTCAAAAGATTGCTCTCTATCATTGTCACTAAACTGCTCTTAAAATATCATTACACTCATTAGGCTTTTGTATTTCTTCATCTTTTTTCCTCATTCCCCTGGATTTGTTTGAGTAATATCCATAGTATTTAACCATTTGTTCACCCTTGTTGGGAAATATCTTAGGCTATTTATTCTGAAGCCGCTTCAGTAAACGGATATCATCCCCG
>ENA-UOOR01002797-UOOR01002797.1-fermentation-metagenome-genome-assembly--contig:-NODE-2797-length-16786-cov-3.204232_pt1 | contig 16786 bp, 25 predicted proteins | sample MGYA00245780_ERZ724029 | MGnify/ENA primary metagenome ERZ724029 (study PRJEB28704, sample SAMN03018315) | fermentation metagenome | biome: anthropogenic terrestrial biome; feature: soil; material... | reverse complement strand
TTGAGATCTTAAAGGCAGAGGGTTACATCCGTGATTATGCATATATCGATGATAATAAGCAGGGGATTTTACGCCTGCAACTGAAATACGGTCCTAATAAAGAGCGGGTAGTTACCGGCCTAAAGCGCATCAGCCGCCCAGGGCTACGAGTTTATGCTCGCAAAGATGAAGTGCCGCGAGTTTTAGGCGGTCTTGGTATTGCTGTTCTTTCGACGTCTCGTGGCTTGATGACTGATAAGCAGGCCCGTCATGCAGGTGTTGGCGGCGAAGTCATCTGCTACATCTGGTAGGCCTGCGAAGGAGGTGCACTGATGTCTCGGATAGGTAGGAACCCAATTACGGTCCCCAGTGGGGTAGACGTAGTTATCGATGAAAACAATAAGGTCACAGTTAAGGGCCCTAAGGGCACACTAGTAAAAGAGCTTCACCCAGAAATGCAGATAGTCCGAGAGGGTAACGTGCTACAAGTGCAACGGCCCTCTGATGACAAAGATCATCGAGCTTTGCACGGTCTCACTCGTACACTCTTGGCCAATATGGTCGAGGGAGTTACTAAGGGGTATGAGAAGAAACTACGGGCAGTATCTGTGGGTTGGCGTGCTAATGTGCAAGGCCGCAAACTAGTGCTTAATGTTGGCTTTTCACACCCAATAGAGATTGAGCCACCCACTGGTATCTCATTTACGGCTGAGACTGTGGCTCATCCTCCCTATGGTATGGTGCCTCTGATTACTGTCTCTGGTATTGACAAAGAGCAGGTTGGTCAAGTGGCAGCATCCATTCGGTCCATTCGGAAGCCTGAGCCGTACTTAGGTAAAGGGATCCAGTATCAAGGTGAAAAAATCCGCCGTAAAGCCGGCAAAACTGCTAAATAATGCGGCCTAGGAAGGAGTGAATGAGGGTTGATCAAGAAGCAAGACAAGAACGCGGCCCGCAAGGTGCGGCACGCGCGCGTGCGCAGGAAGGTGCAAGGCACTCCTGAGCGCCCTAGGCTTAATGTGTACCGTAGTTCCAATCACATTTACGTTCAGGTTGTTGATGACCTGACAGGCACTACATTGTTTAGTGCTTCTACACTAAGCCCAGAGTTAGCCGACATTCGGTCCTCTGGAGGGAACATTGAGGCTGCTAAACAAGTTGGTGAGTTAATTGCTAAGAAGGCGCTAGAGCAAGGTATCCGCCAGGTAGTTTTCGATCGTGGAGGCTACCTCTATCATGGAAGAATTGCAGCCTTAGCCGACGCGGCACGTGCGGCTGGCCTGGAATTCTAACAGGCAAGAAGGAGGGAAACACCATGGAGCGCATTGATGCGAATACTCTTGATCTTACAGATCAAGTTATCAAGATTAACCGCGTTGCCAAGACTCGCAAGGGCGGACGTGATATCAGTTTCAGCGCCCTAGTAGTGGTGGGTGACCATGACGGGCATGTTGGCGTTGGTTTAGGCAAGGCTAAAGAAGTCGTGGATGCGGTGCGTAAAGGCAAAGAAGATGCCATCAAGAACCTAATCAAGGTGCCAATCGTTAAGACGACCATTCCGCATGAAGCTATCGGGCGCTTTGGAGCGGCTCAAGTTTTGCTGAAGCCTGCTTCTGAAGGTACAGGTGTCATTGCCGGTGGCGCAGTACGGCCTATTTTAGAGCTAGCTGGTGTGCGGGATGTGCTAACCAAGTCGCTTGGTTCTGCCAATGCTATCAACACAGCCCGTGCTACTATTGAAGGTATTTTGCAGCTAAAGCGGGCGGAAGAAGTTGCACGTCTTCGTGGCAAATCCGCGGAAGAGCTCTTAGGCTAGGGGGGGATGGACGTGACGAAGTTACACATCACCTTGGTGAAAAGCCCTATTGGTTATTCCGCCAAGCAGCGTCAGACTGTGGAAGCACTAGGGTTGCACAAACTACACCAGACGGTGGAGCACGATGATAGCCCTGCCATTCGCGGTATGATTAACAAAGTAATACATCTACTAAAAGTCGTTGAAGCATAGAGAGGAAATCAAGCGAGGAGGTGCGAAAGTGAACTTATCCGAATTAAGGCCAGCACCAGGCTCCAAAAAGAATCGTAAGCGAGTTGGCCGTGGTACCGGCTCACGTCATGGCAAGACCTCTACTCGTGGCTCTAATGGCCAGAATGCACGTTCTGGTGGTGGAGTTCGCCCGGGTTTTGAAGGTGGCCAGTTGCCTATTCAGCGTCGCTTGCCTAAGCGTGGCTTCAGCAATGCGCGCTACAAGACTGAATATGCTGTTGTTAACATCGGTGATCTAGAATTCTTTGAGGCTGGTAGCGTGGTTAGCATCGCAACTCTACGTGAGGCTGGTATGGTTAAGGCACTTAAGGATGGCGTAAAGATTTTAGGTAATGGAGAGTTAAGCAAGAGCTTAACTGTACAGGCTAACGCTTTCAGCAAGTCAGCAGAGGAGAAGATTACAGCCGCTGGCGGCAAAGCTGAGGTGGTTTAGGTGTTTGAAGCGGTCCGTAACGTCTGGAAGATTGCTGACCTACGCAAGAAGATCCTATTTACCCTTGCTATGTTCTTAGTCTTCAGGGTCGGGGCCCATATTACGGTACCTGGGTTAGATGCTGAGGCGGTCCAGCAGTTGTTTAGTCAAGGCTTGTTTGGTTTTGTGGACTTAATTTCCGGTGGTGCCTTAGCAAAGCTATCTATTTTTGCTCTAAGTATTGGCCCTTACATTACGTCTTCGATTATTGTTAACCTGTTAATGGTGATTATCCCTAGTTGGGAGAACCTGGCGAAGGAAGGCGAAGAAGGGCGTAAGAAGATCGAGAAGTATACTCGCTATGGTACGGTCATCTTAGCTTTTGCCCAAGGTTTTGCAACGTCTTGGGGCCTTCGCAATACAGGCGCAGTACTCAATACCTCGATCGGTAGCTTATTGCTGATATCCCTATCTTTCACAGCAGGTACTGCCGTGTTAATGTGGATAGGCGATCTAATTACAAGCAAGGGCATTGGTAATGGTATATCGCTCATTATTCTTGCCAATATTGTCTCACGCGTACCGAGCGGGCTTGTCTCACTGTATATGGCGGTCAAGGCAGGAACCCTGAACATTTTTGCGTTGATCATATTGGCTATTTTAGGTCTAGTGGTTGTAGCCGGTGTGATTATCGTGCAGGAAGGCCAGCGTCGTATCCCGGTACAATATGCGAAACGAGTAGTTGGACGTAAAATGTATGGTGGTCAATCCACACATATTCCGCTACGCGTTAACCAGGCTGGCGTTATCCCAGTGATTTTTGCTTCTTCCTTGTTGATGTTGCCGCAGATGTTAACCCAGTTTATTGACAAACCCTGGGCTAAGAAAATAGCAGAGTGGTTTGCTTTCGGTTCTCCGTTGCATATCATTTTGTACATTGCGTTTATCATCATGTTTGCGTATTTTTATACGTTTATGCAGTTCAATCCGCGGGACATCTCAGACAACCTAAAGAAATCTGGCGGTTTCATACCCGGCTTACGTCCAGGGAAACCAACTGCTGATTATCTATACAAGGTTGTCAACAGGTTAACCCTAGTGGGAGCATTGTTCTTGTCAGTCATAGTATTGCTACCATTAGTGCTTAGCTCGGTGTTTAAGTACAACATTGGTCTAGGAGGCAATGCTCTCTTGATTATTGTTGGTGTTGCTCTCGAGACCATGAAAGAAATTGAAGCGCAGATGGCGGTTCGCCACTATGGCGGATTCATGCGCTAAAACCGGAGGTGGCAGCATTGAACATCGTCCTGATGGGACCGCCGGGTGCCGGCAAAGGGACGCAGGCGGTGAGGATAGCAGAAACTTACGGTATTCCGCATATCTCCACGGGAGATATTTTCCGGGCAGCTGTTAAGGCAGGTACTCCCTTAGGTGCTAAGTTGCAACATTATATGAGCCAAGGCCTCTTAGTGCCAGATGAGATTACCATTCACATCGTGCATGAGCGCTTACAGCAACCAGACTGTGCACCTGGATTTCTGCTTGATGGTTTCCCTCGTACTATAGAACAGGCAGTGGCCTTAGATGAGTCGTTAGTTGATAATCCGATCGACGTGGTACTCAGTATTGACGTGCCAGATGAAGAGCTAATTAAGCGACTTACTGGCAGGCGTGTCTGCCCTAGTTGCGGTGCTACTTTTCATGTACACTTCAATCCACCACAGGTGGAGGGAGTCTGTGATCAATGTGGCAAGGATTTGCAGCAGCGGGTAGACGATACTATTGATACAGTCAAAAACCGTCTTGAGGTATATAATCAACAAACTGAACCGCTTGTTGCTTATTACGAGAAACAGAATAAGCTAGTAGGCGTTGATGGCAGGCAGACGATTGATCAGGTTTTTCATGACATTGCTCATCATCTGGGGGCCCGACAATGATCACTCTCAAAACAGAGCGGGAACTCAAGCTTATGCAGGAAGCGGGGCGTATAGTAGCGTTGGCTCACCAGGAGGTGGCCAAGGCTATCGCCCCCGGCATTACCACTGCTGAACTAGATGCAATAGCGGAAAAGACGATTTTTGATTGCGGTGCCACACCCTCTTTTAAAGGGTATAATGGCTTCCCAGCGAGTATTTGCACGTCAATTAACGAAGAGGTTGTGCATGGTATTCCCGGTTTGAAACAGTTGCGAGATGGCGATATTATTAGTGTTGACATTGGTGCGGAAATACATGGCTACCATGGGGACGCGGCTAGAACATTACCGGTTGGCAATGTATCCCCGTTAGCAAAGCGGTTGATCGCTATAACCGAGGAAGCACTCGCCCAGGGTATCGCTGCTTTCAAACCTGGAGGAAGGCTAACTGATATCTCCTTTGCCATTCAGTCCTATGTGGAAGCCACTGGCTTCTCAGTAGTGCGTGACCTAGTGGGGCATGGCATTGGACAGAGAATGCATGAATCGCCGCAGGTCCCAAACTTTGGGAGAGCAGGTAGGGGAACCAGATTAACCCCGGGCTTAGTATTAGCGATAGAGCCCATGGTGAATATAGGCACTTACGCGATTAACTTCATGCCTGATCAGTGGACCGTAGTCACAGCTGACGGCAGCCTGTCTGCCCACGCAGAGCATACAGTTGCATTGGTAGAAGACGGCCCTTTAATCTTTACTAAGATTTAGGCGCTAGACAAACGAGCTGAGGAACGCTTATCTTGCAGTTAGTGGGTCTTTGCTCACTACTAGCAGGAATAAAAGGGAGGGTTGAACATTTGGCAAAAGGTGATGCCATTGAGGTCAAAGGAAAGGTAATTGAGGCTTTGCCCAATGCTATGTTTAGGGTGGAGCTTGAAAACGGTCATAAGATCATGGCCCATATTTCTGGCAAGATTCGTATTAACTTCATCCGTATTTTGCCGGGTGATTCTGTTACTGTTGAGCTTTCCCCATACGATTTAACCCGGGGGCGCATACGCTACCGGCATAAATAGTGGTGAAGGAGGTGCCATCATGAAGGTTCGGCCCTCGGTCAAACCGATGTGTGAGAAGTGTAAATTAATCCGGCGCAAAGGCCGTGTGATGGTCATTTGCGAAAACCCGAAACACAAGCAAAAACAAGGCTAAGCCTTTCTCGCTAGCTAAGGCAAAGCATTTGATCTAAATTTTTAGGAGGTGTAGAGCACAGCATGGCTCGTATTTCCGGCGTAGACTTACCACGCGACAAGCGAGTGGAGATAGCCCTCACTTATATCTATGGTGTTGGCCTTAGCCGTTCGCGGGAGATCCTGCAAAAGAGCGGTGTTAACGCAAATACACGCGTACGAGATCTGACTGAGGATGAAGTCAATCGTTTACGTGAGGTAATCGATAAAGACTATCATGTCGAAGGTGACTTAAGGCGTGAGGTTAACTCTAACATCAAGCGGTTGATTGAGATTGGGTCCTATCGGGGTTTGCGTCACCGACGCGGCTTGCCATTGCGCGGTCAGCGGACCAAAACTAATGCGCGTACCCGTAAAGGTAAAGCTAGAACGGTTGGCGTTCGTCGTAAATAAGGAAGGGGGTAAACGTAGCTAATGGCTAAGAGGAAAGTAGTTGCCAAAACAAGACGTCGCGAACGCAAAAACGTTGAGTTTGGCATTGCTCATATTCGTTCCACATTCAATAACACTATAGTTACCATTACCGACAAAGCTGGTGCTACCATTTCCTGGTCTAGCGCTGGAAACGTTGGCTACAAGGGCTCACGTAAGAGTACTCCCTTCGCTGCTGGCATTGCTGCCGAGACGGCTGCTAAGATTGCGATGGACCATGGCATGAAGGAAGTAGAGGTTCATGTTAAGGGCCCTGGCGGTGGTCGTGAAGCTGCTATTCGGTCACTACAAGCTACTGGCTTGGAAGTCAGTTTGATTAAGGACGTTACTCCAGTTCCGCATAATGGTTGTCGGCCACCTAAGCGGCGTAGAGTCTAGAAAGATCGGAGGTGTATGCATAAGTGGCTAATTACAATGGGCCAGTATGTCGTTTGTGCCGTCGCGAAGGTACCAAGCTTTTCCTAAAGGGAGAACGTTGCTATTCAGATAAATGTTCAGTCGCTAAGCGCGCTTTTGCTCCTGGCCAGCATGGTCAGCGGCGTCGCGCAAAGGTATCTGATTATGGTCTGCAGTTACGTGAAAAGCAGAAAGCTCGCAGAATTTACGGCGTAATGGAGAAACAGTTCCGCAGGTATTTTGCTGCGGCTAACCGCGCCAAAGGCGTTACAGGCGAGCGTTTGCTACAATTACTTGAGTTGCGCTTAGATAACGTGGTTTACCGTCTCGGGTTTGCCGATTCCCGTAATCAGGCGCGTCAACTGGTTAACCATGGTCACTTTGCTGTCAATGGCAAGAAGGTAGATATCGCTTCTTATTCCGTCAAGGAAAATGATGAGATTGCAGTACGCGAGTCTAGTCGTGGGGTTGCATATTTTAAGAGCTTAGGCGAAGTTCTAGGTGAACGTCGTATTCCTGAGTGGCTAACACTGGATGCCGCAAACCTTTCCGGTCGGGTAGTTCGCTTCCCTGAGCGTGAGGAGATTGACATTCCAGTACAGGAGCACCACATCGTTGAAATGTACTCCAGATAACGGCACCCTCGAGTAGTCTACCGGAGCGGAGATGGGGAAGTAAGGAGGGTTAACGCCATATGATCGAAATTGAAAGACCGAAGATCGAGTGCGCTGAACTTAACGAAGAAAAGACTTACGGTCGTTTTGTTGTTGAGCCTTTAGAACGAGGATATGGTACTACGCTGGGCAATGCTTTGCGTCGTGTGCTACTTTCTTCGTTACCGGGTGCGGCAATTACTTCGGTGCGGATAGAAGGTGTTCTCCACGAGTTTTCTACTATCCCAGGGGTGGTAGAAGACACAACCGAGATGATCCTCAACCTAAAAGAACTCCGGCTGCGCATCTCAAGTGAAGAGACAAAAACGCTACGGATTGAGAAAGTTGGGCCGGGTGTTGTTACGGCGGCAGATATTATCTGCGATGCAGACGTAACCATATTAAACCCGGATTTAGTCATCGGCCACTTAGCGGAAAACGCGCGTTTGTTTGCCGAGATGACCGCTGAAAGAGGTCGTGGCTATGTCTCTGCTGATCGCAATAAGCGCCCCAACCAAGCAATTGGAGTAATCCCGATAGACTCTGTTTTTACACCTATTAGCAAGGTTAACTATCAGGTGGAAAACACACGTCGGGGGGACGTTACCGACCTAGACAAGCTGATTTTAGAGGTTTGGACTGATGGTGGTTTGTGCCCAGAAGAGGCAGTTAGCGTCGGGGCTAAAATTCTGTCCCGGCACTTGGACATGTTTGTTGGTTTAACAGATCGAGCTAAGAATGAGCAGATCTTAGTTTCTGAGGAAGATGAAGAGCGCGACAGAGTCTTAGATATGACTATCGAAGAACTCGATTTGTCGGTTCGTTCTTATAACTGTCTGAAGCGAGCTAGCATCAATATGGTGTCTGAGCTCATTGAAAAAACGGAAGAAGACATGATGAAGGTCCGCAATCTGGGCAAGAAGTCTCTAGAGGAAGTGACGCAGAAACTAGCTGAACTAGGGCTGGCCTTGCGCAAAGCGGAAGACTAAGGGGGAGGTGTTCTCCGTGCCATATCGTAAACTTGGTCGTCCGACCAACCATCGTCGTTCTATGCTGCGCAACCTAGTAACCAGTTTCCTGGCTAGTGGTCGCATCGAGACGACGGAAACTAGGGCCAAAACGGTACAACCTATTGTTGAAAAAATGATTTCACTAGGTAAGCGTGGCGATTTACATGCCCGCCGCCGTGCCTTGGCCTATATCTGGGATGAAACGGTAGTAACAAAAGTATTTGAGGAGTTAGCGCCACGTTATGCCGACCGACCAGGTGGCTATACGCGCATCGTCAAGACAGATTTTCGTCAGGGCGATGGTGCGTCTTTGGCAATCCTAGAACTAGTAGAATAGCCGATAGGAGGGGATTGCGCCGTGTCCGCTATCATCCGCATGGAGGGGGTCTACTTCAGCTACAGTAGTGAAGCTGATTCAAACCCCCAGCAGACTCAGGCGTTACAGGGCGTCTCCTTATCCATTGAGCCTGGTGAATTTGTGGCCATTGTTGGCCGTAATGGGTCTGGAAAATCCACTTTGGCGAAGCAAATTAATGCCATCCTAACCCCTACCTCAGGCGAGGTATGGGTGGATGGCATTAGCACTAAAGACGAGGATTCTGTTTTTGCCATCAGGCAAGTAGCAGGTATGGTATTTCAGAACCCGGATAACCAAATAGTGGCTACAATTGTGGAAGAAGATGTCGCCTTTGGGCCTGAAAATTTAGGTGTACAACCGTCGGAAATTCGCCAACGTGTTGATGAAGCGTTGCAGCTAGTGCGTATGAGTGAGTATGCTCTGCACCCGCCGCACTTGTTATCGGGTGGCCAGAAGCAGCGGGTGGCAATAGCCGGAGTTTTGGCTATGCACCCCAAGATACTCATTTTAGACGAATCAACAGCTATGCTCGACCCAATAGGGCGCAAAGAAGTAATGGAGACTGCTCTACGCTTGAATCGTGAAAGAGGAATGACTGTTGTGCTGATCACTCATCATATGGATGAGGCAGTGCTAGCAGAGCGGGTTATTGTTCTGGATAGAGGGCGGGTAGTTTTGGATGGTAGCAACCGTGAGGTCTTTAAGCAGGTAGGCCGACTGCGCGAGCTCGGGCTAGATGTGCCGCAAGTCACAAGCTTAGCCGAGTTATTGTGCGAGCAGGGCCTCAGTTTGCCTTCGGATATTCTAACGGTAGCAGAAATGGTGGAGCAGCTATGCCAATCAAAATAAAAAACTTAAGCAGCATTTACAGCGCTGGCACCTCTTTTGAGGTGCGTGCCCTGGATGGGATCAGCTTAGACATCGGTGAAGGCGAATTTATTGGGATTATTGGCCCAACAGGCAGTGGCAAATCTACTCTAGTGCAGCATTTTAACGGCCTGATTCGGCCCACGCAGGGTGAGGTACTGGTTGATGGGCGAGACTTAGCTGATAAGACAACCGACTTGCGGGCAGTACGTCAGCGTGTAGGGCTAATTTTTCAGTACCCAGAGCATCAACTCTTTGAAGAGACGGTTTTTGCGGATGTTGCTTTCGGTCCCAAGAATCAGGGGGTATCAGTAGCCGAATTGCGTGAACGGGTACATGAAGCACTTGCGCTTGTTGGGTTGGATCCCGACGCAATTGTTGACCGCTCTCCCTTTGAACTTAGTGGTGGTCAGATGCGGCGTGTGGCAATTGCTGGGGTTTTGGCTATGCGTCCGACAGTACTGGTTCTAGATGAACCGACTGCTGGGCTTGATCCCAAGGGGCGGGATGAACTCTTGGCCCAGCTAAAAGAGCTGCATAGCAAGAGCGGCATGACAGTGATCTTAGTCTCCCATAGCATGGAGGATATAGCTAGAGTGGCCACGCGGCTAATTGTCCTGGCCGGAGGGCAGGTAATAGCTGATGGTACACCGCGTGCAGTGTTCGCTCAGGCAAAAATGCTAACCGAGGTCGGTCTTGGTGTACCACAGGTAACCGAACTAATGCTAGCGTTGCGTGAACGCGGCTACAATGTTCCCGATGTTGCACTAACTGTAGAAGAGGCCTGTGCAATTATTCTCGGGCTGAGTCTTAGGGGTGAGCAGCAATGAGCATCTTGAAAAACGTTACCATCGGGCAGTACTACCCTGGTGATTCTGTTGTGCATCGCCTCGACCCTCGCACCAAGCTCGGTTTGAGCTTTGCTTTTATCGTGGTGCTCTTCATAGTAAAAGGTTTCTTGCCCTATGCTTGGTTGGCTGCGCTAGTACTTTTAGTAGCACAGATAGCTAGTGTGCCACTAAAAGTGATGTTGCGCGGGCTAAAACCACTTACTTTCATTATCGCGTTGACTTTTCTGTTGCACATTTTTACTACCCGGGGTGGGGTCGTTCTTTGGCAACTTGGTTTTCTGCGCATAGATAGCAACGGGCTAGCCCAGGGCGCTTTTCTTTCTTTTCGTTTGATATTGCTAGTGGTGGCAACTTCATTGTTAACCCTGACTACTTCACCAATAGCGTTAACAGACGGTTTGGAGCGTATCTTGAGCCCTGGAGCCAAACTAGGCCTCCCTGCTCATGAACTGGCTATGATGATGACTATTGCTCTGCGCTTTATCCCAACACTTATTGATGAAGCAGATAAGATTATGCGGGCTCAGCTGGCTCGAGGTGCAGATTTTGAAACAGGTGGCCTGATTAAGCGGGCTAAGAATCTCTTACCCCTATTAGTCCCTCTATTTGTTAGCGCTTTTCGCCGGGCAGATGAACTGGCCATGGCCATGGAAGCGCGCGCTTATCGGGGTGGCAAACACCGGACGAGGCTGAAGGTGCTGAAGTATACTAGTAGCGATTTTTGGGCGTTCTGCTTATCCGGGCTCGCTTTCGGCGTGGCGTATTATCTAGGGCGATGGGCATGAAACGTAACATCAAGCTTACTCTAGAATATGATGGAACCGACTGGCATGGCTGGCAGGTGCAGAATAACGCCGCCACCATCCAAGGTGCGTTGGAGACAGCTTTGGCCAAGATCACCCAAGAGCCCATTCGCGTGACTGGCGCTTCACGTACAGATGCTGGCGTGCACGCTAAGGGGCAAGCCTGCAATTTCTATACGGCTAGTCGCATTCCGCTAGAGCGGATACCCTACGCTCTCAACGCTAATTTGCCGGACAGCATAGTTGTGCTGACAGCGGGTGAAGTTCCACTAGAATTCCACGCCCGCTATCAAGCTATTGGGAAGCGTTATGCCTATGAGATAGCCAATCGCAGTATGCCCTGTGCTCTGCGGCGGCACTTTAGCTATCATGTACCACAAGCGCTCGACTTGGGCGCAATGCGACAGGCAGCACTTCTGTTACAGGGCCAGCATGATTTCAAAGCCTTCCAAGCAGTCGGCAGTTCAGTTAAGAGCACAGTGCGTCATTTGCACAGGCTTGCTGTAGAAGAGCAAGAGGCTGGCAGGATTCTTATCCTTGCTGAAGGCGATGGTTTCTTGTATAACATGGTGCGTATTCTAGTGGGGACATTACTAGAGGTGGGTCTAGGCAAGCGCTCTGCTGTTGAAATGGAAGCTATATTGGCTAGTCGGGACCGTAGTCAGGCTGGCCCAACTGTTCCACCCTACGGACTGTGCTTAGAAAAGGTCTTTTACGCACCATACCCATCCTTGACACTGGAAAAAAGCTAAGATAAAATATTGGTTGGCCTGGTTAGCCCCCCAGGTCGACCATGTAGGCCGTGCGCTTTACGTCTTGTGCTGATAACTTAGCAATCAGCAAAAACGAGACCAACGTGGCTGGCCGTTTTACTAATTCTCATATATTGGAGGGAATCACCATGCGCACAACCTTCATGGCCAACGCGCAGAACATTACGCGCCAATGGTACGTCGTGGATGCTGCCGGCCAAACTTTGGGTCGTCTAGCGAGGGAGGTTGCCAGCATTTTGCGTGGTAAGCATAAACCGACATTCACACCTCACGTTGATGCAGGCGATTTTGTCGTTGTAATTAATGCCGAGCAAATCGTGCTCACCGGCAATAAGCTTGATCAGAAGCACTATTATCGTCATAGCGGTTATCCAGGTGGCATTAAGTCAACTAACTATCGTACATTGATGGAGAAGAAGCCTGAGTTTGTCATTGAAAAGGCAATCAAGGGCATGTTGCCCCACAATCGTTTGGGCCGTGCCATGGCTAAAAAGCTCAAAGTATATAGCGGACCCGATCATCCCCATCAAGCCCAGAAGCCCGAGACTTGGGTTCTTCGGGGCTAGCCGGGAAGGAGGAGAATAGCATGGCAAAAGTTTTCTATTATGGCACTGGACGGCGTAAAGAAGCAGTTGCACGCGTACGTTTGCTTCCAGGCACTGGTAACATCTACGTTAACGGCCATACCATCGATGAGTACTTTGGCTTAGAAACATTGAAGCTAATCGTGCGTCAGCCGTTACAGCTAACAGATTCTTTGAATCGATTTGATGTTTACGCTAACGTTCATGGTGGTGGCTTCTCTGGACAGGCTGGTGCAATTCGGCACGGTATTTCCCGCGCCCTCTTGCAGGTGGATGACCAGATGCGTCCTATCCTAAAGCCTGCTGGTCTTTTGACTCGCGACCAGCGTATGAAAGAACGTAAGAAATACGGCTTGAAGAAAGCGCGTCGCGCACCTCAATTCTCCAAGCGTTAGTTTCAAAGCTCGCAAAAGCCCTCAGCTTGCATGGCAAGCAGAGGGCTTTTTTTCTTTACCAGCAAGTAACGAGTCATGCTTTCCCCTTGCGTAGCGCAAACTAGAAGTGTCTGACGCAGGAGGTGGTTCAGTGAAGCTAAAAGCTGCTAGCGCAGTAGTATTATGTCTCTCGCTTGTAGTGAGTCTAGTGCCGGTGCAGGCGGGCCAAAGTAGTTTACCTCTTTATCGACAAGTAATTGCGATTGACCCTGGACATGGGGGCCCGGACCCGGGCGCGACTAGGGAAGGGCTGCGGGAAAAGGACATAGTCTTGGATCTAGGCTTCAGGCTGCGCGATGTGCTGGCTAGTGCTGGAGCCGTTACCTATTTGACGAGAGAGAACGACGGCGATTTGGCCGACCAGAACCAGTCACTGCCTGGTGGGCGCAAGCGACGAGACATTTTTCGTCGTGTAGAGCTAATTAACGAATGGCAGCCTGCAGCAGCCTTATCCTTGCACGTCAATGCCATAGGATCAAGTCGCTGGCGCGGGGCACAAGTATTCTACCCGCCCGACGATCCCCAGGCTGAAGAGCTGGCGAAGGCGATTCAGAGCTCTCTAACTAGGGTGCTCAAAAACACCAATAGGGTGGCCAAGGTTGGGGACTATCGTGTCCTTAATGATTCCAAGTGCCCAGCAGTCTTGGTGGAAGTTGGCTTCATCAGCAATCCAGAGGAAGCGGCCCTACTTATGGACGCAGACTACCGCCAGAAGATAGTGTGGGCCATTTACCTTGGTTTACAAGAGTGGATAGGAGTAAGCGAATAGCTTAGCCCATTATTGGGCGCTAGGTGACGAATACCCGGCAGCAGCCCTTGCTGGGTATTCGTTTTTGCATATGCAAAAGTCTTAGTTTTCGGCCAATCATGTTGGCACAGCTCTTGCTATATCTAAGTGTAGTGTAGTTTTGGGGAAATAAAAAGGAAGGTGCATGCTATGGAAAAGGTGCGGGTTATTCTTTGGGGCCTAGGCGCAATGGGCAGTGGTATGGCGAGGGCATTACTAAAGCGCAGCAATGTAGAAATTGTGGGAGTGCTAAAAGTTACTGAATCTCATGTAGGGAGGACGTTATCAGCTGTAATTGGGGAAGGGCAATGCGATGTCAAAATTTCGAACGACCCTGATGCCGTTCTCAAACCAGGAGCGGCCGATATCGTAATTATTTCTACAGCCTCCTTCACTGAGGCAGTCAGGCCCCAAATAGAACAGGCAGTACGGACGGGGATGAATGTTATCACTATTGCTGAAGAAATGGCCTATCCAGCTGCCCAGAGTCCTGAAGCGGCGTGCGCTCTAGATGCGCTAGCTAAGAAACACGGAGTTACCATCCTTGGCACCGGTATTAACCCTGGGTTTGTACTTGATACCTTAATTATTACCTTAACGGGAGTCTGCCTCGACGTGCAAGAAATCCATGCTACTCGTGTAAACGACCTTTCTGAGTTTGGCCAAATGGTCATGCGGACGCAGGGCGTTGGTACTACTCCTGAGCAGTTTGAGGCAGGCATCAAGGACGGTACGATTGTCGGTCATGTCGGTTTCCCTGAGTCGATGCGGATGATTGCTGGCGCGCTCGGTTGGCAGCTAGATGAAATTGTGGAAACGAAGGAACCCATCATCTCTACTGTTCACAGAGAAACACCACACGCTGTAATTGAACCGGGTATGGTCGCCGGCTGCAGGCATGTCGCCTATGGCAAGCAGGGCGGTCAAGTCAGAATAATTTTGGAACATCCACAGCAGGTAAGGCCGGAGCTAGCAGGAGTCGAGACAGGGGACTATATCCGGATAACAGGCACACCAGGTATTAACCTGCAAATCAAACCGGAGATCCCTGGTGGCATTGGCACTATAGCTATGGCTGTAAATATGATCCCCCATGTATGCGAAGCTGCCCCAGGGCTAAAGACGATGCCCGAACTACGCCTGCCTGTGGCAATGCTACCAAAGTTGGTGACGCCATGTCAGAACTAACTATGTGGCCTATTGGCACCTGGGTAGAGGTTAGTCGTTCAGTCTTGCTGCCAGGAGAGCGGGCTCCACAGGTCCCAACAGACACGGCGGCAGTACCCCTAGAATTGTGCATTAAGGGTTTCTTGCAGCAGCCCGCGGCCCTAGGCCAGGAGGCAAGCGTCACCACATTAACCGGGCGAACCCAGCAGGGGAAAGTAACCAGCATCAACCCCAGACATATCCATGGGTTTGGGGAACCTGTTCCTGAACTCTTAGCCATCGGCATGGAGTTGAGACAGCTATTGGAGGGATCTAGCGATGCGGAATAGTTACCAGGCTGTTATGGGACGTCAAAATGAAATCATGAAGCGGGCGGTCGGTTTCGATTATCAGCAGTTTGAGCAATCCGCCCTAGCTTTTGATTATGAAGGTATGATGGCTGCCACCGGTTTTGATCTGCCTAGCGTACGGCGGGTGCAAGCGATAACAGGTGTAGGAAGAACGCCGCTCTATGAGTTGCGGAACATAACGCGTTTGGCACGTCAGCTCGCGCCAGCCGGATATGGCGCTCGCATCTTTTTGAAAGATGAGGCCTGGCAGTTTTAAGGCACGACGGGCCGCAATTTCCGTTTATCAAGCAAAGCAACTCGGTTATCGAGGCGTAATTGCTGCCACTAGCGGTAATTATGGAGCTGCTGTTGCCTCCCAGGCGGCTATGCATGGCCTAAAGTGCATCATCGTACAAGAAGTTTTTGATAGCGAAGGGGTTGGCCAGCCAGAGATTCTAGAGAAGGCCCGCGCCTGCGAGGCTTATGGGGCTGAAGTGTGTCAATTAACAGTAGGGCCCGAGTTGTTTTATGTTTTCCTCTGTTTGCTGGAAGAGACCGGTTATTTCAACGCTAGCCTTTATACCCCCTACGGGATTGCTGGCATTGAAAGCTTGGGTGCTGAAATCGCGGAAGAAGTGCTGGCCAGCATCGAGCGCTATCCAGATGTGGTCATGGTGACGCATGCCGGCGGCGGTAACGTAACGGGGACTGCCCGCGGCCTGCGTAAGGCAGGGGCTACGGCAACTAACGTGATCGGCGCTAGCGTGGACCTTAGCGGCTTACATATGGCCAGTGACCGAGACTTTAACCGCAAATCATTCACCACCGGACATACCGGTTTTGGTGTGCCCTTTGCCACTTGGCCCGATCGGGCCGACGTGCCGCGCAACGCAGCCCGTCCCTTACGCTATTTAGATCAATATGTAACCGTAACTCAAGGTGAGGTTTTCTATACAACGGAAATGCTGGCCCAGCTAGAGGGCCTGGAGAGAGGTCCGTCGGGCAATACGGCGCTAGCGGCTGCCTTCGCCATAGCTCAGACTATGCCGCAGGACCAGGTGTTGGTTGTGCAGGAAACAGAGTATACCGGGGCAGGCAAACACCCCACGGCACAACTCACCTTCGCTCGTCAGCGTGGTATTGAAATTAGGCGGGGCGAACCGCGCGAAAGCCAACCAGGCAAATCAATCATCATACCGGAACACCCCGACCAAATTTCGGTGCAAAACTATGCTCTCGACGATTTGCGTCGCTCTTATCTACGTAACGCTTTGCGCCAAGTCAAGGGTGGCGAGATTAGCCAGATAGACATCGATTTTCTGCAAGCCGATGCCCGGGCTAGCCTGGAGATGGTTAGGCAAGCAGCGGCAGAGCAGCAGGTGCGCCTGGCATAAGCTTACTCTCGGGTCGCGGTCCTGAGATGCTCACGCAATATCTAGAGATGTTGCTGTCGCGAATTGAGGTAGCGTATTGCTCCCGCAATACACTGCTTGAGCGCCTGTAGCCTGCGTCATGCAGACATCGCGGGTTCTGTGGAAGGCACATCTCTACTTGCATGATATCGGCACCCACGACTGTAAGAGGGAGTGCAGTTATCCTCAGTTAAAGAGTGAAGGATAGTCACCTTGGGTAGCGGAAAGGCCGTGCGTCATGCGCACGGCGCGTTGGGGGCATAGATTAAAGAGCGAAGGAGCAAAGGACTAGGAGCGGCAATAGGCCGAGCTTGCGAGTGCCGCCGCTCC
>ENA-UOOR01002796-UOOR01002796.1-fermentation-metagenome-genome-assembly--contig:-NODE-2796-length-16788-cov-5.611427_pt1 | contig 16788 bp, 16 predicted proteins | sample MGYA00245780_ERZ724029 | MGnify/ENA primary metagenome ERZ724029 (study PRJEB28704, sample SAMN03018315) | fermentation metagenome | biome: anthropogenic terrestrial biome; feature: soil; material... | reverse complement strand
CAATGGCTTACCGCGAGTTGCTAGAAAATGTTGCATAAAAAACTGAGCTCCGTTATTGACGGAGCCCAGCTATACGTTCTTGTTTATTTCGCCTGTCCACTTGACAGGGAGCAGTTCATTTCGGAAGGGTTTTATCTTTATTAAACATTTCCTGCACTTTGGGCTAAAGCAATCGCACCCATAACGCCAACTTCGCCGCCAAGCTTAGCTGGGACTATTTTTAAGTTGGCTACAAAGCTACCAAGTGCTCTTTTCTGTACTTCATCTCTAATAGGTTTGAAGATAAGTTCGCCCATATTAGAGACTCCACCACCTATTACGATCAAGTCTGGATTAAAGGTATTGATTAAACCAGCTAGGGTGGCACCAATGTAGCTGCCAGCTGTTTCAATAACTTCTTTGGCATAAGCATCGCCTTTATTAGCAGCCTCAGACACTTCCTTCGCCGTAATAGTCGTATATTGATTTAGAAGGCTTTCAGGATGGTCTGCGAGCTTCTCTTTAGCATTGCGAGCAATAGCTGGACCGGAAGCAATAGCTTCAACACAACCATAGTTACCGCAGCCACAGAGAGGCCCGTTCATATCGATCGTAATATGACCAAACTCGCCTGCTCCAAAGGAGGAGCCGTGGTAGATTTGTCCATCGACGATGATGCCGCCACCAATACCAGTAGATACAGTCATATAGAGCATGTGTTTAGATCCTATACCTGCTCCAAAGCGATTTTCGCCTAAACCAGCTACATTAGCATCGTTATCGAAGTAGGTAGGAATGTGGAAGCGATCTTCAATAATTTTTTTGAGGGGAACATTATGCCATTTTAGATTAGGTGAACTTAAAACAATGCCATTTGGTATATCTAAAGCCCCTGGGGCGCAAACACCTATTGCACCTACATCAGAGGCTTTTACATTAGCCTTAATTAAGACTTCGTCAATAGTATCGCCCATACGACGGGAGACAGCTTCCCAACCATCTTCAGCCTGAGTTGGGACCTTGACTGTAGCTAATAGATTACCTTCGTTGTCTACAATGCCTGTTGCGATCTTTGTGCCGCCAAGATCGACACCTATAAAATATTTTTTAAACATTAGTTGGCCTCCCTTTGCCGCTATCTTTATTGTTATAATACGTTAGGAAAGGTAAACTTCCTTTAGAAGGAATACACGAAAATTAGAGGAAATCTACTTAATAATTAATTACCTTAAAAGGGGGGGTGAGGGTAATCGCCTAAAATGATAGGTCTAGAGCGATTATCATCTAATGAAAAAGACCAAAATACTCTTTTTAGTTTTGTTAATAACAACCTTTGTTGGAGCAGTGAGCTATAGGACTTATATTGAAAATTATAGATATCTTCCTCTTCTAGCTCAATATGCAAACGAGATTGCTCTTAACGAATATGAAGCGGAGGAAAAACCACTGCTCACTGATGAATTATTTCTCGAAGGTAAAGCACCAATCCTGCTTCCACTCTCAGGTGCAACCTGGAACATTGAAGTGCCCCAAACAGGATTATACACCATTTTCTGGGAATATCTATATCTATCTGATCTGGGAGAGGATGGTTTACAAATTTTAATCGATGGCCAACTGCCATTTGATGAAGCAGCATTGTTAGAACCATCGCGTTTTTACCGTGCTGAAACAGAGGGTAGAGATAAACCAATTAGAACTTCGTCTTTAGCACCAACACCAGCTATTATCTGGCAAAGTCGTTATCTTGGCGATACCAGTGGTAGGAGCGATTATCCCTTTAAATTTTTTCTCACCAAAGGACAACATCAAATTACCTTACTTCCCCAAGGAGGTAATTGGTATATTAATAAATTACAAATAGAATCTTATCAAAATCCACCTTCGCTAGCAGAATATAGACGTCTTCATCCCACCGAATTGTTAGCCAGTATCGATACCCATATTATTTTAGATGGAGCTAGATATAATTATCAATATGGTGATGTTGATGCTATGGTCTATATGGATTTAGAAGCCGACCCTATTAGAGATTATAATGCCTTAGGACGTTGGAGAAAACCAGGTAATGGTGTTATTTGGGAATTTGAAGCACCAGAAACAGGCTATTATAGGGTAGCTTTCCGTTATGCTCTTGGTAATATTCCCTTGTTAGAAACGCCCCTAGGACATTTAAACCCCAAAGGTTTTCCTCACTCCGAGCGTCTTCTGCTGATTGATGGTAAGATTCCTTATAGAGAAGTTGAAGCTATAGTTTTTCAGCCTACTGATAATGGCCAAACATTAAATACAAATTACTGGTATTTGTATTCACCAACCTTAAGCAAAACAGAAAAAGAAACCTATTATTTAGAAGTTTTTCTGACTAAAGGCAAGCATTCCTTAGAACTTATACCAACAGTTAAATTAAGATTACCAATCCTCGATACTCTAGAAAATTTAATTAATAGTGTTGGCCAAGTAGAGGCAGATTTTCGGTTGTCTTTAGGTGCAGACCCTAACCCTAATCTGTTTTATCCTTTACCAGAGATTGTAAAAGAAAGACTACGAGCTTTAATTGTTGATTTAACGCTAGCCAAACGCCAAGCGACAGCCTTTTCAAGGAATAGCCAAGTAGAGAGAGGTTTAGACAGCACTTTAAACCGGATAATCTCTCTTGCAACACTGAATCAAATTAATACCGGACATCAAGTAGAGATTACCAGAATCAGAGAATCTCTGCAGTGGATGCGTAATTACAGTGAATTGATGCCCCTTAGTTTAGATTCAATTGAGTTATATTCACCTAGAAGTACTAAAATAAAAGTAAATGAACGTAACAATTCATTGTGGAGCAAGATGAAAAACTTTTTCCATTACCGGGTAAATATTTAATTTGTAATCCTAAGCCTGCTTTATAGTAGGCTTGGGATTTTTGCTGGCAATTTTACACTGTAATTGATTAATCAAGATGCAAGTATAAACACCACCAAGTATAAGTATTTGCTAACTTTGTAAGATTTATTTTGTCTTCGGGTGTTTTGGGTAGAGTAGGCATAGGTTTGACAATTAAAGGTTAAAAAGAAACTGAGTCAGCATGTTTAGTCTCTCTGCTTTCTAAGAACTAAGTATGGTATACTATACGGGTCAGCAAATACTTAGAATTCTTTTTCTGGTTAGTTAAGCCAAATTGGTAAATGTTTGTAAAGGTTTATTAGGCAGCTAACTAGTTGTTTACTTTATTTGTGTAGGCAAGGCATTATCTTGTGTTATTAATTATAAAACGTGGTGATTAAATCGGAACTTCATCCTAATATGAGAAGAGAACTAATAAAACTGGCTTGGCCATTGATGATATCTAATTTGGCTTATGTCCTACTTGGTGCGTTAGATACCTGGTTTATGGGTAGAGTAAGTACATCGGCATTAGGAGCAGTAGGCGTAGGTAGCATGTTTTTTATGTCATTGACATTAATTTTAAGGGGAACCATCAGCGGTGGCCTGGTGTTGGTGGCAAAAAGTTTTGGTGCTGGAGATAATAAAAGTGCTGGACATACCTTAGGAAACTATCTTGTCTTAACAATTTTATTAGCACCATTGGCATTATTAATTCCTGTTATTGCCAAAGTATATTTTTTAATTACCAAAGCCGACAGGGAGATTGCTCGTCTAGCGTATAACTATATAACTATTAGAGCTTGGGAAATTCCTTTTGCACTTATTTCTCAGGCAGTAGTTAGCTTTATGATGGGTATTGGTGATTCCAAACGTCCTATGTATTTAGCCTGGAGTTCAGTTATTATTAATTTAGTAGCAAATTATATCCTCGTTTTTGGTAAATTAGGTTTACCAGCTCTAGGAATCAAGGGAGCAGCTTGGGGTACAGTAATTGCCCAAGCCCTACAAGCTCTTTGCTACATCGTTACGGTCAGAAGACTATATGCAAAGCAATTTCAATTACAAGTTTTTTGTGTCCCAACCAAAAAACGGTTCTGGGAAATGTTAAGACTTGGTCTACCAATTGGTTTGGGTGATTTTGTTGAGTCCTCTGCTTTTGCTACTTTTATGACTCTAATATCAAGATTAGGCCCCATAGAATTAGCTGCTAGCCAGATTGCTAATCAAATCAATTCTTTAGCTTTTATGCCTGGTTTTGCGTTAGGTACAGCAACTAGTTCACTAGTTGGTAGAGCATTAGGAGAAGGGAATAAAGCTAAAGGCCGACTATATGGTATTGTTGGTGTTAAGGTAGCTATAACTTATATGGCGTTTCTTGGTCTATCTTATTGGATCTTCCCGCGTTATTTAGCTACCTTCTTCTTGCATGACCAGGTTGTCATTAATTGCACTGTCAAGTTGATGAGGATTATCTCTATCTACCAGGTATTTGATGCCTGCAATATAGTTTTCAGAGGAGCCTTAAATGGTGCAGGTGATACAAAATTTACAGGAATGACAACAATTTTAGCTGCTTATGTGCTTTTTATTCCTCTTACCTATCTAGGAGCATTTGTTTTTAAATTAGGACTGATTGGTGCTTGGTTAGGACCTATTGTTTATTTAATTAGCTTGGGTATTATATTTGGTTTACGTTTCCTTAGTGGTCGTTGGGAAGATAAAACCACGGAAACATTAGAGCTATCAGTTAATTATCCAAGAGATTAGAGCCATAACTTCGAGTAAGTTGGAGAGAGAATTTAGTAGGCTGGAGGATATCCCAAATGACTGAAATAACAACCAACGAAGCTGGGCAACGCCTGGATAGATATCTGCGGAAAAGATTTGGTGGGCTTAGCTTAGGCGAAATTTATAAATTAATTCGGACCGGTAGAGTGAAAGTAAATGGTAAGAAAGCTAAAGAAGACTACCGTTTACAAGTGGGCGATGAACTTCTGGTGCCAGAAATGCAGGCAGATAGGCCACAAGAGGCCTTTATTAATCTTGTCGCTAATCTGGATATTGTCTACGAAGATAACAATATCCTAGTCGTTAACAAACCAGCAGGATTATTAGTTCACCCAGATAAAACAGAAATGAAGCACACATTAATTAACCAAGTCCTAGCTTATCTCTATAGAAAAGGGGAATATGATCCTAAAGACCAATCTACTTTTACACCAGCACTCTGTCATAGATTAGACAGAAATACCAGTGGCTTAGTGATTATCGCTAAGACTTATCCTGCTTTACAGGAAGTCACAGAATTAATACGTAACAAAAGAGTACGTAAATTTTACCTCTGCTTAGTCAAAGGTAATTTACCTAAGCCTGGGACGATTGATCTCAAATTAGCTAAAGATGCAGATAAGAACCAAGTGCGTGTAGCTTCATCAGGCCAATCTGCTCTCACCCGTTATTGTCCTATAGTTAAATTAAACGACTACACACTTCTTGAAGTGGAAATTGTTACTGGACGTACACACCAGATTAGGGTTCACTTAGCAGCGATTGGTCATCCTTTAGTAGGTGATCTTAAGTACGGTAAAAGAGCAGACACGGAATGTTTTAAACGCGAATATGGATTAAATCGGCAATTTTTGCATGCCTATAAATTAGTCTTAGACACAAAGGGCACTTCAATAGAATATTTAGATGGGAAAAGTTTCGAAGGTCCCTTACCAGAAGAGCTGAATAATACTTTAATTAAACTAGAAAAAACAAAGAGCTGACCATGTTGGTTAGCTCTTTGTTGATCCATTCAAATTAAACCAAATGAAGTTATAGTTCGCTTGTAAAGGGAGAGTTATTCTCAACAAGTTTGGTAACTTTACCGACGAGTTTAGTTGTGTTAAAGAGAAGGGCACCAACAGCTTTACCGTTGCGGAGATAAAGTTGACCAAAACTAGATTCGCTATTCTCTTCTAAAATGACTATTTGTTCATTGTCTTTAGGCATAGAAATAATTTCACCGATGGAAAATAGATTAATGCCAAAAGAATTAAATACAGTCCTGGGGATCCAAGGGACAAACTTATTCTGCCCACCTACAGCATTTGTACCAGCTACAGTGCCTTGTTTTTGAGCAATTGCCCAAAGGCCATAGATAACACCACTAGCTTCAGCGCAATCGCCACAAGCAAAGATATTAGGGTCACTAGTTTGCATAAAATCGTTGACAATAATACCTTTATTTGTAGCTAAACCAATATTCTTAGCTAGAAGAGTATTGGCTCTAATACCTATGGAGAAGAGAACTAAGTCTGAGGTTAGTTTTTTACCACTAGCGAGTGTTACTGTTATAGAAGAATCTGATTCGTCGATAGCAGTCACAGATTCTCCTAAAAAGAGGTCGATACCACTTTGAATAACAGCGTTTTGAATCTGTAAAGAAGTTTTCTCATTGGTCTGTTTAGGTAAAAGAGTAGGAGCTAGTTCAACAACACTCACTTTATTACCATATTGTTTCAGCGAGAAGGCAGCTTCTAAGCCTAGAAGACCTCCACCAACAACTATCACCCGGTTGGCTCCTAAACAGGCGAGGCGTATTTCGGTAGCGTCCTCGATATTTCTTAAGGTAGCAACTCTCGGGCCATGATCTTTTACAATAGGTGGTAGATAGTTGATAGCACCCGTAGCTAGTATTAAGACATCATAAGTATAGATAGAACCTGTTAAGGTAACGAGCTGCTTTTTTTCGGGTAGAATCTCTTTAACTAATTCACCCATTTTGAGTTGGATTTTATTATCACTAAACCACTGCAGGGGTTTTAATAATAATTTATCTAGAGTTTTATTTTCGTGGAAGATATGTGAAAGTTGAGTACGGTTATATGGAGGAACTGACTCCCCACAGATAAGTGTTATTTCCGCTAATTCATCATTTTTACGAGCTGCTTCTGCGGCAGCTAAGCCTGCAACACCGCCACCGACAACAATGATTTTTTTAGACATTCTCAAAGGAGCACCGGGTGCTCTCTTCCCCCTTTCTAGATTGAAAATATAAATCGATAGCTTTAAATTTATAAAAGAGAAAGTATACCATTGTCTTTTCTTTAGATCATATACCCACTTTTTCTTAATGAGCAACAAATAAATTGATGTTTAATAATCTGGATATAAGGCAATAAGAAAGGTAAAGCAAAAGTGAAAGGAGCTAATAATCTTAATGGAAAAGTTCGGTAATGTTTTGAAAGCACCGGAAGTAGAGGGACGCGAAAAGCATGTTCCAGTAATCAAAGCACCTGCTAAAGCTAAAGCGGGCGAAGCTTTTGATGTAACTGTTATTGTAGGTGAGTCTGTACCACACCCAAATACTCTTGAACACCATATTAAATGGATTCAAGTTTATGCAAAACTAGACAAAGGTATGGTCGTCCACTTAGGGACCTTTGATTTTGGCCCTACCTACGCTGAGCCTCGTGTAACATTCCCTGTTAAACTTAACGAATCAGCTATAATCTATGCGTTGGAGTATTGTAACATTCATGGCGTATGGGAGAATAGTGTAGCTGTAAAAGTCGAATAATTTATCAAGCCCGTCAAATGACGGGCTTTGCTTTTTGAAAATTTGATTATTGTCTAAGCTTAGCCACTCGCTTTAGCTAGTTAAAAATCTAGAAAAGGTATTTTAATAAAGCCTGAGTATACCTCAACAGCTGGGCCAGTCATGAAAATGGAGCTAGCTAAATCTGGCCACTCTATAAAGAGATTACCGCCTAGAAGTTTTACTGTGACTTTAGCATCTACTTTATTTTGTAAACGTGCAGCGACTGTGCTGGCACATGCTCCAGTTCCACAAGCCCAAGTTTCTCCACTACCTCGTTCCCAAACTCGCATTTTAATTGTTTTACGATCAAGCACGCTAATAAACTCGATGTTAGCCCTATGGGGGAAACGAGGGTGGTTTTCAATAAGGGGACCAATTTTTTCCACTGGGAAGTAGTCGACATCTTTAACCTCGATAACAAAATGAGGATTACCTATATTTATACCGGTGCCAAAATAAAGCTCACCATTTTTTAACTGCAGTTCTATATTAGTAGCAGAATTTAGAGGCTCGCCTGTCATGGGTATCTCGCCTAATTTTAAACGAGGCTTCCCCATATTAACACGAATTAAAGTTACTAGGCCATCTTTAATAGTCAGAGTTAGTTCTAAAACTCCTGCGAGCGTTTCTACTGTAAGTGGATTGTGTTTAGCTATATGTTCATAATAATACTTAGCGAGGCAACGTATACCGTTGCCACACATTTCACCCATCGAACCATCAACATTGAACATAGACATGCGACAGTGAGCAATAGAAGACGGTAAAATGACAATTAGTCCGTCAGAACCAATGGAAAAGCGTCTGGGACTAACAAACTTTGCAATCTCTGACCAATCGGTGGTCTCCGGAAAATGGTTAGTTATAGCGTCAACATAGACATAATCATTACCCAAACCCTGCATTTTGGTGAATTTAAGCATCCTAAGTCTCCTCATTATAATTTAGGTTAGGCTAATTTTGCCTAGGAAGGTACTTTTATTATACTACAGTAAAAACAAGGAATAATTGCTTGTTAAACAAAGCTTTGTTTAGTCCATAGTAAATTAGAGTTAGAACAGAAAAAAGGAATTTGAATGTCGATAATTGGCAAAAGGGACGAACGACCCATATCTTTGCTATATAAGGGTTCAAATAGTTTTTCATCGATAGAACAGAATACAAGTTTGTAAAAAAGTCCAGCCCAGCCTTCTTCTATTTCCTTAGCATAACGGGGATCCATGCTATCAATTGTGCAAAACATTGATTTATTAAGATGCTCTTTATTCTCTCGAAACATTTGCACTGCCTCCCACATTGTCATCTACTGTATAATTCTACGAAAGCAGTGCATAATCCTTTAAATCTAATTCATAAATAGACTTTCCGCAGTGGAATCATAGTTTGATATATAGATCCCCTTAGTAAATAGGTAATGAAGTCAATGCTTCTCTGAACCAATTTGTCCCGCTAATATCACCTGGAAGTAGTTTAAACGTAAATAAGTACACCATTCTTATTTATAATTCATCTAAGTTAGTCTTGGTTAGAACCGCAAGATGTTCACCAAACGATCTCAGTGAGGTCTATTTAGGAAACACCCTTTTTACCCATCGACTAAATCTTCTAAATTAACTATCACTGTGGGTAATCGTTCTCTTTCCATTGTTTTAGAGACATCCTGCAAAATCACGTTATTTTTCTTTACCAAGAAGAAGCATTGTTTTACGATCTTTGTTAAAATTGCACTTCGATGAAAACGGTTGCATGGCTAACAAAATTAAAAAGTGCCAATTAAAATACTTGACACCTGTTCTCGGTTACTCACTTAAAAAGACTGGAGAACTAGTTGTCGATAAAGAAATCATGAAAGAATTCCAGTGAAAACACCAAATATGATTACCTATAATGAGTCAAACATTATAAACCCAGAAAAAAGTTCTAAATATATGTTCTTAAGTAAGCTTACAAAAAAAGGTTTCTATAACTTATCTAAATGAAATACGAGTTCTAATATAGAAAGATGGTCTCTACAACTATAGGGGGATATCTTTCCCCAAGCGTTAATGGATGCATTTGACTGTAATACAATCACACATCATGTAGATCATATTATCTTTAATTATTCCTCTGTTAAGTCCATTCATAATTGTTTTTGTACAAGAACATCAAATAATTCAAGTGTTCAACCCTTTTCTTCTCCTTATTATCATTAATTGTTTTTTGCTTATTGTAAGCTTAACAATCATTTTTTAGATCGTCAAGCATAATCACTCACTTTATAAATTGGCATTATTTCTGTGTATTAAGTCCGGGAGTGTGACAGTTAACTGAATATAAAAAACGCTGAAAGCCTTGAAAGGACTTATTTTTCAACTCTTTATTGCACATTGTGCTATAATAACTATATATTGTGAAAAGGGTGATGACATGAGACTTCAACTATTTCGAACGAAAAATTCTGCTTCGTTTTATGTGGTCAAGTCCGTTTACGTAAACGGCAAACGCACTAACAAGGTTCACGAAAAGCTTGGAACCTACAATGAACTAAAGGCTAAGCTTGGTGACAAGGATCCCTACGAATGGGCTGAAGAATATGTTGCAGAACTGAATGATCTTGAAAAAGAAGGCAGAGAACCCGTAGTAATTGATTCACCTGCTAAACTGATTAAAAAGGATGAGCAGCGTAGCTTTAATGGGGGATACATATTTCTGCAAAAAATCTATCACAAGATGGGGATTAATAGGATCTGCAGTGAAATCTCTGACAAATACTAATTTGAATACAATTTGACTCCCTTCTCTCGACACTGCTTTACGGCAGAATCCTCTTTCCCTCCTCAAAGCTCTTCAATTATGAACTTTCATCCGAATTGCTTGAGCCGCCGGATTTCGAACTTCATCATATCTACCACGCACTTGAGGTCATAGCAAAAGAAACGGGTTTCGTTCAGTCATCCCTGTACCAGAACAGCCTTTCCCTTTCCAGTCGGAATACTGGTATCCTCTACTATGACTGCACCAACTATTTCTTTGAAATTGAGCAGGATGAAGGCAGACATTGATAGTTCGCGGATGTTGATTTTGGTCAGATCGAGTAAAGGGCGGAAAGATAGATTTTCCATTTTGTCCCCAGTGACCCTCGATACACCCACAAAAATGGTTATTTCCTGGAGGGAAGCCGAGGTCACAAGTAGATATTTGGGAAGAATCCAATGTCCTTTAGAGCGCCTAGTGATGAAATAGTGCATTTCGCACAGGAGGTTAGATGGGAAAGGTTATATTAGCGAAGTTTGTGAACAAGGAGTTATCTGAAATGGCTTAACTTGAGGTGTTTAACTGGAGTGACAATTACAGAAACCTTTACAAGAGCTCGCGACCACTCTGAGCTAACATCTATGTTAATGGAATTGAGTATGTAATATTTCTTCTATAATGGCGCATATAGGAATGCTGCAATTATTTTTACGTTTTAAAATAATGAGGAGTGGTGGTGTATGAGTCTACCAAATAACCTGAAAGCAACGTTAACAGGAACTACTCAGAATAGACGCGGTATGGCAATGATATGGTTATTATTCGCTAGCTTCTTGCTATTGTTTCTTGTAAATTTTCGTATTAAAACAAACTTAGGTTATACACAAGTGATGTGGTTGGTATTAAGTACATCTGTAACAATCCTATCTATCTTTATTTTGGTGAAAATTGGGTTGCCAGAAAAGAACCAAGTAATAATTTCGTTTGTTTTTGGACTTTGTATGGTTCTGGCGTATCAAGGTGTGTCGTTCACGGCATTTAAGACTTTCCTCGTTACCTTTTTCTGCTCGTTGGCTAGTTTTAGAATATTTGAGAAGTATAACGATCATTCCTTGAATTTTTTAAGATCCACAACATTAAGATCAATTGTAGGGAGTGTTATTATCGGGCTTGTTTTCGGTTTGGTATTGGGTGTGATAAATTTATTCCTGGCACAGGGAACTCTAGTATTGCAATTTACGCTGTCTGCCATCCTCGCTGCATTAAGTCCAGCAATATATGAAGAAATTGCCTTAAGAGCATTTGTTTATGCTTTTTGTCTATATTTACTAAACGGCACTATAACTTCAAAGGCTGAAGGATTTACTTGCTACTGGATGATGATTGTCCCCCATGCCATGATTCATACACCAGATCAGTTCGTGCAGTATGACTTGGCTTCTGGATTGATCAGCATAATTCTGTTGTCGTTACTATTTGGGCTTCCGTTTGCTCTGCTACAGAAAAAGCGTGATATTACTTCAGCGATGATAGCCCATGGCGTAGTCGTACTAATTAAATTTATTTTCTTAGGGTTACCATATTAGAGTCACTCTCCAATTGATCAGAAACGCTATCTAGGATAGAATGAGTCGCCACTTCAGATAACAGCAAGGTTTACGTTTCCACTCCTATCATCGTTCCACCCAAATTGATTCACCAAGCACAGTCGCGCTAAGGTCCATCAACTTCGTAAACCTGCGGGACGTTATCTGAAGTGCCGCTAATCACGGGGTACTATGAAAGATTGAAAGACCATTGCAGAGCAGACTAGATGGTATGATGCTGAAACACTTGCCTCTTTACAGAGCTTAATACTGACAATATTAACCCTTTTAGCCATATCAGCTTTAAGCTTGCTTTTTACTTTCTCTCTCTATCGCTCCTAGTAAAATCTATCACCAGTTAGAAATTGACACCTTTCTAATTAATAGGCAACGTAATTCGAAGGAAGAATATGATGCTAATGCGATCTTGAAGTTGCTTGTATTTTCTCGCTTGTTATATCCTTCTTCTAAAAAAACAACTTATGAGAACAAAGACGTGTTCTTTGAAAAGACGAATTTTTCACTAGATGATCTTTATCGATGCCTTTCTTTCTTCAATAAGCACAAAGAGAGCCTTCAGCTATGGCTACATGAACGTGTAAAGAAACACTATAACCGCAACACTAAGTTGATATATTGCGATGTAACAAATTATTATTTTGAGATCGATAAACAAGATGAATTGAGAAAAAAAGGTGTTTCAAAAGAACGCCGTCCCAATCCAATTGTTCAAATGGGACTTTTTATGGACACTTGCGGTATTCCTATTACTTACAAACTCTTTTCTGGAAGCACTGTTGATAAGGCTACCTTGATTCCAATGCTTAATGGAATTCGAGAAGATTATTCTCTTGGCAGAATTATCGTAGTGGCAGACAAAGGAATAATCACTGGCGATAATATTTGGTCTACTTTATCCGATGAGAGTGGTTACGTGTTTAGTTATTCCATACGTGGAGCCGATAAGAAATTAAAAGAGTATGTGTTGGATGATACAGATTATGTTTGGGGAAATGATGAATTCAAGATAAAATCCAGGGTTTGTCAGAGACAAATAACAGTCACTGCTGAGGATGGCAAAAAGAAAGTTAAGAAAAACATAGAAGAGAAACAAGTGATATTTTATAACGAAAAATATGCTGTTAAGGCAAGGACGGAGCGAGCTATAGCTATTGAAAAAGCTAAGTACATGGTTAAAAGCCCTAGCAAATACAATAGCTCTAACGCTCAGGGTGCTGCTAAATATGTAAAAAATATAGCCTTTGATTCTAAAACAGGAGAAATTCTTGAAAATATAAAGCAACAACTATCTTTCGACGAAGATAAAGTTCGTCAGGAAGCAGAGCTAGATGGATATTACGCAATTGTAACCAGTGAATTACAGGAAACTGACGAAAAAATAATTGATATATGCAAAGGACTATGGAAGATAGAAGAGTCCTTCAAAGTGACCAAAAGTGATTTAGAGACAAGACCAGTATTTGTATCAACTGAAGACCATATCGAAGCTCATTTTCTAACTTGCTTTGTTGCTCTTGTCATCGCAAGGATCCTTGAATTAAGGCTGAATGGAAAATATTCAGTGACTGCTATTATGGACAGCCTTAGGGGATCGTCATGTAGCCATGCTCATGAGAATTACTATTTATTTGACTACTACGATGAGATACTTGCTGACATAGGTGCTAATATGGGCATAGACTTCACTAAAAAGTACTTGTCGCTTAAAGAAATTAAAACCGTTTTAGGTGAGGTAAAGAAGAAAAAATAGATACCTACAACTACTTGGAAAAAATAAACAGCCTTAAACCTAGTCGTGGCAAGGGTTAGAGGCTGTTTTTATGTCGGATGTTCTGCAAAACAAAGGTTACTGGTACACATAGATATGAGATTTTAACTTACATATTTAAGATAGAATAATAAAACCGCTATCCCTTTTATATTAAGGTTTTGCGGTCCTCTTTTGTAGATTTAGTGTTAAAGTTAGGGGTTATTATTCATTATTATCTCCTTTAATTCTATAGAATGGAATAAAGTAGTCCCAAATCAACTGACACATACTGTTATGGTAGATCACCATTTCTTTATTTCCTCAATAGCCACACCGGTGATATTGCTTACAGTTGTTGGACTATAGCTATTATCATAAAGCTTCTCAATAATAGAGCCAACATCATGTGTTGAAACGCCGTTAGCATATAGTTGCATAATCATATCTTCAAGCCAACCATCACGACGTTGATAAGGTGGAATGATTTGCCGCTGGAACTCATCATTACGATCTCGCGGTATATTAAGATTCTCTATTTTGCCATATTTGGTTTCTTATGATCTCTTATAAAAACCGTTACGCGAATTGCCTGAGTTATGGCCTTCCGGTGAGTATTTCTCATACTTTAATAACTCAGTAAGCTCAGCTTTCATCAGAGTTTCCATCATATCTTTGATCATTGATAACAAATATTCTTCTAAACTTATATTTGAGTATAGGATTTCTTTAAGTTTTTGGGTATCATTTGACATAGAGAGGTCCTCCTTCGGGGTTTGGTTTTGCTCAAAAAACTTATACCCGAATTTAAAGGACTTCTCTCTTATTTACACAAGATATTTTACACTATCGTTCCAAAAGTTCTTCAACACTATTTAGTTATGAGTGTCTAGATTTTATTAATCACTCTTACCAGAGACCATCTTTTACTAACCTCTCTGAGAACTTCTTGTGTTTAGGAAATATAAGTACGCTTTTTTATTCTTCCTGATTTTTTACCTTGTTACTTTTGGAAAAACAAATTCCTTCTAAATTCAGAACTTAACCACCACTTTATAAAAGTTAAGCTCGTTAATTGCTATTTACATGAACTTGGCGAGCTTTTATAACTATAATTACCACGATGCTTATGATTCTTAACTTCTGAAAACACACATTTATTAGATACAGTTATTTATTTTCGAAATCCTTATAAAGTAGACTTGGTTGAATACCAGTATTATTTTGGTATTTACCACTTGAGTATTTAACATAGTTGCCTGCTATAGAGTGATAGTAAATCTGGCAGATCTGTATTCCAGGATAGATTCTTACTGGCTGGACGCATTGTATCTCTAGGGTCCAGTAGCCACTAAAACCTACATCGCCAAATCCAGCTGTGACATGTATATATACTCCAAGTCTTCCTACTGAGGATCTTCCCTCAAGCATAGGTACAAAATTATCGGTCTTGGTATATTCCAAAGTTCGCCCTAGATAAAGTTTTCCAGGTTCTAGAACCAGTCCATCCTCAGGTATTACTAGGAGCTTTGTTCTGTTAGGCTTTTTCATGTCTAGAATTTCTTCTTCGTATATTAAAAGCTCATTATGAAGCCTAAGGTTGTAGCTGTTGGGATTAAGGTGCTTTTCTTCAAAGGGTTCGATAATTATCTCTTTACCGATGTGCTTTTTAATCTCAAGGCCTGAAAGAATCAAAACATTCACCTCCAACTATGATAGCAAAAACTAAATAGAATCCTACCCTGCTTGTACATATCCTCTCTCGGGTCTGACTAATCTGCAAAAGGAAATATTTTCGCCATAACTCACTCGACGTGATATTGTCTGGAGTTGTTTTTTTAACCCAACAAATTTTTTAGGCATAGTGGAAGTTTCTCTAATCCTTTTAGTAACAACAAAATGCACCCCTCAGGGGTAAGGGGTGCTTCTAATCAAGATTTCTACCTGCATACCTCAAGCTAATAGCTCTTTGAATAGGTGCGATAATTATTTTTCGGATTAAAAGTAGCATAAGAGCAACACCAGTTATATGTTCATCTAGCGCAAGTTCGCATTATGCAAAAAAGTATCCAATTACAGAGCCTGCAAAAATGGCTAAGTAAATAAGAGTAATCCACGGTTGATAATTTAGCAAAGAATTCTTTAAAAGAAAGACTCCAAGGATGTTTGATTATAACCCAAACTAACCCAAACAAATTCTTACAGGTTAGGAGTACTGTATCTCAAGAATCTCAATCCACTTTCTTTGCAACAACCAGCATCTCTATATCTTCAATACCCATAGGCTTGTCAACGAAAATACCACTTTCACATGACAGCACTTGAATATCAATATATCCAGCTAGTTGAAGCAGAAGCTTAATTTCAGATGGTGTATATTGTCGCTGTATTTCTGATAGGTATTCACCGTCATATTCAATATTCGGTCTCCATTTCATTGTGCTATTGATATAATCAAAATGTGGATTTGTGTCTTTCGAGCGGATATACCTGCGAATTGAATTAAAGCACGAAAGAACAAAATAAGCTCCTGGCATAAGCAAATCATAAACCATTTTTAAAAAAGAAAAGTCGCTATTTTCACCGCCAAGAACGCCTATACCCGATTCACAAAGGCAAACCGCACCGTTAAAAGATTGATTATCAAGAGTTAAACTGCCAAGCAAGGCAAGGTCACACAACCTGTAATCTACATTAACTCCTGCGATTTCTGTGCGTTTTCTTGCTTCCTCAAGCATTTTCGGCGAAATGTCAACCCCTGTTACTCTAATACCTTGCAGTGCAAATTCAATGGCATGACGGCCAGCTCCGCAGCCTAAATCAAGTAGTATATCTCCAGTAGAAAGCTGCATTTTTTTCATAAGAAAATCTACCTGGCTGGCGGTTTGCGGAGCAAATTTATTATCAATATTTTTAAGAGATTGATCTGTAAATGCTTTATTCAACCAAGGATTGTTATTCATTGCCATCCCCTTTTCTTGTATAAACTAAAACGGTATCATCGTGGTCATAGTTGAAAGCAATGTTCCATCCATCATGTCCGCTCGATTACACTAAAGGCTTTGAAATAACTCGGTATATTTATCATAAGGTATTATGCTTTTAAATTGTGATGGACCAATTACTTAATGCATGGTAAAGACATTTTTTCACAAATAATGCATTCATCGTCGAGATATATCCCATCGAGTTCGCCACTCCTTTATATCAATACCTTCACTTCATTGAATAGTACTGGCAGAATCTCTGGATAT
>ENA-UOOR01002795-UOOR01002795.1-fermentation-metagenome-genome-assembly--contig:-NODE-2795-length-16790-cov-3.979922_pt1 | contig 16790 bp, 17 predicted proteins | sample MGYA00245780_ERZ724029 | MGnify/ENA primary metagenome ERZ724029 (study PRJEB28704, sample SAMN03018315) | fermentation metagenome | biome: anthropogenic terrestrial biome; feature: soil; material... | reverse complement strand
CCGACAGGGGCGAGAAAATGGACTTAGAATCAAAATATAATAGCCGATTGGCGGCTATTATACCATATAACGCCGACAATTGACAACTGCCCCGGTGGGCGATAAAATAGCCCTATGAAACAGACGAAATTTTGGGGCTTTTTGTTCTCCGCGTTGTTCATCCTGGGCTGCGGAGTGTTCTTATGGCTGAAAAATACGGGAGATGCCGGCTCTGTCGCCGACATCTGGCTGGACGGCGAGCTGATCGAATCCATTGATCTGAACGCCGTTACCATCCCCTACGAATTTGAAGTCAGCAGCGAGTACGGCAGCAACGTCATCCATGTGTCCCACGGCGCCATCGCAGTCACCGAGGCCGACTGCCCCGACCAGATCTGTGTTGCCCAGGGCGCCATTGCCGATTCCGCCATTCCGATCGTATGCATGCCCCACCGGCTGGTGATAGAAATCCGGGGCGAACCATGAGCCGGACAAAACGCCTTGCGCTTATGGCGGCCCTTGCCGCCATAGCCCTCACCATCTTCGTGGCGGAGGCCCAGCTGCCTCCTCCCGTCCCGATTCCGGGCATCAAGCTGGGGCTTTCAAACATCGTCACCCTGGTTGCCATGGCTGTTCTCGGCCGGAGGGAGGCCGGCGCCGTCCTGGCGGTCCGGATTCTGCTGGGCAGCGTTTTCACGGGGAGCGTATCCGCGCTGATATTCAGCGCCGCCGGCGGCCTTTTCGCATACCTGGTCATGTGTCTTACCGTAAACCTCTTTCCCCGAAAACTCCTCTGGGTGGTCAGCACCTTTGCGGCCCTGGCCCACAATGCCGGGCAGCTTGCCGCCGCCGTATGGGTCAGCGGGACGCCCTCAATCCTTGTCTACGCGCCGGCCCTCGTGGCTTCCGGCGTCGTCACCGGCGTATTCACCGGATTTGGCGCCATGTACCTGATACGGGCCCTTGAAAGGCTAAACCGCGGCCCTGCTTCAAAATAAAGCCGCGGGCAGACGGCAGCTTTCGCGGAAAATGCATACCGCCAGACTATAATAAAGGAACCGGCTGAGCCGGTTCCTTTATTATAGTCTGTTATTTTCCCAGCAGTCTCGCCAGGAACGGACGGTATACGGAAATCGCGCCCTTTGGGCAGAACTCCTGGCAGCAGAAGCAGCGTATGCAGATGTCGCGGTTAATCTGAGCCTTGCCGTTCTGGATGACGATGGCCTTCATCGGACATGCCTCCGAACACTTTCCGCAGCCGACGCACACGTCCTTTCCCACCTTTGGCCCGGAGCCGAAGTTCCGTTCCATAAACTTGTTGACGATCGGCGATTTCTTGCGGAACTTGATGTCCTCCCGGACGGGGAGCTTTTCAAAGTCCGGCTGCGCAAATTCCCCGGGATTCCCGTGCACCTTCAGCTTTCCCCAGGAATCCGGGCAAAGCCCCCGCGCGATAGCCGCCCTGATGGTGGGTGCGCTGTCATTTTCAAGGCCGATCAGGTGCGCGCAGAGAAGATCCGCATTGAACGGCGTATCCGCGGCGATCACCGCGCCCATATGCCTGGGGGTCCCCTGGGTCGGGCCGTTGCCTTCCATGCAAAGCACGGCGTCCACAAGGGTCAGGCGGGGCTTGACATAAAGGTTAAGGTCGATCAGCATATTGCAAAAACTATCCACCCGGGGATGCATATAATGAAACTCGGGCTTGCGCGTACCGGGGATCACGCCGAAGAAATTTTTCACGGCGCAGGTCAGTCCCGTGAGCCCGTGAGTCTTAAGCTTTGCGAAATCAATGACGGCGTCGGCATCCCGGAGCCACGCGGTATAGGGAAAGCTTTTTACGGATACGCCCTCCGGAAGCTCCGCCTCGCAGACCGAGAAATCACAGTTGAGCCTGGCCCCCGCCTGCTCCACGGCCCTGATGCCCGTGCCGTTATAGATATTCGAAACCCACACCGACGTGAACGGCCCTCCGGGACTGTCGCCCACGATGACCTCCGCCCCCGCCTCGGAAAGCATCCGGCAAAGCTCCGAGACCAGCGCGGGATGCGTAACCACGGCCGTCTCCGGCTTCATCTTTGACACGAGGTTGGTTTTGATTGCGATTTTCATTCCCGGTTTTACCCAGGAAAGCCCGCCCATCGGCGCCAGCACCTCTGTCAGAGCGGCCCTGACAGTGTCCGCTGAATAGTCTTCACACCGCGCGATCGATACGTTACAGTCCATTTGCCCCTCCATTTTTTTAAAATCTTTTGATATTCTAAATCAAAACAACCGATGATTCAACTATAATCGGCTATATTACGTTCAAAACGCCTAATATGCCCTGTAATGCCTAAAACCTATCGACTTTATCCTTGCAAATTTTTTAATTAGTGATAACATTATTTTAATTTTCCTGCAAAATCTGAGATGAGGAAGGACAGAAAAATGGAAGCTATCAAGATCACCAAGACATCGAATCCTGCAGTAAAACCCGCGGCCGACAAGCTGGGGTTCGGAAAAGTATTTTCCGACCACATGTTCCTCATGAATTACAACGAGGGCCTGGGCTGGCACGATCCGAGGATTGTTCCTTACGGGCCGTTCGAACTGGCTCCCAGTTCTGTAGTCTTCCACTATGCGCAGGAGATCTTCGAGGGGATGAAGGCCTACAGAACCGCGGAGGGGAAAATCCAGCTCTTCCGCCCCGAGGAGAACATTGCCCGAATGAACAGGTCCGGCAAGAAGCTGTGCATTCCCCACATTCCCGAGGATATTTTTATAGAGGCCCTCAAACAGCTCGTCACACTGGATGCCGACTGGGTGCCGGCCGAGCCGGGAACCTCCCTTTATATCCGTCCTTTCGCATTTGCCAGCGATGAAATGCTGGGCGTCCACGCCGGCAAGCAATACCTTTTCTGTATTATTACTTCCCCTTCGGGCAGTTATTACGCCGACGGCATCAATCCCGTCAAAATTATGATTGAGAACCAGGAGGTCCGGGCTGTCCGCGGCGGAACCGGCTTCACCAAGTGCGGCGGCAACTACGCCGCGTCCCTCCACGCCAGCGAATCCGCCGCAAGCATGGGCTTTGCTCAGGTACTCTGGCTGGACGGCGTCCATATGAAGTACATCGAGGAAGTCGGCGCCATGAACGTGATGTTCAAGATAGACGGAAAGATTGTCACTCCCGATATCTCGGGCGGTTCCGTACTGCCCGGCATCACACGCAAAAGCTGCATCCAGGTACTCAAGGACTGGGGCTTTGAGGTGGAAGAACGCCTCCTCACTGTGGACGAACTGATCGAAGCCGCCGAAAGCGGCGCCCTGGAGGAAGCTTGGGGCTGCGGCACCGCCGCCGTCGTTTCCCCCATCGGCTTGATCCGTTATCAGGATAAGGATCATATCGTGGCCGGCAACAAAATCGGCCCCCTGACTCAGAAGCTCTATGACGAGCTTACCGGCATCCAATGGGGTTCCCGCCCCGATACCCGCGGCTGGGTCTTCCCCATCTGCTGAATATGAAAAAAGCTTCCGGCGTCAGCCGGAAGCTTTTTTGTATCCTCAATCCGGATAGCCGTCCGGATTCCGGCTTTGAAACGCCCAACTGTCGCGGCACATCTCGTCCAACCCCAGCTGCGCCCGCCAGGAAAGCTCCGATGCGGCCAGGGCGGGGTCCGCCCAGCAGGCTGCAATGTCCCCGCTTCGCCGGCCCACGATCTCATAGGGTATCACGCGGCCGCAGGCCCGCTCGTAGGCGGAGATCACCTCCAGCACTGAATAGCCCTTCCCCGTGCCCAGATTATACGTGGAGACGCCCGGATGGGCTGCCAGCCTGTCCAGGGCGGACAGATGCCCCTTCGCCAGATCCACCACATGGATATAATCCCTGACCCCCGTACCGTCGGGGGTATCATAATCGTTTCCGAAGACCCTCAGCTTTTCCAGCCTGCCGCAGGCCACCTTTGCGATAAACGGCACCAGGTTGTTGGGGATACCGTTGGGGTCCTCGCCGATCAGCCCCGTGGGGTGCGCCCCAATTGGGTTAAAATAGCGCAGCAGCACAAAAGACCATTCCGGATCGGCCTTGGCCGCGTCCCCCATGATCTCCTCGATCATCCGTTTTGTGGACCCGTACGGGTTCGTGGTGCTCACGGGGAAATCCTCGCGAATCGGCAGGGATTTCGGGTTCCCGTATACCGTTGCGCTGGAACTGAACACCAGCTTTTTTACGCCGCTTTTTTCCATTGCCTCCAGCAGATTTATTGAGGAAAAAAGGTTGTTCTCATAGTATTTCAGCGGCATGGCGACAGATTCCCCCACCGCCTTCAGCCCCGCGAAATGGATCACGGCGTCAATGCCCGTTCCTTTGAACAGCGCCTGGGTCGCCGCTTTGTCCCGAAGATCGCAGAAGGAAAAATCCACCCGGCCCGGGCAGAGCATCCGCAGGCGCCGCAGGGCCTCAGGCTTGCTGTTGGAGTAATTGTCCGCAATAAGCACATCATGTCCGGCCTCCGACAGCTCCACAACCGTATGGCTTCCGATATAACCCGTTCCGCCCGTGACAAGAATCTTCATGTGTGATCCTCCGTTCGTTCCCGCCTGATGCCCAGGCTGCCTTTCCTATAGTATACCAAAACCCCGCAAAAAAGTCACCACGCATTTTCAAAGGCCGCGCGGCGGCTTTTCTGTAATGCAAAACCCGCAGTCTGTCACGCCCCGCCGGAAGGCCCCTGCCCATACTCTTTTTTCACCCAGGCGGTTACATAGTCCGAAAAACGCAGGGTGGCCGGGCCGGCCTTGTCGGGGTCCGGTATAGCCAGGCCGATAATCCGGCTCGCCGCCGGCTGCAGCGCCATGGCGCACACGTTCCCCGTCCTCCCCCTGAGCAGCAGTTCCGGCATGATGCTCATTCCCAATCCCTGCTCAACCATGGCAATAATGGCATAATCATCCTTGGTGGTAAATCGGATCTTCGGCCGCACGCCCACGCTTTCCAACGCCCGGCGGACATCCTGATTCGAGCTTTCCAGGAGGCTGATAAACGGTTCGTCCGCCACTTCTTCCAGCGGGAAATTGGGCAATGCGGCCAGCCGGTGATCCTTCGGTACAATGGCGAGGAGCCTGTCCTCAACCAGAGGCGAGACGGTGAAGGCCGGACGCGAGGGGAGGGCCACAAAGCCAATGTCGGCGCTGCCTTCCTCCAGCCACTGCTCCACGTCGTGGTAATCCCCGCTCATCAGCTTAAGCTCCACATTGGGATAATCCCGTTGGAACGCCTTAATCATGCCCGGCAGCCAGTGGACGGCGACAGATGTAAAGGTGCCGATCCGCACGATGCCGGAATCCGCCCCCCGTATGGCCGTGACGATCTGATCCAGCCGCCTGCTGCCGTTGACGATATCCCGTATCGCCGGCAGCACCCTTTCCCCGTCCGCGGTGAGCGCGGCGCCGCTTTTCCCCCGCCGCAGGAGGGAGAAACCGAATTCCCTCTCCATGGAATTGATGATATGGCTGACCGCCGACTGAGTGATGCCCGTGGCTTCCGCCGCCCTGGTCAGGGAGCCCAACTCCACCACCAGGATAAAAGTTTTATATTTATTCAGGCTCATTTCCGCTTCCCTCTTGCATTTTTTCCGCCGGTAACGTATAATCCACCCTAGATTTATTTAGGATCGTAATACATTCCATTATATTTATTCATGTATTGCGTGTCAAGAGGGAGAATGGGAATGACAAACGAGAACATCCTTCATTTGGCTGCGATGGTGGCCTACATGCTGGCCATAATCGTCATAGGCATATTCTTCGCAAAGCGGGCAAACAAAAACTCGGACGCTTATTTTCTCGGCGAGCGGTCCCTTGGCCCCTGGGTCGCTGCCTTCAGCGCCGAAGCCTCGGACATGTCCGGCTGGCTGCTGATGGGTCTGCCCGGGCTGGCATACTGGAGCGGGCTTGCAGACGCCGGATGGACGGCCATCGGCCTTGCCGTCGGTACATATCTCAACTGGCTGATTGTATCCAAGCGGCTTTACCGTTACAGCAAGGCTGTGGACGCCATCACCATACCCGACTTTTTTTCCCGGCGTTTCCATGAGAAAAACAAAGTGCTGATGACCATCGCCTCCTGCATGATCATTGTTTTCTTCACGCCCTATGCGGGCAGCTGCCTCGTCGCCTGCGGCAAGCTATTCAGCCAGCTTTTTGGTTTTTCTTATAACAGCATGGTTATCATCTCGGCAATTTTTGTGTTGATCTATACCTTTATAGGCGGATTTCTTGCCGAAAGCGCCTCCGATTTCATGCAGGCGATCGTCATGGTGGCCGCGCTGGTCTTTGTGCTGGTTCTGGGCGTTTCGGCCGCCGGCGGCATCAGCATGGTCATTGGCAACGCCAAAGAAATCCCCGGCTTTCTGTCGCTTCTGGCGTCGGCCGCGCCCACGGGCGAGTCGGCAAACGGCATGGCCCTGTTCGGCGGCGCCAAGCCTTACGGCGGGCTGTCCATCGCTTCCACACTGGCCTGGGGCCTGGGCTATTTCGGAATGCCCCAGGTGCTGCTGCGGTTTATGGGCATCCGGGCCGAAAAGGAGCTGACCCTTTCCCGCCGGGTGGCCACGACATGGTGCGTCATCTCCCTGGTTTCCGCGGTCTCCATCGGCATCATCGGCCGCATCCTGTTTTCCGACGTGTATCTGGCTTATGGCAGCGGCAACACCGAAAATATATTTATCCTCATGTCCACCTCACTGCTGCCGCCCCTTCTGGCCGGCCTGGTCTGTGCCGGCATACTCGCCGCGTCAATCAGCTCCTCGGATTCCTATCTGCTGATTTCCGCCTCCGCCGTCTCCAAAAACATCTGGCAGGGCATTATCAGGAAAAATGCCTCCGACAGGGAAATCATGACCGTTTCCCGCATCGTCCTGATCATCATCACCATTTTTGCTATATTTGTGGCCGTCGGCAACAACAAAATCATCTTCACGATTGTGGACTTCGCCTGGGCGGGCTTCGGCGCAACTTTCGGACCGCTGATGCTCTTTTCACTGTTCTGGAAGCGCACCACCTACCCCGCGGCAATTGCCGGTATGATCTCGGGCGGGGCCATGGTCTTCATCTGGAACTTTTGGATCTCCGGGCTGGGCGGGATCTGGGGCATATACGAGCTGCTCCCCGCGTTTGTATTTTCCAGTCTGGTCATCGTCCTCGTCTCCCTGCTGACAGGAAAGCCGGCTCCGGAAATACAGACCGAATTCGATGCGGCGAAAGCCTGACAAAACAAAAAGCACGTGCATCTTGCACGTGCTTTTTTTACGTCCGACTATTCCGTTTTCGGGGGAGCGTGCGTAATCAGCACCTTTTCCACACGCAGCCCCTCCATCTTCAGCACGGTGACCATCAGATCCCCGAACAGGAAGCTGTATCCCTCCTCCGGGAAGCCGCCGAACATCTCCAGGGTCCAGCCGCCGACGGTCTCGCTTTCATAATCGAAGGCGTCTTCAGAAATATCCAGCAGCTCGCAGAAATCCGAGATCGACATATCGCCATCCAGCTCATATTCGCCGTTGCCGCGCTGCACCACCTCGTCCTCCACCTCGTCCGTCTCGTCCCAGATATCGCCGACGATCTGCTCCAGTACGTCCTCCATGGAAATCACGCCCAGCGTGCCGCCGTACTCGTCGGTGACGATCGCCAGATGCTTTTTGGCTTTCCGCAGCTCCGTGAGAACCTGGGGAAGCTTAACGGTTTTATAGACATAAAGCGGGGGCATAAGCATCCCGCGGATATCAGGCTTGCCGTTGTCCACCACAGCCTTGAGAAAATGGTTGAGATACAAAAACCCGATGATATTGTCTATGCCGCCCTCATAGACCGGCAGACGGGAAAATGGCGTGCTGTCGATCAGGCTGAGGATTTCATCCATTTCGTCGTCAATGTCAACGGCGACCATATCAACCCTTGCGGTCATGGCTTCGCTGGCGCTGATTTCGGAAAATTCCAGCGCGGCCTGAATCAGCTCTGAGCGGTCCCCGTCCAGTACGGCCTCATCCTCCGCGGTTTCGATGATTGAGTGCAGTTCCTCAACCGCGGCCTCGGCGCCGCTGTCGTCCTGCTTCTCACCCCGCATCGGCAGCGTCAGAATGCGGGTCAGCCCCACCACTACGAACACCACGGGCTTCATGAGGATCATGAGCACGCGTATGAAGTAAGCGAAGCTCAGGGCCAGCCTGTTGGCGTTTTTCTTGGCGATGATCTTCGGCATCGTCTCGCCAAAGACGATGACAAGGATGGTCACAATAAGCGTGGCCAGCCATATCCACTCTTCGCCCGCCAGGAGGATCGCCGCCACTGAGGCGACGGAGGATATGGCGATATTGGCAAGGTTGTTTCCGATCAGGATGGTGGAAAGCGCATCGTCATAGCGCTCCTCGATCAAAACCGCGGCCCGGGCGCGGCGGCTGCCGTTTTCCATGGCGTTTTCAAGCCGCATCAGGTTGGCGGAGGAATAGCTCATCTCCGCCGCAGAGAAAAACGCCGACAGGATAATCAGCCCCGCCACGGCAATCAGATATCCGATCATTCCGCTCCGCCCCCTTCCGCCCCGTCGTCGCAAGGGATTTTGACAATGAGCTTCACAATGCGGTTTTGCCGCATGTCGGATACGGTGACCTCCAGATCCCCGCAACGGAACGTATCCCGCTCCGCGGGTATCCGGTCAAACCGCTCGTAGACCCATTCCCCCATAAGCTTATACTCCAGCTCGGGATCGAATTTCTCAATATCCAGATCGAGGCGGTCGAAGACCTCGCCCACCGTCATATCCGCGAAAACCTCGTATCTGCCTCCGCCAAGAGGTACGAAGTTTTCCTCCACTTCGTCGTCCTCGTCCCAAATCTCGCCCACCAGCTCTTCCAGAATATCCTCCACCGTGACGATACCCAGGGTTCCGCCGTAATTGTCGGTTACAATGGCAAGGTTGAGCTTTTTCGTGCTCATGACGGACAGCAGTTCGTCGATCTTCATGCTGTGGTGAACGAAATACGCCTCGTCCAGCAGCGGTCTCAGGCTTGGGGATTCCCCTTGCCTTAACCGCGCTTTAAGATACTTTCGGATCTGGAGAACACCGATAATATTGTCGATGGTGCCCTCGTAGACCGGCAGCCGGCTGTGCCTCTGGGCTTTGATGAAGGCCATCAGATCCGACGGCTCCCAGTTGACGTCCACGGCGGCCAAATCGACGCGTGCGGTCAGAATCGTATCCGCGGTGACGTCCGCAAATTGCAGGGCGGAGCTGACCAGCTCGCCCCTTTCCGTGTCCAGCGTCCCGTCGTCGGTCATATCCTCGATGATGTCATACAGCTCGTCTTCGGTGACGGATACCTCGGGATCTCCCTTTGTCAGCTTTGCCGCCTGTTTTCCCAAAGCGGTAAGGATGGCCGTCGCAGGCCCAAAAATGGACATAAAAAAGCACAGCGACCCCGCGGTTGACAAAGCCAGCCGCTCGCTGTATTTTTTCGCAATGCTCTTTGGGAGCATTTCACCTATAAAAAAAATTGCAATGGTCATAATAATCGTGCTTATCGTAACGGCTGAAACGCCCCATTTACGTGTCACGAATATCGTAACCAGCGACGCAATTACAATCTGCACGATATTCGTGCCGATAAGTATTGTTGTGATTGCCCTGTCGAAGTTATCCAACACACGCAGGGCCTTTTTGGCTCTCCCGTCTCCCCGGTCCAGGCGGGACTTCAGCTTGACGCGGGAAACCGATGCAAACGCCCCTTCAGCTAACGCAAAGTATGCCGCCAGAAACATGAGGATAATAATAATCGCTAAAAACGATCGACTGCCGTCATCCATTTAGGACTATCACACTCCAGAAATCTATAGTTTTATAAATCTTATCACAGCCACGCCGCCCAGTCAACACCGGCCGGCGTTATTTCATCGTCTCCTGCTTGATCTTGCTGTCCACCACATGCCGGCCGGCCAGCTCCGCCCGGACGTCCTCAGGGACTATGCCGCAATCCGCCATGAGCACAAAAAGGTGATAAACCAGATCGGCGATCTCGAAAATCGTCTCCTCCCGGCTTCCTTTCATGGCGCCGATAATGACCTCGGCGGATTCCTCACCGACCTTCTTGAGAATCTTTTCCCTGCCCTTTTCAAACAGGTAACCGGTGTAAGAGCCTTCCCGCTTCTCCGTTTTCCGGCTCAGGATCAAATCATACAGCTCGTCGGCTGAAAACGCCCCCGGCCGGCCGCCGTCCCAGAGTAAATTGAAAAAGCAGCTTTCCGCGCCGGTGTGGCAGGCCGGCCCGTCCCCGATCACCTCCGCGGTCAGGGCGTCCCCGTCGCAGTCCGCGGTCAGCCTGACCAGGTGCTGGATATTTCCCGAGGTCTCCCCCTTGCGCCAAAGCGCCTTGCGGGACCGGGAGTAAAAGCAGGTGCGCTTTTCCCGGAGAGTGATCTCCAGGCTCTCCCGGTTCATATAGGCCAGAGTGAGCACCCGCCGGGTCGAAAAGTCCTGCACCACTACGGGAATCAGTCCGTTTTGATCGAATTTCAGGGCATCCAAATCCGCATTTATCATTTTATAACCGCCTATTTCAATTATATACGCACAGGTATGCCGTTTTCCGCCAGATACCGCTTCAGCTTTTCTATCTCCACCTGGCGAAAATGGAAAACAGACGCCGCCAGCCCCGCGTCCACTCCCGGAACGCACCGGAACAGCGTGAGGAAGTCACGGGCGCACCCGGCGCCGCCGCTGGCCACAACCGGGACGGACACCGATTCCGATATGGCCTCAAGCATGGGCAAATCAAATCCGTTTTTCACGCCGTCTGTGTCAATGCTGTTCACAACCAACTCCCCGGCTCCGCCGCCCTCGCCCCGGCGGGCCCATTCCAGGGCGTCCAGGCCGGTGTCGTCCCGCCCGCCCCTGGCGAACACCGCGAAGCGGCCGCCCACCCTGCGCACATCCATGGAGAGCACCACGCACTGGTTTCCGTACCGCTTGGCGGCCTCACCAATCAGCGCCGGGTCGGCAAGTGCTCCTGAATTGACGCTGACCTTGTCGGCGCCGCACCTTAATACCCGGTCAAAGTCGCGAAGGCTGCCGATCCCGCCACCCACGGTAAGGGGGATGAACACCTCGCGGGCCACCCGTTCCAGCACGTCCGTAAACAGCCCGCGCTTTTCAACGCTGGCGGTAATGTCATAGAAGACCAGCTCATCCGCCCCGGCCGCGTCATAAAACCGGGCCAGGGCCACTGGGTCTTCCACATCGCGGATATCCTGAAACTTTTGCCCCTTTACCACGCGCCCGTCCCGCACGTCGAGACAGGGAATAATCCTTTTGGTCAGCACGGCACGCCGCCTCCTTTCGCCGCTTTCAGCGCCGCCGGCAGGTCCACCAGCCCTTCGTAAAGGGCCTTGCCCACAATCGCGCCGTAAAGGCCCATCCGGGCCAGCTTCTCAATCTCCGGCAGGGAGGATATACCCCCCGAGGCGATCACATTCAGCCCCGGGATTCCCGACAACGTCTCGTATACCGCCAGATTGGCGCCGCCAAGAGCGCCGTCTCTGGAAATATCGGTATAGATCACGGTGGAAATCCCCATATCCCGCAACTGCCGGCAGAACGCCACGCCGTCGATATCCGTTTGCTCCAGCCATCCGGAAAGGGCCGCCCGGCCGTCCCTGGCATCCACCCCCACGGCAATGCGCTCCCCGTATTCGGCGGCCGCCTTTCGGAGCAGCGCCTGGTCCCGCACCGCGGCGGTGCCGAGTATGACCCTGCCGACCCCCAGGCCGAGATAGCTTTCGATCTTATCCAAAGAGCGGATTCCCCCGCCCACCTGGATAAACAGACCGGGCAGCACGGCAATCCGCCTGATGGTCTCAAAATTAGCGGGCGCCCCGTCCCGGGCGCCGTCCAGATCCACCACGTGCAGGTGGGAAGCCCCCCGGTCCAGAAACGCCGAGGCCACCGCCGCCGCGTCCCGGCCGTACGTCTTCTCGCTGCCGTAATCGCCCCGGGTGAGCCGCACGGCCCGGCCGCGGAGAATATCTATCGCCGGAAATATCGTCATCCAATTTCCTCCCCGCAGAATGCGCGCAGGATCGCAAGTCCCGCGGCGCCGCTTTTTTCCGGATGGAACTGCACGCCCCAGACATTTCCCGCCCGAACCACGGCGGGAACCTGAACCGCGTATTCCGTGGCCGCCACCAAGCCGGCCTCGCAATGCTTGGCGTAATAGGAATGTACAAAGTAGGCAAAGGCCCCCTCCGGCACCCCCCGGAGCAGCGGGTCCCCAGGCTTTTCAAAGTGCAGGGAATTCCAGCCGATCTGGGGAACTTTCATGGTCTCCGGGATGTCCGCCCGCAGACTTTCCACCGTTCCCGAAATCAGCCCTAGCCCCTTGTGCTCGCCGTATTCAAAGCTCTTTTCAAACAGCATCTGCATCCCGAGACAGATCCCCAGAAGGGGTCTGCCCTCCCGGGCCAGGGCCAATACCACCTCTTCAAGCCCGGAAACCCGCAGCTTTGCCATGGCGTCGCCGAAAGCACCCACGCCGGGCAGTATCACCCTGTCCGCGGCTTCCAGCTCCGCCGGGGAGGACGTGACGATGCAGTCCGCGCCGATATGCTTCAGGGACGCGGTCAGGGAAAACAGATTGCCCACGCCGTAGTCAATGATGGCTGCCTTTGTCATATCACAGCATACCTTTCGTGGAAGGCACCGCGCCCCCCAGACTGGGATCAATCGCCGCCGCCTGCCTGAGGGCGCGGCCCAGGCCCTTAAACACCGCCTCAAGAATGTGGTGGGAATTGCTCCCCCGAAGCTGCCGGACATGGAGGGTAATCCCTGCCGTTCTCACGAAGGCCCGGAGAAATTCCTCGCAAAGCTCCGTATCGAAATCGCCCACCTTCTCCGTCGGGCACCTGACGTCCGACGACAGCCATGCTCTGCCGCTGATATCCGCCGTTGTCTCCACCAGGGCCTCGTCCATGGGCAGCATACAAAAGCCGTAACGGTTAATCCCCCCGCAGTTTCCCAGAGCCTGCCGGAAGGCGGAGCCAAGCACAATGCCGATATCCTCGGTGGTGTGGTGGTAATCCACGCGGGCGTCCCCCCGGCAGGCGACGTCCAGACTGAACCCGGCATGGGCGGAAAACAGCGTCAGCATATGATCAAGAAAGCCGCAGCCCGTTTGCACGGCGCTTTCCCCGCCGCCGTCCAGATGGAGGGACAGCCGGATTTCCGTTTCGGCCGTGTTTCGTTCGATAACCGCACTTCTCATTTGCGTTCCTCCAGAATTTCGGTTGTTTTTTCCAGCAGCAGGCGCATCTGCGCGTCGGAGCCAATGGTGATTCTGACATATTCCCTCAGGCCCGGCCGGTCAAAATACCTGATCAGCACGCCCCGCGCCCGGAGCGCCTTATAGTAATCCTCTCCGCCGATCCCCGGCGGGGCGGCAAAGACAAAGTTCGCCGCGGATGGCAAAACGGAAAAACCAATCTCACGGAGCGCCGCGGAAAACGCTTCGCGCGTCCTGATAATCCTGTCCGTGCAGGTTCTGAAATATGCCGCGTCCCGGATGGCGGCCTCCCCGGCCAGACAGGCTGGCCGGGACAGGTTATATGGGTTGAAGCTGCACCTGACGGCGTTCAGGTCTGCGATCAGGGCAGCGTCGCCCAGGGCAAAGCCCAGGCGCATCCCCGCCAGGTTCCGCGATTTCGAACATGTCTGAACCACCACAAGATTGTCGTACCGCCCGATGAGTGGCACGGCGCTCTCCCCGCCGAAGTCCACATAGGCCTCGTCCACCACCACCACGCTGTCCGGGTTTTTCAGGACGATTTCTTCAATCTCGTCCCGGGAGAGCGAAAGCCCCGTGGGTGCATTGGGATTGGCGATCACCACGGTTCGCCCCAGCGCCGAATACGCCTCCGGGCAGATCGTAAAATCCTCCCCGAGTGGGATTTCAAGGGCGTCCAGGCTGCACAGCCGGGCGTAGACCGGGTAAAACCCGTAGGAGACGGAGGGGTAGGCCACGCCCTTTTCCGCCCCGCAAAAGGCCAGAAAGCAGAAGGCCAGCGCCTCGTCCGAGCCGTTTGTCATCATCACCTGGTTTTCCGCCAGGCCGTATAGCTCCGCCACGGCGCGTCGGACGGCCCACGCCTCCGGATCGGGGTACAGGTTCAGCCTTTGCACCTCCTCCCCGGACAGCGCCTGCAAAACCCGGGGCGAAGGGGGAAAGGGGCTTTCGTTGGTATTGAGCTTCACATAGCCCGGATTCCGGGGCTGTTCTCCCGGAACATAGGGGGTAAGGTTGCGGTATCGCCGGTCCAGAAAACGACTCATTCCGATCTCATCCCTTCGCTGTTATTCCCTGCCGGGCAGACGCGCCAGCACACTGCGGGCATGGGCCTCGAAGCCCTCCGCCCGGGCGAAAGCGGTCACATCCTCCGCCGCCTCTGCCAGGGCCTGCGGCGTGTAGGAAATGAACTGGGACTTTTTCACGAAATCGTCCACGGACAGCGGCGAGGCGAATCGGGCGGCCCCCGACGTGGGCAGCACATGGTTCGGCCCGGCGAAGTAGTCGCCCACCGCCACCGGCGTGTCGTGGCCCAGGAAAATGCTCCCCGCGTTTTGAATCCGGCCCATCAGGTCGAAGGGCACCTTTACGGCGAGGGTTAAATGCTCCGGGGCAATGGCGTTGGCAGCCGCCACCGCTTCATCCATATCTCCGGATATAATTATCTTGCCCTTATCCGCCAGCGCGGCCCGGCAGATCCCTTCCCGGGGCAGCAGCGCCACCTGGCGTGCCAGCTCCTTTTCAACGGCGTCGGCCAAATCGGCGCTGGGCGTCACCAGTACCGGGGCGGCCATTTTGTCGTGCTCGGCCTGGGACAGCAGATCGGCGGCCAGCCTGACCGGGTCGGCGCTTTCGTCGGCAAGGATAAGGATTTCCGAAGGGCCGGCCATCATGTCGATATCCACCTCGCCGAACACCTGCCGCTTGGCCTCCGCCACAAAAATGTTTCCCGGCCCGGTGATCTTGCAGACCTTGGGCACGCTCTCCGTGCCGTAAGCCAGGGCGGCGATGGCCTGTGCTCCGCCCGCCTTGACCATCGTCGTCACGCCCGCGATCCCCGCCGCGGCCAGAATGAGGGGGTCCACCGTCCCGTCCTTCCGGGGCGGCGTGGCCAGAATGATTTCCGGCACTCCGGCCACCTGGGCCGGAATAACGTTCATCAGGACGCTGGACGGATAGCTGGCCGTTCCGCCGGGGACATAGACGCCCACCCGCGCCAGAGGCGTAACCCGCTGCCCCAGCACAACGCCGTCCTCACGGAACATGACGAAGCCCCGGTTAAGCTGCCGCTCATGGAAAGCCCGGATATTCTCCGCGGCCCGTTTCATCACGTCCAGCAGCCCGGGGGCCACGGCCGCCTCCGCCCGCTCCCGGTCCGTGACCAGCAGGGACGACAGCACCGCGCCGTCAAACTTCGCCGTAAGGGCCTTCAGGGCCGCGTCCTTGTTTTTCCGGACGTCCGCGATGATGCCCGCCACGACCGCCTCCACATCCGCAGAGGCGGCCTTATCCCGGGACAGGATCTCGTCTATGCCGATCCGGCTCAACTCGTATCTTTTGATCATTTTGCCGCCTCCATAAGCTTTTGCGTAATTTCTTCCGTTTCTCCCCGCTTGAACCGATAGCTGGCCTTGTTGGCGACCAGCCGGGCGCTGATGTCCATAATCTCCGAAATCACCGCCAGGTGATTTTCCCGCAGAGTCGTACCCGTTTCCACAATGTCCACGATCACATCGGACAGGCCCAGCAGCGGCGCCAGCTCTATGGAGCCGTTGAGCTTGATGATCTCGATATCCCGGTTCTGCCGCTTATAGTGCATCCGGGCGATGTTCGGATATTTGGTCGCCACGCGCAGAACGGCGCTTTTGTCATCCCGGAATCCCGCCGGAGCCGCCACCGCCATCCGACACCTGCCAATGCCCAAATCCAGAAGCTCATACACGTCGGCCCCGTCCTCCGCAAGGGAATCCTTCCCGGCCACGCCGATATCCGCGGCGCCCCGGGCCACATAGGTGGCAACATCCGCGGGCTTCACCAGAAAATACCTGACCCCCGCGAAGGCGCTTTCAAAAACCAGCCTGCGGTTGTCCTCCAGCATATCCGGACACCGATAACCCGCGCCGTCGAGCATGGCATATACTTTGTCTCCAAGCCGCCCTTTAGGCAGCGCGATGTTCAGCATGTTCCCCGCCGCCCTCCTCGAATATCACATATGGTTCCAAACCGGACCGTCTCCGGCCGGGCCGTGTTGGCGCATACTGTCCTGCCCTCGCCGATAAGCCTATCCACCGTCCGCCGGATGGCTTCAGGCGGCGTATCGCCGTCGTACCAGACAAAAACGTCGGTCTGCGGGCAGCTCTGGTCGGCGTAATAGCTTTCCAGTGCGTCGAAATACACCGCAAATCCAATCGCCCGGTATCCGCCCTTGCCCATTTTGAGCAGCAGATTGTCATACTGGCCGCCCTTCAGCACCGCTTCCGGCGAACGCCTCACATAGCCGTGAAAGGCGATGCCGTTATAATAATCCGTGTCGGACACGATGGAAAAATCCAGCCGGAGCCGATCGCAGCGCAAAAGCTCATACAGCTCCGAAAGCTCCGAAAGCGCCTGCCGCTCCGCCCCGTCCCGCACCAGGGCGGCAGCCCCCCGCAGGGCCTCGGAAAAGTCCCCCGGCAGGGTGACAAGGCCGCACAGCGCCTCGGCCCGTCGGCCGTCCATCCC
>ENA-UOOR01002794-UOOR01002794.1-fermentation-metagenome-genome-assembly--contig:-NODE-2794-length-16791-cov-9.558616_pt1 | contig 16791 bp, 17 predicted proteins | sample MGYA00245780_ERZ724029 | MGnify/ENA primary metagenome ERZ724029 (study PRJEB28704, sample SAMN03018315) | fermentation metagenome | biome: anthropogenic terrestrial biome; feature: soil; material... | reverse complement strand
CGACGTCGATGCAGGATGACTGTCTTCCTCATTGCATCGACTTGTATAGTTTATCCTCTTTTCTTGTAACTTATTACAGCCCATCCATTTAATACGACTGCGATCGCTCCCAAAGCCAGCAGATTTCCGGAGACATCGGCCAAAGTGCTACCATTGAGATACAACATTCTGAAGGTATTCGTCAGGTAACTGAACGGGTTGATGGCTGCAATTAACTGAGCCCATGCCGGCATGCTGGAGACAGGGGTAAACATGCCTCCCAGCAAAATCAATATCAGGATAAAGAACATCACCAGAAAGCTTGCCTGCTGCATCGTCTCGGAGTAGTTGGATATGATGAGTCCCAGACCCGATATGGAGAGAATAAAAACGATGGCACAGAAAAGTACCGCAAGGAGACTTCCTGCAGGCCACAGCCCGTATAAAAGATATGCTGCAGAAACCGAGATAATCATCACAACCAGTCCGACAACCCAAAAAGGGATCAGTTTGGCCAGAATAAAGAGAATTCTACTCACCGGGGTGACGTTGATCTGCTGAATGGTTCCGTTCTCTTTTTCCATCACGATATTCAATGCAGGCAGAATACCACAGATCAGGGTGAGAAGCAGCACCATAAAGCCGGGGATCATGAAGTTTTTGTAATCGAGTGATGGATTATACTTATATTGAGGGACAATGTCAATCTGTGCCATGCGCATCAGGGAAACCCGCGATTGCGGCGGCAGCGTGTGCATCAGTTCACTGCGTAGCTCCGACGAGAAATCGTTCACGATCTGTGTTATGTAATTGCTACCCAGCAGTCCCTGGGTGCCATTGACCGAGTTTACAGCCATGCCCACGCCGGATGCCCGGTTTTTTACCATATCCACATCGAACGAGGGAGGAATCTCCAGAATCATATCTGTTTCTCCTTGTTCCATGTTCCACATGGCAGTCCGGTAATCGGGTGGGGTGTCGTTCAGGATAAAATAGCCCGAAGCTTCAATTTTATCGGTCAGCCTCCTGGAGTAGGTACTCTTGCTGTGGTCCACAACATCGATTCTGATATTTTTTATTTCGAAACTGACAGCCCATGGGAATACCAGCAGCACCATGATGGGGTACATCACAATCATTTTCGGAATAAGCGGATTCCGGAACATCTGTTTGAACTCTTTCTCTATGAGAAATTTTAATGTTTTCATCATCTTTCAGTTTTTGACAGTTGGCAGCAAATGTGCAGCTTTGCCCCCTGTAACTTTTACTCGAGTCGCTTTTTGGTTTTTGCGATGGTAACGCCAAGCAGGAAGAGGGTCATACCGATCAGCATGAGGATCTCTTTCCAGACCATTGTGATTCCCAGTCCCTGAATCATTACTTTTCGCACGACATCAATAAACCAGCGTGCAGGTACGATGACCGATAATGCCTGCAACAAGTGCGGCATGTTGTCTATGGGGAAGATCATCCCCGAAAGCATCAGCACCGGAATCATGGCCGTGATGGCCGAGAAGATGACCGCGTTCAGCTGTTTCTCCACCATGGTGGAGACTGTTAACCCATACGACAAACTTAGCATGATGTAGAGAATGGCAACCAGAAAAAGCAACAGGAGGCTTCCATTCACCGGCACACCGAGTACGAAGTAGCTCAGCAGCAGAATGATGATGAAATCGATGAACGATATCACCATATAGGGAATGGTTTTTGCAAAGATCATGGTTCCCAGCCTCAATGGCGATGCGAGGAGCACCTCCATGGTGCCGCGCTCCTTTTCGCGGACGATGGAGACAGACGTCATGATGGTACAGATGATCATCATCACGAGTCCCATGATTCCCGGCACAAACATGTAAGAGGATTTCATCAGTGGATTGTAGATCATCCGGTTTTCAGTCTGTATTTGAAAAGGAATCTGGATCAGATCGGCTTGTTCCTGTTGAAATCGAGCGATGACGGCAGTCGCATAGGTCGTTGAGATGGATCCCCTGTTGGGATCGGAACTGTCGGAGAGCAGTTGTATGGCTGTTTTTCCGGAGTGTACCAGGCTCTCTCGAAAGTTTTGCGGAAAGACCACTGCCAGATCGAGTTTTCCCTTTCGCATCGCTACCTCCACATCCACCATCGACTGCATATTTCCCTGATAATTAAAGTAAGCGCTCTGTCTTATACGTTCAGTAATGCCGGTAGTGAGAGCATCGGGTGTGGGGTCGTAGATAGCCACGCGAATGTCCTGCACCTCCATGTTGATGGCAAAGCCAAACAGCAGGATCTGCACCACAGGTATCCCAAAGATGATCAGCAGCGTCCTGTTGTCGCGTAGAATGTGGCGGAACTCTTTATTTACAAATGCGATAAATTGTTTCATGCGTCTCCTCTTTTTGCTTTGCGTGCCAGCTGTCGGAAAACTTCATCCATGGAGTCGGTGTTAAACCGGTGTCTCAACTCTGCCGGTGTATCCAGCGCGTCAATGCGTCCGTCCACCATGATGGAGACCCGGTTACAATACTCCGCTTCATCCATGTAGTGTGTGGTGACAAAGACGGTGATGCCCTGATCGGCCGCTTCGTAGATCATCTCCCAGAACTGCCGCCTCATGGCCGGGTCCACGCCGCCGGTTGGTTCATCGAGGAAGACAATTTTCGGCTCATGGAAGATGGCCACCGAGAAAGCCAGTTTCTGCTTCCAGCCCAGCGGAAGATATTTCACCATGGTGTTGCGTTCTTCGCGGAAGTTCAATCTTTCGAGCAATGCATCCGTTTTTTTAGCAATTTCCTTGTCGCTGAGTCCATAGATGCCCCCGAAGAGGCGGATATTCTCCCATACCTTGAGATCTTCATACAGCGAGAATTTCTGGCTCATGTATCCGATGTTGCGTTTGATCCGTTCATTTTCCTTGATGATATCATAGCCGGCCACGGTTCCTGACCCTGCTGTGGGCATGCTGATGCCACAAAGCATCTGCATGGCTGTGGTTTTTCCTGCCCCGTTGGCACCGAGGAACCCGAAAATCTCACCCTCTTCCACGTCGAAAGTAATGTGATCTACGGCGGTAAAATTGCCGAACTTTTTCGTCAGGTTTGATACTGCAATTACTTTTTCACTCATGTTATTCACTTGTCAATGCCATAAAACAGTCTTCAACAGTCGGCTTGATCGGAGCAATATGCACCTCGCCGAATTCTTTTTCTGCCAGGTATTGTTTTAATTCTCCGGTTTGCAGTCCTTCGGTCACGGTGATGTGAATCTTGTCACCGAAAGCGAAGCTGGTCTTCACGGCGGTGTGATTACGCAGAGCCTTCAGCAGGGCAGACATGCGGGATCCTTCAACCGACCACAATCGTTCGGCGTAATGATCAATGATACCTTGCGGGGTGTCGCTCGCAATGAACACCCCTTCCCGAATCAGTGCAATCCGGTCGCAGCGGCTCGCTTCGTCCATATAAGCCGTAGACACCAGGATGGTGATGCCCTGCTCTTTCAGTCGTCCCAGCATATCCCAGAACTCCTTTCTCGATACAGGATCCACTCCGGTTGTCGGTTCGTCCAGAATCAATATTTCCGGTTTGTGGATCAGTGCACAGCTTAGTGCCAGCTTCTGTTTCATTCCGCCCGAAAGGGCACCGGCCCGTCTTTTTTTAAAAGGTTCTATCTGCTGATAAATATCTTTGATCAGGTGGTAGTTCTCCTCAATGGTGGTGTTGAACAGGGTGGCGAAAAACGCTAGGTTTTCCTCTACGCTCAGGTCCTGATAGAGCGAGAATCGTCCCGGCATGTACCCGATAATCTGTCGCACCCTCCGGTAATCTTTCACCACATCATGTCCGTTCATGACGGCGGTTCCGCTGTCTGGCAGCAGCAGTGAAGCGAGAATACGAAAAAGTGATGATTTACCGGCCCCGTCCGGGCCAATCACCCCGAACACTTCGCCCTCTTCCACCGAAAATGTGAGTCCGTTCAGTGCATTCACTTTCCCTTTGGCGTAGCGCTTATGTAAATCTTTTACTTCAATCATTTTGTTGTCAATCGCTTGTGTTGAATTTCACTTCACCGTACATTCCAATCTTCAGGAAGCCATCATTTGGAACGGCTATTTTAAGTGCATACACCAGGTTTGCACGTTCATTTTTAGTCTGTATGGTTTTGGGCGTAAACTCCGATTTGCTGGATATCCAGTTGATTTTACCCTTGTAGGATTTCATGTCCCCGTCCCCGTCGTCCACCCGGACGGTTACTTCATCGTTCAGTTTAATCTGCGCAAGTTGATCATTGGTTACATACGCCCTCAGATTCATTGTGTCGGTATCTGCAATCTTAAAGAGCGGCGTACCCATCGTTGCCAGTTCCCCTGCTTCGGCGTACCGGTTGAGGACAGTTCCCGCAATCGGACTGATGATGTGTGTCTTTTCAAGCTGATCATCGAGTTGTGCAACTTGTATTTCGAGCGTAGAGCTTTGAGCGGAAATATTTTCGCTGCTTTTTTCAAGAGTAGATGTCAATGACAACAGTTGTTTCTGAAGCAAATCAATTTGAGCCTCTATGTCATCGAGTTGCTTTTGATTGGCTGCGTTGGCTGCAAGGAGCCGTTGTACACGCGCTTTTTCACGTTCCAGCGTGTTGATTTGCTCCTGAATTGAGGCTGTCTGTTTGCGAATGTCAGGCTGCTGTGCCCTTACGCCGCGTGCGTTGGAGAGGAGGCTCATTTTCTGTAGGTGGAGCTGGGTGCTGTCGATGGCGCCCACCATTTGTCCCTGCAGCAGCTGGTCTCCTTCATTCAGGTTGAATGTCAGAATACGCCCGTTGGCTTGTGAGGAGACGATAATTTCCGTTGCTTCAAACGATCCGGTTGCGTCGTAATCCTCTTTGTTATTCCTGCAGGAAAGCAACAGGAACGAGAGGGCTAATGTGGCTAATAATGTAACTGGTTTCATACTTTGATCTGTTTTTTGCTTGTATGCTGTTTCTGTTTTTTTTACTGAAAAGCCAATAGATGATTGCTTAGTTATTCGTGGTGTGTTTGAGTGCATAAACCGATAGGAGATACTGAATTTCGTGGAGTGTCTTTGCTTGTTTGGCCGCTTCCTCTGAATTGATCTCCTTCATCAAGTCGGAGACGGTCATTGTGCCATTTTCCACTTTCACCTCTGCTGCTTTCCGTATCAATGTCTGGTGACGGATGATCTCCTCGTCATCGAGCATGGTTTTTTTATATTTTTCAATTTCTGTTTGTTGCAGGGGTATCTGCATAAAGAGATTTTGTAAAAATGTCTCCCGTTGTGTTTTCAACGTTTGTTGTTGCAAATCGATTTTCTTTTTGTCATTCTGCAGCGTATACAAATTGGCGAAGTTCCAGGAGAGGCGGATGCCACCCAAAAAGTAGGGTGAGAATTCTGTGTCAAACATATTGAGTCCCGGCTTTGCGTAACCGCCCTGTACAAATGCGCCCAGCCTGGGCATGTTCTTTGCCTTCAGCAGCGACTCTTGCGTTTCGATTGCTTGCTCCTGTGCATTGAACATCTTTAATTCGGGACGATTGATAATGGGAGATATCAACTCGTCGTCGAGATTTGGTTTCACAAAAGTCATTTCTTCATTCAGTGATGTACCGGCTAATACCGAAAGCATCCGGATATAAGCATCCAGCGTCGCCTCCAATTGAATGCGCTGCTGACCCGCTTTCAGCTGTTCCACCTTCACCGCGCTCAAGTCGGCCTCATTGGCTACCCCGTTTTTCACATAAGTCGCCACATTCTCATAGTTGCGTTGGAGCTCATTTTCCAGAATGGTCTGTTGCTGCAGGTTACTCTTCATCAGCAAGATACCGAAATAGAGATTGTTCACTCGCTCATGCAGTGCATACATTTCCGTATCCAATTGCTTCTTTTGGACCTCCGCATTGGCCTTCAGGCTTCTTTTCTGTGCAGAGATATTACCTCCGTCCCAGATCAGCTGATTCAGCTCTGCCAACAGACGGTATTGGTCCTGATCGGGCACTGGAATGGTGAGGGGCGGCATTTCATCCGGCAAATCCACAGCAAGGTGTGTGACGTCCGACTGCCAGGTAGCCTGTGCGGAGATTGTGCCTTGAGGCAGATAAGCCCGGTTTGCATTGGATAAATCGAACTCTTTTGTTTTCTCAATGATATCATACCGGGCAATGGCAGGATAATTTGCTTCAGCCTTCTGCTGCATCTCACTCAGGGTGACGATCTGAGCCGGTAACAACACGCTGTTCATACAGATCAGGCTCATCAACAAGAAGATTTTTTTTGATCTCATTTTTTGATCTCTTTATTTGGTTATTGCAGTGATCCATTCCAGGATTTTTCCTTTTCTTTCATTTACGAACTCCGGGAACTCCTCTTCCTTCACCAGCCCCGATGCGGTAATCAGCGGCTTGGCAACAAATGGAAACATGGTAAGGCTCAGTGTATTGATCACAAGATCCACCGCCGACATGGCAACCCCTCTATCCCGCAGTTGCTTATCGATAACTGGTTGCGCGATTCTTCGCGTATTTTGCGTAAGGTTCACAAAAAGTTCCCTGTTCACCGACAATTCATTGAGGATAAAAATGGGTAGTTCCTCATTTTCGAGTAACAGATTCGTGTAGTTTTCCGTGATTGTCCTTATTTTGTCTTCGATCGTAATCTGCTCGTCAGACAAAACAGGCCCTACTGCACCGAGTAACATTTTCAATTTCTCCTGCACCACTTTTTTATACAGATTTTCTTTGCTGCCAAAATAATAATTAAGCAGCGCCAGGTTGGTTCCCGCTTCTTCGGCGATATCCCGGGTCTTTGTCGCAGCATAGCCTTTCTGGGTGAAGAGTTTATTGGCTGCCAGGATAATTTTCTGCTCTGTTGTGACTGTTTCCATTATTCTTTTTAATTGTTATCGGGACAAAAATACTCTCAAATTTCGATTTAAACAAATGATTAAATCAAATGTTTAAGTCTTCTCAAAAGTTTAACATTTCCTTTCAGGAAAGGGAATGTTTTTTCTGCTTTTCCAATTTAAAAAGAAGGACTGGGTCGGTGGCGACTATTCCAAAGGAAGTGGGCGACTATTTCAAGCGTAGTGTGAGTCGAGTTCAGGAAACAGGATAATATTGGATGAACCAGCGATAATAAATCTCCAATCCTTTTTCTAGTGAGGTGTCTGGCCGGTAGTTAAAATTGTGTTGCAGCAATGAGGTATCGGCATAGGTAGAGACCACATCTCCCGGTTGCATCCCGGTCATTGTTATGTTAGCCTTCCTACCTGCCACCTTTTCGATCTCAGAGAGGAAATCAAGCAGTTTTACAGGAGTGGAGCAGCCCATGTTGTAAATTGTATGGGGTATTTTTTTTGCCGGAGGTGAAGGTATAATTTTCAGGACACCCTTCACGATGTCATCAATAAAAGTAAAGTCGCGCTGCATATCCCCATGGTTAAAGAGGCGGATAGTTTCTCCTTTCGTGATCGCCGACATAAACAGGAAGGGAGCCATATCGGGGCGTCCCCAGGGCCCGTAGACCGTAAAGAAACGAATGCCGGTGGCCGGGATGTGATATAGCTTGGTATAAGAATAAGCCATCAGTTCGTTTGCTTTTTTGGTAGCGGCATACAGGCTGACGGGATAATCCGTTTTATCGGACTCTTTGAACGGTGTATGGGCCCTATCCCCGTATACACTGCTGGAACTGGCATAGACCAGATGTTTTACCGGATGCTGTCGACAAGCTTCGAGGAGATTGAGAAACCCTGCAATATTGGCTTCGATATAGGCAGACGGGTTTTGTAATGAGTATCTTACGCCTGCCTGGGCTGCCAGATGAACCACATGAGAAAAATTTTCTTTCACAAAAAGAGTGTACAACCTTTTTCTATCGTTCAAATCCATCTTTATGAATTGATAGGACTCAAAGATGCTGCTTTGTACATATTCTCCCGGCTTTGTTTCCTTATTTTCAATACCGGTCTCCCTAAGCCGTGCATATTTGAGCTGCACGTCGTAATAAGCGTTGATGTTATCGATGCCAATCACATGATGTCCCTCACGCAGCAAGGCTCGTACGACATGAAATCCAATGAATCCGGCTGCACCCGTAACCAATATTTTCATCATGACCCGTTTAAAAAATAACTATCGCATGTTCTCCTATTTGATACTGTGTTTTGTTGGACACAGCGGCACGTATATCCGGGTCGTTTTGAATATCCTTCATCCGCAGCATAAGCAGCCTGTTTTTGGGCGATTCGTTCAGGATATCTTCCTTGTCTACTTTGATGATATCTTTTCCCAGGTACACATCCATGTTCTCCGCACGTTTAATGTTGTAGACCCAATAGTCGGCAATCCCATGTTCTTCCGACAGTTCTACTGCTTTTTCGCAAAGATTTCCCCATCCAATCCGGCTGTTTAATTGCGGTATGGACAAGCCAAGGAGGAATATAGCTGCCAAAAAGCCGAACGCCAGGGTGTTGATAGCCCCATAAGTCCGTTTTTTCAGATATAAGAAATAGATCATGAGCAACCCGGTGAGAGTGAGTACGCCCACTCCTGCATAAACAAACGGGTTCGCCAGATACTGCAGTTCTTCGGTACCGCTCAAATAGATTAAAGCCGGTAACGAAAGAATCAATGGAATAGCCGGAATGGCCACGGCCAATTTGATCCATCCGTTTTGCGGATTGAACTTCCCGAGTAACAAAATAGATAGCGAGATGAGGATGGGAATGGCCGGTAGTGAATAGATGCCCAGTTTGGAACTGATCAGTGAGAGCAACACCAGTGTCGATAAAATTATGGTCGCAAAAAATTGTTCCAGTGTACTGTTTATCCTTTTTTTGACGATACCGACAATAAACAGCCCGATTGCAAGCAGCGACCAGGGAGCCAATGAATACCAAATAGAGATCGCGTAGTAGTAAAAAGGCTCTTTGTGGTGAAATGAGTTGATGCCGCGGTCTACTGTTTGATGTACAAGCAGATTGTTCAGATAATCGTTTCCACCTTCTATGTAAACACCTGAAAACCAAACGATACATCCCGACAGAATAATCAGCAGACTCTTCCAGCCCCAGTACTTTTTAAAATCAGGCAATCTCTTTCGATAAAGTAAAAACAGGGTGGTTGAAACAAAAGGAATGATCATGCCCAACGGCCCTTTAGAGAAAAGCGCCAAAAACACATACAATGGAAACAGCCATTCGTCCCGTTTACGGCCTTCTCCCTGGAACATTTTATAAAAAGTGTACAAGGAAAGAATAATGAACATATTCATCAACATATCCATACGGACTACCAGGGTAACACCCACAAACAACCCCGTGGTCATCAGCATCAGCGGAGTTGTCATTTGGTGCTCCCTGTACCGTTCTGCTGTTCCGGTATCTCCGGACAAAACGTTCTCCTCTTCCTCGCGAATCCACTTCGACAGGATTATCAGCACAACGAGCGCCGGAATAACGGACAACAGTGCATAATACCACATCCTGTGTTCTCCCAGTAGCAGTTTCCCGGTCATCATCAACCAGAAATGGAGTGGGGGCTTGTCGGCGTATATTTCACCCTGATTGGTGAATGTAAAAAAACTCCCATTTCGGATCGCCTCGTCCACAATACTCAGGTAACGCAACTCGTTATTGGGTGTATAGTCGCGTAAAATGATGGCGGGCAACAAAGCGATAAACCAGATCAGATAAATATACTTATTTTTCATATACCGTGATTTTCCTACTTTTGTAAGCAATCATTATATTCCTGATATATGCCACAAAACCAAAAGATTGTCCCAGTAACAATACGGGATCCTGTCGAAAAATGGCATAGCTGATGATGATGGAAGAACCGACCAGACTAATAATCCAAAAACCCACGGGAAGGATCGATTCATGCCGGGCTGCCGAATAGAAGAACTGGTAAACAAATCGCAACGCGAATATAACCTGTCCCGCCGAGCCGAAAATCAACAGTCCCAATGGCACATCTTTGTTGTGGAAAAAGGCTTCGTCAAATACGGATAAATCACGCAGTATAAAACCCGTCGCCACCACAGGAGTCAGGATCAGCACTATTTTAATGATGTTTGCTATTTTTTTCCATTGCCCCTGCATGTGCAAGTTCCACAGATAGATATAATAGGACAGGAACTGGCCGAGAATAATGGCAAAATCGTTGCGCAACACACCGTATAAAAACAGCAAATATGAGCCTAAAACGCTCAGAATCCAGAAAATGGGAGGTGAAAGTACTTTTCCGGCCTTTTCCGACGCAATCCATTGATAGAGGATGCGAGCAGAAAAAAAGAGTTGCGCCAGAAAACCAATAGCAAAAATCCAGCTGTTATTCTCCTGCATTTTTAATCCAGATTGTTTTCGTTCACATAATAGTTGATGTATCTCTTTTTCATCCAACGGTAGGCGAAGCAGTCGATAAATGGTCCTGATAGCCGGTTCCAGAGGTGATACTTCGATGTGCCTGCCACGCGCGGATAATGGCGTACGGGTGTTTGTTTCACTTTGCCGTTTTGGAGCAGAATCAGTGCAGGCAGAAACCGGTGCATGCCATTGAAAAGAGGGATGCGTTTGGCTGAATCCGTATGCATCACTTTCAGCGGGCATCCGGTATCTGAAACGCCATCGTGTGTCATCATCCGCCGGTAACCGTTTGCTATTTTCGATTGAAGGTTCTTGAAAAACGAGTCTTTGCGGTTCGCCCTGATACCCGTCACCATCTCGTAATTTGAGATATCCTGCAGCAACAGATTAAAGTCGTCCGGATCAGTCTGCAGGTCGGCATCCATATACCCCACATAATCGGAAAACGTATGATCAATACCTGCTTTCAAGGCAGCGCTCAGTCCTCCGTTTTCTTTGAGGTTGAGATAAAAGAAAGAGTCATTCCGGGCACATATTTCCTGGATTCTTTGTAGGCTGTCATCTTTCGATCCATCATTTACAAACAGCACACACGTCGGAAAAATGGAATGAGGCAGAAATTGCTGTAGTTTTTTTTCCAGTGTGTAGATGTTATCCTCCTCGTTGTAGACAGGTACCACAATGGTGAACCTGAAAAAAGCGGTGCCATTTGTTTTCACATGCATGTCGTTCTCTTTATTAAAGGACATCCGATCAGATTTTCCACCGGTATCCTCCGAAAACTCCTCCGTATGAGCAATTTACCCAATACTACGAAAGGAGTGGGAGTGTGCCGTGATTGATTTTTCAAAATGATCCGGTAAATGTAGACAATTATTATTTCTGACAATTCAAACAGGACTAATATTTTTTTAAGACCCCATGTCCCGGTTAAGAGTCGGACTAAAAAGACCTTCGAAAGGCTGAAACAAAAGCAATATTTTCTTCAGAATTGAAAATGTAACCAATAGTTCACATTTTTCTGAAAAGAAATGAATAAATTTGTGGTGACCTGTAATCACATTACATGAAGGTTACCTTTTAAATATAACTTAAACTACTTATGAATCAAAGAAATGTATGTTTGTCCCTCCTGGTGTTGGTACCCCTGCTGGCTTTGGGACAGAGAAAAGACGTAGAAGGAATGCGTTACCTGGATGAAAACAGGCGTCCTGCACAAAGAGAACAAATTATCATTCCCAATGTGGGAGCATATCAGGTGTTGAAATGCGACTTCCACATGCATACCGTCTTTTCAGACGGAAATGTATGGCCGACTGTCCGCAATCAGGAGGTATGGCAGGAAGGTCTGGATGCTTACGCCATTACAGATCACATTGAGTATACACCCCATAAAGAGGATGTGATTGTGAATCACAACCGGGGATATGAACTGCTCAAGGAGAGTGCGGCAAAGAACAATCTGATTCTCTTGAAAGGCAACGAGTTGACACGCGATACCCCTCCCGGACATTTCAATGCACTCTATAATAGTGACGCCTCGGAATACATTGTAAGTCGTGACACCGCACTTGACAAGGAAGCCTTGATGAAAGCCTCTGCACAGAATGCTTTTATTTTCTGGAATCATCCAGGCTGGAAACCCGGAATAGAAGGGTCGTATGAATGGATCCCTTTTGTAGATTATCTGTATCAGAACAAAACCCTGCACGGCATTGAAGTAATCAACGGATTCGGAATTCACTTGAAAGCGCTCGACTGGTGTATCGATAAGGGACTGACTGTCATGGGCAGCACCGACATGCACAGCCTGGTGGCACATGAGTATGATCTCAGCAAAGAATACGTACATCGTACCATGACACTGGTGTTGGCCAAAGAACGCACCGCTGAATCCATCAGGGAAGCGCTTGTTGCGGGACGCACCGTAGCTTGGGCCAGCAAAATACTTGCAGGCAAGGAGGAACATGTGCGGGCGCTTTTTGAGGCCTGTGTGGAGCTGATGCCTGTGCATTATACCGAAGAAAAAAAGAACGGCGACAAGATCAATTATTACGAGCTGCGCAACAACAGCGACCTCTACTTTGAGTTGGACTTGAAGAATGGAAACAGCACCAAACGGGTTGTGCTTTATCCGCGTTCTGCACAACAGATCACCGCATCGGCAGAAACGGCTTCTTTATCAGGCGAAGTCATATCCACCTATGTCAGGAGTGATCAGCACCTAACCGTGAATTTTTCTTTGAAGTAGGTGTTTCTTCTGTGTGAATTGTATATATTTGTCTTTTCATAATCACAGCTATCTGATTCTTCGACTTCCCTGTTCATCTTGATCGGGTATTCCGACACGTTTCAGGTAAAAGACAAATATATTTCAATGAACAACAAACTACTATCCGACGACAGACAATTGTTGTTGGGCCAGAAGATTCATCAGTATTTTTTCATCAGTGCACTGGTTACCATATTCACGCTTGGGTGTATGTGGGGAGCCATCAACCTGCTCCTGATCGGGTTGGAAGAAAGTTTTCACGGCATCGACTACTCCTGGGTGCTGGCACACGGGCATGCCATGGTGTTCGGCTTTGTTGGGCTTTTCATCATGGGCTTTTCCTACAGGGCGTTGCCGCACTTTAAGGGAACGACTCTTTGGAACCCCCTGCTGGCGCTTTCCACGCTTCCCCTGATGATTGCCGGCATTCTGCTGCAGGCTTATGCGCATGTGATTGCTCCGCGGCAACCCTACCTTTCACTCGGTATTTTTGCCGGCATCCTGCAGATTGTTGCCGTCGCCATCTTTATAGTGGTGATCGTGCGCACTTTACGCAATGCTCCTACAGGGGGTAAAAAAGATGGGTTTGCTTTTTCGGCCCTTTCCTGGTTTCTGATTGCGGCCATATTGAATCCGATTATTTTTTGGCTGTTTGAATCGGCTGCAACACAGGAAAAGTTTCTCTTCAATGTCTCCTCATTCAATATTCCCTACCGCGACATCCAGACATTGGGAATTGCCGTGATGATGATACTGGGTGTATCCCTGCACATCCTGCCCCGTGCATATGGCCTTCGGAACCCTTCGCATGGTTGGAAGAGATTCCTGCTATGGGGTATGAACGGAGCTGTTCTTTTCGGCGTGATTTCTTTTACAGCCGGAATGACTACCGGCGTACACTGGTGGCATGCTGCGAATGGCATCTCCTACATCATTATTCTGGTGGCAGCCATTGGCACCCCCATCCAGTTCCGTCTGTTCAGCCGGCTGCCTGCTGGTTACAGCGACCGCAGCCTGAAGTTTATCAGGGCCGCTTATTGTTGGTTCATTGTGGCCGCGCTGCTGCTGGTGTTTGGTCCCTACTACATGTTCGGCATCTACCTACCCATGACAGGAGGAGAGAACCCCTTCTCGCATGCATACTTCGGAGCTTATCGTCATGCACTGACAGTTGGCTTCATCATGATGATGATTGTGGCTATTTCCAGCAAGGTGGTGCCCGGCTTTGCCAATGTCGATGTTCGGAAGACAAACTCCCTTTGGGCCGTTTTCATTTTGCTCAACCTGGGCAATACCTGGCGCATCACCTCTCAGATTCTGACCGATTTCTACCCCGAAGCCTTCCGTTTTATCGGCTTCTCCGGCTTTATCGAACTCACTGCTTTGAGCTTGTGGGGTTACGAGTTAATAAGAAATATACAAGCCGGCAAACGAATTCAGAAAGAGACCTTTCTAGTCAAATAAACCTTTTAATATAATATGCAAACAGAATTTGAAAAGATGCGGAATGGTGAGCTGGCCTGGTTCAGTGATCCGGAAATTTTGGGAAGCGTCCGTCGTTCCGCTAAGTTGTGCGCCAGACTGCAGACAATGACCATCTTCGATGAGAACTACCGGGAAGTGATAGAGGAACTGATTCCCGGTATACCAAAATCCAGTACCATATGCCCGCCCCTGCATTGCGATCATGGGAGTAGCCTGGTGTTAGAGGAAAATGTCTTCGTTAATTATAATTGTGTATTTCTTGGAGGGGGATATGTCCGCATTGGTAAACATGCACGGATAGGGCCGAACTGTCAGTTCTATACCCCCAATCATCCCATGGATCCCGTGGAGCGTCGCGATGAAAAGGAATATGCTTATCCCATCACAATCGGGGAGGACTGTTGGCTGGGTGGTAACGTAACAGTTATTCCCGGAGTAACCATCGGCAACCGATGCATTGTAGCTGCAGGTAGTGTGGTCACGAGAGACGTTCCCGACGACTGTCTGGTTGCGGGCAATCCAGCCGTGATCAAAAAGAAACTGAATCAGTGAATCTTATTCTCCTTGGCGAGCCGCATGACTCGTTTTACCGCATCGTCCACTTGGGCGGTCGACTCCATTCCCAGGGTCATACAATGGATGTTGGCTTCGGTCAGGGCAAACTTGAGTGATTGGTCCCGCTCGGCGTCGCTCACGTGGCGCCCTTCGCCAAATATTTTCATGCCGATCACGCCGATACCGTTCTTTTTGGCCTTTCCCAGTAGTTCTTTTACCACGTCGGGGGTACCGTCCATGAGAGTTTGGAAAGGATTGATGCGTGCCAGGATCACATCTACCCAGGGATTATCCACCGCTTCCACCATGGCATCCCAATTGTGACAGGAGACGCCCACTGCCTTGATGATTCCGTCTTCCTTTGCTTTCGCAAGACCCTCCATATAGTGTGTACGGTTTTTGCCCCAACCGGGCTGCATCAGGCAGTGCATCAGCACAATGTCGATGTAATCGGTCCCCATTTCCTGTCTGTATCTGTCGAGAGACTCCCGCACCGGCACATTCCTGTCCGATCCGTCTTCGTATGTCCATATTTTTGTGAGGAGGGTAAGTTTTTCGCGGGGCAGCGTTTTAATGGCATTTCCCACATATTGATGTGACCCGTAGGAATCTGCCATATCGAAGAAAGTGATCCCTTTTTCGTAGGCATGGTGGGCCATCTTTGTGAAACCCTCCATCCCCAGGCGGGTCTGGTTCGAGGCCTTAGAGCCACCTTTTGATCCGGTACCCAGGGCAATACGGGATACCTTTAAACCGCTGTTCCCCAACTTCACTTTGTCGACCCTGATTTCAGATGCTGAGTGTAATTCAAACGTACCTGGTTGTATGAGTGTCATTCCGGCAAAGCCTGCAAAACCGGTACGGAGGAAGCTGCGGCGTGATAATTTCTTCATCTGCTGTATCTTTTAAATGTCTACAGCGTAAAAATAGACAATAAATTTTAACGGCCAAACAGTCGGTCAATTTTTTTACGTTATTCCAAGTTGAATTCAACGTGGATCATTAATAATTTACGTTTTGCATGATATGTATACAGCTAAATTCTCGACTGACAATGTTTTGTGACCCATATTTGTCCTCGTTCACTAACGTAGATATTCGCTCGCTATGGCAAAGCTCAAGCAAGCTTGGCTCTGCTCATTTAGCTTATCGCGAACATTCACTAAAAGAGCAGAACTTGATACGCTTTAAACAGCCGCTCTTTTTACGTTCCTCGAGGTCAATGGGTCCCCACAAAACATTGATAGGTCTCATCTTTAGCTGTATCTACCCCAATTTTATGAACATGCGAAACTTGAGTTAATCAAAAAGCAGGTATTCAGAACATATTTGGCTTTATAACGGCCTTGTTCTTGCTTGCATCTTCCCCGTATATTCCTTATGTTTCCCTTATTAAAACATAAGGGATATATAAGGAGATACCGAAGAAGGACCAACGAAGGTCCAGTCGTATACCCTCCAATTAGGAGTACTGGTATTTCATTGTTCAATCAATTTTTCAATTGCAGCCTTGGTCTCCGGTAAAGAAGGCAGTAGGTGGTTCCCAAAATCCACCATTACACCCTCTTTGTTGAACAGGAGATAGTAGGGTATTCCCTTTGCATTGAATCGTTTCACTACATCCTGCCACTCTTTATCTGTTAAAAAGAGGTGGATACCCGACAGTTCGTACTTGTTGATGGTCTCTTTCCATTGCTGATCCGTGCCGCCGATATTCAGATAGACAAAAGTAACCGGTTGATCGGAAAAATAATCTGAAAGTTTTTTGCTGTCGGGCATCTGTCTGACGCATGGTCCGCACCAGGGAGCCCAGATATCGACATAGAGTACCTGTCCAGGATTCTGATCAACCACTCTTTTAACTATGTTGAAAGAATCCTGTGGATGCACATCTGTACCTTGTTTTTCCAGTAAATTCCTGCCCATTACGGCATCGGAATAGATGGTCGGATTTGCTTTATAAGCTTTAATTCGGTTGTATTCTTTTTGCAATGCAGCACGCAGGAAAGGATGGGTGATCAGTTGGTTCAACTGCTCTTCGTTCTCTTCGATTTCTTGCGTATCGTTTGCCTTGGTGCTGAACCCAAGATGCGTAGCAATTGCAAATTGGGAGAAGAAAGGATTATCGGGAA
>ENA-UOOR01002793-UOOR01002793.1-fermentation-metagenome-genome-assembly--contig:-NODE-2793-length-16795-cov-6.982855_pt1 | contig 16795 bp, 15 predicted proteins | sample MGYA00245780_ERZ724029 | MGnify/ENA primary metagenome ERZ724029 (study PRJEB28704, sample SAMN03018315) | fermentation metagenome | biome: anthropogenic terrestrial biome; feature: soil; material... | reverse complement strand
GCGAGGACGAGCTCTTCTTCGACCCGAGGACCGGACAGCTCACCGTCCACGGCCCAGGCGAGAGGCCAGTCGACGCGATGCCGGCGACCGAGATGGCCCGCGAGGGTTTCTTCGCGGCTCCGGTCGCGGGAAAGATCGCGGTGGTCTTCGAAGACGAGGCGAGTCTCTGGCTCGAGCGGGCCAAGGCAAGCCGCGGAGCCACCGGCGCGATCGCGTTGGAGCTCGACGAAGGCGTCGTCCACTACGCTCTTCTGCCACCGGCCGAGTGGCGTCGCAGCGGCAGCCCGGTCCCGGCGCTCGCGCTCCTCTCCGAGACCGGCGGGGAGGATCCCGCCAAGCTCGAAGCCCGTGGCCGCCGACTCGCCGGGAACCTTCCGGCGTGCGCGCATCTGGTCGAGCTATGCAACCGAGACGGGACCATCGGCGCACGCAGCTTCAGTCGGCGCGCAGGCGCCTGGGTCGAAGACCAGACCATCCTGGTGCCGGTCGGCGAAGTCTTCTCGCGCAACCGCGGGGTCCTCGAGTCGAACCTGCTGGCCGATCGCAAGGTCGCCATCGTCGGCCTCGGCAGCGGAGGCGCGACCATCGCCGTCGAGCTCGCCATGGCCGGCGTCGGGCGCTTCCTGCTCTGCGACCACGACCGGCTCGAGGTCCACAACGCGGGCCGCCACCTGTGCGACCTACGCGATCTCGGCCGCCTGAAGACCCGCGCAGTCCGCGACCGGATCCTCGCGCGCAACCCCACGGCCCGGGTCGACCTGCTCGAGGGCGACATCACCTCCGATCCCCAAGGCTTCGCCGCGGCGGTCGCCGACTGCGAGGTGATCGTCGGGGCCACCGACAACAACCGCAGCCGCCGGCTCATCAATCGCCTGGCCGTCGAACGCGGCGTGCCGGCCATCTTCGGCCGTGCCTTCACCCGCGCCTGCGGCGGGGACGTCATCCGCGTCCGGTCCGACGGGCCCTGCTACGAGTGCATCGTCGGCAGCGACGACGAGTCCGCGCCGCGGTTTCTGGGCGGCGAGATTCCCGCCTACTCCGACAGGCCGGCGCCGGTCGAGCCTGGGCTCGCGCTCGACATCCTGCCGATCTCGATGATGTGCGCACGCCTGACGCTGCAGGAGTTGGTGCGCGGCTCGGGCTCGACGCTCGAGTCGCTCGACGATGACCTGCGCACCCCAATCTTCATCTGGGCCAACCGCCGCGAGGACCGGTTCGCGGACTGGAAGCCGATGGGCGCCACCTACCGGCACACGACGGTGATGCGCTGGTACGGCTTTGCGTCGCCCAAGCGCGCAGGGTGCCCGGTCTGCGACGAGGAGGGGTTTCTCGCGGGGCTCGAGGCGGAGGCGCTCGGACGAGACACCACGACCGACCGTGCGCAGGCCTGAGGCTGGCGCGTTCGCGCGGCGGACCGACGAGGCGGGAGGAAGAACGTCCCGGCTCCCCGCCAATCGCCTCAAGCTCACCGGAAGTTGAACGGCAGCAGTTGCCTGAGCAGCGCGAGGGGATCATCGACGCCTCGTGCGAGCGCTTCGCGCAGCAAGCCGAACGGCGCCTTTGGGAGCTCGACGGCAAGCTTTTCCACAATTTCGGAATCGACTCGGCATCCCTCGGCGCCCCAGGCCTTGCCAATGGCGGCGAGCACCAAACCAATGAACCAGACAGTCGGGCCCTGGTCTTGAACCAGCTCCCAGGCCTGCTCGATGCGCTCGTTGGCGGCCGCCGGATCGCGCGGGCGAAGCAGGAACGCGCGGTAGGCCTCGATCAGCGGCCAGGGATGTCCCTCGCCACTACCCCAGGAGTCGTGCGCCGCGAGATAGGCCTCGCGCTCCTCGGCGCTGCCGCGGTGGACCAGGTAGCGCAGTAGCAGGTGGTGCGCGTACTTCGACCCCGAGTCACTGCTACCAGCCATCCGCGCGATGTCAGCGTGACCGAGCGGGACGACCTCGCAGACGTGAGCGCGGACCTGCTCGAGCGGGGCATCCGTTCGATCCATCGTGGCAATCGCCCTGTAGGTCCCCGTCTGGCCGCGCTCGCGCCGCGATAGCTCGGCATCCGAGAGGCGCGCGAAGGCCTCGAGGGCTCGCTCGAAGTATTGCTGCGCGAGCTCGAGCTCACCACGAAACGCGTGGTGCTGTCCGAGCGAGCTCTGGACCCTGCCCCACATCTGCAGGCCTGGGACCACCGGCGGGACGTCCACCCAGCGATGCAGCGACCGCGTCGCCGCCTCGAAGTCGAAGCGATTCGTCGCGGTGACCGCGCGATCGAGATCCGCCAGGCACACGAGCTCCGGGCGTTCATCGAACAGCCGCCGGCTCAGCTCCTCGAGCTCCGCGTCGAGCGACGGGTCGACGTCGCCGACGTGGTTGAGCGTCTCGCGCCGCGCCACAGCCCACGCCAGGCGCATCTGCGCTCCGAGCTGCATCCCCTCGGGCGCGGCGCTGTTGAGCCAGAGCACCTGCTGACCGAGGCTCCTCAGGTTCACCGCCTTGCTATCGAGGTGGACGCGCGCGGTCTCGAGGAATCGGCCCCAGAGCGCGCTGTCCGCGCGGCAGGCCTCGTGAAGCTGGCCGAGCAGCGTCCCAGCGGCGCTCTTCGGGTCGGCGGCGTCGGGATCGCCGACCAAACCCGCCCACTCTTCTCCGGACAGCCGCACGCCCGAGGAGAGCTTGTCCCAGGCCGAGCGCAGCGATGGCGCGTCGCCGCTCAGCAGACACGAACCCGCAAGCCCGCTCTTCATCAAGCGCTCCCGCGAGGCGCCCGCAGGGCTTCCCCAGGTGAAGGCGACCACGTCGGCGTAGCCGCCGAAACGCTGCTGGGACTTGGCGACGAGCTTCAGCTCGATCTCGAGGTCCCTTGCGCGCTGCGGGTTGTGTTCGCTCAGCTCGCGATGCAGCCCGGTCACCGCCGCCTTCCAGTCCGAGCCGGAGACGTGCTCGCCGAATTGCTCGACTTCGATGGAGAGCGTCGTCTTCCCGGAGATGGGCATCAGGCGCAGCACCCAACTCACCAGCTCGAGGACGCCCGCGACCCAGCGGTCGCCGGGAAACTGCGGCAGGGCGCGCACGGTGAGCCCCAGTATGCCGGCCCGTGAGTCGAGCAGGTTCTGGAGCACGCGATCGATCTCCGCAAAGGTCGTGTCGGTCGCGTGCCAGCCTGCCCGGAGCGCCTGCAGCGCGGTCTTCTCAGGGATGAGCACACCGACGAAGCGTCCCTCGGCTCCGTTCCCCTCGGGACGACCTGTTTCGTCCACGAACAGCGACCAGCGGGAACTGGGCGACTGCTCCTGCACGAGATGAGTTGGCGAGCCTGGCCGAACCGCACTGAGGGGCCCGCCCTGCCGTCGCGCTTGCTTCTGCTCACGGGCACGCACAACGCGCGCCTTGCTGCTTTGGACGATCCCGAGCGCCTTCTTCTCGAGAAAGACGAACTGCTTCTTGATCGTCGCCAGGGTGGCGTTGGTCGCAGATTCATTGCCTGCGTACGCCTCGCGTTCGAGCTCCTTGGGAAGCTCGCCCGCCTTCCTTCCGCGCTCGGTCCGGTCGGCGATGCGCTTCTCGATGTTCGCTGTCGCAAGCGGATGGGCGCGAATGGCCTCGAGCAGCTCTGGACGCGCCTGGCCATAGCGCCGCACGTCGTTTTCGAGCTGCCGCAAGAGCTCCTGGAGCGGGTCGCGTTGCCCCCGTTGCGCGCCGCTCGCCGGCGACGAGGCCCCGCGGGGGCGTCCGGCAGCCGGCGCTCGACGAAGCGGCTCGTCCGGCACGCACGGAACCGACTCCTCCGGGGGCTGCTCGCCCTGTTCGTCGGAGGCCGGGATTCCGGATTGCTCGACCAGGCGCACCGCTTCCGCCACGCACAGGTCGTCGAAGCTGATGTCGAGGGTCGAGGCGAGCAGGGCGCCAACGCGCGTCGGCTCATCGGGGACTTCGAGAACCAGTCGCCTGCCGCGCTCTCGCGCCGCGAGAAGCTCGGCCCGAAGGCCCTCGCACTGCGCCGCGACCTCGGGTCCGGATAGCGATGGAAGCTCGCGCCTTTCGAGCTCTCTTTCGCCATCCGCGAGACCGATGAGGTAGGCGGCCGTCGACGGATGGCGAGAAATCCTGCAGCGAAGCGGCGGCAGCTCGGGCATCTGATTCACTCCTCGGTGGGGACTTGAAGCCCGTCTGCTATCACGCCGACGGACGTGCAAGACACCCGAGTCCACCTCGCGCCCGTCAGATTTCGTGCCGGCGCCGCGTCGACTCCGCGAGGAGGAACCGGCCATGTGGCTCTGCGGAATCTCGGTGGTCTGTGAGCGAAAGGAGTGCCCGTTGTGCCACGGGCGCGGCTTCGTAGCGGTCAGCAAAGCCCGCGAGACGCGCATCTCGGCAACAGTGCGCTGCGCCCACATCCTGCCCAATACCGCCGAGTTCACCGATCAGATGGGCTGGGCGCTCCTGCTCGCCCCCAAGCCGCCGAGGCCGCACTGAGGCAAATCGCCGCTCGGACCAAGACCCCAGAGCGGCCCGCTCTGCCCTCCTTCCCCAGTTGCCGGATGCCGATGTCGAGTAGTAAACCGCTGGCAACCGTGGGAAGGGGCACGTATGGACTTCGACTCATCCGACGAACGGCAAATCCGCCAGTTCCTGCAGCTCGCCATCGACAACGCGGGTCGCGACCAGCTTGCCAAGGCGCTCGAGCCCATCGCGCCGAAGCTGCGTGAATTCCTCAAGGCCGGTTGCGGGCAATGGCGAATCCCCGAGCGAGAGCGCGAGGACCTCGCACACGATGTCTTCGTCAGCTTGCTCCGCCATCCGCCCTGCGACCCGTCGAGCGTCGAGCGGCCCGTGACCGCGCTGCTCGCCTGGCTCAAGACGACCAAGACGCGCAAGCTTCTCGACAGGCAGCGCAGGCTCAAGCGCTCACCACTCGGGACCACTGCCGATGAAGGCTCGCTGGCCAGCGAAGACGATGCTGCGCCTCTCGCCGACTTGCCGCAGACGCGAAAACTCGACGAACAGGTCGCGCTGCGCGATGAGCTGCGGCAATTCGAGGCCTGGGTCGGCCAAAACTATCCGGCGGGCAGAGCGCTTCTCGCAGCTCGCCGCGACGACCCCGACGCCACCTGGACCGAGCTCGCCCGGGCCATTGGCATCAGCCAGGCCAACGCGCACCAGATACGCAAGCGACTCGCCGAGCATTTCGTCAGGTTCCGCGAAGCCTGCGCGTCTGAGACCCAGGAGAGGACGCTGTCATGACTCGACTACGTATTGGCGGAGGTGAGCCTGTCGAGCTACGCGTCGAAGGCTTCATCAGCGCGCGCGCCGCCCACGGCCACCTGTTCAAGCACGTATTCCGGCTCGCCGGTCTGTCCTATCGGGAGCTTCAAGCGAATGACGACCCCGAACGCTGGGCCGAGCTTCTTCCCGAGCTTGACCACGACCTTTCACGTCGGCGCGACTTGGCGCTGAGGCGACTCGCGGAAGCCGGGGGATGCCGCTTGTGCGAGAAGGCGCCCACGGAGGATGTGGTCTGCGCCGAGTGCCCCGACGAGCGGGCACTCGGACGCATCGGTCACCTCTTCGGCGAAGTGCTCGACGGCTACCGACGCTCCGCCGCTTCCGCCATCCATTGGTGCGTCGAGAACCCTTCGCGGCACGGGTTGAGGCTGTTGGCCTACCGCCATGACGACCACGTGCGCATCAAGGCGCTCGACTCCCGCCGTTGCGTCGCCGTTGGCGTCCTCGAACAAGACGGGCAAGTGCGCCTTCTCTCCTGCTATCGGCGCGAGCCCGGGCGCACCTTCTCGGCGAGCTGGCTCGACATGAGCCGCGAGCGTGCCGGCCACCGCAATGCTGGCACTCTGGTCGAGCTCGAGTTGGTCGCAAAGGAGCACCGCAATGTGGAAGCCTGACGACGCGTTGCTGGATGAGGCCGCGGATCAGCTCGCCGATGCGCTGTCGCGAGTGCAGGCGGCCGAAGGCGACAAGCTGCGCACCGCGGCGCTCGAGGCGCTCGAGGCGGCCGGGACCCTGGTTGCGTGTGGCGCCCGAGCGAAGGCCGAAGAGCTGCTGGGCGGCGCAGATGCGATTGGCTTGCCGGAGAAGACCCGCCGCGCGCTGCTCGAGGCCGCGCGAGCCGTCTGCCCCGATGAGCTCGACGACGCGGCTGCCGAGATCGCCGAGCTGGCCCCAGAGCTCGCCCTGGTCTCAGAAGCCGATCGGGCCGCGCTCGAGGAGCGAGTCGCCAGCGCCCTTCAGCTTCGCGATTCGATCGAGCTGGTGCTCGAGGGCGCGCGGGCGGCCTTTTCCAACCCCGCGCTGCCCCCCGAGCTCGACGCCTCATTGGAGTCCTTCGACGAGCTGGTGCGGCCCGAGGTCTGGCGCACGTTGGCATTGGGCGAGCGACGAGCGGCGCGCGCGCTCTGGATGGCCCCGGCCTACCGCGCTCGCTTCTGGTGGTGGAGCAAGGGCTGTGACCTGCCGGCCGACTCCCTCGACAGCCTCGCGATCGCCGCCCGCGTGCTCGCGGTCTTTCCCGAGGCCCGGGGACACTTCGAGCAGCTCATCGATGCCGAGCGGACCCTGGAGTCGGGGCGGCCGGAAGCGGCTCGCTCGAGCGCCCTGTGTGAGGAGCGCCCGCTCGCCGAGGTCATCCCGCTGTTCGCGCGGATTCGCCGCAGCCATCCGCAGCGTCAGGCGCAGGCGCTCGCGGCGGCAACCGAAGAAACCTGGCTCGTGGCCGAGGCCAAGAGCGCAGTGGTCACGGCGGACGACGAGATGCTCTACGTCGACTACCGCGAAGGCTGCGCGCCTGCGCATCGGCGCCCGCCGACCCTCGAGGTCGAAGGCCAACCTCCACTGCCCGGCGGCAAGAGCGCGGCCGCGTGTGGCTCGTTCGAGTGGTCGCTCGGCGCTCCGCAGTTCCGCCAACCGAAGGCCCGGCTTCGCATTCCGGTCGAGTCGGGAGAAGAGATCGTGGAGTTGGGCTAGACGCCGGCCGGAGGTCGGGCCAATGCCCGGTCGCGCTCACCGACCGGGCGATGAGCCCGCAACGAGCGCCACGGAGCACTCTGCCCTCGTGGTCAAACAATCGGGCTCCTTCGAGGGCTCTCAGGAGGATCGATGCTCGATCTGTCCGCTGTGCGTGCGCTTCTCGAGGTGCGCGTCCCTCGCTCTGCCAAAGCCCTGCTCGATCACCTTCAGTCGACGGGGGCCTGCTCACCCGAGGCTGCGTCCCTCGCGCGGGCGATCCGCGGGGCGCTTCTCGCCCCTCCGCCGCTGCCCGAGGTGAGCGCGCTGACCGTCGACAAGCGCGACTGCGGGATTGTCTCGCCGCGCGACCGCGGGATTGCCTCGCCGAGCGATTGCGGGATTGCCTCGCCGCGCGACTGCGGGATCGTCCTGCCGCTCGCCTGCGAGCTCCGGTCGGCGAGCGCCGGGTATCTCGGCGAGAAGGCGCGCGAGGCGGCTGCCAATTCCCTTTCTCTCGCGCGAGCCGCGGTCGGTCTGGAAACGCCAGTTGAGCTGCGTCTCGTCTTCCGACACCAAGTGCCGGTCGATGGCGAGTCTCTCGGGCTGGCAGCGGCCCTCTGCTTCATCGCCCGCCTGTCGGGCAATCCTCCGCGACGCGCGGTACTCGCCACCGGCAAGCTCGCCGCCGACGGGACTGTCCGCCCCATCGACTGTCCTAACGCCAAGCTGACTGCGGCGATGCGGGAAGTCGCCGGGCGTGACGCGATAGTGCTCGCGCACCCGTTCGATGCCGCCAAGGCGCCGGCAGGCATGAAGGTCTACGGAGTCGAGACTCTCGACGAGGCCGTCAAGGCGGCCTTTGACGGCCCGCTCGAGGTGGCCGCGGAGTTCTTGCGGCTCAGCGAGCTGTTGAAGTCGGTGCGCGGCAAACGCCCCGCCGAAGCGATCGGGGCGCTGGAGGCCGCTCTGGCTGCCTTTCCCGCGCCCGCCGACCAGGCCGGGCTGCTCGCCGAGCTCGGCACACAGAACCGCCACCTCGGACGTACCGAGCAGGCGAAGGCGCTGCACGACCGAGCGCTCGCGTTGCTCGAGCCGCTCGGACCCTTGCTCGGCAAGAAGCTCGAGGAAGACCTCCGCGTCGAGGCCATCGCCACGGAGATCGACCTCTTCGAGATCGATTCGGCCGAAGCCACACTCGCTCGGATGATGGTCGAGCCGAATAGCTACGCGGACTTCCACAATTTGGTCCGATGCCGAGGGATGCGGGCGGTCATTGCCTCGATGCGCGGCGACTTCGCGAGGGCGCTGTCTCTTCGGCGCCAGAACCTCGCCCAGCAGGACGGGCGCGACGACCTGCGAGCAGAGATCCCCAGGACGCTCTGCCCAATGGTCATCGACGCGGCGAAAGCCGGCGAGGCCGCGGTCTTCGAGGACCTGGCGTGGAAGCTCCTTCACCAGCCGCGCCCCGATTGCTGGCAGGAGCGCTACAACACCGATGCCCTGCTTCGCGGGCTCGTCGTCCTCGGCAGATGCTCCGAAGCGGTGCGCTGGAGCCGGGGCGACATCGATCTCTTCGGCAAGCCGGCGTCGGATTACCACCGCGCGCTTCTGTGCGGTGGGGAGCCGATCGTCGCCCACCCCGAGGTGAGCATCGCCCGCGCGCTGATTCGCGCCCTGCGGCGCATCGGTGAACTCGACGAAGCCTTGCGGCTGGCCCAACGCGTGTCGCCACCGGCCACGGACGCGCTGGTCGCCTGGCTGGGATGCACCGCGCACGTCGAGGCCGCGCTGGTGCGCTGGCAGCTTGGGCAACGCACTGAGGCGCTCGCCGAGCTCGCGGAGTTGGCCGGGCGGATGGATGCTCTCCACCCGCGGGCCTCGCGCTTCCACTCGCAGCTCCTCGACGAGATGCGTTGCCTGGGCGCTCGATTGGATGAGAGCAAGCTCGAGCGCTGCCTCGACCCGCTCTACTACTGAGCTCGGCTCGCACTCTTCGCCCTTGGCCCGCGACCGCGCGCGATCGCGAGCCGGTGGGCGCGCCTTCCCCGGCAGCTACCTGAGGACGCCCCGTGCAACCAGCGCCTCGGCCACCTCGCCGAGCAGGTTCAGGCTCTTCCTGCCCTTCTCTTCGAAGTCGGCAGTAGGCGTCTTGGCCGTCCAGGCGTGGTCCATGCCGTTGCGGATCTTGGCCATCTCCCCGGTCGCGAGGACGAGCCGCTCCATCAGCTCGCTGCCAATCGCCTCAGCGAGGCGATGCTTGGTTGCGAGCGCCTCGTCGGCGAGGGTCCGGTCATGTCCGGAAAACCTCTCCGGATCGAACTTCGCCCCTAACTGCAGCGTATTGAAGAAGGCGTCGCAGTTCTTGCGAGCGTCCCTGCCCTTCTTCGAATCGATCTTCGTCTCCGTCCCCGCCAACGCTACCGACGCGGTCGCCTCGCGCAGCGCGGTGAAGGCCTGCATCCACAGCTCGTGCTCGAACAGCGCGCGCACGAAGGCGAGCTGCGTGCGGAAGTAGGCCGTGTCGTAGCGCCCTGAAACCGGCTCGGCCGAACCGAGCCCGCCGAACTTGCGCTCGACCAACTCGAGAAGGATCAGCTCAGCGCCCCTTGCGGTCGCCTTCTTCCGAGCAATCGCCTCGAGCGCCCGACGCGTGGCCTCGGCGACGCCGTTCGCCTCGACGTTGCGCAGCGCCCGCGTCACCGCGGCGATCCGCTCGTTCAGCTCAGGGTCGGCGAGCCCTTGAAAGTGAAAGCTCTCCTGTTGCTCGGCCAGCCGCGCCAGCTTGCGCGCATCGGCTTCGTCGACCAGGCGCGCGACCGCGTCGGCCCACTCGTTGATGTGGAAGAAGGCCCGCGCGTCGACGATCGGAAACGGCTCTGTGAGGCCCTTGTCCCAGACTCCGTAGTAGACCGCCTCGAGGGTCGCGCTGCGCGTCCGTTGCAGGAAGTGCAGCGCCGAGGAGAGCGCGATGCTCATGATCCGCCAGCCGTGCGTCATGTCGCACAGCAGCGTGTCCCTATCGCCGATGGAGGCGAGCAGCTCCTGGAACCACTCCCAGTACTTCTCGGAGCTGAGCGTTTCGCTCGCCTTGATGAGCTTGAGGTTGCCCCGCTCGTCAGCAAAGCCAAGCCGCTCGAAACGGCTCTTCAAGCCGTCTTCGCGCTCCCAGTTGAGCTTCTTCGAAGTCGCGGTGTGGAGCAGGACGACCCGGTCCACACTGCCTTTGGGCAACAGCTTGAGCAGCGCCTCCTGCACGTACGGCGTCCGACAGGTCTCGCCAGTCGCTCCGTCCCCATCGAGAAAGTAGGCGACCTCCGTGTACGAATTTGCCCCGAGAAACGTTACGAGCACTCTCATTCTTTCCCTCTCTTTCTACGGTTCGTAATGACTGCGCTTGGCAGCGATGCCGGCCAGAGGCCGACACTCCTAGCTCCGAAGTCGCCGGCGAAACCGGCGGCCTTATCGCTTGCTCGAGCCGCCTGCTGGGTCTTCGACCAGTTCCGCGCCGGCGCTCCCCTCACTCGCGCGGAATCCTGCCCGCATCACCGCGGCGCTCGCCTGCTCATGGTGTCCTATCTCCGCACGCCCGCCGCCAGCTCAGTCCGCCGCCCCCGAGTCCCCTGCCCGAGTCCCCTGCCCGAGTCCCCTGCCTCGACCAGAATGGGATCGACGCGCATCGGACTGGTGAGCGGGTGCATGTAGTAGCCCCCCCCCGGTTCGAGCCGCCGGTCGGTGAACAGCCGCTCCTCGGCGCCGGTTTCATCCTCGGCGAGCACCGTCCGTCGGCCCCAACGGTCGACGTTCAGCCCGGTGATGGCGATGACCCGCGGGAAGATGCGCCCCTCGCCCTGGCCGAGATAGTCGAGCAGCGCGCTCGCCGCCTCGACGAACTCCTGGGCCGTCACCCGCATCTTCTCCAGGGGCTCTTCGACCTTGTCGCGGCTCCAATGGGTGAAGAGGTTGCGCAGCCGCGCGATGTCCGCGACACCCTTGGGCGCGAGGCGCTGCACTTTCACCTCGCGCCGGAAGGTCTCGAACCACTTGTCTTCCCCGCTCTCGAGCTCCTTGGCGAGGAACTCGAGCAGCTCGAGCAATCTGCCGAGCGAGACGCTCAGCGTCTCGGTCGGCTTGAGCTTGCCTCTCTGGCGCAGGTACCTCTCCGGCGACTGCCCGAGCGCGGCCTGGCAGACGAAGCGCAGCAACACCTGAATCGCGTACTCGAGCCTGCTGCCCGCGTCGACCACGAGCCCCTTCAGCTCTTCGGGCCCGTCGGCCGTGTGCAGCTTGGCGCGGGTCTGGCTCATCTTCTCGAGCACCGTGTTCAACCCGGCCAGCTTCGGCTCCTGAGGAAAGCCGAAAGCCCCGAGCAGCGCGTGCGCCAAGCTGGGCGCGTCCTGCTCGAAGGGCGGCTTGATGCCGGTGTGCCGCTCGACGTGCTTGCGTAGTTGGCTACGCGAGTACTCGCTGGAAAGGCCCGACGCCCTCGGTTCCCCAAACCAGTTCCGCCCGTCCTGCGAAGAGCCGGTCAGACAATCGCAGCGACAGACGTCGAAGGAGCAGACCCGCCATTCAGGAGGTGACCGATGGGAAAGCTGATCGCAACCGCGGTGAAAGAGGCGCTGAAGCTCTTCAGCAAAGGCCCGACAACCAAGAACATCGAAAAGGCCGCCGAGAAGGTGATGGAGACCGCGGCGAAGGCGACCAAGGCCGCGGCACGATAGCGCCGGCGTGAAGAGCGCCGCCCGTCCTTGCCGCAGGCTCTCGGGTCTCGCCGGCCAATCGGGCACCGTCGCCCGATGTCTGCTCAGTCGCGCGTCGCCACCGGCGCGACGCCCTCTGTCCCCAAAACCGGATGATTTCGTGACCGTCCTGCGAAGAGCCGGTCAGACAATCGCACCGACAGACGTCGAAGGAGCAGACCCGCCACTCAGGAGGTGACCGATGGGAAAGCTTGTCGAGACCGCGGTGAAGCAGGCGCTGAAGCTGTTCAGCAAAGGCCCGACGGCCAAGAACATCGCCAAATCCGCCGAGAAGGTGATGAAGACCGCCGCGAAGGCGACCAAGGCCGCCGCGCGCTAAGCGCCGGCCGCCGAAAGGAGGCAAGCCATGACCAGCAACAAGATCGTGAAGGAAGGACTCGAGCTCCTGAAGGACACCGCCCCCGCTGCCGTCGGGACCGCCGGTGGCGGGGTTGCCGGAGGCACCAGCGGCGCGGCGCTCGGGACGGCCCTTGGCGCGCTCGCCGGACCTCCCGGGGCGGCCATCGGCTTTGTCATCGGCTTCACCGCCGGCACGCTCGGCGGCGGCGCCGGCGGCGCCAAGCTGGCAAAGAAGCTCTTCCGCTGACGCCGCCGGCAAGCCAGGACCTCCTCATTCCCGCAACGCCAAAGGAGACGCCATGAACAAGGTCACTCGCTGGTGGGGCAATCGAAGCAAGGCCGAGAAGGTGGCGCTCGGTGTGGGCGCTGGCCTCGTCGTCGTCTCGACCGGAGGCGCGGCCGCCTACGCCATCGCCGGGCACGGGGCGATCGCCACCGTCTCCGCCGGCGGCGCCACGGTGACCGCGGCGGTCGGCAAGGCGGCTGTCACGCTCGCCAAGACCGCTCGTTCTTGACGGGCGCGGACTCTCGGGCTCCTGGTCGGCGGAACTCCACCTCCGCCTCTTCGAGGATCCGCGCCGCCGGCACGAAGGCCGGCGCTCCGCTACCGATGGACGTCACCGATCCACCTCCGCCATCCCCGCGTTCCCTCCCAACGCCTCCTTCAGGCGGCTTGTGTCCGGAACCGGTCAAACGCTCCAGACACCGAAAAAAAGTTGGTGCGCTCCTCGAGAGCCGGGGTTCGACTCGCGCGCGTTCGGGGGGGAACCCCGTTGCTTGATCCCCCGAGCCATCCACCCACTCGAGAGAGGAGCCAACCGATGACCACGACGATGGACGCGGCCGAGCGCTGGACCCGCAAGGGCCGGGCGACGCCGCTTGCCGCGCTGTTGCAGCAGTCGCACAAGACCCGCTCCGATGCGCTCACCTTCCGCGAGCAGCTGACGAACTTCGGCCTGGTCGAGCGGCACTACACGAAGTACGAGGAGCTGCTGGCCGAGCTCGAGAAGTCGGCCGGCAGCCAGAAGCAGGTCCACGACGACGCCGGCTCGACCGTCCGTTCCGAAATCGAGTCGAAGCGCAAGGCCAAGCGCTTCAAGCGCCGGCTCGAGCGCGCCGTCAAGCTGCTGCTCGCCGAGGACACCTCCTCGGGCCTGACCCGCGAGGACTTCTCGGGCCGCATCAGCGACTCGACCCCGCTCACCCTCGTCTATCTCGACCGCGTCAAGCCGCACGTCACGAAGATCGACGAAGCCCTCAAGCCCTACTTCTCCAACCAGTCGCCGCTGGCCGAGCTGCTGACGGTCAAGGCCGACCTCGCGCAGGCCGACGCCGAGCAGGAGACGGCCCGCGACGACGCGCCGGCCGAGACGGTCAAGCTCAACAGGACCAAGGGAGAGATGCTCGAGCTGATCGACCGCATCAACGACACCGCCCACCTCGCCTTCGACGGACAGGCCGAGATCCTCGCGCGCTTCAACAAGGACCTGCTGCTGCGCGCCACCCGGACCAGCCGCAAGAAGGCCGACAAGACGGTCGAGCCGCCCGCGCCTCAGCCTGCCGCCGGGTAGCGCGCCCTTCACCGAGCTGGCGCCCCGCTTTCGCCGGGGCGCCGCTCGCTGCCCCGACAGATCCCACACCCCTTCATCGAAACGCTCACCCATCGGCCGGAAACCTCGCGGTGTTTCGCGCGAGGCGAAGGCCGCTCGCGTCTCGGCGGCCTCTGTGCGCGGATGAAGAAGAGGCGCTGACGCGAGAACGAGAGGGGTTTCTCGACCGGCCTCGAGCCCGTCGTGAGGCGCCCTTCCCTTGCTTCGTCCCGGCGTCCGCCTGCTCGGCCATGGCGTGCGCCTGCTCGACCGCGGCGTGCGCTTGCTATGGCCCGGCGTGCGCCCGCTTCGTCCCGGCGTGCGCCTGCTCGACCGCGGCGTCCGCTTGCTTCGGCCCGGCGTGCGCCTGCTCGACCGCGGCGTCCGCTTGCTTCGGCCCGGCGTGCGCCTGCTCGACCGCGGCGTGCGCTTGCTCGACCGCGGCGTGCGCTTGCTTCGACCGCGGCGTGCGCCTGCTCGACCGCGGCGTGCGCTTGCTCGACCACGGCGTGCGCTTGCTTCGTCCCGGCGGATACCCAGTTGTGAGGCGCGCCTCGCCTGCTTCGACCCGGCGGATACCCAGTTGTGAGGCGCCGTCCGCACGCTCATCCCCCTTCGGGGCGAGCGCAGGGGAGAAAGCCCCCTCCCACTTGGTGGGAGGGGGTTTGGGGACCTACTCGGCAGAGTTTGACCAGATTGGCAAGAATCTGCGGTCTGAAGTCTGACGACTGGGGCCTGCCGGCCGCCCCGATCTTCCGGCTCCCTCTTGGTTCAGGCTCGGCCGGCTTGGGGACCTACTCGGCAGAGTTTGACCAGACTGGCAAGAATCTGCGGTCTGAAGTCTGACGACTGGGGCCTGCCGGCCGCCCCCGATCTCCCGGAGTCGTCTTGGTTCCGGCTCGGCCGGCTTGGGGGCAGGCGCCGCGACTCCGGGAAGAAGGCGCCCTTCACCCGCGCCACCTCGGCGCGCGCGGCGGGCGCCAACCCCGGCTCGCCCCTACTCGTCCCTCGACCCGGGGTACTCGCGCCAGGCCTGGAACTCGAAGCCGCGCGTCGTCTCGACCGAGCCATCGGGCAGCGTGCGCGTCTTGGCGACGCGGGCGGTGGTCGATGCGAAGCAGCGCACCCCCTCGCGTTGCAGCGCGGCGACCAGCGCGAGCGTCAGCGTGTACTCGCCGACCACGCAGGCGCCGGCCGCGCCCGCCTCGAGCGCGCGCTTCGCGATCGCCTGGGCGAGCTTGCAGACCTCCGCCGTATCGGCCGCCGGATCGACCTGCGGCATGCCGCCGCCGAGCTCGCAGGGCTCTCCCAAGTCAAGCGCGCGGGCCGCGTCGAGCTGGGCCTGCGGCCACTCCGAGAGCGGGTGATTCGACAGGTTGAGGAAGCGCTTCTCGGCGGCAGCGGGCGGCGAAGGCGGCGCCTCGCCCGGATCGAGCGCGAAGGGGGCGAGCTCGCCGCAATACCTCGCGAGCCCTTCGCGCAGCGACTTCGCCTTCCCGGTGTTCTCGTTCAGCCCGAGGTGCTCGATGTCGTTGCGGCGGTCTCCGATCGAGGTGAAGAGCCGCGCGAACTCCGCCTCTCGCTCGGGGAGCGTTCCGGCGAACTGCCGGTCGTCGTGCACCCGACGGGCAAGGGCGCCCAGGAGCCGCTCCTGCCGCTCGCGCGCAGCCTTGGCGCCCTTCTGCTTCGGCTCGACTCGCGGCAAGCCGTTGGCGAGCGCATAGCGGGTCACCGCCGCCTCGCGCAGCGCTGCCGCCTGCTCGGCGAAGCGTTGCAGCCGCCCGGACAACTCGGCGAAGGCGTGCGTCGCGCGCAGGCCCGCCCGGCCGGTCACGTCGGGCGAGCAGAGCGGCTCGACCTGCGCCTTCAAGGTCTCCACCGCCGACTCGAGGACCGGCAGGCGCTTGACCCAGGAGGAGGCGTCGTCGCTCGCGAGCAGCTCGCGCAGTCGGGGCGCCGATTCGGTGAAGAGGTAGAGCAGCCGGCCGAGAGACAGGTCGTCGGCGTACTTGCGCGCCGCGGTCCCGAGCCGGCCCACGAAACCATGCGCGGCCAGCTCCAGACCCCGCTCCCCGCGTCCCCGGGCGACCTCGAGAGCGCGGCGGGATTCGGCCGAAGCGAGCGCCTCGAGATCATCGGCGCGGCCGTAGCGCAGCAGCGCATCGAGCGCCGAGTTCCAGCGGCTCGCCTCGACGAATTCGGTCACGTCCCAGATTGGCGAGACCCCGTCCTGTTTCGCATCGAAGGCGCCGTAGAGGATTTGCAGGACCGGCGGATTATCGAGCCTGCGGCGGCTCCACTCCGAGAGCGTGAAAGCGACGGCGGCCATTCCGAGCAGCGGCTGGGTGCGAAAGCCGTGGGTGACGTCGAAGAGGACGCGCTCGGGCGGATTGTCCTCGTAGGCGCCGAGGTCGGCGACGGTCTGCCGGAAAAGAGCCCGCTGGCCCTCGAGGGTCTGGATGTCGATGACAGAAAAGACAAAGCCCCCGCCGAGCTCGCGCCGACCGCGAACGATGACCGAGTCGAGCGGCCGCTCAACGACCTGGCGGCCAACCTCGCGCGCGAGAAGCCCGGTGTCGAACCAGCGTTCTTTGACCTGCTGGGTGCCAAGGACCACCACTTCGTCGACCGGCTCGAACAATTCGAGGATGGCGCGCTCGACCAACGGGGTGGCCTGGCCAGTCTGCTTGCCGTTCCAGGAATAGATGACCGGCAGGTAATGCGGAGGCTCGGGTTTCGATCCAAGCCCCAGGTTGGTGACAAGTCGGGTTCTCATTTCAAAGCTCCTATTCAATCCCCACATCGACGGCGCAGAACCAGCTCCGCCCCACGTCTGGCTTCAATCCCCTCGCCAAAAATGCTCGTCCCGACATGGACGGCGGAGCTCCAGCTCCGCCCCACGCCTAGCTCCGATCCCCTCGCCGAGGAAATGCTCGTCCCGACATGGAGGGCGAAGCTCCAGATAGACGGCGAAGCTCGAGATGGACGGCGGAGCTCCAGCTCCGCCCCACGTCTAGTTTCGATCCCCTCGCCGAGGAAAAGCTCGTCCCGACATGGACGGCGAAGCTCGAGATGGACGGCGAAGCTCGAGATGGACGGCGGAGCTCCAGCTCCGCCCCACGTCTAGTTTCGATCCCCTCGCCGAGGAAAA
>ENA-UOOR01002790-UOOR01002790.1-fermentation-metagenome-genome-assembly--contig:-NODE-2790-length-16829-cov-8.271730_pt1 | contig 16829 bp, 17 predicted proteins | sample MGYA00245780_ERZ724029 | MGnify/ENA primary metagenome ERZ724029 (study PRJEB28704, sample SAMN03018315) | fermentation metagenome | biome: anthropogenic terrestrial biome; feature: soil; material... | reverse complement strand
TCCCATGGGATCTTAGCTCAGCTGGGAGAGCATCTGCCTTACAAGCAGAGGGTCACAGGTTCGAGCCCTGTAGGTCCCATTTAGATGCCGGCGTGGCGGAACAGGCAGACGCACAGGACTTAAAATCCTGCGGGACTAATCTCCCGTACCGGTTCGATTCCGGTCGCCGGCATTTTACTTTTTATTAGTAACAGTTTAATTATTATATATGTGCGTTTAGCTCAGCTGGATAGAGCGTCTGGCTACGGACCAGAAGGTCGGGGGTTCGAATCCTCTAACGCACGTTTATGTGCGTTTATGTATGTTTAAGTACATTTATACACGTCCACGTGTGTTTATACATGTTTAAGTGTATTTATACACAGTTTTGTACTTTTAGGTACAATAGATGTTTGGGTAAAGGCTTGAATACGATTTGTGTTTAAGCTTTTTTTGTTATATAAATCCAACTGTAAATTAATGAAAGTTTAATATTTCATCTATTTACTCAAATAGTAACATATGTTAGAATATTTCTAATTTAAGCTTTTGCTGAAATGCCACATAGTGGTAATGAGGTTATGAGCAAGTAGCGTAAGGGGATAAACCTGCCTGCAGGCAAGTGGAATATCCGTTTTGATTATAAGTAAGCATTATAAACTTCCTTTATTGTCAGGTGAATTACGAAGATAGGAGTTAAAAATGACAAAAAACGAATTTTTAGAATTATTAAGAAATACATTATTAGGAGAAATCCCAGATACAGAAATAGAAAGTAATATGAAGTATTATGAAGAATACATTAGGACAGAAGGATACAAGACTTCGGAGGAAGAAGTTATTAATCAGCTTGGAGATCCAAGGTTAATAGCTAAAACAATTATAGATACTTATCAATTATCCCATGAACCTATGTTTCACAATACGAATAGGAATAGTACCTTTTATGAGGCTGAAAATTCTTATAATGATGATTATAAAAATAGAGACAATTATAGCCATAATACTAAATATAATAAGGGTAACGATTCAAATAGACGAAACTTTAGCTTTAATATAAGGACATCCCTTACTTGGATACAGAAGATATTTATTGCATTCATTATTATCTTATTAATTGTTGTAGTCATTTTTGTAGGAGGAATCCTGCTAAATATTTTCTTTAGAATTGCAATACCACTTTTATTTATATATATAGTATATAGAATTATAAAAGAATTTCTAAAGTAACTAATAAAAGTTCTGTTAGATAGTAAAAAGGTTCTTTTAAATGCCTTCCTAATATAATAGTGATTCTTATGTTACAGTTAAGCCTGAGGAATCCCATAGGCTGGACTGTAACATTTTTATATTTTTTACACATTATTCTTTTCTTTACTTATTGACTAATAATTGGTATAATTTACTTGAAGAAATCTGCAAAAATAGCAAATAGTCAGTATTATTTAAGGGAGGCATGTGTATGATAAAAGCGTCTGATATTATGAATACTAAAGTTTTAAGTATAGGCCCTACTGCAACTGTGGAAGAGGCAGTTAAGATGTTTTCTCAAAATAAAATTAGTGGTTTACCAGTAGTGGATGACAATAACAAACTAATTGGTATATTGACAGAGAGAGATATTGTCGTATTTTCAAGTGATTTACATATTATACCCCTTATGAGTTCTTCTAATTGGATATCACCTTATACTGATGTTTCAAAAATTAGCTCCTCTAAACGTGGTTATGACTTAATTTCAAAAACCCAAGTAGATAAAATTATGACCAAAAAGTTATTTGATGTTACTGGTGATGCTACCTGGTATGAAATTGTAAAAGTAATGAAGAGTGGAAAAATTAATCATATTCCTGTAGTAGATAAAGCAAGAAAACTGATTGGCATTATTACAAGGACAGATATGCTGAATTACATAGCAGAGCATGGCTTAGAAGAATAATTGTAAATGAATATAAAAACATAGCGTAAGTGGAATATTTGCTTACGCTATTTGTTAAATGGACGATTTCCCTTTAAAAAGGGTAAATCGTCCTATTATTTTGCCTACAATGCTCATGCCTGGTCATGCCATCTTCCTATATGGCTTTTACCTAAATTGGTTAAAGGGTCAAGGCATGGGGATTTGACGCTCCAATCTTTATTTTGAGTCTATTTCGCATCTATTTTACATCCTTAATAAAGGCTATTAACTTACTGTTAAATTCCTCAGGAAATTCTACATGTAATCCATGACCGCCATTTTCAAATACAAATTCTTCGTATTCTCCGCCATTTTCCTTATATTTATTAAGAATATATCTTGTTTGTCCTACCATCGGTTGAGGTGGATAAACCTCATCTCCTGGCCAGCCAGGTACCATGAATCAGCATAAGCAGTTCATTGGAAGGGTCACCTTTGTCCAAATAGGAAACAGTAAGACGTTGGGTCTGAAGCTCTTTTCTAACAATCTCAGGTATCATTTTATTTTCCTCCTTATTATATGTTTATAAATAAAACCGTTCGACTTTTATGTACAAAATTTGCGGAATAACGTACTAAATAATATGTATTTGTAAGGAAACCCTAAAATATCCATTTAATTATTTAATAAATCGAACAGCTTTATTATTCTATATAATAAGCAATATCACAATTTAACAAAATAAGCAATAAAAATATATTTAAATAGTATACAAAAATAACTGATACGAATTGTACATAATGTGCATATTGACAATTGGAAAAACATATATTATTATATGCTTATAGAACATGAAAGGTGATTCATATTTCATATAATTTCGACTATTTTCAATCTTTGAAATTTAATAAGGAATGTGAGCTATCTTAAATACCTAATAACATTTATTAAGTGATAGCACAGGAGGGAAGTGCAAAGTGAAAAGAGTATTTATTGTAAGTGCCAAGAGAACACCTATTGGAAGCTTTTTAGGAAGTTTAAAAAATACTTCAGCATCCGATTTAGGTGCCGTGTTAGTTAAGAACATCATTGAAGAGACTAAAATCAATCCTGCAGATATTGATGAAGTTATTGTTGGAAATATACTTCCAGCAGGACAGGGTCAGGGTGTAGCCAGACAAGTAGCATTAAAAGGTGGTGTGCCCATAGAAGTGCCTGCCTATAGCCTTAATATAGCTTGCGGCAGTGGTATGAAAGCAGTTATGAATGCATTAATCTCTATCAGAGCAGGATATAGTAATCTTATTATTGCCGGTGGTGTGGAATCCATGAGTGGTTCACCTTATCTTATTCCAGCTGATACAAGAAGCGGATATAAAATGGGCGGCTTTAAAGCTATAGACCATATGATTAATGATGCTCTTACAGATGCATTTGATGGAATACATATGGGAGTTACAGCAGAGAATATTGCAGAAAAGTATGGAATAACAAGAGAAATGCAGGATGCATTTGCTGCAGAATCCCAAAGAAAGGCCATAGAAGCAATTGATGCTGGAAGATTTAAAGAGGAAATCGTTCCTGTTACAGTTAAAATTGGCAAAGAGGAATTTGCTTTTGATACGGATGAATATCCAAATAGAAAAACGAATCTTGAAAAACTTAGTAAGTTAAAACCAGCATTTAAAAAGGATGGAAGTGTAACAGCAGGCAATGCTTCAGGTATAAATGATGGAGGAAGTATGATGCTGATAGCTAGTGAAGAAGCATTAGAAAAATACAATCTTACTCCAATAGCAGAAATTCTAGGAATTGGACAGGGTGGAGTTGACCCAAAAGTTATGGGACTTGGACCTACACCAGCAATAAGACATGCATTGAAAGATGCAGACATGAATCTGAAAGACATTGATGTAATAGAGCTAAATGAAGCTTTTGCAGCACAATCACTTGGTGTTGTACATGAATTATCTCTAGAACATGGAATGTCAGAACAAGAGATACTGGATAAAACGAATCCAAATGGTGGTGCAATCGCTCTTGGACACCCTGTTGGAGCAAGTGGTAATAGAATCATGGTTACATTGTTACATGAAATGAAAAAAGATCAATTTGGTTTAGCTTCCCTATGTATCGGTGGTGGAATGGGAACTGCCATCATCATGAAGAGAATATAAAATAATTAAAGGAGAATATGTAAAATGAGATTAGAAAATAAAATTGCAGTTGTAACAGGTGGCGCTAGAGGTTTAGGTCAGGCTATGGCAGAATTATTTGCAAAAGAAGGAGCAAAGGTTATAGCTGTTGATATGGGAGATTTAAATTACAGCAATCCTAATGTGGAAGGATATAAATTAAATGTAGCTAATACAGAAGACTGTAAAGCATTCTTTGATTATGTAATGGAGAAGTACGGTAGAATCGATGTCTTAGTTAACAATGCAGGTATTACAAGAGACTCTTTAACAAAGAAGATGACAGACGAACAATGGAACTTAGTTATTGATGTTAACCTAAAAGGTGTATTTAACTTAACAAGATATGTAGGACCACAAATGCAATCACAGGGTGGCGGCTCAATCATTAATATCTCTTCTGTTGTTGGTGAATTCGGTAACATTGGTCAAGCTAACTATGCTGCAACGAAAGCAGGTGTTATAGGTATGACAAAAACTTGGGCAAAAGAATTCGCATTAAAAGGTGGAAACGTAAGAGTGAATGCAATTGCTCCAGGATATACAATGACAGATATCTTAAAGACGGTTCCTCAGGATCTTCTAGATGGATTTGCAAAACAAACTATGCTTGGAAGATTAGGACAGCCAGAGGAAATTGCATATCCTGCACTATTCCTTGCATCTGATGAAGCATCTTACATAACTGGGCACGTATTAAGCGTAAATGGCGGAATGAGATTATAATCACCATTTGTAACCTAATAAACAGACTATAAAAGGAAGAAGGGATATGGAAAATGTCAGTAAATGTTGGTATTGTAGGCACTGGTATATATTTACCAGATAATTATATGACTGCTAAAGAAATTTCAGAGGCAACCAATGGTGTTTGGTCCGAAGAGGCAGTTATTAGTAAACTTGGTGTAAAGAAAAAAATTATTCCTGGTGAGAATGATGGAACTCAGGAAATGGGTGTAAGAGCTGCTCTTGATTGTTTAAAGAATACAGGAGTAAAACCGGAAGAAATCGATGTTGTACTTTGTATCGGTGAAGAATGGAAAGAGTATCCTCTAACTACATCTGCATTATATATCATAGGACAAATCGGTGCAGTAAATGCCTGGGGAATTGATGTACAGAACAGATGCTGTACAACAATTGGTGCTATGAAAATTGCAAAAGATATGCTGGTAGCTGATGATAGAATTAATACCGTAATGGTTGTTGGAGGTTACCGTAATGGAGATTTTGTAGATTATACAGATAAGAATATGTCTATGATGTATAATCTTGGCGCTGGCGGCGGTGCTATCCTTCTGAAAAAGAACTATGGAAAGAATCTTTTATTAGGTTCTCACATTATAGCAGATGGTTCTTTGGCAAGAGCAGCCGGTGTTGAAATTGGCGGAATCAATAATCCAATTACCAAGGATAATTACGAAGAAGCTTTTAAATCCTTAAGGTTAATGGATGCAGTAGGAATGAAGAATAGGCTAAATGAAGTATCTATGCCAAATTGGTATAAATGCATTGATATAGCTTTTGAAGAAGCAGGACTTTCTAAGAGCGAACTTGATTATTTAGCAATTTTACATATTAAACGTTCCGGCCATATGGAAATGTTAAATACTTTAAATCTGAAAGAAGACCAAAGTATTTATCTTGAAGATTATGGTCATATAGGACAGATTGATCAAATCTTATCCTTACATCTTGCATTACAGCAAGGGAAAGTAAAAGATGGCTCTGTAGTAGCTATGATTGCAGCCGGAATTGGCTATGTATGGGCTAGCAACGTAATTAAATGGGGTGTTTAAATGAGTATATTAATTCAAATACTACTAAATAGCTTGGAAACTGGTGGAATCTATGCTCTTGCTGCATTGGGTATTATATTAATATTTAGAACATCCAATACGACAAACTATGCTCAGGGTACTATAAGTATGTTTAATGCCTTTGTTGCGACTTTCATATTAATTAATACAGGATTACCTGCATGGTTAGTAGCCATATTTGGAGCCATAAGCGCTTTTGTTGTTGGCGTACTTGTAGATAGAATTGTTATTTCAAAAGCAATTAAGGTAAATCCAGTAGCAAAGCAGATTATCACTTTGGGTCTTATTATGATATTTCTTGGAGCCGCACCAATGATATTCGGTACAGATCCACTTCAGTTTCCGAGGTTCGTGTATGGCAGCCATAAGATAGCAGAAGCAACTATTTCCTATAATGCAATTGTTAATATTATAGTTGGAATTGTAATCATGCTTGTTTTATTCTATTTGCTTCAAAAGAGCAAATGGGGATTGTCTGTTAGAGCAACTGCATCCAATGATATTGTTGCAAGAATGATGGGTATTCCTACGCCATTAATTACTATGGGCTCATGGGCTATCGCAGCGGCATTAGGTACATTATCAGCTTTAATGCTTGCACCAACTACAAGTGTAAACCTTACCATGATGGATGGTGTCCAGTTACTTGCTTTATTATCCTGTGTTTTAGGTGGATTTCAAACTTTCTATGGACCTGTTATTGCAGCATATATAATAGGTATGGCAAGTAACTTGATTTCCTTCTATATATCATCAATTTGGAGCGATTCCATACTTTATTTATTAATACTGGCAGTCATTCTTTTTAAGCCAAATGGTTTATTTGGTAAGAAAATAGTTAAGAAAGTATAGGAGGAAGAGACCTTGGAAAAGAGACAAAAACAACCGATTGCTAAAATGAAAAAAGGCAATCCAATAAGAAATTATATACTCTTTGGAATAGTACTTTTATTACTTCCTATACTAGTAGAAATGGGAATTGTACAATATTCCCACATAACGATTTTTGCAAGTATACTCATATATGCCATCGTATCTTTAGGATTAAATCTACTTGTTGGATATTCCGGTTTAGTATCTTTAGGTACTGCAGGTTTTATGGGACTTGGTACATATTTGGCTGCTTATTTTACGGCTGACTTAAAACTGCCATTTGAGATATCCTTGATTATATCAGTGGCAATTCCCATGATAATCGGAGTTATTACTGGACTCATTTCCTTAAGAATAGAAGGATATTATCTGGCGATTGCAACACTTGCAATTTCAGAAATACTTCGTAAAGTGTTTGTTGAGTTAGATTTTGTAACCAATGGGTTTTCAGGAAAAAGCGCTAATTATCCAAAGCTTTTAGGATTCTTTCAATTAGACAGAAATTTAACTTATGTTTTAGTAGTAATATTCCTGGTTTTAATTATGATTATTACTCACAATTTTGTAAACAGTTACACCGGCAGAGCACTCTCAACTATGAGAGGAAGTGAAGCAGCAGCTCAGGCAATGGGTATTAATATCTACAGATACAGACTTCTTGCTTTTGCAGTAGCTGTTGGCTTTGCAGCTCTTGGTGGTGTGCTATACATGCATTTTATTAAATATACATATCCAAATACTTGGACATTGGCTTTCTCCCTGAATATATTAGCTGTAATTATTATCGGTGGTGTAAGATCCATACCAGGAACAATAGTTGGTTCCTTTATCGTATTTGGTGTACCAGATCTTATTCTTAAAAAGCTGCCGGTTATTGGTCAAATAGATGGTATGGCATATATCTTTAATGGTGTATTAATTATAGTAATCATACTATTTTATCCGATGGGACTTGTACATTTATGGAGCGACGTTAAAAGAAAACTTATGACTAAAAAGAGAAAGGGTGAGTGAATCCTATGGCATTAAATAGTAACGAAATTAATGGTATAGATACCATGGGTAAAGATACCATTCTAAAAATTGAAGACCTTTCTATAGCCTTTGGTGGACTGAAAGCTGTAGATTCACTATCCTTTGATATTAAAGAAAAAGAGATATTCGGATTAATTGGACCAAATGGTGCAGGTAAAACTACGGTATTTAACTGTATTACTCAGTTTTACAAACCGGATAGAGGGACAGTAATATTTAGAAACAATAAAAATGAGGTAGAGAATTTAGTGGGTAAGAAACCTCATGAAATAATTAAGAAAGGACTTGTAAGAACATTTCAAAATGTGGAATTAATTAAAGAACTTTCTGTTGTTGATAATGTCCTTGTAGGATGCCACATAGAATTTGAAGCTTCAATAATTAGTCAAATATTAAAACTTCCAAAAGCAAGAAAAGAAGAAGCAAAATATAGAGAAAAAGCTGAAGAAGTTTTAAAACATATGGGGCTATATAATATAAAGGATCATTTAGTAGCAGGTCAACCTTATGGAGTTCTAAAAAGAATTGAACTTGCACGTACCCTTATGTGTGAACCTAAATTAATTATCTTAGATGAACCTGCCGCAGGTTTAAATGATACGGAAACCATAGCACTTATCGAGATGGTAAGAGAAATCAAAGATAAATTTAATTGCTCCATACTTTTAGTTGAACATGATATGAGATTTGTTACTGACCTTTGTGACAGAATTTGTGCTATCTCCTTTGGAAAGCTGCTGGCTATAGGAACACCTCAGGAAATACAGGCAAATGAGCAGGTACAGGCAGCTTATTTGGGAAAGGGGGATGAATAATGTCAGAAATCGCATTAAGTATTAAAGGTCTTAAAGTTAGTTATGGAAGCATTGAAGCTTTAAAAGGAATTAAAATGGATGTTAGGCAGGGTCAAATCGTTGCGATACTTGGATCTAATGGTGCCGGTAAAACAACTACCTTAAGGAAAATATCCGGTGTATTAGAAGCTTCTGGCGGCTCCATGGAATTCTTCGGTCACGACATTACTAAAATGCAGCCTAATAAAATTGCTAAACTTGGTATTATCCAATCTCCGGAAGGAAGACAGGTATTTAGGGATCTTACTGTTGAAGAAAATTTAATGACAGGAGCCTATATCGTAAAAAGCAAAAAAGCAATACAAGAAAACTTTGAGAGAGTGTATGGTTATTTTCCCGTATTAAAAGAACGTAAAAATCAAGTTGCATCTACACTCTCAGGTGGCGAGCAGCAAATGCTTGCAATTGGAAGGGCACTAATGGGAAGTCCAAAGCTTTTATTATTAGATGAGCCATCTTTAGGACTTGCACCTTTAATAGTTAAAAGCATTTTTGAAATCGTTAAAGAAATCAGACAGGATGGAACCACGGTGCTAATCGTAGAGCAGAATGCTCTTCAAACTTTGAAAATCGCAGATTATGCTTATGTACTGGAAGTTGGTAAAGTAACAATGGAAGGTAGTGCTGTGGAACTAAGGAATAATCCTCAGCTTATTGAAGCATATCTGGGAGGTAAAAAATAAAAAAAAACAAAGGGGGATTTACAAATTTATGAAGAAAACTTTATCACTAGTTTTGGTACTTTCTATGATCGTTCTAGCTTTTTCCGGATGCGGTAAGAAAAGTAAAGTAGCACAAGGTGTTGGCGAGACCGTCATTAAAGTAGGTAACGTAGCAGCAACATCAGGTAAATATGCAGCAATAGGTACACCATTTAACTCGGGCATTCAAGCCTATTTAAAAAAGGTTAATGATGAAGGCGGAATTGACGGTAAAACAATTCAATTTGTGCATTATGATGATGAATTTGACCCAGTAAAAGGTAAAGCCATGACAGAAAGTTTAATTAACGATGATAAGGTATTTGCAATTCTTGGACATTTTGGAACGCCAACAGTAGGAGCTACTCTTGATTTATTAAAAGAAACGGGTATACCTACTGTCCACTTTGCAACAGGAATTGGTGCTCTTTATAATGAGGACGCAACTTCAGCAGCAAAAGGAAAAGGCTTATTCCCAATTCAGCCTATCTACATAACAGAAGGAAGACTTATGGTTGCGAGAGCAATTGAAATGCATCAGGCAAAGAAAATTGGTGTCATTTATACAAACGATGATGCGGGAAAAGATATCTTAGCAGGTGTTGAAAATCAAATTTCTAAGCTTGGTGGGGAATATACCGTAGTGAAAGAACAAATCAACCCAGATGCTACGGATGTTAGTTCTGCAGCACTAAAGTTAAAAGAGGAGAACGTAGATGCTGTTATTGCAGCAGCTATCCAATCAACATATCCTACTATAATTAAAGGATTAATCAGCCAAGGTGTAAGTAAACCTGTATATACTTCTTATGTAAATGCAGATCCTATTACAATCTCTAACTTTGCAGCTGACTATTCTAAACTTACTGAAAAATTCCCAATTTACGCTTTGACTTGGGTAGACCGTAATAAAGAAGTTGAAGTAAAAGAATTCCAAGATGCTATTACGGCATTTGGTACTCCTGAGTATGTTGATAATGTACATGCAATGACTGGATGGATTGCAGCTAACATCTTTGTTGAAAATCTTAGAAGATGTGAAGGCGAATATACATGGGAGAAGTTCATGGATACTATGGAAAAGGATACATTCCAGAATCCATTAGGAGGTATCTTAAGTTTTGCTAATGGTCAAAGACTTGGAACACAATCCATGTCTGTATCTCAAGTTACAGAGGATGCTCTTGGTTGGGAAACTGTTAAGCCAATTGAAGATTTAAATGTTATTTTAGACAAAATTACTAAATAAAAATTAAGGTTTCCATTGTCATTCTGAGCCTAAAAGGCGAAGAATCTTAAAAAATAAACTTGCATAATTGCAGATAGGAGAGTCATATGAAAATTAAAAAGTTAGTATCTGTTCTATTAGTTCTTGTTATGGTTCTTTCTTCTTTCGCAGCTTGCGACAAAAAAGGGAAAGAAACCAATACTGATTCAGCACAAAAAGTAGAAGATAATAAAGAAACCAAAAAAGAAGAGCCAACCCAAGCTCCTACAGAAAAACCTACAGAAAAACCAGAAAAGGTTTCTCAAGGTGTTACGGATACAACAATCAAAGTTGGTAATGCAGCAGCTACATCAGGTGCTTTAGCAGCAGTAGGTGTTCCATTTAACGCAGGTATCGAAGCTTATTTCAAAATGGTAAATGATGCTGGTGGTGTTCAAGGAAGAAAATTAGAATTTGTTCACATTGATGATGAATTTGATCCAGTAAAAGGTAAAGCAGCAACTGAAACATTAATCAATGATGAAAAGGTATTCGCAATTGTTGGTCACTTTGGTACACCAACAATTGGTGCTACACTTGATATATTAAAAGAAACTGGTATTCCAACTGTTTATTTTGCAGCAGGTATTGCAGCACTTTATAATGAAGATGCAACTTCTGTAGCAAAAGGTCAAGGATTATTCCCAGTTCAACCGATATATGTAACAGAAGGCAGACTTATGGTTGCAAGAGCAATTGAAGAACATCAAGCCAAGAAAATCGGTATTATCTATACTAACGATGATGCTGGTAAAGACCTTTTAGCAGGTGTTGAGAATCAGGTTTCTAAACTTGGCGGCGACTATTCAGTAGTAAAAGAGCAAATCAATCCAGGTGCTACTGACGTATCTTCTGCAGTTCTTAAGATGAAAGAAGATAATGTAGATGTAATCGTTGCAGCTTCTATTCAGGCAACATTACCAACAATTATTAAAGGTCTTATTGCACAAGGTGTAAATAAACCTGTATTTACTACATATTCAAATGCAGACGCTACAACTATTTCTAACTTTGCAAATGATTATGCAGCATTAACTGAGAAATTCCCTATTTACTCAAATGCTTGGTTAGATTTAAGCGACGCAGAAGCTCTTAATTTATTTGTAAAGGGTATGACTGACTTCGGTCAACCAGATTACGCAAAAAATGCTTTCGCTATGGCTGGCTGGATTGCAGGACACTTCATGGTTGAAGGTCTTAAGAGAACAGAAGGCGCCCTTAACTGGGAAAACTTTATTGCAGGTATGGAATCTGCAGAATTCCAGATTCCAATGGGTGGTACTCTAAATTATGCTAATGGTCAAAGACTTGGTACTCAATCTATGTCATTATTAAAAGTTTCTGATGATGGATTAGCTTGGGAAAGTGTAAAACCAGTGGAAGACTTAAATGTGATTTTAGAGAGAACAAAATAATTTAATTAAGACATATAATTAGAGGGGCTGTTGCAAAATGAAAAAGGTCGTTCAGGGCTAATTTTGCCACTGCGAGCAGGTAATGTCACTCCGGGCTGATTTTTCAACGGCTAGCAAGTTTTGCCATTCTGAGCACAAATTCAGCAAAGCTGAATTGGGCGAAGAATCTCGCCTCAAAATGAGATTCTTCGCCTTTTGGCTCAGAATGACAGCTTTGCAGCAGCCTCCTTTTACAAAACAAAAAGACTATGAATGATTGCACCACAATGTGGGTTGCGTAATATAGAAAAGAGGAGAATTATGGATTATAAGGAAAAAGTAATTTCACTTGCAGAGGCATTAAATCTTGTTAAATCAAATGATATGATAGTAACAGGGTTGGGAGCTTCCGAAGCTCAGCTTTTTATGAATAATATTCATACAATAGCAGATCGGGTTAAGAATGTTACGATTACAAATTGTTTATCAATGTCTACAGGCGAATTCTTAAAGGAAGAATATAAAGAATCTTTTAATGTCGATGGATGGTTCTACTCTCCCCAATTGAGAAAATCAGTTAAGAATGGTAATATTGCATATATACCAAATCATTTACATTTGGCTGGTATAAAGAGACTTGCACATGTAAAACCGAATATTTATGTTGGCAGTGCAACTATGCCGGATAAACACGGATTTATTTCTTTGTCATGCAGTAATACATATGAGAGACGTATGATTGATGAAGCTGATATCGTAATTCTTGAAATTAATCCAAACTATCCAAGAACTTTTGGGGACGTAGAAATCCATTATTCTGAAGTTGACTACTTAGTAGAGACTGATTATCCAGTACCAGCTTTACCAGATGTTAATTCAAGTGAAAAAGATTTTGTTATTGGCAAATATATTGCTGATATGATTCATGATGGAGATTGTATACAGTTAGGTATCGGTGGTATACCAAACGCTGTAACAGCTTCTTTAAAAGATAAAAAGGATCTTGGCGTTCATACAGAAATGATGACTTCCGGTATGGTTGATTTAGTTAACTTAGGCGTTATCAATGGAAGCAAAAAAACATTACATAAAGGTAAAATAGTATGTACATTCGCACTTGGTAATCAAAAGTTATATGATTTTATGAATGACAATCCGTCTGTTCTAGTAATGGATGGCCGTTACGTAAATGACCCAGATACTATTGCAAAGGTTGATAATATGGTATCTATTAATACAACAATTGAAGTGGATTTAACAGGACAATGCTGTTCTGAATCTATCGGACCAGTACAATGGAGTGGTACCGGCGGGCAGGCAGATACAGCAATTGGAGCTCAAAAGGCTAAAAATGGACGTTCATTCATCACTCTTTATTCAACTGCTATGGTTAGAAACCCAGAAACTGGTGAAAAAGAAGAGATATCTAAAATTGTACCTATGTTAAAACAAGGTGCTATTGTTAGCCTATCAAGGAATGATGTAGATTATGTAGTTACAGAATATGGTGTGGCTGCTTTAAGAGGAACAAATACCAGGGAAAGAGTTGAAAGATTAATTGCAATCGCTCATCCTAAATTTAGAGATGAATTAAGAAAGCAAGCTCTTGAATTAGGTTTAATATATGAAAAATAAGATATATGAAAAATAAGAGGCTGTTGCAAAACTGTCATTCTGAGCCCAAAGGGCGAAGAATCTCATTACTGTCATTCTGAGCTCAAAGGCGAAGAATCTCATTTTACAGTAAGATTCCTCCAGCTTATAATTCAGCTTTACTGAATTTGCGCTCAGAATTATCATGCTATCATGAACGAAAGGGATTCTTCGCGAATTCAACTTCGTTGAATTTTTGCTCAGAATGACACTCTTTCATGGCAATGACATTGTTATTTTGCAGCTGCCCCTATAATTCAAATACTGGGGAGTATTTGATGTACTATAAAAAACGAAAAGGAGGAAAACAATTGTCTTATTTAGAGTATAAAGGTAAAAAGGTGTATTATGAGACTTATGGACAGGGTAAACCTTTAATCCTTCTCAATGGAATTATGATGTCCACAGCAAGCTGGGGAATCTTTATTGATGCATTTTCAAAAAATAATCAGCTTATACTCCTTGATTTCCTTGATCAAGGAAGAAGTGATAAAATGGAAGGCATATCCTATACACAGGATGAACAAGTAGAAGTTTTAAAAGCCTTATTGGAAAATATAAATATTAGTAAAATAAACATTGTAGGTATCTCTTATGGCGGAGAAGTTGCATTAGGATTTTCTGTGAAATATCAGCAATATATTGAAAAATTAATTCTATTTAATACAACTGCAAAGACATCATCCTGGCTTAGAGATATTGGAACTGGTTGGAACAGAAGTGCTAATGATGCATTAGATTACTATTGCACAACTATTCCAGTAATATATTCACCACGGTTTTATAATGAAAAGAGCGAATGGATGGATAAAAGAAAGACATTGTTAACAGAAAATGTATTTAATCAAAAGCCATTCATGGATTCTATGGTACGACTTACAGACAGTGCAGAGCAACATAATGTTGTTGATAAGTTATCTGACATTAAGGTTCCAACTTTAATTGTATGTTGTGAGAATGACTACGTTACACCTATGGCAGAACAAAAACAACTAAATGAACTAATTAAAGGTTCCGAATTGGTTATGCTTCCAAACACAGGGCATGCTTCCATGTATGAAAGACCTGCTGTTTTTGCCAGCCTTGTATTAGGATATATTAATTTAGAACAGACAGAATTTATAATTTGATAATAAAGCTTATGTATTTGCCATTACTATGAAAGTATACCGTTAAAGATTGGGATGAATCGATTGAGTTTTTTGTAATGTGTTCATCATTACTGTGAAAGTGTGTCATTCTGAACGAAAATTCAACGAAGTTGAATTCGCGAAGAATCCCTTTCGTTGTGATACTATTTAGCGTTATAATTCTGAGTGCACATTCAGCAAAGCCGAATTAGGCGAAGAATCTCAGATATCATAGATTATTTACAGAAATGTATTACAGTTCAGCTTATGGCATCCAGGCTGAATTGTAGCAGAAATACCATAAAGTTATATATGTAATATCATTTGTCTTTGACTAATTACTATTACTGTATTAGAATAATTATAAGAATATTACAGTAACAATCATGAACTTATGCTTTATAATAATAAAAGAATGAGTTCGTGATTGTTACCTCCCCGTGGTAGGAAACGTCATGAGGTGAAATTTAATATTAATCTACCGTTAAGAAAGGGGAATTATTTTATGGCATCGTATCATAAAGAATTAAAGTATAGTTTAGTAACTAGAATGTTACATCCTAATAATGAATCTATTTCCAGTATTTCAAAAGAAACAGGTATACCCAAAAGTACTTTATCTGAATGGAAGAAGAAAGCACTGGAAAATAGAAATACAGAGATGGATGGAATTGTAAATATGCCAAAGACCAAGAGAGGACAGGCTACTCTTGAAAAAATTTGTCTGGCAGCAGAAACACTTTTTTATCAGAAAGGCTACAATAATACTTCAATAGTGGATATTACAAATTTATCTGGTATTGGATTAGGTACTTTTTATATTTATTTTAAAGATAAATACCTGCTTTACAAATATCTTCTACTTAGGTACAGTCATCTGATTCGTAAAGAAATCAGAGATGCTACTGCAGGATTAGATAGCAGGATTGAAAAGGAAAGAGTAGGTCTTAGAACCTTCCTAAAATTCATTAGAGATAATAAACATGCATACAATATTATATGGGAATCATTGTATATTGATAAAAACCTGTTTATCAGTTACTATGATACATTTGCTGAAAGATATTCTAGTGGTATTGTTGAAGCACAAGAAAATGGTGAAGTAGAAGACTACGATCCAATGGTCGTTAGTTATTTTCTAATGGGTGTATCAAACTTTATCGGTTTGAAGTATGTAATGTTTGATGAAGAAAACATGGATTTTGACAAAGTGGTAGATCAGGTCGTTGATATACTTGTTAATGGCATGTTTAAAAAGTAGCAGAAGTAGTAGAATATGAAAGAGACTATCAGTATGACTAGCCATGTATTAATGGTCTCTTTTATATAAAGTAAATTTCACAAGTAAAATAGCACAAAGTAAAACGACCGCGAGGGGGAGCCAAGCGGTCGTTTCGATGAGGGGAGTATAAATAATTAATAAGGGGTTATATAGTGTGTAACAAGAGTCTAAAGAGACAACTTGCTAACACAACTATATTATAATACAGAAATATTTAGATTGCAATAAAAATATCATAAAAGTTTTAAAAAAAGTGATGGTATTTTTATGAAAAATTTGATTCTGTTTGTTCAGATTGCTCCTAAAACTTACTTTCTGGTATCTGTTTCTATAGATTCCATGTTGAATGTAATTAAATATATGCCATACTTTTTGACTTTATGTTAATTTTTCATAAATTAAATGATATGCTAATATAATATATTTTTATCACCTTTTTACATTATAAAAATATCCTATTAAATATATGAAGTTCTAAATGTATTAAAGTTCCAAGTATATTGAAGTCTCAAGTGCATTGAAGTTCCAAGTGTATTGAAGTTCCAAGCATATTGAAGTTCCAAGCATATTGAAGTTGCAAATGTGTTGAAGTTCTAAATATGCTGTTAGTTCCGAATGTATTGAAGTTCTAAATATATTGTTAGTTCCGAATGTATTGAAGTTCTAAATATATTGTTAGTTCCGAATGTATGAAGTTCTAAATATATTGTTAGTTCCGAATGTATGAAGTTCTAAATATATTGTT
>ENA-UOOR01002789-UOOR01002789.1-fermentation-metagenome-genome-assembly--contig:-NODE-2789-length-16834-cov-13.776924_pt1 | contig 16834 bp, 11 predicted proteins | sample MGYA00245780_ERZ724029 | MGnify/ENA primary metagenome ERZ724029 (study PRJEB28704, sample SAMN03018315) | fermentation metagenome | biome: anthropogenic terrestrial biome; feature: soil... | reverse complement strand
CGTATTTTACTTCGTAAAAACGCTTGATGTTCAGCTTTAGCTGAACGAGTTCACTGCAAGCCCCGCCGCAAGTATCCGCTGCTGAAATAGGCGATTAAGCGATGCTTTATGTTTCCAAAAGGAGGTTATATAAATGAATAAATTCTGCAAAAACTGCGGCACGCCGCTAAAAGCCGAGGCAAAATTCTGCGGCTCCTGCGGCACAGTGGTACCCGCACCGCACAGGCAGGAGACGGATCAAGCAGACCCATTCGCACAAAATAGCGTTCAAACACCTGCTGCTGAAAATACAAAACGGCCGTACGACAGAAACACAGGCAGGTTAAAAAAACTGCTCATTCCGGGGATTGCTTTCTTAACCATAGTGATTTCACTTGCAATCGCCGTTCCCAGGTTATTTAATTCTTCTCAAAACGCCGCAGGCATCGAAAGCGTCACTGGCCAGCCTTATGCGGGCAGGGCCATTGCCATTAACGGAGAGGGCTTCGGCTATTACAATCCGGAAAACTGTCGGGTGACGATAGACGGTAAGGATACACCCATCATCAGTTGGGGCGAAAATGAGGTTTTGGTTATCGTTCCGACGGGAATTACCGTGGGGAAAAAGGAAGTTATGCTTTCAAATCCACCCGCATTTGTCAAAAAATGCATCAGAACAGAGTTTATGGAACATAAAAAAACCGTGCTTGCAAGCGTGACGCTGTCTCCGTCGGAGGACAACCGGATTGAGCGTGATGGCTTTACGCTCATTGTTCCCGCCGGCAGCATAGCGGAGGAAAAAAAAATTATTATCTGCAAATACGACGCGCCGGCCATTGACGGCAGCCCGTATTACACAGTAACCGACGAATACGAGATTACCGGACCCGATGGTGGACATGTATTCTTCGACCATCCCGTCCTTTTCGGTTTGGATGTAAAAGACGAGGAGGAGGCGCTGCAAACTTCTTTCCAGATCTTCGATGAGTTCGCAGGCCTTTGGGCAAAGGCGGAAACGGTATATGTTGAAGAAGATGGAAAGCTGTATCTGGCGACAAACCATTTCAGCGGCTTTCGCAGATTTGTAAGCGTCATGTATCAGGGCTCAAAAAAAATGGTGGGTGAGGCGGTGGACGCAGGTAAAAAGGGCGTTGATTACGTATACAAAAGTGGAAAAGCTGCCAAGGATACTGTCGTTAAGCTTGGAGAGGAAGCCTGGGTCGCCATAAAAGACGCAACGGTAGAGGATTTTGTAGGCGTGAGCGATGCGGATAATAACTTCATCATTTATTATAGGGCCGCAGACGCAAAAAATAATCCTACCATCCCCGATATGGCAAGAGAAATGGCGGCGGCCTTTTCCACCGCCTATAACGAATACAGGGATCTTTTCGGCGAAGCTAATGTACCACCCACAACCCGGAGGCTGTATATTGCGGAAGCCAAAACAGATATCACCGTCCCCGACCCGATAAGGGTTTACATAGACCCCCACTACACCGGGGCCATTGCCAAGAGCGCAACCACCGGCAATATTATCATGCCTGCTGAGTATCGAGAAGGGGACCTGGCCTCCACCTGCGCCCATGAACTGTTTCACGTTGTGCAGTATCATCAGCTTGGCTTAAAGCAGCTCTACATGGCCACCACCGGACTTAAAGACCTTTTCGACAACCGTTATATCACTGGCAACGACACGGAGGTTTACTGCCTCTTTGCCAACAATATGTGGTTTTTTGAGGCCACCGCCGAGTATGCCGGCAGATTTATCGGGACAAATGAAGGAATCGGTGCGCCTGTTCATCCCCGTATCGAGGCCAACAGGGCCTATTATACGTACAACGGCACCCACGAATACGGCGTGTCTTCTTTCTTGGACTATATCCTGTCCACCCGCCAACCGGGCGCCGGCACACGAGGCGAGACTTTCCGGGAGATGTGGAATACCGTCACCGGCAATTACAGCATGGCTTCGAGCATCAACGTGTCGTTTGATGGATATGTGCGGGATAAGCTGGATGACTCAACGCAAGCCGGATATTGGGATTTCTGGAGGGAAGCTTTTACACGTTCCTATATGCCGGAGGTACACAACATTGCAGGCGGGCTGGTCAATATCAATAATTTGACCGCAGAAAAAATAAATACTTCGATGGAGATCAAGGATAACGGAGCGGGTGTATTCAGGTATAGCTTTACTCCAAAATCGGTGCGAAAGGACGAGACCGCCTTGACCCGCTCCTTCTGGTTTGAGGCTTCGCCTGGTTCAATGTTCGGTGACGTCTACCGCTTGGGTGGGCTTGAAATGTCCGACCGTGTAGACCGAGAACCCTTTGAAGGCTCGGTAAACATGTCTGATAAAGGTCTTCAGGACGTTCTTGTCCCTTACACCGCGGGCAACTCCTTCGGTCTCATCGCCGTGTTTTATAATTCCGTCTTAGGAGACGCCAACGCAAAGGTAACGCTTGCTTCAACCTCGGTAACATGGGATAACCAAAAGAATATTGAGAAAAAGGTTGGCAACGCAACTCTGAAGGGCAGCGACAAGCTTAAATTCACCCCGACGCTACCTGAACAGAAATCGGGCGATTCCCCTTTTTCCGCAGTTGTTACCCTAAACAACAATGATGACTATAAAACTGAGCTTGATAGGGTGGAAAACGGAAAATCCTTCGAGGTAACCGCACCAATGAAGGAGCTTCCTCCCGGTAAGGTTTCGGTGAACATATAAATATTCAAGGATGGAGAGCTGGTTCACGAATACCAGTCGGGGGAGCTGGCGGCCGAAGCGATGGTATACATCAAGGGCTCCGGAGCTCCGGTGGTCGAGCTTACCAAGGACGAGTTACCCTATACGCATCAATTCACAGCGGAGGCGTGGCCCGAGGGTGAATACAGTTTTAGATGGGCTTTTGCCAACGGCGCTACCCAAGATGACACGACCAAAAACGAATCAAGTGTTACTGCCGACTATAATGAATTCAAAACATATAAACCCTACGTAATGCTATACGACCTTAAAGGCAACAAGCTTGCCACAGCCGAAGTCTACCTGACCCTAAAGGAAAAAGAAGATAAGCCCGCGCCTACCTCTGGACCTACAGCATCAGCCGAGCCACCCAAGACACCTGAATCCGCAAAAGAATACGCCTGGGTGCTTACGGAGGTCATAGACCATGAAAACGCCGATAAGTGGGCGACAGCGGATGCGCATCCGTCGTATGCGCTAAGCCACAGTTATTCCCGTGGTAGCTACAGCGCAAACGTAACCTATGAGGGGGATGATCCGTATAAGCAGGGTCTTAAGGGAACGCTGGGCTTGCAGGCGGTATTTACAGGTATACCAGAAACCATTTACCCAGATAAGCCCGTTTCGTTGAATTTCTCCTTCACAACTACGGAAAACAGTGTTGTGAAGCTCTCTTTCAGTGGCGCGGCGTCCGCTGATTTTGACCAATGGGATGTAGGACCGGGTGGCGTAACGGGCAGAGCGCGTTGGTTTGTCAATGCGGACGGAAAAGACAGCTTTTCACTTGACGTTAACGGCAATCCCTCTTCTTACAGCGAAACGTTGACGGCAACGCTCGGCACCGGCAACGAGGGGAGCCGCATCGCACTGCGCACCAAGTTTGCATTGCAGGGCGTGACCATGGGCACGAATTACGTCTACGAGTGGAAGCAGGTGAGCAGTTCCGCTTTGTTACTTGATACAGAAGGCATTCCCGGCATTGTCGATATCGACTGAAGCGAGAAAGGAGGATCTGTTGGTGTTCTGTCTAAATTGCGGGAACCAGATAAACGAAAACGCGCGCTATTGCGCCTCTTGTGGGGCAGCGCTGTTTATGTGGAGCTTTGGCGGTTCGGTCAATCCAAATAAAAAGAACTATGCACGGGCAATGCTCATCGTCTTTGTGACAGGTCTTATACTCTCTATTATATTTGGGGCCGCTCTCACCAGTATCATTGGAGAGCTGCCCGGCGGTACGGGCGGCTATTATTAAAGCCACACATGGAAAGGGAGATAACAATGGAAAAAATACAATGGCAGATCAGCATACCCATATTCAGAAATACGATTATTTTTAAGCAGTTGGCGATTGCCATCGGCATCCCCTTCGGCCTTGTTGCGCTGGTCATCGGGCTTGCGTCGGGCAAAAGCGTCTATGCGCTCTACGGATTGGGACTGATCGGAGCGTTGCTGTTTTTCACCTGGCTTTTCATCATGGCGGTCTATCGGGGCAAGTATGAGGTCGAGTTTGTGCTGGATGATAAGGGGGTGCTCTGCCGGACGCAGGCAAAACAGGCAAAAAAAACCGAATCGTAAATATCCTGACGGTTGTATTAGGGCTGCTTTCCGGAAAACCCGCCGTGGCGGGTGCGGGGATGCTGGCGCAGTCACGTCAGGAGACTTTTCTCAGATGGAACCGCATCACGAAGGCCAAATACAAGCCGAAAAGTCACACCATCCTTCTTCGCGGCGGATGGACGGAACAGGTTGCGTTGTTCTGCACGGAGGATAATTATGCGCCGGTCGAGCGCGAAGTTATGGCTCGTACAATCCATTTGAGAGAGACACACTGATGAGAAAACCGGCTCATTATATCCGCTTGTACCACAAGTATGATATTGGAAAAGGAGTGCGGATTCCATAAAAACGATACCGCAGAAAGATACATTGTATCAATCTGCGGTATCTGTTATGGTCGGGGTGAGAGGACTTGAACCCCCGGCCCCATGGTCCCAAACCACGTGCGCTACCAACTGCGCTACACCCCGACATAAGCTGCGTTTCTTATTTTACACTATATCTAAACTTTTTGCAATGGTTTAAAAAATTATTTTTATGTTACATGTTGCATTATTTGTGTAATATTAGCGTATAGGTTGTCGCCATTTTACTTTTTGTATTTGTTCATACGAATACTTCCATATCTTGTAGCCCATCATTACCAAAAATCTGATGGGTAACAGTATTTTCGTCTTTTGTCTCCAATCTAGTGTCTAGCTTCCATATACAACATCTTTGATACTTTTACTATCATTGCAAAGAGTGTTGAATTACAGGTAGCATAAAAAATTAAATTACACAAATTTATGACGTTTCATATAGCGTCTAGCTTCTAGCGTCTAGTACCCAGTAACCTAGTCCCTGTACTCAATTCCTTGTATGGATATTATTTTGGCATCATTACTTAGTGAGTATTTATAGCCTGACAGTACAAAACCTGCCTCTTTATTAATATCGTTCATTATCTGGCTTATATCCAAATCCAAAGCACTGAAACCCCTGAGCTTTCTAACAAATTCCGTTTCCCTGCTCTCTATGGCTTGCTTTAGTGCATAAGAAAATAGCTCAGTGGAATCCACAATTAATCCGTTTTTTGCATAATAATTTTCATCTTCAGAACCGCAAGGGGGATAATCTTCAACCACCCACATATGATCATTTTTCATTTCCTCATCAGTTAAGTTAAAATAATGATAGCTTAAAACACCTTCACCTGAAGACATTACCGGATCATCCCAAGTTGCATCAATGTGGTAGGTCTTACCGTTAATTAAAACCATGTTCCAGACATGAGCAATACCGTCAGCAGACACCCCTGTCACTAAGCGGCAAGGAATGTCGGCTTTATTTAGCAGCAACAGCATAAGCTCTGCGTAGGCTTCGCAAACAGCTGTCTTTGTTTCAAGAGCACCAAGTGCTCTTCGAGAAGATTCAGGAAAATCTTCTATACTATTGGTACTGGTATCATATTGCAGGGTATTTACAATATAATCATGTATTGCTTTTTCTTTTTCATATTCCGTCATAGCAGGTGTTATAATTTCATCTAAAATTAGGTCAATCCAGTTGAAAAGCTTTGTGTCCTCAGCAGGAGTGTTATCATAGTATGGAGAAAAGTGTAGAGTGTACTGGTCGCCCTGTTGCCAAAGCTCGATGGAATATCCATGTGTACATACACCTGTATTAATTTCTGCTCTTTCAATTATTTCGTTCAGGTAATCTGTCTTTTCACTATCTGCCATAGTTTTATCAAGTGGAATTGTTATCTTTTTCTGATGGTTTAGAAAACCTTTTTCAAATTCGGGTAGATACGCCAACCATTGATCGATAAGCAGAGCATCTTTAGTTAGTAGTGAGTTAATACCGTCATCAGGAATCATACCTAAATTATATAAATAGACAATCAACGGTTCGCTATTTAATTTATGATTTTTAAACATTGCTTTCCAGGACAATTGTGAAAGATGCAATCTGGTAAAAGGCGTACTATTATTTAAAACTTCCTCAACATCCAGAAGATTAGCTTGTTTTGCTGCTTGCTCCACAGTGTTCCAATCAAAATCTTCTCCGTTTTTGTCACTGTATCCCAATGCTCGAAGTAAAAAGGTCAGATATGATTTTTTATCTATTAGATCATCAGAACCATAAAGGTTATTGCCTATACCTTTTGTAAGACCGTGATAATATAGATACCCGACATATGGATCAGCCCACAATGAAACATCGGTAAACTGATGAGGGTAGTTTGCTTCTAAAGCTTCTTTCTCTGCGCCCAGCAGGCGAACCAGCATTGCTGCGCCCTCCATACGGTTTGCAGACCTATCAAGCATTAAATCACCTTGATGATCACCCCTCAGTATGTTAAGTATGTTTAAAGCCAGATATGGCGGCAGTTTTTCAAGGTTTGCAAGATCTTCTTCAGTAAATTCCCCCTGAAAAGCACCTGACGCCCGCATATTCTCAGGGAAAAGCTGCTCTATAGAATCCACTTCTATAGCTTTTACACCTGATACTGTCTGAGTTAACATAAGAAATATTACAAAGAATACCGTTACTACGGATTTAAGCTTGCGATTCAAAAAACCTACTCCTGTCTTCCTGACAAATTCCCTTACTTAGCTGCGTTTCAACGAGTTGCGGAACAGCTTTTAGCCTCATTGTAAACATAAAAATATTTTATCATGGCTTGTATATTGTGGCAATACAGATCCGAGCTTTGAAACAAAATAGCAATATTATTTTATGATTGCTTCCCAGAAAGTCGTGAAACGACTTTTTTCTGCGGAATTACCAGCAAGGAGTTGATGCTTGCTGCAACCTAGTACAATCACAATATAGTTATTCAGCTTTCTTTCGAAGGCTGATGCAATTTAAAAAACTGGCAGCTGTTTGATAAAAAGAACTGGGAGCTAAAGCATGTTTAGCAGACTTCTCTACTAAAAGCCTTTCGATAATGCGCTTTTAACATTAACACCGGGAAGGTTTCCAAGCTTTCCTGTGAGAGCACCTATATCATCTGTAGTACCCTCAACAATCAATGATATTACGCTTACATTCTTTTCTCTGTAAGGAAGCCCCATCCTGCCCAATATCAAATCTGCGTAATCATGCAAAATTGCATTAAGCTTAGAGGTTATATCAAAATTTTCTATGACAATACCGATAACACCTATTCTTTTTTCCATTTTTCTCAATCTCCTTTATAAATCGCATGTCAAAATCTATCCACGGAAGCGGTCTCGTTCAAAATTACAGCTTTGCTGGGAACGCTCTTATACAATGAAAAAAGGAAGCTTTCGCTTCCCGCTTTAAAATCCATAATTCCTCGGAGGAGGTTACATTACTCTTCTTCTTTCTCGTCAATGACATCCGGATTATTAAGCTTTGAAAGCTCCTCTCTGATCATCTCCCTAATATCGTCCTTGGAAAGGGAGCTTTCTTTACGAGCGGCAGCTTTATCGGAGGCCTTTTTCATCTCATCCTGAATGAATCCCCTTATTGCCTCTTTCTGGGATTCGCCTTTTTCAATCAATTCATTCACTAGTTTTTTAGCGTCTTCTGAAGCTACTTCACCTTTTTTCACCAATTCATTTACTAACCCTTCCACTTTCTCGGCTGAATATGATACTAAACCCAGCCCAAAGTATAAAGTCTTCTCCAAATACTTCAACACAAAAATCACCCTTTCTTAATCATAGTTAAATATTCGATTCTGCTGCAAAAGCCACTTAGTGACTTTTGGGATGCATTAAACATACCCCTATTAGTTAAATATTTGCAAAATTTTAAACGTCATACTAAGTATACTTAATAATACGTCTTTTATTTGATTAAGTATGATAATGATTTGTGATTTTATTTAACACCCTTCAGACCTCTGTCTTTATAGGCGGGAGATAAACCGATTACAGCTTCAGTAGCGGGTACAATCCCTCATCGAAGGGGCGTTTGATAAAACTAGCTGGTCGCAGGCAGAGCCTGCTGCTCGCCCATGCATCCGGTCTGCTCGCCCATGCATCCGGTCTCGCAGGTGTTGCGCACAAACGCATTATGTAGGCATTAAAGCACCCATAGCATATTTGGTAAGCAAAAATGCAGTTAATGCGACGGTTTGGCGCACAATTCGAGCAAGCGTTCATTGAGTTACTACCCGTGCTTGGTATGTTATGATCCATATTTGGTATAGGATGGAATGAACTGTTTACTTTGATCGTATAATATCAAAATAAACACCTTTAATATTTTTCGGATCAGTGCATTCAACGATGATGGAATCATTCGTATATTTTCCTACTACCGCTTTTCGCATTAGATTTACATAAGCTGCTATCTCCTTGACACTATTAATGCTGGTTCTTATATTCTTACCCATTAGCTCGGCTAAATCATCTATCTTTCCAAGATTTTTAATCGTAATGTGCTGCTTGAAAAATGCTTTTAAAAATTCATTCTGATTCTCTTTTCTGAATATGTCAGAATAATTCTTTAATTCACCATTATCGTCATAACCCTGCCTGAACCTTACAAACCCTTCTGCCTGCTCTCCATTTAGGTGCTGCATTCCCGGGTACAAATCAATATACAAATTTTGAAGCGGGTCTTCATATTTCATACGCAGGGGAACTTTAATATCTATGCCATCAAACAAATCAACAACATCTCTGAATGCTTTTGTGTTGCCATAGGCATAATCATCAATAGGTATTTGAAATACCTCTTCAATTAAATCTGCTAAAAAGTCAATACTGCTGTCACCAAACCTACCGCTATTTTTCTCGTATTCAATTCTGCGTCCTACTAAATGAGCAGCATTAATCTTCTGAAACCCCTTTGCTTCATATAGCTTTGGAGATTTCTCCTTTAACTTTTCCAGAACCTCATCACTGTAATCAATATAAATATCCCGCGGGAAATTTATTAAACGAATAGTTTTATCGTTTTCAGATATTGTAGCAATTATTATAGTATCGAAATTACCGCCAAAATCACTTTCCCCAACTAAAAGAACGTTTTTAGACTTTTTTGTAGCCAGAGAATCATAATATCTTTGTTTGTTAGTTATATTGTAATCAGCTGCTACAACTTTACGGTTGTCATCTTCATCTTCTATTGGAAAATAATTTTGATCGATATCGTCAATATTATCTATATCAGGGAAAATATCAGAAATCAAGTTCGGGTTCTTGTCCTTCCATATAATCGATGATATTAGCATGCCAGTCAGAATTCCTGCAGCGACTGCTATTACTGCATATATAATAATTATGTTTTTCTTCATTTATGCCTACCCCTTATGTTACACTTGCTCCATACTAATACTATAGACCTTATTTTTACGTTTGTGTAGATCCAAATTTTACACAATAATTTCTATGTAATAGTTTATCCCACACCGCCATCAGTACCTGTTGTTAAGGTAAAATACCAAAACACCGTGAGAGGGCTTAGTTGTATAACTCAAACCTGCCGGATGTTGTTTTTTAAAATAACGGAAGAAATTGCTTGTTCCGTTATTTGCATAGCAAAATAACGCACATTAATTTTCTTTCGAAGGCTGATGAAATTTAAGATATCTTAAATTTCATCAGAAAGTCACTTCGTCACTTTCTGGGTGATAATCATATTATGACTTCATATCCTTTTCATATGTTTTTAACTATACTACATTTTTTTCTGTGTTTCAATACACCCCTGCCCTATGAACTCTCGGCAAAGTAGAATAATGTTACTGTTCAGAGGATTATAATGTTACCGTCTGCGAGTCTGTCTTGGGTGGTGTTTCATTCCTTGGATGTAACCAGTAAGCTGGTTACGCATTAAGGTAGTGTAGTGCAATACAAACAAGATCAAAAGCACGACCAAAGCACATACTTTTTTACCCGCTCTGATTTTAATACATTGTCTGGTAGCAGTCTTCATATCACGGGTCGCTCAGGAACACGCTTTTAGATTTGCGTTAGAAGCGGTGCCTCGGAGTGTGTTACCTTACGTCATTGGAAGCAGTTGGAAACAATAATTTCTGTGCATTAATACAATCTTTATTGTATAATTCATTTAGACTTAATTTTTACGGAAGCATGTGACATAATGTTTAATACGAAAACGTACTCAAAGCTCTTTTGGCCGGTTCTGATAGAACAGATTTTAATGACATCCGTCGGTATTGTTAATACCATGATGGTTAGCAGTGTTGGTGTTTACGCAATATCTGCTGTCAGTATTGTCGACTCAATTAATTTTGTTATAATGAATCTCTTTATTGCTTTTTCAACAGGTGCGACTGTAGCTATAGCTCAGCAAAAAGGTGCTAAAGATGATACAGGAGCAAATGAATCCGCAAGCCAGTCACTGTTTGCCTGCGTTCTGCTATCACTAATATCTGGAATACTAATAATTTTCTTTAAGGACAATGTAATTGAATTTTTGTTCGGTGAAGCTGAGGTTTTAGTAAAGTCAAACGCAATCGTTTATCTTCTTTATTCAGGAGTGTCATATCCATTTTTGGCGACATTCACCATATCAGCAGGTGTTCTAAGAGCAAGTGGCGATACAAAGTCACCAATGAGGATATCTCTCATCTCAAATGCCGTGAACATAACAATAGGAGCCTTTTGCATTTATTTTTTGAATCTTGGTGTTGCCGGGGCGGGGATCGCATTGCTATCATCACGAATTGTATCTGCAGGGATTCTATTACTTAATTTGTATAATCCTAAGTCTAGAATCTGTATTAAAAAAATAAAACCCCGGTTTACGAAGAAAGTATTGTATCCGGTGCTGCGCATTGGTATTCCAGCTTCATTAGACGGTATGATTTTTAATGGCGGAAAACTTTTAATTTCAACCCTTATAACCTCTCTTGGCACAGCTTCGCTTGGTGCTCACGGGATTTCTTCCTCAGTTGCGAGTTTTGTTAATATCCCGGGTAATTCAATTTCTATAGTTGCTGTTACTGTTGTGGGACAAGCAGTTGGTTCAGGTGTTTATGGAAAGGATCTTAAGAAAATATTTCGTTCTTTAATTTTATTCTCAATGGTTCTTTTGGGTATAACATCATTAATTATGTATCCCGCAATGCCATTTTTTATTGACTTTTATAACCCTACTTCCGATGTTAAAGCATTAGCTCTTGACGCTTTGAATCTTGTGCTTATTTTCCTGCCTTTGGCATGGCCGTTTTCATTTATTCTTAATGCATGTTTAAGAAGCACCGGCGACTCGCTTTATGTTACAATTATCTCAGTGCTTAGCATGTGGCTTGTGCGTGTTTGCGGTGCATGGGTTTCAGAAAAATACTTTGGCATGGGATTTTTGGGAGTATGGCTATTCTGGTGTATGGACTGGGTGACGAGGGGAACTATGTTCCTTGCACGTACCAAATTCAGTCCATATGTAAATAACCCGCCTGCTGTGAAAGAGTGAACTCGTTCAGCTGAAGCTGAACATCATGCGTTTTTACGAAGTAAAATACGCATTGGGCTTCGGTGGGGGACTCTACCCCCACCGAAGAAAGAACGAAGGTGCGTACCAAAGGAGCGTACCCACTGGAACGCTCCCCCAAGGAGGATAACCCTAACCTACCGGAACGCACCACAAGCCTCGACCCATTAACAAGGAACCCCCATTTATAGAAGTGGGGATCTCAGAAATTTGGTGAAAAACCAGCAAAAACTCTATTTTACCAAATTACTATTGTGTATATACTATTACTATAATCATAGCTAAATCAAAAGGCTCCCATATTTAAACTACCATATTCACGGCAGTGAAAGTGGTATTGTATTTATCAAACTATTACCTCCATGAAGCCTTTTTACATCTTGTAGCGTCTTTTGGGTTTTGTGGGTCTTATCAGTCTTATCAGTCTTATCAGTCTTATCAGTCTTGTTGGTCTTGTTGGTCTTGTAGGTCTTATCGGTCTTATTGGTCTTATTTGTCTTGTTTGTCTTGTTGGTCTTGTAGGTCTTATCGGTCTTATTTGTCTTGTTGGTCTTTGAGCTGATAGATGCTAAAAGCCCATGACTAATATTCGTTAAATTACAGTGAAAAATAGTTATTTAATTCAAGACCGCTCTTCTTTCCAATCATCTTCAATTCCTCAAGGGTCTTTTCGTTGACCGGGATCCCACTTTCTAATTTTTCCTTCCTGGATTCTATTTCTATTTCTCCATGGGTGTAAATGCGATCCTTACCATCTGCTTTGGGGCTCTCTCGTAGCTCTCTTAAAAGAGTTGACATGCGGTTTTTGATCTCTGTCTTGTTACCAAAAATGCCATAATCAATTGCCCACAAGCAAAATGAAGTGTCGGCATTTCCGCTGTTTCTTACATGAGGTGATGTGGTTCCACCGGCGAAAATTGAAGTAAACAGCTCTACAATAATACCAAGACCATATCCCTTATGGGAACCTGTTTCTGTTTCCCAGCCACCTACCGGGAAAATGCCTCCGCCAAGCTTTCCTATTATGTTTTTCAAAACACGGTCTGCATCGTCACAATCCATGCCATTTTCATCAGCAACCCAACCCTGTGGAAGCGGAAGCTCTTTCTTTCTGTACACCTCAAGCTTTCCTCGTGTTATTACTGTGGTTGCCGCATCATACCAGAAGTTAACCGGATCCGCAGGCATACAAACTGCAATTGGGCTTGTTCCCAGCATGGCTTTCTTGCCGTATGTGGGGATCGCAATTGCCTCTGTGTTTGTCATTGATATTCCAAGCATGTCTTGTTCTGCTGCCATTAATGTATAATAACCGGCAATTCCATAGTGATTGGAGCCTCTAACGCAAACCGCGCCTATACCATGCTTTTTCGCCATATCAATTGCCATGTTCATTCCTTTTTTTGCAACAATCTGCCCCATTGATTTCGGTGCATCAAATACAACTGAAATAGGGCTTTGGAATATAATTTCCGGCTTCACATCGGTGAGAATAGAACCCTCCTCTATTGCCAGGTGATATCGAATCAGGCGCTGTATGCCGTGAGACTCAATCCCAAACAAATCAGCCGTTATAAGTACATCCACAATGTCTGCACTTTCCTGCTCTGAATAACCTATGCTTTTAAAAATATCCTCGCAATATTTTCTTGTTGCGTTTACGTCAAGATTAGTATAACCCATTATAGTTTTCCTCCTTTTGGATTATTAAAAAAATAATGCATTTAAACTCTACCCGCTCGGCTTATACACCAAAGCTAGCAGGTGCCTAGCTTCTTTATGCCACTTTTGAAAAATATGATACTGGTTCTTAATAAGTAAAGTTTGTTCTTACTGCAGGAATTCGTACTAACGGATATACTATATGAAACGCCATAAATTCATGTAATTTAATTTTTCTATTCTACCAGTAATTCAGCACTCTTTGCAATGGCAGTACAAGTTTCAAAGACGTTGTATATAGTTTTGTTAAAATCACACATTTCATACATATAGTAATGAAGTATTGGTTTTCATGCATGAAACGATACTATTTTTAATAACTGCAGTAAAAATTAAGTTCAAGTTAATTATATCAAAGTATGCTTTATTGTCAAAAATTTTTTCCGCCAGAACCTACTCTTACCAATGCCCAAACGCATTTCCTAGTGCGCTCCTAGCTATCATCACGATTTTTAGCCAATGAGTTCAACTTTTTTATAAATACTTCTATTGGAATCGCTGATAATATAAAAAACGAAGGCATTATAAAGTAACGATACCGGGGTTGAATTTCTATTAATGTATATGTAAAATAATTCAAAATTATTAGAATTATAAAAAAGAACATGTTATTCCTCCCCTGTTCTTTCCACATACTAATACAACTAAAAATAAGCGCCATAAGCTGTATAATAACTATTCCTTTGTCAAAATATAAAACTAAATCTATAATATGACGATAAGTGATGTCTCCTAGTTGAAATATTATTTTATCATTTTGTATATGTGATAAAGACCATGTTGTCGCTTCAACTCTTCCCCACATTATTTTAAACTTTTCAATAAAGAAAAGAGGAATGTTTTTAGATGATTTCAAAGATTTAACAATGATATCTTTCGCTTGTTCTTTCCGTGTCTGTAAGTCGCTGATTAATATAATAGAAGCATTCTTTTCATTATAAGTGCCCATAGAATCCGTATCTAATCCCACGATAAACTTCCATTCAGGACAATTATTTGCAATTCCGTGCGGTGCTGCGCCCGTAATTTTAAATAACACTGTAGACGTTTGCATAATTAATCCATATATCAGTAGTAGTAACAGCAATTTACATAAATGTTGTTTTAAATTCTTCCACTTTATATTGTATTGAATCATAATTAAATGGTGTAATATTACTGAACCAATTACCAAAATCCCTTCTGGTCGCATTAAATTACCTAATGCGAAAAATGTACCCGCTAATATCATCCGAAGCCAAGTAGGTCTAATAAGATAAAAGTATATACCTGTTATAAAAAAGAAAAGGGAAATGTGTTGATTAGTAAGAACGGAGGTTAGTAAAATTGGAGCAGGATATATTGAGTATAGAAAAGCTGATATAAACGCAATACGAGAATTTGTATATTCCTTAGCGATTAAATATATTAAGACATTTGTTGAAACCATAAAAGCAATATTAAATATTTTTAATATTAATTCTGTTCTAAATAATTTTAATAATAATGCTTCATAATAAACAAAAGGGATTTGATAGCTCCAAGTTGAAAAAAAACTTTGTTCTTGCCATGATGTGTCGCCCACAATAACTTTTTTTGCTGCATCATAAATTAATAAAAAATCTGAAGAAATTGGTGTGTTAACAATTATAATAAAAAACAACCGTAGCAAAAAGCTAACCAAAATAATAACAAGTATGTATACCATGTCAGGTAGATTATGTTTAGCATAAAAAATTAGTATTCCATATATTAATAATATTCCAAAGAGTAGATAGAAACTAAATGGTATAAAAGATAAAAAAACTTCTGTATTTTGATACAAGACTACCATAGTTATTATAATTGTGCACAATAATATGATTTTAATTGTATTATTGCGTATAAATGAGATAATTTTCATATTAACCTCCATTTCGCCGCTACCGCTGCGACACAAATAGTTATGAAAAATGGTGTGCGGTTTCCACCACTTTGGTATATATAAGTTGAGGAGAGGATACACTACAAAGCACGGTGAGGTGAGTCGTAGACTGCCCTTCTCAAGCTTAAATCAGTATATTAACTAGTGTAAGAATCATCTTTCAAGCACAAATAAGTGGATCTATAAGTCCGAAAGCTAATCATTGCTTTAGCTTCTCGTTAAATGTGTGGTGATTCAGTCAATGTCTTCCTCCTCGAATATGAAAGGAGGTTGTGCCATGAAGGTTGTTTACCCTATCTGCTGTGGCGTAGATGTCCATAAAACTTTTCTCGTCGCCACAATCATAACTTCACAGGGAATCACTCCACACTATTCAAAAAAGAGATTCTCTACCTTTAACAATTCCATCCTAAAGTTCAAACAGTGGTTAATAGATAACAACTGTTTTGAACAACCACTTTCTACTTCCATGAGATTTTACTAATTACTATTTTTATAACAATAAATTTCCCAATTCAAAATACAAAAAGCTCGATGCCAGGTGAGATCTATTTTTAATGTTTGTTTTTCCATATATTGAATTAACATGTGAGCGTACTGTAGAAATGCTAATGTATAATTCTTTAGCAATTAAGCTATCAGATAAACCACGTGAAATTAACTTCGCTATAAATTTTTCTTTGTCTGTTAATATATTAAGGTTTAATGCATTAAAAGATGACATCTTTTCTTTAATAATTTCTATTTTTACTTTACATAATATCAAATCGGATAAAATAATAATTAATAACATAAGAAAAGGATTTATCTCCATTTCGCGAGATATTGCTCCAAGGTAACAAATAATTTCACCATTTTCCTTGCTTATAGGAGAAGCATACGAGCAAAATGATTTTAAATTTTTATCAAGCTGGGTAAACGAAAATGTTTTCATATTTTGTGCAATTTGAAAAGCACTTTTTCCGAAAATTCCGTCACTAAATACTGGGTTATCTTTTATTATATGTACTACTTCCTGCATTTGTCTATTCTCATTCCTATAAAAATACTCAACTTTCAATTCTGAATTTACTAATAGAAATATTGTATTGGAAAAAAGTTTAACATTATACGGCATATAACACATATTATCAATACATCTTTCTGATATTTCTATTATCTTTTTTACTATATTTGCTGTACTTATGTCCATTTCAATTAACAACCTCGTTTATTTTTATATTTACTATAATACCATAATATATCTGTTTTGTCTATTCCTTTTTTAGCGTTATCCTATAAACTGTAATTAGATAAAAAAATGCGCATTTAACCATCTAGATGTACTAAGTTTTCGGGTTGAAATGTCTATGTTTAATCGCTAGTTTGACAGGTCATAAATAAATCAACCCCCAGAATCCTCTCAACGATTGAGGTTGAGAGGAATATTTTTTTGTTTTTATGCATCTTTATGTAGCATATTGTCGCATAGTATGATATAATATAACTAACTATGCAGCAGT
>ENA-UOOR01002786-UOOR01002786.1-fermentation-metagenome-genome-assembly--contig:-NODE-2786-length-16842-cov-13.517305_pt1 | contig 16842 bp, 15 predicted proteins | sample MGYA00245780_ERZ724029 | MGnify/ENA primary metagenome ERZ724029 (study PRJEB28704, sample SAMN03018315) | fermentation metagenome | biome: anthropogenic terrestrial biome; feature: soil... | reverse complement strand
TCTTTGAACAATGTTCTGACATCCGCATACTCTAATGCTCTTCCGCAATACATAACCATAACATTATCAGCCATTTCAGCTACCACTCCCATATTGTGAGTAATAAGAATAACTGCTGTATTCATCTTCTCTTTCATCTCTCTGATAAGATGTAAAATTTGTGATTGTATGGTTACATCCAAGGCTGTGGTAGGTTCATCAGCAATCAATATTTCCGGCATACAGGCCAGTGCCATTGCTATCATAACTCTTTGGCGCATGCCCCCGCTAAGTTCATGAGGATATTGCTTCATTCTTTTTTCTGCCAATGGAATTTTTACCTGTTTTAACATCTCTAAGGATCTTTTCATTGATTCTTTCTTGGACAACTTCTGATGTGTAGAAAAAACTTCTGACAATTGTTCTCCTATTGTATAAACCGGGTTTAGAGAAGTCATCGGCTCCTGAAATATCATGGATATATTGTTGCCTCGTATTTGCCTGATTATATCGTCATCAACCTTCAGCAAATCCAAACTTCCAAAAATCATTTCTCCTCCGGTTATTTTTCCGGGCGGGTTTGGTATAAGCTGCATAATAGATAAAGAAGTCACAGTCTTGCCGGAACCTGACTCTCCTACTATTCCAAGTGTTTCTCCCTTAGAAATATTGAAGCTTAGATTCTCTACGGCAGGTATCTCCTTTCTGCCGCTGTAAAAACATATACTTAAATCTCTAACTTCAAGCACAAACTCGTTCATAGTAAATCTCCTAATAATTCAAGACGATCAATGCCTGCAGAAAAGCCAAATTTTTGTATTTTAACTACAACTAAATAATAGATAAATAATTAAATATATAAGTAGTCAGCTTGTGCAAACATTTTCCTGTACTTAGTTATGATGTTACTATTTTAAATATTAACCCCTAGAAATGTAAAATTATTAGAAAATGCTATAGTATGGATTAGAAATGCAAGTTTATTAGACGACGCTATTATTTATTTAATATTGTTAATTGTATCACTAAATAATATAATAGGTCAATACTTTTATGCTTTTTCTATTATTTGATTTATTTGTTCTTCTATTTGATTTATCATAAATTCTTCTGTTACTTTTTCTTCATATAGTTTTGACATTGCCTTGTCTAATTGATTTTTAGTGTTTTTTGCCGTATCTAAAGATTTTCCTATTCCGGACTGAACAACCCAATCAAAAATCAAGCTGTCAAAGAAACAGTCTGCGAAATTTTCAAAGGTGCCTACTGCTATTTCAGTTCCTGTCACAATTGTTATATCTGAAATTTCTTTTTTGAATCTTCCTAACATTCTTTGGGTTTGCTCCGCATACCCCCTGGCATCTTCAATATTGCTGTTCACATCAGGATTCCCAAAGTCTTTTGCAGTTTCTAATTCTTTTATTGTCTTTTCTATAGCTTCCAATGCTTTTTCGCCATAACAAATTGCTTCGCAAATTTCGATAATATTTGCATTCATATTTTCTTTTCGTTTTATTAGTCTTTTTAAATCCTGGCTGGTTTCATCATCCTCAATATGGATAATTTCTAACTTTTTGTCTATTAATTCTTCATACTCAGTGTCGCACCCATTTAAATCTGCTATATAATCTACAATCTTTTTTGTTTCATTAACAAGATAATTCATATTGCTTTTGCATTGTTCGTATTTTAATCTTGCTTTTAAAAGCTTCTGATTTTCTTTGCTGTGTTTATCTTCTTCTGTACCCAATATAGTATAAAACAATGAAGTAATATTATCCGGTTTTAGCTTTAAAACATCTTGAGTTTCCTTCTCCAATTCTCCTGAAAGCTTGTTTAAAAGAAGCTTTTCTTTTATAATATCCTGTTCCGTCTGTTTTAAGAGCATATTTAATTTATTCTTTTTTTGTATACATTTTTTCATATCGCTTATTTTTTCATTGTAATTATTATGCATATTCTTGCTCCCGCCTTTTGCTATGGTAACAGTGTTAACATTTTGATTATATCATACATCATATGGTGATACAAACAGTTTTTAGCCGGAAAAGGGGGGGAATACGTTTCTAATTTTTTATTATTAAAATATTGAATATTATTTTATCTTACTGTATAATGAATTATAAAATAAAAGGAGGCAATAAATGATTACAAAAGATATGACAATCGGTGAAGTTATTAGAGCAAAACATGAAGCTGCCGAAATATTAATGACATTTGGAATGGGATGTGTAGGCTGTCCAAGTGCTCAAATGGAAACATTGGAAGAAGCCGCAGCAGTACACGGAATGAATTTAGATAATTTATTAGCTGCATTGAATAAATAAACCCTGTCAACATTTAATTAAAACAAGCTGCATAATACATAAGCAGCAAAAACCGGCATAATGCCGGTTTTTTTATTTAAAAGCAATAAAACAGCTGCAAGTGATATCTTTGCCTCATTATAATATTTCGTCCAATTTACTCTTGTTAAAGCCTACAACTACTTCCTCATCAATCATAATTACGGGTACACCCATATATCCCAAGGCGATTAATTCTTTTTTTGCTTCCTTGTCTGTAGAAACATTTTTTTCCTCATATTCATATCCTTTTTCCTTTAAGTATTCCTTTGCAGCAGTACAATTTGAACATGATGCGCTTGAATAGACTTTTATTTTTTTCATTTTATCCTCCTGTTGTTAAGATGCATATTGATTAAATTATTATTAATTTTATCATATTACGTTATTTAATGCTATAAATATTTGGCTTAAATTTTTTCACAAAAATCAAGACTCGGAATAATATGAACTATATTGCAACAGAAAGGAATGAAATAAATGAAAGAATGCACCATATACATAGATGTGCCTGAGAAGTTTTTAAAAGGTGCAGGTATTCCCAATTCTCAGTTTGTTCCCTCTTATATTTATCAAATAAAAATTATTCTCAAAAATAACAGCAGCAGTGAAAAACTATGCTCATTCAGTGCTACTACGGGAAACGGAATAAGATATTTGGAAAACATCACGCATGAAGGTCCGGATATTAACCTTCTTGATACTGTAAGTGCTGTTGAGCCATGTAAGGAATTAAGCAACGACAATGTAATAATTTTCGGTAACAATTTTTCTTTATCTCCCAATTCAACAAATACAATTACATTTGACGCAGCGCTTTGCGACAAATATACAGTTAACAGCATAGAAAATTCAGGTGATAAAATACCTCACAGAAGCAAGCTCAATTTTTATGCTCATTTAGTCAATGAAGACAAAATATATGACTCATGTTTTATTGCGTCAACTGCAATGGACTTCGATATGAGTGTAAAATGCGATGACGAAAAGCTCAATACCGGTGACATTACTAAGTATTATGTCGACTTGTGCACAGGACAATATGACTTGGCAAGAAAAGTTTATTTAAGAAGCATACTTGATTCAACACTTGAATACATAGGAGATTCGTGCAATTTAGAACCGAAAAATGTTTATGAATTCAACGGCAAAACCATTATAAAATGGGATGTGGGCAGCCTTCAGCCTTCAGAAATAAAAAAGATAGGATACAAGGTTAAAGTCAAGAATGATGCAGAAGGTAAATTAATAAATAAACTTAATTCGAACTGCATAAACAATTCTTCTTACACTCAATGTCCGGTAAGCTGTAAATATGTTCTTGAGGTAAATTGACAGAAATAAATCAGGAGACGGATTATTTGAATCAAAAATAATCGTCTCCTGATGTCTAATCCAAAACCTTTCTGTAGTAGTCAGTATCTAATATCATTGCTGAATATTTAAACTTTAAAATAACTGTTTCAGCTGTTTCTTTAATATATGAGCTTTCTATATTTTCACCGGTAAATGATGTTACCTCATTTGTTTTAGCATTGTAAAATGCTTTGTCAGTAATAAAACTCCTGTCTGAAAACATAACTAAAGGCTCTGAATCCGAAAAAATATCCCTTCCCATAAGAAGCCTTGAATCATATTCTAAGCCCATGAGATTTGACAAAGTAGGAATTATATCGAGACTTGAACATACCTTGTCAATTTCAACAGGCTCCATGCCTTTGCTCCAAAGAAGAAAAATTCCTTTATCCAGCTCAACCTCCGTCTTGATTTCCGTATTGGCAAGTTCACTGATTTCATTCAATTTCAAGCCATAGGGATAATGGTCAGGACTTATTGCTATGAGAGTATCTTCGGTAATTCCCTTTTTCTCGAGCTCCTGTATTAATTTCTCCATTGCTTTATCAAGCTCAATATTACATGCCAAGTATGCCTTTACATTATTGGAATATGGCAGAGCTTCCACTAAACTTCTATTTTTGGCAGCTATGTAGTTGCCTGAAAAGTTATACTGCAAATGACCGCTCACTGTCATGTAGTACACATGAAAAGGCTCTGATTCTATGAATTCCGGTACTGTGAGCTCAATCATTTCCAAATCTGACTCAGGCCATGTTTCTGTTACATCAAGACCGTTTCCCAATCCTTTGTATGTGTAACCCAAATTAGGATGAGATACATGTCTGTAATAATAATCAAAATAATGATTATGATAGGCTTTAGTTTCATAACCTTGTTTTTTAAGCTGATTTCCCATTGCAAAGGGCATATAATTTTTAGATGATTTGTAAAAACTCCATATTCCTTCCTTTGGCGTAAGACCCGTACAGGCTACATATTCGCCGTCTGAAGTACTGACACCCCAGGTAGGGGTATAAAAGTTTTTGAACTTAAAACCTTCCTCTTGCATTTTATATAAAGTTGGGGTTATATCCTTATTGACTGCGTATGGTGAAAAACCTTCCGCAGTTATCAAAATCAGATTTTTGCCTTTATATTTGCCTGTATACTCATTTTTCTTAGTCGGCTCAATACTTCCGAAATACTCATGCATACTTTTTATTGTTTTATTTGATTCTTTGTTTATCAGCTCATCAAAAGGAATATCCATAGTATTGTATTCTACTGTCTGCACAGGCAGCTCTTCAGGCTCAAGCTCCAAAGGCGGCTCATCTGCAGGTTTAGGCTCTTCAGATTCAACTATTTCGGCATACTCCGGTTCAACAGCAAATACCATGCTTTTTAATATATTTTTTATGTCTAATCTTCCGGTTGTTAAAAGTCCGAACTTATCAACGGATTCTACAACTAAAAAGGTTTCGGAATATAAATAAGATGGGCTGAGTATACCTATATCAGAAGAAAGTACAGTTAAAACAATTGCTGACTGCATTATTACTGCAGATACTGCAACTTTTATAATATAGTTTTTAGGTATCTTATTAAACTGTATTTTCCTGTGAAAATAAACCAATAAGCCAATAGGAAGAAATACCGCAATTAATTCGGCAATATTGTCAAGAAGTGTGTTAATCAGCACATCTATGAAGCCAAGTGCCTTTGCTGTTCCCACTAAGATGGAATAAAACGAAGTAAAGGTATAAAATATTCTGTAATAAATAATTTGAGCTCCGTAATACAGAGTTAAAAAGCTTATAATTGAATAGAAAAGAATTTTGTTTGTTTTTTCATTAAACCCTGTTGTAAGCAAATAAAATAACAATCCTAAGGGCAAGGAAAATAAACACATATAGACATATCCAATATTAAAAACTGTATCATATATAAATACTTTTAAGATTGTTTCATAATACAGTATTAATAACGGAAAAAATAAAACTTTTAATATGTTTTTTTTAGTATTCATAATGCTTCTTTCTGTCATACCTTTTAAAAATTAATGGCTGATATGCGGAAAGCCGCGGGGCTTTTCCGCATGAATTTTCATTTTACAACATTCGCCAATCTTTCATTGTCTATGAATCTTTGAATATTAGCTACAACAAGCTCAGTAAGTCTCTTTTTGTTTTCCTTTACAATACCTGATGCATGAGGAGTGATGTATACATTTTCCAAATCCCACAATTCATCGTCTTCAGGCAAAGGCTCAACTTCAAAAACATCCAGTCCTGCATAACTTATTGATTTGTTTTTTAATGCTTCCGTTAAGTCTTTCTGATTTATTATGCTTCCCCTTGCTATATTGATTATTGAAGCGCTTTCTTTCATGAATTTAAGATTATCTTTATTAATCATATGATAGGTATCCTTGTTTAAATCAACTGTTACAATTAAGTAATCACTGCTTGACATTAAATATTTCAAGCCTCTTTTACCTGAAAGAATTTCATCAAAATATGCCATTGCAGATACCGGGAGCCTCTTGTAACCAATTATTTTAACGCCGAAACCCTGTAGTCTCTTGGCAATTTCTGTTGCAATAGACCCTGTTCCTATTATTCCCACGGTTTGACCTTGAAATTCCATTCTTTTCTGATATGACTCCCACTTGTGCTCCTTTTTACTCTTTAAAAATTTTAGAGCATTTGTATTATGTATAAGTATCTTACATACAACATCCTCTGCTATGGGAATGGAATAAATATCCCTTCCGTTGCAGAAAGTAATATTTCTTTTTCTCATATAATCTAAATCCAATGTATCATAGCCTGCCCTGAAGGATTGCAGCCACCTAATATTATGCATCTTATCAAGCTTTTCCGGCACAAAATCCATCGGCTCTCCAATGAGCGCTTCCGCTTCAGGACAATCATCAATTTCAGTGTAAAATTCAATTTCAGGAAACCTTTCTGATACAATGTCGAGAAATTTTTTGTGAATAATTATTTTCATGTTATACCCCTTTATTATATAATAAGTTGTCTGTGTCTATGTAAAAGTCATCTGTGTCTTGATTTAACAAATAAAAGGCCATTTGCCCCATTGTTAAACAATACAATATGCTGCAATTTCATAATCACACGGTACCTTGTAATCTTTTTCGGGTTTCCCGAATTTCCATGTTATATCATACAATGTACTTTCTATAATTGCTTCAAAATACAGCATTATGACTGCCGTATCAATTTTTTCTTCATATTCTGTTACATATATGTCTTTTTTTACTGCCAAAACAACCGTTCCGTTATCTACGATAAATCTCCAAGGCTGGCGGTTTTTGTATGAAGGAGCTAATATACCGTAAAAAAATCCCTCCAATAAGCCATAATTCACAAGTTCATCGGGATCTGCCTTTTTACCCCATTCTTTAGAGAAAACCAGGTCTCTGATACCAAGTCTTTCACTTGTATTATCGTCAATAACTTTAACATTTGATGAAGTATTATATTTCCCTTTCTCATACAAAACCTTGAACTGAGGTTCTTCATATCCAAGCGCTATAAGGGCAGCTAACTTTTTGTCTGAATCTATACCAAGTTTATTCTTTATTATTTCCCCATCTTCAAAAGTTATCCAACAAGAAGCAATTCCTAAGCTCCACGCTTTCAGCATTATATCCTGTGTCCTGTAGCCGGCATTTTCTATGTAATGATCCTTTTCTTCCGACAAAAATATTAAATAATGAGGGGCTTCAATCATTCTGTCGTTATACCCGGCATAATCCTTAAGCTGTTCGAATACTTCATCTCTGCTTTTTCTTATTACTTCCACTTCAATATCATCAACCAGCCTTTTACCTTGTTCATAATATTGTTTTAATCCCTTAAGTAAATTTGCATCCACTTCTTCTTTTTTGTAAACTCTTACCGATTTAATTTCAGAAATTATCTCTTTATATTTCATTCTTAGTTTCCTCCTTATGAGTATAATGTAATTATACCCATACTTTAAGAGAACTAACAAAAATATTGATATTAAAAAGCTATGACTATTCCACCGTCATAAGCATAAACAGTACTCAACCCTGCAGGACTGAATATTTTTATATCTTTAAAATTATATTTTGCTTTTATATCATCTCTTAATTTTTCAGCCTTTTCAAGGCAGTTTACATGAGTTATTCCTAATACTGTATTTTCAAAATCAATATTGTATTCAGCAAGCATATCAACAAGTCTTGAAAAAGCTTTCTTTTTGCCTCTTACCTTTTCTTTTAAAACTATTCTTCCTTCTCCGTCTTCACCCATGATGGGAACAATGTTCATTATGTTTGCAAGTGTTGCTTTAAAGTTGCTGATTCTTCCGTTCTTGGCAAGGTTGTCCAATGAATCCAATATGAATAGTGTGTTCAGCTTATAAATATACTTTTCTGTCTGTTCAATAATTTCATGAGGTTTCAAGTTTTTTTCAATCAATTGTTTAACCTTAACCGTAATCATTGTTTCACCTGCAGCAGCCGTCTTAGAATCAAAAATATGCACAAATGCTTCAGGAAACTTTTCTTTTATTGTTTCTACAGCAACCATGGCACTGTTGTAAGAGCCGCTGAGCTGGCTTGATATTGTTACAATAAAATTATTGGCTTGAACTTTAATCTTTTTTATAAAATCTTCCGGAGGAGCACAAGCTGTTTTTATTTGTGAGCTGCTGTTTTTCATTTTCCTTATGAGCTCAATTATATCCGTATTTTCATCTACAATTTCTTCCTCATCAATTATAATTCTGAAAGGAACCCTTGGGATGTTTTCAGTATCCTCATTAAAATCAACACAACTATCTACTATTAAGTTTGCTTCCATACCGACCTCTCCTCTTCATTTGATTATCACAATTATAACAAAAATGTTTATATTATACAATTTATATTTTTATTTAAATAATCTCAGTTTCTTGGCACGTTTCAATTTTTTTATTTGGGATTCTCTTTTCGCGGCATCAACTTTATTGTCAAATTCCTCATAATATTTTAAAACAACAGGGGTTCTTCCTCTTGTGTACTTTGCTCCTTTTTTTGAGTTATGAGTTTTTATTCTTTTATCCAAATCCGTTGTATATCCGGTATACAATGTGTTGTCTCTGCATTCCACAATATATATATAATGCATATTATCTCCTTTTGTTAAATAATATCCATTTTATCACATTTCTGCTAAAATGGAAAGCAGAAAAGTATGATTAAGACCGGAAGACATGGAAGACAAGTGAAAAAACGTCCCCCTGTCTTCCCCTGTCTTAAATGGAAAGCAAAGTTGACTTTTGGTTTTCGGTATATTAAAATTAAGTAGTAAAATATTAGGAGGCGGATATGAAAATCGGAATAATCGGTGCTATGGATATTGAAGTCGAAGAGCTAATAAATTCCATGGATGATATAAAAAAGGAAGACATAAGCCGCATAGATTTTTATGAGGGAAAACTGCAGGATAAAGATGTGGTGGTGGCAAAATGCGGTGTAGGCAAAGTGCATGCGGCTGTTTGCACTCAAACAATGATATTGAAGTATGCTCCGGATGCAATTATCAATATAGGTGTTGCAGGCAGTTTAAGCAATGAATTGGACTTTGCGGACATTGTAATATCCGACGGTGTGGTGCAGCATGATTTTGATGTTTCTCCCTTTGGCAAACCCGTAGGTTTGATTACCGGAATCGAGCTAATAAAAATCCCTTGCAGTGAAGAATTGGTAAAAAGACTATTAAGTGCGGCTGAAATATTAGAGGATACAAATATAGCCGTGGGAACTGTCGCTTCAGGTGATCAGTTTATCTGCAGCAAGGAAAAAAAGGATTACATAGTAAATAACTTTAATGCTCTTTGTACGGAAATGGAAGGCGCATCAATAGGTCAAGTATGCTATATAAATGATGTGGATTTCTGCATAGTAAGAGCAATGTCTGACAGGGCTGACGGCACTGCCAACATGGACTTTGACATTTTTGTGAAAAATGCAGTAGAAAAATCGATTAAACTGATTAATAATTTTTTAAAAACATATTAACAATCATTCTTCGCCTGCGGTTCAGAATGACATGCTGCAACTTCATATTTACTTAGTATCTATGGAACTAATATGTCTATGGCATTGTGTACAGAAGAAATTTCCGCAGGTGCATATCCTGCAGGATCCCCATCCGCGTCAATTAATAATTCCTTCTTAGGGATTATTTTTATATTCTCTGCTTGAAAATAATGAACCTTGGGATGAGTTATATGCTGTCCGTTAAAAACCTTGGTGAAAATCTGAAACAACTCTGAATTACTTGTTTTTTCAAAAATCACTATATCGAGCAAACCATCATCTAATTTAGCCTTAGGGCACAAATACCTGAATCCGCCTGCACCGGCAGAATTTAACACAAGAAAAAGCAAGGTTTTGTAGTTATATTGTTTACCGTCAATTACATAATCAATATCTTCACAAACCTCCAATTCATCAGGAACCTTAACCGCTGCCTGATAGTAATAGGCATACTTTCCAAGTATTGTCTTGGCATCGATTGTTACCTTGTGAGCAATAGTTGTAAAAGCTCCTCCTCCCACTACATTAACAAAATAATCTTCATTTATTTTCCCCACATCGATTGTTCTATATTTCTTTTGCATAATAAGAGATGCAAAATTTTCTTGAGCTTTTGGAAGGTTAAGCTGTTCAGCAAAGTCATTGACTGTTCCTGCCGGCATTATTGCCAATTTCGGTCTGTAGCAGCATTTCATCATCCCATTGACAATTTCATTGACTGTTCCGTCACCTCCGCAGGCTATAATCATCTCATAATTGAATTGACATGCTCTCATGGCGGCTTCTTCCCCATCTCCTTTTTTCTTTGTTGCATAAAATAAAAACTCGGCATTCTCAACGCTCATTAGTGTTTCAGCTGCGCCAAATATTTTATATCCCGCAAGTTCTTTTCCCGAAGATGGATTGTATATTACAAAATATCTTTTCATACTTATCACCTATGTCTGTTCTTATGATAATTATAACATTATAGTAAAAAATTTCAACAATTATAATAAAGGGGCTAAAAGTCTGCATACGGATTCCTTAACTCTTATTAAAATACCTCTCTCTAAATACAATTCCCTTGTCAGCTCCATAGAATAATTTAAATCCTCCATAAATATGTCATACAGCATCTGAGATGAGTTTGTGTCATAAATTATTCCGTTGCATTCAAAATTCAGCTTAAAACTTCTTACATCAAAATTAGCAGTTCCAACAGATGCAACAGTACCGTCAACCACCAAGGTTTTAGCATGTAAAAATCCGTATTCATAAGTATAAACCTTCACTCCATACTTTAACAGTCCCCCGCAATACCAGTAAGTTGCCCAATAAACGAAAGGATGGTCAGGCTTGCAAGGAATCATAATTCGGACATCCACCCCTGATGCGGCAGCAATTTTTATAGCTTCAAATACAGAGGCATCCGGAACAAAATAAGGAGTTTGAATTAAAATACTCTTTTTTGCAGAATTTATCATTTTTACATAATTACTTTTGATTGTTTCATCCGAGTTGTCAGGTCCGCTGCTTATAATTTGAATTCCAACCTTGCCTTGAATCCTGTTGTCGGGAAAATATTTTGGCAGGAACACCACCTCTTCTTTGGAAGCATGACCCCAATCCAAGAAAAACCTGGACTGCAGGTCTATTACTGCATCTCCCCTGATTTTCAGATGAGTATCTCTCCAATAACCGATTTCTTTATTTAAGCCCATATACTCATCCCCAACATTAAATCCCCCCACAAAACCTGTTATACCGTCAATAACTACTATTTTTCTGTGATTTCTGTAATTGATTTTGAAATTGAAGAAGGGAACAGTACTGGCAAAAAATATAGCAACCTTAACTCCGGAGCTTCTTAAATTTTCAATTTGCTCATTGGTTATCTGCCTTCCACCCACAGAATCATACAAAAGCCTTACCTCTACTCCCTCCTCTGCCTTTTTTGAAAGAAGGTCCAGAAGTTTATTTCCAAGAGTGTCATTCCTGATTATATAGTATTCCATATGTATGTGATTCTTTGCATTTTCTATGGAGCTAAACAGCTCTTTAAACTTTCTTTCGCCGTCTGTATAAATTTCAACCTCATTATTTTGAGTATAGGAAAAGCCATGATAGAATAAGTTCATTTTTATTAAATCTTTGTAATTTTCGATATTTTTATCATTAAATATCAGTCCGCCAATGCTGAATAATTCTTTTTGTACGTTTATATAATCCCCAAATGATTTTTTGGCATAAATTTTCATAATAAAGAGCTGCTTTCTGCTGAAGTTCTGGGCAAGCAGCAAATAAAGCAAGAATCCGAAGCCGGGGAATATCAATAAAACCAATACCCATGCAAGGGTTGCTGTAGGGTCTTTTCTTTCCAAAAATATTACAATCATTGCCATACAAATATTAACTATATAAATTAATGTAATGGAGTTAAATAATTCCACAACCTGCCTCCCGAACCAATCTTATCTTTATATTATTATATGAACAAAGAGGGATAAGTATAAACATATTGTTATGATTGTTACGCTCAAGTTGAAATTAAGTATGTGCTGTACATAATTAATTATACATTTTCTGATGATTGAAAATATAAAAAGTTTGTGGTAGTATACTTATTATCAACATAAAAGGAAGAAATTATGAAAAAACCATCGAAGTATTGGATTCTTGCAGGTACATTTTTTACCTCTGTTTCTTCAATAATTATTAGGTTCTCGGAAGCACCTGCGCTAGTTATTTCAGCTTACAGAATGCTGTTTACCTGTATGATGCTCTTCTTGCCTGTCTACATAAAAAACAGAAGCGAATTTAAAAATTTGCATAAAAAAGCCTTAGCAATGTGTATAACAAGCGGTGTCTTTCTTGCATTGCATTTTGCTTCCTGGATTCAGTCAATTCAAATGACTACAATTGCAAATTCAACAATTCTCGTATCTTGCAGCCCCATTTTTGTTGCTGCAATCAACTATTTTCTGTTAAAAGAAAAAATAAACGATAAAATGATTGTTGGTATTGCAATGTCTCTTATAGGTACCATAATAATAGGAATGGGTTCATCTCAAGGAAATGAAAGCAGCATGATGCTTGGGAATATCCTTGCATTCATGGGTGCAATCTTTGTTGCCGGTTATTTGGTAATAGGCGGAGCTGTAAGAAGGACTGTAAGCGCAGGAGTATATGTTTTTATTGTTTATTCCGTATCGGCAATTGTATTGTTTATTATGTGCTTTGCAACGGGAACACCTGTGTATCCTTACCCTGTCAAAGAATATGCACTGTTTTTTTTGTTAAGTTTTTTCAGTTCAATACTTGGGCATACAGCTTACAATTATTTAATGAAGTATTATTCATCTACATTGATTTCTCTATCAACATTAATGGAGCCGATTTTTGCCAGCCTTATGGCAATGATGATTTTTAAAGAAATCCCTTCGTTATACACAGTGCTCGGCGGGATTATAATAATTGGAGGCATATATTTGGGGACATTCCTCTCAAGTACGGGGACAGTGGGGACGGTCCTTAACTGTCCCAAATTATCAAAAAGATAACGAAAGATGTCATCATGATATATGATTGCAAAAGTGGGACAGTAAGGACCGTCCCCACTGTCTCTGCCTATTTGCATTCTATCGATGCTTTTATTAAATTCTTGAGCAAAGGATGACTCCTTGTAGGTCTTGATTTGAATTCAGGATGGAACTGTGCCCCCACAAACCATGGATGGTCCTTTAATTCTATTATTTCAACCAATTTGTTGTTCGGTGAAATTCCAGAAATTATAAGCCCGTTTTTCTCACATACATCCCTGAATTTATTATTAAACTCATATCTGTGGCGATGCCTTTCATTAATCATGTCAGCACCCTCATATGCTCCTTTTGCCTTTGTACCGTTAATAAGCCTGCATGGGTAGCTTCCAAGCCTCATAGCTCCGTTTTTATTTTCGCTGCTCTTCTGTTCATCCGCCATATCAATTATTTGATAGCCGGATTCAGGATTAAATTCAAAGCTGTCAGCATCAGCATAGCCTAAAACTGACCTGGCAAATTCAATTACTGCTATTTGCATACCAAGTCCGATCCCTAAATAAGGCTTTCTATTTTCTCTTGCATATTTTGCTGCAAGAATTTTCCCTTCAATCCCTCTGTCGCCAAAACCGCCGGGAACTAAAATTCCGTCGCAGTCCTTAAGTATTTGTTTGTAGTTATTCTCATTGACATGCTCTGAATGTATCCATGAAATATCAACATCACAAGAATTATCAAATCCTGCATGCTTAAGTGCTTCCGCAACTGACAAATATGCATCCTTAAGCTCTACATACTTGCCCACAAGAGCTATTTTAACTCTATGTTTTGGATTCTTTGAACGCTCCACCATTTCGGTCCATTCAGTTAAATCCGGTTCAGTGCATTTTATGTTGAAATGATCGCAGACTAATTTTGCAAGGCCTTCTTTTTCCAACTTTAGAGGAATATCATATATGGATTCTGCATCTTCATTTTGAATAACATTTTGTTTTTCAACATTGCAAAACAAAGCGATTTTTGTTTTCAGCTCAGCAGATATTTCCTTTTCGCTTCTGCACACTAATATATCCGGCTGGATTCCTATACTTAAAAGCTCTTTAACACTGTGCTGCGTTGGTTTTGTCTTCAGCTCTCCCGCCATTGATAAATAAGGAAGCAATGTAACATGAACATACAATACATTTTCTCTTCCTACCTCATAACGAATTTGACGAATGGCTTCCAAAAATGGCTGACTTTCAATATCTCCTACAGTTCCGCCGATTTCGGTTATAACAATATCAACATCCTTAACTGCAGCAATTCTTTTTAACATACATTTGATTTCGTTGGTTACATGAGGAATAACCTGGACAGTTCCTCCATGATAATCTCCTCTTCTTTCCTTATTTAGTACAGCCCAGTATATTTTGCCTGATGTGATGCTACTGTATTGAGTTAAATCTATATCAACTATTCTTTCATAGTGTCCTAAGTCTAAATCTGTTTCAGCTCCGTCGTCAGTTACATACACTTCTCCATGCTGATAAGGACTCATCATTCCCGGATCCACATTTAAATAAGGGTCGAATTTCTGCAATGTTACTTTAAGTCCCCTGCTTTTCAAAAGCCTTCCTAAAGAAGCTGCAGTAATTCCTTTCCCTAATGAAGATACAACTCCACCGGTTATAAAAATATATTTTGGCATTTCTTCCTCCTGATAAGTAAACTATCTGTTTGTGTGTCCCCACACCTTATAAACATAAAAAAGAGACAAAAAGGGGTTTTTTTTTTAGTCTCTATTAATTCGGTTCACTGTGTAATTATTTTATTAATTTGGTGATTAAAAAGTCGTCATTACATTACTTGATTATTCTATATTAAATAAAACAAAAGGTCAATCCCTTTTAATATTTTTTGAAAAAATTTTATTTATAAGTTGTACTATTGAAATTTAAACGGCATATACATTTATAAAAGAATAATGCGTAATGCTGTATTAACTAAAAGGAGGATTTATTTTGGTTAAATTATTTAATGATACATTCAATATTAATGAAATTATTGATTCATATTCCACTGAAGTTTTATTGGAAAACGAGTTTGCAATTGCTGATGACATGCCTGATATTGAGAAGCTCGTAACCGCGGAAGGAAAGGCAAGACTCAATAATGTTGCGGTAACAACAGATAATATAATAGTTGACGGCAGGCTGATATATAATATTATTTATCGTTCAAACAATGAGAGTTACACAATACATTCCATGTCAGGCGAAATACCTTTCAGAGAAGAGCTCACTGCGGAAGGCGTAACAGAAGACATGGAAGCATTAACAAATATCTTTATAGATTATATTGATGCCGAACAACTGACAGAAAGGAGTTTTCTTGTTAAAGCAGTATTAATATTAGATACTGATGTATACATGAAAAAACCTGTTACATATGTTTCAAACTTAGAGTCTGACGGAAGCATCCAGGCCAAAACCAAAAATATAGCCTATACAGATACAGTAGCAGAAATATCAGAAGAAATAAACATTAATGATGCTGTAGAGCTTAGTAAAGGTTCCGGTGAAATAGACAAAATTATTAAATCAGGAGCTGATGTTTATATAACAAACATTGATGTATTAAATGATAAAATGCTTATAGAAGGAATATGCAAGGTTGGATTCATGTTCATTGAGGACGGTGAGCCGCATACTATCGGATATGTATCAGAAGAGTTCCCCTTTACTCATTATTTGGAGCTTGCATCTTCAAATGAAAATATGTTGAAGGATATAAATATTACAGTAAACGATATAACTTATTCGACAACTGAAAACTTTGATGATGAGAAAAAACTAATAGAATTTGCACTGCCATTTACTGTAAATGCATCATTTTATGATACTGTGGAAAGAAACATAATCATGGACTGCTATTCTACAAAAAACGAACTGGAACTACAATCCGAAAAAGTAAACTTATCATCACTTAAAAATTTGACTAATGAAGTTGTCAAATATGAAAATAACTTTGATGTGCTTACCGGTTCAATAAAGGATATCTATTCGGTAGATGTAAGCCCGAAGGTTTCTGAAAAGAGAATAGCTGACAACAAATACATTATAGATGGTTTCTTGGATGTAAATATGCTTTATTTAAACGGAGATATAGAAAAAATAGACAAAGCATTTGCTTCACTGCCGTTCACGGTCGATTTCCCAATAGATGAAGATGAAGCATTATATAAGATACATTCTGATGTTGCAACCCATAAATGCAATGCCTACAGAAAAGGAAACAGCTCGGTTGTTCTAAACTGTGATATTAATGTTGCACTTAAATTTAAAGATGATGACGAAATTACCGTAATCAGGGATGTTGTAGAAAGAGGGCCGGTTGACAGAAGCAAGATGCCAAGCCTTATATTCAGAGTGGTTCAATCCGGAGAAACTCTGTGGGATATTGCAAAGAATTATAATTTATCAATAAACTACTTGAAAGAACTGAATGAACTTCCCGAAGATAATGTACTTACACCGGGATCAAAAATAATAATAGCAAGAACGATATAGGTTGAGGGACATATAAAAAAAGTTCAGGG